>OLGA01000841.1_pt1 | contig 25581 bp, 19 predicted proteins | sample 1604881 | NCBI WGS metagenome assembly OLGA01 (sample SAMEA3888896, study PRJEB22519) | human gut metagenome | biome: human gut; feature: human-associated habitat; material: faeces | place: Denmark | collected 2009 | reverse complement strand
ACATCCTCTTCGACGAGAGCCTCTGCGAGCAGGGACGTAACTTCAACAATAAGATTTGGAATGCTTTCCGTCTTGTTAAGGGTTGGGAAACAGCCGACATCGAGCAGCCTAAGAGCGCAGAAATCGCAGTGAAGTGGTTTGACGCTAAACTCAAGGAGGTAAACGAAGAGATGCAAAAGCAGTTTAAGGAATATCGTATCTCTGAGGCTCTGATGACTGTATATAAGTTGTTCTGGGATGAGTTCTCATCTTGGTACCTGGAGATGGTAAAGCCTGCTTATGGTCAGCCTATCGACCAGAAGAGCTACGACGCTACCCTCCGTTTCTTCGATGCCCTCCTGAAGATGTTGCATCCATTCATGCCATTCATCACCGAGGAGTTGTGGCAGCACATCTACGATCGCAAGGATGGCGAGAGCATTATGCGCGAGAAACTGGAGTTGCCAGCACCTACAGCCGAGGAGCGGAAATTAGTTGCAGACATCGAGGCAGTGAAGCAGATTATCGCAGGCGTTCGTACTGTCCGCAACCAGAAGAACATTGCACAGAAGGAGCAGTTGTCTCTCCAGGTAGTTGGCAAGAACGATTTCGAAGCTTTCAATGAGGTAACTCTTAAGATGGCTAACCTCGACAAGATTGAGGTCATTGCAGAAAAGAGCGCTGATGCATCCAGCTTCATGGTAGGTACTGACGAGTTTGCCGTACCATTGGGCGACCTCATCGACGTAGCTGCCGAGATTGAGAAGGCAGAGGCTCAGCTCAAGCACCTGGAGGGCTTCCTGATGGGTGTACGCAAGAAGCTCAGCAATGAGAACTTCGTAGCTCACGCTCCTGAGAAGGTTGTTGCCCTCGAGCGCAAGAAGGAGAGCGACTCTGTAGAGAAGATTGCTGCCCTCAAGGCAACCATCGAGGAGCTGAAGAAGAAGTAACAGATTCTTTTTATATATGTTGAATGTTGAGTGTAGAATGATGAATGTGGAATCAGACGGATGAATTCGTCAGCCATTCTGCAACTCAACATTCAGCATTCAACATTCAACTTTTTTATTATGATCAAGAAGCTTTTCACCTTATTTATATGTATGTTTTCGTTCGCCATGACTTTCACCAGTTGTAGCGACGAGGCTTTTGATGTGGATAGCGTCAACAAGCAGACCATCCTGGTATATTATCCATGGACAGGCAGTACCACCAGTTCGGGTTTGAAGCAATACCTTTCCAACAACATCGACAGCATCTGCCAGGGTATCGTAGCCAAGAAAGGACTCAGTGACTCACGTGTGATGGTATTTTTCAGCGAGAAATACAACAAGAGCATACTCTACGATCTGCAATACGATGCCGCCAGCAGGAAGGTGAACCGTGTGCCCGTGAAGACCTACGAAGACAACAGCTATTGCACGGCAGAGGGATTCGCCAACCTTCTCAATGAGGTGAAGCAAAATGCCGAGGCACTCAACTATGCCCTCATCATCGGAGTACATGGATCCGGATGGACCTATGCAGAAGATTGGGAGAATTATCCGAACTATGCCCGTCCTGGCTTCGGAAGCACTGCCACAGCCGGCAAGCCATCCAGTACATTCAGCGGCATCCAGTTTGGCAGTGACCCAGACCATCCAGTCACCCGTTTCTTCGGAAGTGTAAATTCCAAGAGTCATGCCATGGACATCCCAACCCTGGCAGAAGGAATCAGACAGAGCGGACTGAAGATGCAATACATCCTCTTCGATGCCTGCTATATGGGAAATGTGGAGACGGCATACGAGCTGAAGGATGTCACCAACTATCTCATGAGTTCGAGCAGCGAGGTGATGGGGTTGGGCTTTCCATACCGAAGCATCTGGAGCATGCTCAATTCCGCAACGCCCAACTATTCCGGCATCGTAAACGGTATTGTCAACTTCTACAAATCCAGCTACGTACCTTATTGCAACATGGCAGCCATCGACTGTCGCGAGATGGATAACCTGGCTAGCGTAATGAAGGAAATCAACAGCAAATATACGCTCGATTCCTCCATTCCTCTAGAAACAATCCAACCTCTCGACGGCTTCACTCCCAACCTGTTTTATGACATGTCGGTATATGTAGATAGCCTCAAGCCAAGCGGTTACCTGAAAGATCAGTTTGCCGCCCAGATGCAGAAAACCATCAAGGAGGCAGCACATACCGATGAGGCATTCACCATGCTGAAGGATCCGTATAGAGGAACCACCTTCCAGGTGAAGAGCTATTGCGGCCTTTCCATCTCCGACCCGAGCCAGCACAGTGTAGCCCTGAAGGGAAGAGAGAAGACAGGATGGTGGAAGGCAACCCACTAATAAAGTTGAATGTTCACATTTAAAAATTAAAAGGACAAAGATGGAATTTTTTATAATCGATCGTAATGGACAGCAGGCAGGTCCTTTCAGTTTCGACCAACTCGTACAGAAGGGCATCAGTCCCGAAACACTGGTATGGAAGCAGGGTATGGCAGATTGGACTCCTGCCTGGAAGGTAGAGGATCTGAGAGCTGTATTGGAAGCAATAGAAGCCAACCAGAGCAACCAGAATGCCCAAAAGCAAGAAGGAGTTCAGCAAGGTTTCCCGCAGGAAGCCAACCAGCAGCAGGCTCAGCAGCAGGATTATCAGAAAGCCCAGCAGGAAGCCTATCAGCAGGGATTCCAGCAGGGAGCAGCGATGAATTCGAATTTCCAGCAGCAGCCCAAGAAGAAGACGAGCCATTTCGCTATCAAGATGGTGATAGGTCTCATCATTTTCATCCTTGCCATATTTGCCGTAACCAATCCGAGCGCAGATGCTCATAAGGAGAAGGTTCGCACGGAGGCAAGCAAGGCAGTAGAAAAGGCGGTAGGATCTACCGACAACAATTTCTTCTCGCAGGCGCTCCGCTCTGTAGCCAAGATGATGGCTGGCAGCATGATGGACGAAGCGATGAACCAGCTTTTCGAATACCACAACTATATCGTTTGCTCTACGGGTTCTGTAGAGTTCAACGGCAAGCCGCACACCGTGAGTTTCGGTATTCTCGGCAACGTCTATACGATGAATGCCGACGATATGGTGAAAGCGCTGGAATCAGCCGATAACCTTCATATCGAGGAGTCAGAATCAAATGTATCCTCTGACAATCCTAATATGGATGGATCAGATTCTGAAGCCAATGTCAATGAGGACCAGGCTGACAGCGATGAAGGCAGCCTCAGCACAAGAATGCAGAAGAAACTGGAAGAGAAAGCCAATCAGGCTTTCGATAAGGCGGCGGATAAAGTGAGCAAGAAGGTAGAAGAGAAAATCAACCAGAAGCTCGACGAAACCACCGATTCTTCCAGCATCGAGAAGGTTATCGATAAGATCCTGGAGTTATTCTAACGGCATATAATTTGCCTGGATTTCATAGCACAACAGCTGATTGGCATCTGCACAACAGCTGATGGACAACCGCACAACAGCTGATATGCAAGCGCACAACAGCTGTTGTGCGGTTTTAGATATAGCCAATCCCAACGACAGAGATTATATCTTCCAACAACTATCCCTATTAACTCCGAAGACTTTTCATATTACTTACGACAGCTAATCATATTACTTACGACAGCTAATCATATCACTTACGATGGCTAATCATATTACTTACGATGGCTAATCATATTACTTACGATAGCCATCAATACTAGTTATCATCATTACACATATTTTAGAGCATCAGGTACAAAAAAAGGCTGCGTTACCCCGGTGGTAACGCAGCCTTTTTCATATTTCATTCTTATCCCTTTAAAACTTTAAAAACTAACGGGATAAGATATTTGATCTTTACCAAAGCTCCAGACGCTCATTCTTAGGAATGAACATCTTGTCGCCCTGCTTTACACCAAATGCCTCATACCAGGCATCAATGTGAGGAAGAGCACCATCAACACGCCACTTGCCAAGCGCATGAGGATCGTTCTTCACACGGTTGCGAATCTCCTTCTCGGTGATGTTCTGACCCCATACACCTGCGTAAGCAAGGAAGAAACGCTGATCAGCAGTAAAGCCATCCTTGTTCTTCAAAGGCTTCTTGGCAGTCGCATTCTTGAATGCATTGAAAGATACCATCAAACCTCCGTGGTCGGCAAGGTTCTCACCCAATGTAAAGCGACCGTTGGCATTCAGATCAGGCAATACCTTGATGTTGCTGAAGAAATCAGCATACATATCTGCACGCTTGTTGAAGCCCTCAGCATCAGCAGCGGTCCACCAATCCTTCAGGTTACCGCTGGCATCATACTGGCGACCCTGATCATCGAATCCGTGAGTCATCTCATGACCAATCACTACACCGATAGCACCATAGTTGAATGCCGCGTCTGCCTTGGCATCGAAGAATGGATACTGAAGGATACCTGCTGGGAAGCAGATCTCATTGGTGGTAGGATTATAGTAAGCATTCACAGTCTGAGGAGTCATATACCACTCATCTCTGTTGACTGGCTTACCAGCCTTCTCTGCAATCTCCTTATTGTTGCGGAACTGACGGCAAGCCATCACGTTCTCATAGAAACTCTTGGATGGATCGATGGTAAGTTTGCTATAGTCAGTCCACTGGTTAGGATAACCAATCTTGACATAGAACTTATCGAGCTTATTGTGAGCAGCAGCCTTGGTCTCTGCACTCATCCACTTCTGAGCATCGATACGCTGACCGAGACTCACCTGGAGATTCTTGACCAGAGTCTCCATCATCTTCTTAGAAGACTCTGGGAAGAACTTCTTGCAGTAGATTCTGCCGAGCGCCTCACCCATCTGAGCATCTACCTGAGAAGTGGCACGCTTCCACAATGGATGGTCTTCCTTTCTGCCACTCATGGTCTTGCCGAAGAAATCGAAGTTTGCCTCACGGATCTCATCGGTGAGATAAGCAGAAGAGCTGCCGATGACACTCCACTCCATCAATGCCTTCAAGGTCTCAGCATCCTCTGCAGCAGTAATCTTGTCGTAACCAGCCATGAATGCAGGCTGACCCACAATCATCTCCTGGATATATTCGCTCTTGATACCCTCGCCGTTAGCCAATGCCTCAAGAGGAATGTTTGGATAATTCTCCTTAAACTGCTTCAGGCTCATCTTGTTGTAGTTAGCCTGTGGGTCACGGAGTTCGGTACGGCTCTTGGAGATAGTAGCAAGACTGGTCTCATGGAGGAATACCTTCTGTGCCTTCTTGGCAGCATCGGCAGCAGAGAAGCCATAGAGCTGGAACATCTTTGCCACGTAGGTCTTGAAGGCCTCACGGATGGCTACGGTAGCAGCATCGTTGTTGAGGTAGTAATCCTTGGCACCGAGAGTCAAGCCACCCTGCATCACATTGTAGATGTTCATGGTAACGTTCTTCTCGTCAGCACCGAAACCGGTACCGAAACCTACGCCCAAGCCCTGCATGGCATACTTCACCTGCAAGTTCTGGAGCTCAGCCTTGGTCTTGGCAGCAGCAATCTCGTCGAGGAGAGGCTTTACGGGAGCAATGCCCTCCTTATTGCGGCGGTCGATATCGAGCGCCAACTTATAGAAGTCGGAAAGCTTCTGCTCGATGGTTCCTGCCTTGTAGGTCTTCTTCTTGAGTTCATCAAGAATAGAGTTGATACGCTTGTTGCTGTTCTCAGCCAACTGATCGAAACTACCATAACGGCTGTAGGCAGCAGGCAGCGGATTGTTCTTCTGCCAGCCACCGGTAGCAAACTGATAGAAATCATCAGCAGGCTTTGCTGTCTTGTCAAGATTGCTCAAGACAAGTCCCGACTTGTTCTGAGCATCAGCAGCCAAAGGCATGGCTGCGAGCATCATCATCGGAAGGATGTACTTCATTTTCATTTTCTCGTTATTTATTATTGTTTTAACTATGAATTCTTGATTTCCTCCAGCTCTTCGGAGAGCATCATCCAGTTCTCGTTTTCCTCATCCAGGCTCTTCATCAGCTCGGTATATTCGGTAACGAGTTCCATATTCGTAGCATTCTCAGGCTTCATCAGGAGGGCATCAATCTCAGCCTTGCGGGTTTCGAGCTTTTCAATCTTCGTCTCGCATTCCTTCACCGCCTTTTCAGCCTTGCGAATCTTCTTCTGCTGCTCCTTGTGCTCGGCATAGCTGAGCTTTCCGGAGGATACTTCGGAAGAGGAAGCTGCGGCAGAGGATGAAGTTGATGAAGAGGATGAAGCGGAACCCGATGGAGAACCGGCAGATGCCATTCCTGACTGATTCGCCAGCGCCTGACTGATGCTCTCGGCATTGTGGGCACGGAGATAATCGTAGATGCCACCCAGATGCTCACGTACCTTGCCACCGGCAAACTCATATACCTTATCTACCAGTCCGTCGAGGAACTCACGGTCGTGGCTCACGATGATGGCGGTGCCGTCGAATGCCTTGATGGCTTCCTTCAACACATCCTTCGACTGCATATCGAGATGGTTGGTAGGCTCATCGAGAATCAGGAGATTCACCGGTTCGAGCAGGAGCTTGATCATCGCCAGACGACTGCGCTCTCCTCCACTCAACACCTTGACATATTTCTCGGAAGTTTCGCCACCAAACATAAAGGCACCCAGCAGATCGTTCACCTTGAGGCGCATCTCTCCGGTAGCCACATTGTCGATGGTCTGGAAGATGGTAAGCTTCTCATCGAGCAGCTGTGCCTGGTTCTGTGCGAAATAACCTATCTGCACGTTATGACCTATCTTGAGATTGCCCGTAAAAGGAATCTCGCCCATGATACACTTCACCAGGGTAGATTTACCCTCACCGTTCTTACCTACGAATGCCACTTTCTCGCCACGCTTGATGGTAAGGCTCACATGGTCGAAGACGGTATGATCGCCATAATCCTTTCTCACCTCATCGCAGATAACCGGATAATCGCCGCTACGGAGACAAGGAGGGAACTTGAGATGCATCTGCTTGGTATCCACCTCATCCACCTCAATAGGAACGATTTTCTCCAACTGCTTGATGCGGCTCTGCACCTGTACAGCTTTGGTAGGCTTATAGCGGAAACGCTCGATGAAATCCTTGATATCGGCTATTTCCTTCTGCTGGTTCTCGTAGGCACGGAGCTGCTGCTCGCGGCGCTCGGCACGAAGAACCACATACTCATCGTATTTCACCTTGTAATCCTCTACCCTTCCGCAGGTAATCTCCAGGGTGCGGTTGGTTACATTATTGATAAAGGCACGGTCGTGACTTACCAGCACCACCGCCTTGGCACTCTGCGCCAGGAACTGCTCCAGCCACTGGATACTCTCGATATCGAGGTGGTTGGTAGGCTCATCGAGGAGGAGCACATCCGGCTTCTGGAGCAGGATCTTTGCCAACTCGATACGCATACGCCATCCACCAGAGAACTCCCGGGTAGGACGGTCGAAATCTTCACGGGTGAAACCCAGACCGCTCAACGTGCGCTCTATCTCAGCCTCGTAGTTTTCACCGCCCATCATCATATAGCGATCATGTTCCTGGGTGAATTTCTCCACGAGCTGGGCATAGCTCTCGCTCTCGTAGTCGGTGCGGTCAGCCATTTCCTGCTGCATCTTGTCGAGGCGCGCCTTCATCTCGGTATTGTGGGCGAAAGCCTTGCGGGTTTCCTGCTTCACGGTGGTATCATCCTGCAGTTTCATCACCTGAGGCAGATAGCCGATGGTGGTTTCATTAGGGATAGCCACTACGCCGGAGGTTGGCTTCTGCAAGCCACAGAGAATCTTCAGCATCGTAGATTTGCCGGCACCGTTCTTACCTACCAGGGCAATGCGGTCGCGGTCGTTGATTACGAAGCTTACATCATTGAAAAGTGGCTTTACGCCAAACTCTACTTTCAGTCCTTCTACTGAAATCATCTATTTGTTTTTTTATATTATTGAAGCTTTTGCCCTTTCAGGGCGACATTACATTTTCATTTATAACTTTTAAATCAAGTTACGGAATGAGCAGGGAGGAATCTCCGTAGCTCAGGAAGCGGAAATCGTGAGAGAGGGCATAATCATATACCTTCCTCCAATCACCATGCAGGAAGGCACTCACCAGAAGAAGGAGGGTGCTCTGAGGCTGATGGAAATTGGTTACCAGCATCTTCACAATCTTATAGGTATAACCTGGAGCAATGATGATCTGCGTGCTGGAATGAAGGGCTTCCAATCCGTTGCGGTCGAGATAATCGACGATTGCCTGGATAGCCTGCACCGGAGTGATGTCATCCACCAGATTGCCATCTGCCGACAGCTCGTATGGATCCCACTGTTTTACATGCAGGTCCTCTTCACTTGCCTCAGGATGCTTGATGAGATGCACGCCCATATAGTAGAGACTCTCGATGGTGCGCACACTGGTGGTTCCCACGGCGATGACCTGGCACTCGTGCTTGATGAGCTTCTCCAGACTGCGACGATGAACCACGATATATTCGGTATGCATCTGATGACCTTCTATCTCAAGACTCTTCACCGGCTTGAAAGTTCCCGCTCCTACATGAAGGGTTACCTCTTCACGGTCGATGCCATGCGCATCCAGGTCCTGGAGCACCGCATCGGTGAAATGCAGACCGGCTGTTGGGGCAGCCACACTACCCTTGATCTTGGAATATACGGTCTGATAAGTGGTCTTGTCACTTTCTTCTGTCTTGCGGTTCAGATAAGGAGGGATAGGCAACTCTCCCACTGCTTCGAGAATCTCGGCAAAGGAAACATGCTCGTTGTCCCAGTCGAAATCCACCCAGTAGTTGGTGCCGCCACCTTTAGCCACCATTTCTGCCGCCTCTGTGCTGAGCGCATCTCCACGGCGCATGGTAGCAGAGAGGGTAAGCTGATGACCCTTGATCTCGAAGTCGCGCTTCAGGCTTCCCTCTTTCCATTTCTTCAGGTTGCCAATCATACAGAGCCATGAGCAGTGACCCGATGTCTGGAACATCAGCTCATAGTCGGTAGGTGCAGCAGGTTCCATCAGGAACACCTCGATGAGTGCTCCCGTCTCCTTGCGGAAATGCATGCGCGCCTGGATTACCTTGGTATTATTGAATACCATCATAGCACCCTTTGGCAGATAGTCGGGAAGATGGAAGAATACATCATCGCTTACCTCACCATGCTTATAGACCAGCAGTTTACTGTGGTCGCGCTGTGAGATAGGAAACTTGGCGATGCGCTCATCTGGCAAATCGTAATTATAATCACTAATCTTAATATGTTTTGTATCCATTGCTTTCTTTGAAAATTGAACTTTTTATTTTTGAAAATAGTGATGCCCCCCAAAGGCTCACTGCCTGATTACAACCCCGTCATCAGAACGACGGCACGCAGGATGACATATACGAGGGTGAGCATCAGAACGGTCATAATCATATCGATGTCATCGCAATCATATCCCGTACTGGTATATTGATTCGAAACATACTTGATTTCCGGTGACATACGCCGGTACATACGATGGAAGAAAAGATATACCAGCGTACCGACCACCATGCCCAGCAGCATGCCGCAAACGATGTCCAGCGGATAATGAACGCCCAGATAGAGGCGGGTCCAGCAGTTCACCAGCGACCACGCTATCAGGGTGAAGGTGAGCATCCTGCTCCTTACAAGCAGCGAGAAGAACACGGCTAACGCCATGGTGTTGGCTGCATGCGCCGAACAGAAACTGTAGTCCTTCAGACGAAGATTATCCACTACCTGTACGGAATATTTTACCAGCGGATCGTTGGAAGGTCGCCATCTGGCCGCAAGCGGTTTGATGATTCCCTCGGCAATGCCATCGGCAAAAAGAATGCACAGGAATGCGCAGCCTACAATAAGACCAATCTGCCCGATTGTCTCATTATTGCGCATCACGATGATAAAGAGTACAAGATAGAGCGGTATCCAGGTGAAACCCGAAGTTAGTGCCATCACCAACTGGTCGAGAATCACATTGTTACTGCCGTTGAACCACTGCAGTATCTGAAAGTCAATATCTTGTATCGAACTAAAATCCATTTACTTATTGTTTTATATTTAATGTTGAATGTAGAATGATATCAGTGTCTGACGCTCCATCCACTTCATTCTCCTAGATTTCCTCGAGATGCTTGGTCTCGATCCATCCTTCTCTTCCATCGCCTACGCGGATGCCACGCCAGTCGGTCATACCCTTGTCGATGATATCTACACGGGTACCCTCGTGGAGAACAAACTGATCGGTACTGGTCTTGGCAGGCGTCTTCTTGATGTTCACGGAAGGTGAGATGATGATGGCACCCTTGCGGTTGTCGAGCGCCTGCTTCTGCTGATAGGCAAAGAGATTGCTCAGCAGGAAGACGAGGAAGAAGCCGATACCGCCAAAGAAGCCGATCTTGCGCATCAGGATGTGCGGACCGAAGAGATAAAGCAGCACGAGCAGCAGCGCCATGATGATGGAGATGATGCCAGTCTTCGCCCAGTTATCTACACTCGTGAAGTTGACCAGCGCCTTATACCAGGTAACAAAGAACATTTCGCTTACCGGGGTAATCTTGTCGATGGTCTTGCTGCGTGCAAACTGGAGATTGAAGTTGATGTCCTCATCTCCTGGCGAGAGCAGACGGGCACGTTCATAGTTGAGCACCGCCTTGGTGATATTGTCTGTACGATAGTAGGCATTGCCGAGATTGTAGTAAATCTCGGCAGAGGCACCATTCTTGAGCAGCTCTTCGTAGTCGCGGATAGCCTGCTGGTAGTTGCCCTTCTGGTATTCCGTATCGGCATTGTTCTTGGTAATTGCCGATACCGGAGAAGCGCCGAAGCCCAGCATCGCCAGGAGCAGCCATACGAAGGAATATCCGGCAGGATGCTTCTTGGCGTTCTTGCGAGCCGCATTGATTGCATTTTCTATTTCCATAATCGCTGTCATTGCCGATTCGAAGGTACGGTTCATATTGCCGGCAGGATCGCCTGGAGCATAACGCTCGAACTCGCACTCATCGAGAGCGGAAGTAAACTTCTGTATTGTAACATCGTCCACATCGTGGGCGATGAGTTTCTCACGGATATTCTCACGAGAGAGCTGCTCTACCGGCATGTTCAGCTTGTAGCTCATATATCCCCAGAGGGCACGCATCACCTCATCATAGAACTCACCCTGCTTGCCCTGCAGCATCAGCTTGTTGGCCATGCGCAGACGCTTGGTGGCTATCTTGCCCGCCTTGTTGGAGCGCTTCTTCACGATGTCGGCATTCTCGATGGCTCTGCGGTGGAATACCACCAGCAGCACGAAGAAGGCGATGAGCGGAATGAGCAGACAGATCCAGTACCCGAAGCTTCCGAAGAACATATCATCTGCCTGATGCTGTGAGGTCTTGCCCAACATGATGGTATGGATATCCTTGTCCTTGCTGGTATAGTCAGCCGACTCGGATGTTGATCCATCTCCCTTCTCCACGTTCAGAGTGAAAGGTTGGGTCTTGATGGTCTTATACGCATTCTTGCTGGTATCATAATAGGTGAACTCCACGGCTGGAATGGTATAGCTGCCCTGATTGCGAGGAACAGCCAGGAAATCGTAGATCATATTACCCTCCACTCCATTGGCAGTGAGTCGGGTCTTATCTGTTACCTTGGCATCATACTTGTCGAAATCCTTCGGGAAATTCACTACTGGCTGCTTAAGCAACTTGAGGTTTCCAATACCTCCCACAATCACACGGAGCGTAATAGGTTCGCCTGCCTTGATTTCCTTCTTGTCAAGACAAGCAGAGATATTGAACTTTCCTACTCCACCCGAGAAGTTGGCTGGGCGCTGAGGCAACGGATCTACCTGCAGGGTGATACCCGGAGCCTTGATGTCCTTCTTTACCTCTACATATCCGGATCCGCCATTGAAGAAGGCCTCCATAGGGTCAACATTGCGGTTCTGCTGTACCACGATGCCCTTGAAGGTGATGGAAGGTATCTCCAGCTTACCGGTCATCTGAGGATACATCACATACTGGCTCCAGGTGACACACTTGTAAGGACGACCGTTCACCATTTCGGTATGGAAGGTCTTCTGCTGTGGCAGAGGCACTTCCTGGTTGTGGAATCCCTTCAGGTCTGGCATCTTGCCTTCCAGCTGGGTGAGTTCCACCTGTGTATATACCTTGTAGGTAAGCAGGATAGGTTCCTGCTCGTGTACTCTCTTCTTGTTGGCAGACACCTTGATGAAGAGGTCGCTGCCTGAGATGGCAGAGCCTGCGGTACGCATACGAGGTTGGTCGTAGCTATTCTGTCCGTGCATGCTAGGAGCGCCGTTGGTATGCTGGGCGTGCCCCGACACCGTAATCCTCACGGCGTGAGAAGCCAGGCTCCTGCCTCCTACGACGGCGTGGGAAGCACCAATGTTGAAGGTACCATTCTTTGCCGCATAAAGGGTGTAGGTGATGGTTACAGATGAAGAGGACGAGGTATGTCCGTTGATCATCTGATAACTGGATTGCGAGGATGTGTAAGGGCCTGCGATGACTTCGAGTCCATCCTGCACTGCACCCATTCTGAATTCCTCTACATCACGGGTGTTGATGGTATAGGCGACACGGAAGTTTTCTCCAGCCGCTACGTGCGATGGAGCCGACACGGAGATATGCTGGGCCACCGCATGCACCTGATAACCTAGCAAGCATATCAGCAATATCAAATACCAACCTATTCTTTTCATATCGTATCTTAAATAATAGCTAAATATTATATGTAAACCGTATTTTTATCTTATCTAATCTTTTACCAATTCTTGTCGTAAGCCTTCCTGCGTGGCTGGCTCATCGCCTTCTGCAACTTGCGCTTGGTGGCTTGCTCCTGCTGAACGGCGGCATTCAGGAGCTGCTCGGCATTCTCGCGGCTCATCTTGTCCTGGTTCGGCTGGTTTTGGTTCTGATTATTCTTGTTATTCTTATTCTTGTTCTTGTCGTTCTTATTCTTATCGTCGTTTTTATCCTTGTTGTCTTTGTTCTTGTCCTTATTCTGATCTTTCTTGTTCTTGTCCTTGTTCTTATCCTTGTTGTTCTTGTTCTTATCCTTGTTTTGCGGATTGTTCTTGAGCAACTTCTTGCAGAGGGCAAGATTATAACGGGTCTCATTGTCCTGTGGATTGCATCTCAGCGCCATCTTGTAGTATTCGATGGCCTGGGCATATTCACGGTGGTTCTGCATGATCACGCCCATGTTGTGATAGCTGGCTGCACGGCGGAGGCGGTTGGTTTCCAACTGGGCAGCATTGGTAAACTGCTGTATCGCCATGGAGTCTTTCTGCTGCGCCATGAGCGCACAACCAAGATTGTATATCGCCTGTGGATTCTTCTGATTCTTGGAGATAGCCTTGCGATATTGGGTTTCTGCCACTGCCCATTTCTGAGATTTAAAGGCACGATTGCCCTGACGGATCAGGTTGCGATCAGTCTGGGCTCCGGCTTGTGCCGTACCCACCAGCAGCATTGCCACAGTTACTATTATATAATGTATATACTTCATTTTTACATCTATATTTTAAAGCTTTTGCCCTTTCAGGGCGCCTTGCTACTACTCGCTTTACCCAGGGCGATGCCCTGGGCTAAGAGCTTCTGCCCTTTCAGGGCGAATAGGTGACAGCCCAGACTTATGAAGCTGCTTTATTTCGGCAGCTTCAAGGAATCCCTTTTGAAGAACTTGATGTTCCTGAGCAACGGATTCTTTACTTCCAGCATGCAGACCTCGATGATGAGCAGGAGGATGATGAGAATGCCCACAGCCTGAAACTGTTCATCGTAGGCACTGTATATCACGCTGGTCATATCTCCCTTCTGCAACTTGGTAAGGTCATCATTCAATGCCTTTTCTGCATCACTTGTATTATCCACATGGATATACTGACCCTTGCCAGCCTGCGCCAATTCGCGGCACATCTGCTCGTTGAGGGCAGTCATCACGGTATTGCCTGCGTGATCCTTCAGATAAGAGCCATCGCCCATCGGGATAGGAGCACCCTTGGTATTACCGATACCGAGGATAAACACATTGATGCCCTTCTTCTGGGCAATCTCGGCTGCCTCCTTGGCACCATCCTCATGGTTCTCACCATCGGTAATCACGATAATGGCTCTACCCACATTGTCCTGCTGGGTAAAACTCTTGGTGGCAAGCGAGATGGCATCGCCGATATTGGTACCCTGAGTCTGGATCAGCCCCGGGGTAATATTCTGCAGGAACATCTTTGCCGATACATAATCACTGGTGATAGGCAACTGCACGAAGGCATCGCCTGCAAAGACAATCAGTCCGATCTTGTCGTTGCTGAAGTTATCTACCAGATTCTCTATCAGCATCTTGCTCTTGTCGAGACGGGAAGGAGCCACATCCTCTGCAAGCATGGAATTGGAGATATCGAGACAGATCATCGTCTCGATGCCATTACGCTTGTCGTGAGAAATCTTGCTTCCCATCTGAGGGCGAGCCACCATCACGATGACGAGTGCCAAGGCTGCAAGCATCAGCACAAACTTCACCGTAGGACGGTATTTGGATATGTCGGGCATCAACTGCTTGAGCAGTTCCGGATCGCCCAATCTTTTCAGCTTAGCCTTTCGCCTTCTCCAGCCTACCAGACGAACCAGTATGAGCACCGGTATCAGCCAGAGCAGCCAGAGAAACGTAGGATCTTCAAATCTTAACATATTTATATGATGTTATAATCTATTTTGTCTAAACTCCCCTTTCATCAAGGAATTCTTCTGAACCAAGTGAGGCGGAGCAATATCTCCAGGAGCAGTACCAGGAGTGCACCCAGGGCAAAAGGCTGATAGGCCTCATAACGCTTGGCAAAATGCTTCACATTAAACTTAGACTTCTCCAACTTGTCGATGTCCTTGTAGATTTTCTTCAACTCGGCAGTACTCGTAGCACGATAGAAGTTTCCATCGGTGGTCTGAGCGATGTCGCGCAGCGTCGGGGTATCGATTTCCACCGGGATATTGACATACTGTACGCCTCCTGCCACAGGCATCGGATAAGGCGCCACCTTGTTGGTTCCCACTCCGATGGTATAGACTCTGATGCCGTAGCTCTTGGCTATCTCGGCAGCGGTCATAGGCGAGATGTCACCCATGTTGTTACTACCGTCGGTGAGCAGGATTACCACCTTGCTCTTTGCCTTGGAATCCTTGAGTCGGGTCACGGCGTTGGCAAGTCCCATACCTACAGCGGTACCGTCGTCGATGAGTCCGCGAGCCGCAATATCGGTACGGGTGTCATGCAGGAGTCTGAGCAGACTGGCATGATCGGTGGTCATCGGACATTGCGTGAAAGCCTCTCCGGCAAAGATGGTGAGTCCGATATTGTCGGTAGGACGGCCTGAGATAAACTCAGTGGCAACATCCTTCGCCGCCTCCATACGGTTTGGCTTCAGGTCCTCGGCAAGCATAGAGGTTGATACGTCCATGGCAAGCATGATATCGATACCTTCTACGGTCTTGTTGTCCCAGGAATAGTGGGTCTGCGGACGGGCCATGGCGATGACGATGAGCACGAAGCAGATGCATCTCAGCACCATCGGCAGATGGATGAGTCTGACGCGCATGCTCTTCGGAGCATACTGATAGATTCGTGTATCACTCATGCGCATCGTAGGCTCGCTCTTCTTCCTGCCCAGGAAATACCATAATATATAAGGTATCAGCAGCAGGAGCAGCAGAAAATATGCTTTACTTGCAAATTCCATTTCTTAATTTCTTTTTATTGTTTACATCACCGGCTCTGGATTTCCGAGCCTGATGACATTTACATCACGAGCATCGCTACCTGATAAACGATGTAGCCGAAGATGGCAACTACGCTGATGCCGCCCACCCAGAGCAGGGTCTTGATGAGTCGGCGCTGCTGCTGCGACTTCTGGTCTTCGGTGCTGAGCGTTGGAACAATCTTCTCCTCCTTAGGCTGCTCATCGGTCTTCGTCTGGTCGATGAAGTTGATGGCATTCACCAGGTTGGCATCGTTCTCGTTCATCGGAATCTCGTACTTGGCAAACTTCACCAGGTCGGCGGTGGAGAAGAGCATTCTCAGCTCGTCTATCATCTTCTGGTCGCCCGAAGCACGCAGGTGCTCGATGATTTCTCCACTGGTCATCTCCATCGCATTGAATCCGAAGCGGCTCACGATATAGGCACGCAGCGTATTGGTCAACTGGGTGTAGTACTCTTTCTGAGTCTCCTGGCTGGCACTGGTATGATGATGCTTGATGTCATTGATTTCACGCAGCGCCTTCTCATGGGCAGGCACCCTCTTCACGATGCGGATGCGGGCGATGATAGGCTTGTTCTTCTTCAGACGATTACGGAGATAAACCATTGCTCCACAGATGATAATCATCAGCAGGCTCAACCAGAAGGCGAAGCTCCACTCACTCCACTCGAAAGGATTATCCTGTACACCCTTTGCCGGATAGAACTGGTTAGGATGCACCGTATCTACCGGAACGGTGAGCACCTTCAGCGCCAACGGATTTCCGTGATAGCTCTTGCCGTCGATCTTCACATCGAGTGCAGGAACCACATACACCTTCTCATCGAAAGAGGTAAGCGTATAGTCGCGGCTCACCTGGATGCGATCATCACCCATCTGCATCGTGTCGCCCTTGCTCTGCTCCACCACCTCTACACCAGGTACAATCTGGTCCTGAGGCTTAAAGGATGGCAGCACGATTCTGGCACCCTTCCGGGCTGTAGCCTTGAGGTGCAGGATGGTCTGCTGTCCGATAAGCAGCTGTAGGGAATCCATGCGCTGCTCCACGGTCTGACCGAAAGCCAGCGTAGAGCAACCCATCAGCGCCATCGTCAATATGATATTCTTTATTTTCATGTTATCTTACTTTAGCCTCTCTGTTTGAACAGCATCAGGAGCGCCTTCGAGAAGTCCTCGTTGGTGGCTACCGAAGTCCAATCTACCTTGCTCTTGGCAAAGAGCTGTCGCAGATTCTCCTGCTGTCGCAACCAGTTTTGGGTGTGAGCCACTCTCAATTTCTTCGAACTGGTATCGATATACATCTCGTGTCCCGTCTCGGCATCCATCACCTTGAGCAGTCCCACGTCGGGCAGCTGCTTGGCACGTGGATCATACACCTGGATTCCCACCACATCGTGCTTCTGGTTGGCTATCTGCAGCTGGTGCTGATAGTCCTTGCTATCGTAGAAGTCGCTGATGACGAAAGCCGTGCAATGGCGTTTCATCACCCTCGTGAAGTATTCCAGGGCACATCCGATATCTGTACGCTGACTCTCGGGATGAAAGTCGAGCATCTCACGAATGATGTAGAGGATATGCTTGCGTCCCTTCTTGGGAGGGATATATTTCTCTATTCTGTCGGAAAAGAAGATGACACCTATCTTGTCGTTGTTCTGGATGGCACTGAAGGCAAGGGTTGCAGCTATCTCGGTAGCCAGGTCGCGCTTCATCTGGCGCATGGTACCGAAATCGAGCGAACCGCTCACATCCACCATCAGCATCACGGTAAGCTCTCGCTCTTCTTCAAAGACCTTGACGAAAGGGCGATGGAAGCGAGCCGTTACATTCCAGTCGATGTCTCTCACGTCGTCGCCATACTGATATTCGCGCACCTCGGCAAAGGCCATTCCCCTACCCTTGAAGGCAGAATGATACTGGCCGGCGAAGATGTTCTGGCTCAATCCGCGAGTCTTGATCTCGATCTTCCGAACTTTCTTTAAGATATCTTGTGTATCCAACTTAATTTACTTTGAATTTTGAACTAAATCAAGGCACTTCAACCTTGTTGATGATGCGGCTGACGATTTCCTCGCTGGTGATTTCGCTTGCCTCTGCCTCGTAAGAGAGGCCGATGCGGTGGCGGAGTACATCGTGAGCCACGGCACGTACATCCTCAGGAATCACGTAGCCACGGTGCTTGATGAAGGCGTAGGCTCTGGCTGCCTTGGCAAGTGAGATGCTGGCACGAGGACTGCCGCCAAAGGTAATCATATCCTTCAATTCGCCCAGGCCGTAACGGTCTGGATAACGGGTAGCAAAGACGATGTCGGCAATATACTGCTCAATCTTCTCATCGATATACACCTCGTTGACGATGCTGCGAGCCTTCAGGATTTCCTCGGCTGTAGTAACCGGAGTCACGGTAGGCAGACCGCCCTGGATGTTCTCACGGATGATGAGCTTCTCTTCTTCGATGGTAGGATAATCGATGACAACCTTGAGGAGGAAACGGTCCACCTGAGCCTCAGGCAACTGATAGGTACCCTCCTGCTCTATCGGGTTCTGGGTAGCCATCACCAGGAATGGATTAGGCAAATGGAATGTCTGGTCGCCGATGGTTACCTGATGTTCCTGCATCGCCTCAAGCAAGGCACTCTGCACCTTGGCTGGAGCACGGTTGATCTCATCTGCCAGGACGAAGTTGGCAAACACAGGTCCTCGCTTCACATGGAAGGCTTCATCCTTCTGCGAATAGATCTGCGTACCGATTACGTCGGCAGGCAACAAATCGGGTGTAAACTGTATGCGGCTATAGTCTGCACTAATCAACTGTGACAATGTTTTGATTGCAAGAGTCTTCGCCAGACCAGGCACACCTTCCAGGAGAATGTGACCATCAGAGAGAAGACCGATAAGGAGACAGTCAACGAGGTGCTTCTGACCTACGATGACCTTGTTCATGCCCATTACCAGGTTGGTAACGAACTGACTCTGTTGTTCAATCCGGATATTCAACTCACGGATATCAATAGCTTCTGCCATAATCTTATTATCAATTTTACGTTTAATTCATTCTAAAAACTGAACAAAGGGCACTTCAAAAATGCCCTCCGTTCTCAAATCAAACGCAAAAGTACTCAATTATGAGCACAAAAGCGAATAAAGCTAACTAAATTATATTAAAAAAGTTTCACAAACGCTATTTTTAGAAACTTTTAATAAAGCAGGCACACGAAGCATCAGCGATTGCGATGCTTCATATACCATGGATGTACTAGGAAATTATACATCAGGAAAGAAACCACTGTCAATCCGAAAGCCGGATACAGAAGTTCCTTATACACAGGATTCAAGATCACCGAATCCATACTAAGGCCCTTCGGATACAAGTCCTTCACCAGCCAGAAACCCAATCCGATTCCTAAGCTCAACCCCAGTTCCCACGCCAGGAAGAAGGAGCTCATACTGGTGCCACGCTGGCAATGCTTGGCAAGCTTGATGTAGAAAAGCAGGAATCGGCTTCCGATGATACCCACTCCCAAGGCAAGCAAGGCAGGTACAAGCATCTCTTCGGCAAAATCCTGTTCACTTATGGACACAAATTCTGCTGCCGCAATCAATATCAGTCCCACGATTACCTGACTCTTCAGCTCTGCATCAGCAAAAGCATATTTCTCTGCCACCAATGCCAGAAACAGTCCGCAAAAAAACATCGCATAGACGGTGAGAGAATGAGGCAGCGACAGATAGAAGCCCGGTATCACCATGATGCATACAATATTGACGAACAGCGGAAATCCCTGAGGCAGGAAAAAGCGGTCGCTGCTGATGAGTGACACGTTTTCTGACGGAGCCTTGAACGGGAACTTCACTCTGGAAACCAGCACCAAGGCAACCAATGCCAATACCGAGGCTACCGGAAAAACGACTTCCATACTGAAGACATTATAGACCAGAAGCGACAGCAAAGGACCTACAGCAATAGAAAAGCGGGCAAACCAGGAGGTAATATAATTCGCCTCCGTACGCTGGAAAGATTCACAGGTATCGATAATCAGTGTACTCGCCAGCGACATCTCTGCCAAGCCCAGGAAAGCGCCCTGAATCAGACGCATCGCCACCAGCATCTCGAAGCCCACCTTGATGTTCCAGAAGGTTTCCAGATAATAAAGGACGACGAGACTGACTGCCACACCCAGGATGGATATCTGGCATACCCGATTGCGACGATAGCGCTGCACCAGATAGGAGCAGAAGCCACCCAGCAGAAAGATGCCCAAGCCATAAGCAGCATAAACCACGCCCATCTGAGTAACGGAATATCCCTCCTTAGCCATAAAATAAGGTATGCTTATGAGGAGCATATAGATGCTCGTCATCAGGAAGAGATTGGCGAAGCAGAGACGCCAGAAGTCACGGTGCCACAGATTAAAATGCACCGGGGTATTTTGCGTATCCATCTTAGTAGCTCTCTTCTGCGCTTGGATACTCCACGCTCTTCACGGCGTCGATATAAGCCTTCACTCCCTTCTGCATCTCCTCGCCGACCTGGGCAAAATGACGCAGGAATTTTGGCTTGAAGCCCTGGGTCATACCGAGCGCATCAGCATAAACCAAAACCTGTCCATCACAACCGTTACCTGCTCCAATACCGATAGTTACAGCGTTTACCTGACGTGAAACTTCAGCCGCCAGTTTAGCAGGAACTTTCTCTAGAACGATGGCAAAACAGCCAGCCTTATCCAGTGCTTTAGCATCGCTGACCAGCTTCTCAGCCTCTGCATCTTCCTTGGCACGGATGCCGTAACCGCCAAACTTGTTCACGCTCTGAGGAGTAAGTCCGAGATGGCCGCAAACAGGAATACCGGCATTGATGAGTGCCTGAACAGTATCCAGGATTTCCACGCCACCTTCCAACTTCAGCGCATCCACGCCCGTCTCCTTCATCATACGGCAGGCATTGCGCAAGGCATCTTCCTTGCAAACCTGATAGCTGCCGAAAGGCATATCACAGAGCACGAGTGCATGATTGCAGGCGCGGGCCACACTGCGTGCGTGGTAAATCATCTGATCTACGGTGATAGGCAATGTATCAGCATTTCCAGCCATCACATTGCTAGCCGAATCACCTATCAGGATAGTATCGATGCCAGCAGCATCAATGATGCCTGCGGTAGTGAAATCGTAGGCAGTAAGCATCGTAACCTTCTCACCTGCCGCCTTCATTTCGGCGTAGGTCTTGGTTGTGATTTTCTTTTTGTCTGTAGATAAATATCCCATATAATTGTGTTTACTAAAAAGTATTATTCTTATCAGTCTATTTTCCTGATTATCCTTTCTACAATCTTCTCCAGTTCATCGTATCCGAATCCATTGTAATCGGCTATCACATAGTCGCTGTATGGCTGGATGCTCTCTGCTGAATTGGTAGTAGCGAGTCCGAGGGTAAATGCACCCGAAGCTCTCACAGCCTTCAGTCCGTTGAAGCTGTCCTCCAGACCCACACATTCCTCCGGCTTTGCTCCGAAGCAGGCAGCACCCTTGAGATAACAGTCTGGATCCGGCTTGCTTTTGGCAAAATCTTCGCTGGTGAGCACGCGGTCAAAATAGGTCTTGAACTCAGGATGATGCTTATACACCTGCTCCATCTTCTGCAGATTGCTGCTCGTCACCACAGCGCACTTCACGCCATGCGCCTTCACGTCTTTCAGGAAAGTTTCGAATCCAGGAATGTAAGGATACGACATATTCAGCTCGAACTCATCGAGCCGGGCTGTTATCTTAGCCTGTTCCGACTTGCAATCGGTGTATCCATCAATATGAGCGAATGTGGCATCATCAGAGAAGTACTTGTCGTAGATCTGAACCAGGGTCTGTCCCTTGATGCGGAGCGCAAAGTCAGGCATCTCCGGATGATACTCCCTGCCTATCATTCCCCAGAACACGGAATACTGGCTTTCGGTATCGAAAACCACGCCGTCTAAGTCGAATAATGCTGCTTTTATCATTACTTTTTATATTAAATAAATACTATCTAACATCTTTTTCGGGTGCAAAGGTACACATTTTTTTGCTAACTAGCCCCGAAATAACTACTAAATATACAAAAAAAGCTAATTTTATTTTGTTTTATCTACAATTTGCACTACCTTTGCATCGGTTTATATACATTAATAAATTATAGTATATACATTAATTATTATAGATAGAAAGAAACAAAAACAAGATAGAATGAATATCATAGAGAAATATTTCCCTCACCTCACCGACGAGCAGAAGAAGCAGTTCGCTGCCCTCGACGGTCTGTATCGCGATTGGAATGCCAAGATCAATGTCATCAGCCGCAAGGATATCGACAACCTCTACGAGCACCATGTGCTCCACTCTCTGGCTATTGCCAAGGCGATCAACTTCCGCCCGGGTTCAGAGATTCTCGACTTCGGATGCGGCGGTGGTTTCCCGGGCATCCCGCTCGCCATCCTCTTCCCAGAGTGCAAGTTCAAGCTCATCGACGGCACCGGCAAGAAGATTAAGGTGTGCAATGAGGTGGCTGGCGCTATCGGACTCAAGAATCTGGTGGCTGAACACCTGCGCGGCGAGGACGAGAAAGGCAAGTACGACTTCGTGGTGAGCCGTGCCGTAATGCAGTTGCCCGACCTGATGAAGATTATCAAGAAGAACTTCAAGAAGGCTGGTCAGAATGCCCTGCCCAACGGTTTGCTCTGCCTCAAGGGCGGCAATCTGAAGGAAGAGCTCAAACAGTATTACAAGATTTCGGAAATCACCCCTCTCAGCACCTTCTTCGATGAGGAGTGGTTCAGCCAGGACAAGCAGCTGGTTTATGTTCCTGCTTAAATTAAAGAAAAAGTAAAATGCTACATATCGAAAGATTCCAAGTCAACATGTTGCAGGAAAACTGCTACGTGGTCAGCGATGACACCCTCGAGTGCGTCATCATAGATTGCGGCGCCTTCTATCCAGAAGAGCGCAAGGCGATCACCGAGTATATCAGAAAGAACAATCTGAAGCCTGTTCATCTCCTCGTTACCCATGGTCATCTCGACCATAATTTCGGCAACGATACCATCTACCAGGAGTTCGGACTGAAGCCGGAAGTGGCACAGGGCGATGAGAAGCTGATGAAGGGTCTGGCTCATCAGGCAGAGACATTCTACCAGATGCAGCTCGACACCCAGTTCCCTCCTATCGGTCATTTCTTTGAGGAAGATGAGGTAATCAAGTTCGGCAATCACGAATTCACCATCATCGAGACTCCAGGCCACAGCAACGGCTCCGTATGCTTCTATTGCGAGGCAGAGCACGTACTCTTCTCGGGCGATACCCTCTTCAAGAGCTCCATCGGCAGAACCGATTTCCCTGGCGGCAGCATGTTCCGCATCATCAACAGCCTGCGCCATCTCGGCATGTTGCCGGATGAGACACAGGTGCTGCCAGGCCACGGTGAGGCTACCAGCATCGGCGAGGAATTGGCTCATAATCCATATATGGACCGATAGATTCAGGAAGATACAGCATTCAGAATTCCAAGGATTCAGAAGATACAGCATTCAGATGATTCAGAAGAAATCGAACACAGAGAAAATCATCCTGGGCATTGACCCCGGCACCAACGTGATGGGCTATGGCGTGATACGCGTCATCGGCAACAAGGCAGAACTGGTGGTGATGGGTGTCATCGACATGCGCAAGGAGAAAGATCCCTACTTGCGACTCGGCAGGATTTTCGAGCGGGTGACTGGCATCATCGATTCCTATCTGCCCGACGAGATGGCGATAGAGGCTCCCTTCTTCGGCAAGAATGTGCAGTCGATGCTCAAGCTCGGCAGGGCGCAGGGAGTGGCTATCGCTGCCGCCATCCACCACGACGTACCCATCCACGAGTACGCTCCGCTGAAAATCAAGATGGCAATTACCGGACAAGGTCAGGCTTCCAAGGAGCAGGTGGCGGCGATGCTGCAGCGCATGCTCAACATCCGGGAAGACGAGATGCCGAAATACATGGATGCCACCGATGCCCTGGGCGCTGCCTACTGCCATTTCCTTCAGATGGGCAGACCCGAAACGGGCGACAGGCACTATAGCAGCTGGAAGGATTTTGCTACCAAGAACGCCAGCCGCATAGAGAAAGGTACAGGCATGACGGGCCCGCAGGCAAAGCTCCTGGCGGCTATCAACCGTACCACGCACAAGTAGCCCTACCCGGGAATATCACTCTGTTATCAAGCAATATATCAAAAAAAATAAGAGAGATGCAAAAGATTATCAGTATTCAGAATGGCGTAACCCGTATGCCGGAATGGCGTATGGCTGAGCCAGTTAACTTCGAGGCATGCGACGGCGAGCATATCGCTATCGTAGGTCCCAATGGTGGAGGTAAGTCGATGTTCGTGGACATCCTTGTGGGCAGACACCCGCTGTTGATGCACGATCCTGATTACGACTTTTCTCCTAGTACCAAGCCCCTGGTGAGCGACAATATCAAGTATATCACCTTCCGTGATACCTACGGAGGCGACAACGACCGCACCTACTTCCTGCAGCAGCGCTGGAACCAGCTGGAAATAGATGAGAACACGCCTATCGTCAAGGATAAGCTGGAAGAGGCTTATCAGATGGCTGGCGAAGATACGCCGGAGCGCAGACAGCTGCAGGAACACATCTACGAGTTGTTCCACATGCACCACCTGCTCGACAAATACACCATCCTGCTGAGCAGTGGAGAGCTCCGCAAGTTCAAGCTTGCCTCTACCCTCTTCTCAGAGCCTCGCGTGCTGATCATGGACAATCCTTTCATCGGTCTGGATGCCGACACCCGCGACCAGCTCAAGGAGCTTCTCAAGTCACTCACCACCGAGCATCATCTGCAGATCATCCTCGTATTGAGCAAGAGCGATGACATTCCAGAGTTCATCACCCACGTGGTAGAAGTGAAGGATATGAAGGTATATCCTAAGCTTACCAAGGAAGAATATCTGGCACAGCGCAACCCCATCCCTGCCCACGTATTATGCGAAGAATTAGAACAAGCCATCATCAACCTGCCATATAGCGACCGGGAATATCACAGTCAGGAAGTGGTGAAGATGAACAAGGTTCGCATCCAGTATGGCGAGCGCATCATCCTCAACGACCTCGACTGGACGGTAAACAATGGCGAGCGCTGGGCACTGAGCGGACAGAACGGTGCCGGCAAGAGTACCCTGCTCAGTCTGGTATGTGCCGACAATCCGCAGAGCTACGCCTGTGACATTGCCCTCTTCGGCAATCCTCGTGGCAGTGGCGAGAGCATCTGGGATATCAAGAAGCATATCGGCTATGTATCTCCTGAGCTTCACCGTTCCTATCAGCGTGATATGCCAGCCATCCGCATCGTGGCGAGCGGTCTTACCGATTCTGTGGGTCTCTATGTAAAGCCAAAGGAAGAGGATATGGATCAGTGCCGTTTCTGGATGAAGGTATTCGGTCTGGAGGGTTTGGAAGATCGTGGTTTTCTGAAACTGTCAAGTGGCGAGCAGCGCCTGGTACTTCTGGCACGCGCCTTCGTGAAGGATCCTGAGCTCCTCATCCTCGACGAGCCTCTTCATGGTCTTGACAACAGAAACCGCCGCCTGGTAAAGGATATCATCGAGGCATTCTGCAAGCGAAAGAACAAGACGATGATCATGGTTACCCACTATAAGGAAGAGCTCCCTGCCTGCATCGACCACAGCATCTTCCTGAAGAGACATACGAAATAGGAAAAAGCATATGGATTCATTATTTCTACTTCAGTTTGCATGTTTCATATTCATGCTCATCAATGCCTTCATCGTAGCACTCTCTCATCTGCATGTAAGATGGGAGAACAAGCGGTATGAGCGTTCTCGAT
>OLGA01000834.1_pt1 | contig 25683 bp, 19 predicted proteins | sample 1604881 | NCBI WGS metagenome assembly OLGA01 (sample SAMEA3888896, study PRJEB22519) | human gut metagenome | biome: human gut; feature: human-associated habitat; material: faeces | place: Denmark | collected 2009 | reverse complement strand
CTGTAAGTTGTGGTCCTGGCTCCTATACCGGATTGCGTATCGGTGTGAGTATGGCTAAGGGCATCTGCTATGGTCGTGGGGTGAAGCTCATCGCAGTACCAACCCTCGATTTGATGGCTGTGCCAGTATTGCTTGGCGAACATCCTGAACAGGAAGATGCCCTCATCGTACCTATGCTCGACGCACGCCGCATGGAGGTGTATGCCGAAGTGCTCGACCGCTCCTTGAAGGTGGTTCGCCCTATCCAGGCTGATATCGTGGATGCCGAAACCTACAAGGAATATCTGGACGGGCATCATGTATATTTCTTCGGAAACGGTGCCGCCAAGTGTATGGAGACCATCAACCATCCTCATGCGCATCTCGTGGAGGGCATCGAGCCGCTTGCCAAGAATATGGCACCGCTTGCCGAGAAGAGATTCGTAGAGGGCAAGTTTGAGGATGTGGCTTACTTCGTACCATTCTATCTCAAGGATTTCGTGGCAAAGATGCCTAAGAAGCTTATCTAGGAGAGATGGATGGCGGGAGCATCCGCAGATTTGAATAGTGGGGTTATCCTCTGAATAATAAAAGAAACAAGCAAGTAAATATGAATAAAATAGGATTAGACTATAATACAACGCGAGAAAAGCTCGTGCTGCCTGAATACGGACGTGAGATTCAGCAGATGGTGGATTACTGTGTAGAGTTGGAAGACCGCAAGGAGCGCCAGCGCTGTGCCGAGTCTATCATCAAGATCATGGATCGCATGTTTCCGGAAAACAGAGGCTTGGAAAACCATGAGCAGAAACTCTGGGATCATCTCGCCATCATGAGCAATTTCCAACTCGACATCGATTATCCTTTCGATGTAAGCAATGCTGCAAAGATTGCCAAGAAACCCGAAACCGTGGAATATCCTAACCTGCGTATTCCTGTGCGCCATTATGGTGCCATGCTTTTCGAAATCTTCGAGAAGCTGAAGCACATGGAGCCGGGCAAGGAAAGAGATGAACTGGTGAAGCTGACAGCCAACCAGATGCATCGCAACCTGATGCAGTGGAGCCATGGTTCCAGCGATGAGCAGAAGGTGGCTGCCGATCTGGCGAGATTTACCGATGGCAAGATCAAACTCGATCTCAAGCATTTCGTCTTCGAGAAAGTAAAGGAGACCCCAGCTCGCAGCAATAACAATAATAATAAGAAGAAAAAGTAATCACTTTTTGTAATTTAGATAATCAGATTATAATAATTAGACAAGCTTATGGAGTCTTTCATCATAGAGGGCGGTCATCCGCTCCAAGGTACCATCACCCCGCAGGGAGCCAAGAATGAGGCGCTGCAGGTGATCTGTACCACCATTCTTACCGATGAACCCGTGCGCATTACCAATGTGCCGGACATCCTGGATGTGAACAACCTGATCAAGTTGCTCCAGGAAATCGGTGTGAAGGTAACCCGAAACAGCCGTCATGATTATACCTTCCAGAGTGATGAGCTGAAACTGGATTATCTCGACAGTCTGGAGTTCGTGAAGAAGTGTTCTTCGCTGCGTGGCAGTGTACTGATGTTCGGACCCTTGCTCGGCAGATTCGGCAAGGCTACCATCGCCAAGCCGGGTGGCGATAAGATCGGCCGCCGCCGTCTTGATACCCACTTCCTGGGATTCAAGTACCTGGGTGCAACCTTCGTACACGATGAGGAGCGCAATGTATATCAGATACAGGCCAAGAAGCTGAAGGGATGCTATATGCTGCTTGATGAGGCTTCGGTTACCGGTACTGCCAACATCATCATGGCGGCGGTTCTTGCCAAGGGAACCACCACCATTTATAATGCAGCCTGCGAACCATACATCCAGCAGCTCTGTCACCTGCTCAATTCTATGGGTGCCCAGATCAGTGGCATTGCCAGCAATCTGCTCACCATCGTGGGTGTGGAGAAGCTGCATGGCGCTGAGCATCGCATCCTGCCTGATATGATCGAGGTGGGTTCCTTCATCGGTATGGCTGCCATGTGTGGAGCCGGCATCCGCATCAAGGATGTGTCGGTGAAGGACCTGGGTATCATTCCTGATGCCTTCCGCCGACTCGGTGTGAAGGTGAAGGTAGAGGGCGATGACCTCTTCATTCCGGAACAGAAGCACTATGTGATCGACTCGTTCATTGATGGCACCATCATGACCCTGGCAGATGCACCATGGCCAGGACTTACGCCAGACCTCCTGTCGGTGCTCCTCGTGGTGGCAACCCAGGCTCGCGGAAGTGTGCTTTTCCATCAGAAGATGTTCGAGAGCCGTCTCTTCTTCGTGGATAAACTGATAGATATGGGTGCGCAGATCATCCTCTGCGATCCTCACCGCGCAGTGGTGGTAGGACATGATCACAAGCTGAAGCTGCGTCCGGGCAGAATGACGAGTCCGGATATCCGTGCCGGTATTGCCCTGCTGATTGCTGCGATGAGCGCCAACGGCACCAGCCGTATTGCCAATATCGCCCAGATAGACCGTGGCTACGAGGATATCGAGCAGCGCCTGAACCAGTTGGGTGCCAAGATTACCCGTGTCAGCGACTAGGTGTAACAAAATTCAAAGTTCCAAGTAAATTATGATAAGACGTGACGAAGTATATAAGATAGGTAAGTTGGGCAAGCCTCATGGAGTGAAGGGCGAGATAACCTTTGCCATCACCGATGATGTCTTCGACCGTGTGGATGCAGAATATCTTGTTCTTGATATCGATGGCATCCTGGTGCCTTTCTATCTGGAGGAGTATCGCTTCAAGAACGATGAGAATGTGCTCGTGAAGTTCGAGGATATCGATACGCAGGAGCAGGCGCGCAACTATACCGGATGTGAGGTCTTTTTCCCTCGCCACCTCTCGGATAGCGATGGAGAGAACATGACCTGGGCAGAAATCATCGGCTTCCAGCTGGTGGATGCCGTAAGCGGAAAGGTGGTTGGAACACTCGACCGTGTAGATGATTCCACGCTCAATCTCCTTTTCGAGGTGACAACCCCGGAAGGCGATGATATTCTCATTCCTGCCAGCAACGACCTTATCGAGGAAGTGAGTGCAGAAAAGAAGGAAATCAGAATGGCAATCCCCGAAGGGTTGCTTGACTTATAAAATGATATAATGATGAAGAAACAACAAATATGTATTCTCGGTTCTACGGGAAGTATTGGTACACAGGCGCTGGATGTCATCGAGCAGCACAGCGACCTTTACGAGGTATATTGCCTTACCGCCAATAACAGGGTGAAGGAGCTTGCCGAGCAGGCGCATAAATTTCATCCTGCTGCTGTCGTGGTTGCCAATGAGGCTCACTACGACGAGTTGAAGAATCTGCTCAGTGATGAACCTGATATCAAGGTCTATGCCGGTGCCCAGGCGCTCTGCGATATCGTGCAGGCAGAGCCTATTGATATGGTGCTTGCATCCATGGTAGGTTTTTCCGGTCTGGAGCCAACCATCCATGCCATCAAGGCTCGCAAGAAGATCTGTCTTGCCAACAAGGAGACCCTGGTGGTGGCTGGTGAGCTGATCTGCAATCTTGCCCAGGAATACCATGTGCCTATCCTTCCTGTGGATAGCGAGCACAGTGCCATCTTCCAGAGTCTGGTGGGCGAGGGCGATAACGAGGTAGAGAAACTCCTCCTTACCTGCTCAGGCGGTCCTTTCCGCAACTTTACCCACGAGCAGCTGGAGAAGGTTACCGCTGCCGATGCGCTGAAGCATCCTACCTGGGATATGGGCGCCAAGATTACCATCGATTCTGCATCGCTGATGAACAAGGGCTTCGAGGTGACAGAGGCTAAGTGGCTCTTCGGCGTTCCTGCCGAGAAGATTGAGGTGCTGATTCATCCACAGAGCATCGTTCACAGTGCCGTACAGTTTGCTGATGGTGCCGTGAAGGCTCAGTTGGGTGTGCCAGATATGCGTCTGCCTATCCAGTATGCCTTCTCCTTCCCACAGCGCCTGCATCTCAATGGCGACCGTCTCGACCTCTTCAAGGCTCAAGACTTGCAGTTCTTTGAGCCTGATTACAAGAAGTTCAAGTGTCTGCAGCTTGCCTTTGATGCCATCAAGAAGGGTGGCAATATGTCGTGCATCGTGAATGCTGCCAATGAGATAGTAAATGCCGGCTTCCGCAAGGGAGAGTGTGGCTTTCTGCAGATGGCGGATATCATCGAGGAGACGATGGCAAAGGTCACTTTCGACAGCAATCCTGATCTCGATGTCTATCTGCAGACTGATGCCGAGGCGCGCCGCATTGCCGCAGAGTTGATGAAAGTTAATGGTTAATAATTAATAGTTAAAAATGAACGCAGAATATAGGACTAATCATCAAGTTCAAAGTTCAAGGTTCACAGTTCAAAGTAAATAAATGGAAGTATTTTTGATCAAAGCGTTGCAGTTGATGCTATCGCTTTCCATCCTGGTGCTGCTCCATGAGGGCGGACACTTTTTCTTCTCCAAGCTCTTTGGCGTAAGAGTGGAGAAGTTCTATCTGTTCTTCGATCCATGGTTCCACCTCTTCGAGTTCAAGCCAAAGAACTCTGATACCACTTATGGTTTGGGATGGCTGCCATTGGGTGGATATTGCAAGATTTCGGGTATGATAGATGAGAGTTTCGATACCGAGCAGCTCAAGCAGCCTATGCAGCCATACGAGTTCCGAAGCAAACCGGCATGGCAGCGAATGCTGATCATGATAGGTGGTGTGCTGGTCAACTTTCTGCTGGCGCTCTTTATCTATTCCATGATTCTTTTCCATTGGGGTGACGACTATGTGGCTACCAAGCACATGACCCAGGGAATGAAGTTCAATACAGAGGCCAAGGCATTGGGCTTTCAGGATCACGATATCCTGGTTGGTACCGACAAGGGCGAGTTCAAAACCTATGATGGCGATATGTATCGCGATCTCTCTACAGCCACTCGTGTGGATATCATTCGTGGCGGCAAGCCGATGAGCTTGAATCTGCCTGGCGATCTCGATATGCTGAGCATGATCAAGGAGAGCCCTCGATTCGTTGAGGTGTATATCCCATTGCAGATAGACAGTGTGATGAAGGATTCGCCTGCCAGCAAACTGGGATTGGTGAAGGGTGATAAGGTCCTGACCGTAAACGGCAAGAAAGTGGAGTCTTTCAACGATTTCCAGTTGGAGATGGGCCGTGTGAACGATATGCTTACCGCTGCTACCTCTCATCAGGACAGCGTGAAGGCACTCACAGCCAGTGTTGAGTATGTGAAGGCTTCTGGCGATACCCTGAAGAACAGCGTATTGCTTCAGTCAGGCGATGAGGGTGTGAAGTTTGGCTTCTATAATCATCCTGTGATGCTCGATTACAAGGTAACCCATATCAGTTATGGCTTCTTCCAGAGTTTCCCAGCTGGTGTGAAGTATGGCTGGAATGTGCTTTCGGGCTATGTAGGCGATATGAAATATGTATTCACCAAGGAGGGCGCCAAGAGTCTGGGCGGTTTCGGAGCCCTGGGCAGTCTCTTCCCTTCTATGTGGGATTGGCACGCCTTCTGGATGATGACAGCATTCCTGAGCATTATCTTGGCATTCATGAATATCCTTCCTATCCCGGCATTGGATGGCGGTCATGTTTTCTTCCTCCTCTACGAGGTAATTACGGGGCGTAAGCCTGGCGATAAGTTCATGGAGCGTGCAGAGTACGTGGGATTCGGAATCCTCCTGCTGCTGCTTGTTGTAGCGAATCTGAACGATGTATTGCGATTCTTCGGCTTGATGTAATGGTCGCTGGAGAATATATAATAGATACAAACAAAAAAAGAGATAAGCATCACGAAGTGCTTATCTCTTTTTTTTGTCTGTATATTAACTTACTGGTAATTTAAGAGTAGCGGATAATCTGTCCTGGAGACAGCTTCTTATCCTTGCGATAGCCATTGAGGCGGCAAATCTGCTCTACGCTAACGCCACGTTTTTCAGCAATGCTCGTCAAAGTTTCGCCAGCCTTTACCTTGTGGTAAAGCTTCTCGCCAGATGCGCTTGTGGTATATCTGCCCACTTCGCCACCGTTTACCTGCTCTCGGGTATAGCCGCCGTTGCCAATCTTGCCACGGGCTGCATTTGCCTCCGCATACTCGCTCTCGTAAGTATCACGGTTGAAATAGTAGAAGTCACCGGTAACGTCCTGGTTGCGGAAGTCGAAGAACAGGGCTGGGTTCAGGGCTACGCCGCAGAGACGAGTCTCGAAGTGGAGGTGAGAACCTGTACTTCTACCGGTATTACCACCCAAGCCGATTACTTCTCCGGCTCTTACCTCCTGGTTCTCTGAAACGAGCTGCTCAGAGAGATGGCCATAGATGGTCTCCAAGCCATTGTTGTGACGGATTACGATGAACTTACCATAACCACCACGGTCGTATCTTACTATGCGAACTTTGCCTGAGAAGGCTGCGTGGATTGAGTCGCCAATATAAACCTTGATGTCCATACCTTTATGTTGGCGGCCAAAGCTAGCACGGTAACCGAAGTTACTTGTGACAACACGACTAGAAGTTGGCATACAGAAGTGACGGAGGTCGATACGGTAGCGCTCAGGCAATGTGGTTGCCTTGTGTGCATACTTGTTGGAGAAATCCTCATACAGTTCTGCAGAAGGGTTTTCTCGATCTTCCATCAGTCGATAATGCGATACTGCGAGAGTATCCAATGATTTCATTCGATGGTCAACTGGAGCTTGTCTGGCTAATAAGTCCTGACCGCAAACGGGTACAGTTGTTAACGCCAACAACGCCACGACCGAAATTTTCTTTATTTGCTTTCTAAAACTCATACTACTTTTAAATTCTATTTTCTTTTTTAGGTCCATTGTGTCAATAAGTGCAGAACGTAATATAGCAAAAAATCCTGCCAAAACCACTAAAGCAAGTGCCTTAAGATGTGATTTTGTTATATAGACGTTGCAAATATAACAAGAATATTCCAAAAAACCAAGGTTGTTAACGCTATCTGCTTGATATTTAACGCTGTCTTTTTGTTTTTAACTTTTATTAGTAACTTCTTTTTCGTATTCTTGACAAATAGGGCTTTACAGGGTATTTTTTCATTTCTTTTCTTCTTCGTGGAAAGATTCTGTATCAAATGGTTGCCGGTTTTGCAGTCTTCTGAGCAGCGCCACGGCGGGTGAATGGCCCATGAAGATGTACTTCTTTACTTCGGGACTTGTGAAGCGCAGGCACTCGTTGTAGGCACGGAAGAGATCATCGAGATTGATGGTGAATTCCTTGCCCGATGCTTCGCGGATACCTATAATCATCTTGGCGGTAACGTGGAGCTTGATGTAACGGATGCCCGTTACGCTTTCTATTTCCCTTAGGGATGTGAGATAGGATCTCATCTCCTCCATGGTGAGGTGGGGACGAGGCTCCCGGATGGCTGGTTTGCGTCTTTTATCCATTTCTTTGCTTTTTTATTTTTTGATCTTTTTCTGCTAGCTGATGGCTGCCCAATTGATATGGGTTTTCTTGAGCTCCCGGAGCCGGTTCCATAGGAGAGAGTTCTGAGGATGCTCGCATTGCGGATCGGCATCGATGATGGCCTGGGCCTCGGTACGGGCTAGCTGCACCAGCTGGCCGTCTCGGGCTATATTCGCTATTTTCAGGTCGAAGGCCATTCCGCTCTGCTGGGTGCCCTCCAGGTCGCCCGGACCACGGAGCTTCAGGTCGGCTTCGGCTATGCGGAATCCATCGTTGGTATCACACATGATGTCTATTCGCTTGCGGGTTTCTTCTGAAAGCTTGTAGCCGGTTACCAGGATGCAGTAGCTCTGGTCACAGCCACGTCCCACTCGTCCTCTGAGCTGATGCAGCTGCGAGAGTCCGAAGCGTTGGGCATCCAGGATTACCATCACCGAGGCGTTCGGCACATTCACGCCTACCTCTATCACGGTGGTGGCAACGAGAATCTGGGTCTTTCCCTTCACAAACTGCTCCATCTCAGCCTCTTTTTCGGCAGATTTCATCCTGCCGTGAATCTTGCTCAGGCGGAACTCCGGAAAAGCCTGCTTCAGCGTCTCATAACCTTCTTCCAGATTCTTCAGGTCTATCTTTTCGTTCTCCTTGATTAGCGGGAAGACGATATAGACCTGTCTGCCCAGATTAATCTGCCGGCGGATGCTCTGATAGAGACTGGTGAGCTGATTATCAAACTTATGCAGTGTCTGAATCGGTTTTCTGCCAGGCGGCAACTCGTCTATTACGCTCACGTCCAGATCGCCATAGATGGTCATCGCCAGCGTGCGGGGGATAGGGGTGGCGGTCATCACCAGCACATGGGGCGGATTCTCGCTCTTTGCCCAGAGCTTGGCTCTCTGCGCCACTCCAAACCGGTGCTGCTCGTCGATTACCGCTACGCCAAGGCGATGGAAAGCCACAGGGTCTTCTATCACGGCATGCGTGCCTATCAGTATCTGGATATCGCCGGTGGCAAGTCCGTCGAGTATCTCCTTCCGTTTCTTGCCCTTGACGATGCCGGTGAGGAGTTCCACCCGGATGTCCATGCCCTGCAGGAAATCGCGGATGGTCTGCAGATGCTGCTCTGCGAGAATTTCGGTAGGTGCCATCAGACAGGCTTGATAGCCGTTGTCCAGAGCGATGAGCATAGTCATCAGGGCTACGAGCGTCTTGCCCGAGCCTACGTCGCCCTGAAGGAGCCGGTTCATCTGTCTGCCGCTGCACATATCGGCCCTGATCTCGTGCATCACCCGTTTCTGGGCACCCGTGAGTTCGAAGGGAAGATGATGGGCGTAGAAACCGTTGAAGATGTCTCCGATGCGGTTGAAGATGTAGCCGCGGTATTTGCGTCGCTGGTCGCTTGCGTACCTTAATATATTAAGCTGCACGTAGAACAGCTCCTCAAACTTCAGTCTTACCTGCGCCTTCTGCATTTCCTGGTGGGAATGGGGATAGTGGATCATCCGGAGAGCGGCATCGCGGGATACGAGATGCAGGCGGTTGACGATGAAGTCGGGGAGCGTTTCGGGCAGAGGAGGGAGAATGCTGACCAGGTTGCGGGTTATCCTTTCGATGCTTCGTGAGGTATAACCGCGCTTCTTCATGTTTTCTGTCAACCCGTAGAAGGGCTGCATTCCCATCTCTGAAATCTGCAGCTTGCTGGCATCATCTATATCGGGATGGGCAAACCGGAATCTGCCGTTATAGGCGGACGGCTTGCCGAAGACGATGTATTCGGTTCCTACCTTGTAGCTCTTGATGATGTACTGGGCGCTGCGGAACCATACCAGATCTACCACGCCGTAGCCATCGGAGAAATGCGCCACGAGCATCTTGTTGCGCTTGCCGATATCGACTTCCTCGTAGCTCAGGATCTTTCCCTTAAGCTGTACGAAGGGCATATCTGAGGTTAACTCGCTGATATGAAAGATCTTTGAGCGATCTACGTATTTGTAGGGGTAGTATTCCAGCAGGTCACCATACGAGCGGATGCCGAGCTCTTTGCTCAGAATCTCTTTCGTCTTGGGGCCTACGCTAGGTAGGAATTGGATGTCTTGATCTAGAATACTGCTCATATTTGTGATGGTTTTGATATGGGGGACAGGCGATGGAATCGCCTGGAACGGGGGTAGGGCTCGCTGATGGCGGGGCTGCGCTGGCGGGGGCAGCCGGGCAGGGGGCTGCGGGGCTATTGATTCAGGAGGGCTTCGGCAATCTTGATGTCGAAGGGGGTGGTAATCTTGATGTTCTCACGATTGCCATCTACCATTGCCACCTGGCAGCCGAGGCTCTCTACTACCGATGCATCATCGGTGAACTGCTCCTTGTACTCCTGGTTGAATGCCTGCTTGGCTAGACCGATGTCGAAGGCCTGGGGAGTCTGAACCACACGGTAGTCGCTGCGGAGTACATTCTTTCCGCCTCCGTGCTGGTCGATGTAGCGCAGGGTATCGGTAACGGCATATACTGGGATGGCTGCATACTCCTCGCGTGCCGTTTCGTAGCACTCGCTGATTACCTCTGTAGATACGAAAGGGCGCACGCCATCGTGGAAACCTACCACGCCGTCTGCGGTATCAGGAACCAGCGCCAGTCCGTTTTTGGATGACTGGAAGCGGGTATCGCCGCCATTGGCAATCTGATGCTTGATGCTGAAATGATGCTCCTGGCAGAGCTGGTGCCAGTATTCCTGCTGGCTTTCCGGGAGCACCAGGATGATGTTCAACTCTGGGCTGTACTCGTGAAAGCGCTCGATGGTGCGCATCAGGATAGGCTTGCCTGCTATAGGCAGAAACTGCTTGGGAATCTCGCTTCCCATGCGGAGGCCCTTGCCTCCGGCTACTATGATTACATAATCCATATTTCTTTTTTTTGTCCTTTTACTTGCTTTCCATCAGGTGGGTGTACATCATGCCCTTCTGCAATTCGCCAGTGATGCCATCGCCTGCGAAGTAGCTCAGTATCTTGTAGGCGTATGGGAGGGTAGCTGCAGGACCTTCACCTGTTATCACGTTGCCATCCTCCTGGAAGAGGGTAGCGGTGTATTCGGTGCTTGCGCTGAAATACTGCTCGAATCCAGGATAGCAGGTTGCCTTCTTGCCATCCAGGATACCTGTGCTTGCCAGAACCATAGGGGCAGCGCAGATGGCACCGATTCGCTTGCCTGCCTTGTGCTGGGCGATGAGAGCCTGGCGTACACCCTCGTGCTCGTTGAGATGACTGCTGCCAGGCATTCCGCCAGGCAGGAGGAGCATATCGGCATCCTCGAAACTCTGGATGTCCTCAAACTTGAGGTCAGCCTTGATGGTGATGCCGTGGGAAGTCTCTACCCATTCAGTTCCGGTGATGCTTACAGTCTTGATATCCACGCCACCTCTGCGCAGGATGTCAACAGGAGCCAATCCTTCGATTTCCTCGAAGCCGTTGGCAAGAAATTCATATACCTTAGCCATAATTTTATCTTTTTTATTGCGTAATTCAATAATTAATGCTATTTTTGCAACTGCAAATGTAAGAATAATAATTGAAATAACAAAATAATGGCACAACAACATTTGAAATTTGCTATATTTGGCAATGAATATCAGGCCAAGAAGAGTGCTTCCATCATGCGAATCCTCTCTTATCTGGAGAAAAGAGAGGCAGAAGTGTATATCGAAAGTCTCTTCTACGACTTTCTTACCAAGGTGGAGCACCTTGAAGTGCAGGCAGCAGGTGTATTCGAGGATTACAATTTTGATGTAGATTATGTTATTTCGATGGGTGGTGACGGTACCTTCCTCAAGGCGGCGAGCCGTGTGGGAGCCAAGGGAACGCCTATCCTCGGCGTGAATATGGGCCGATTGGGATTCCTTGCCGATGTGCTGCCTGGCGAGATAGAGTCGGCGCTTGACAGCCTCTATGCCGGCGAATGCAAGATAGAGGAGCATGCCATCATCGAGGTGAAGGCAGAGGGCGGCATTCTGGCGGGCTATCCTTTTGCCCTGAATGACATCGCCGTACTGAAGCGTGATGATGCTTCGATGATTTCCATCCGAACCCAGGTGGACGGCGAGTTTCTGGTTACCTATCAGGCGGATGGGCTTATCGTGACCACGCCTACGGGTTCTACAGCTTATAATCTCTCTAATGGCGGACCTATCATCATTCCGCAGAGTGGTAGTCTCTGTCTTACTCCTGTGGCACCTCATAGCTTGAACATCCGCCCTATCGTAATCAATGATACGGCAGAGATCGTGCTGGATGTGGAGAGCCGCAGTCATAATTATCTCGTGGCGATTGATGGCAGAAGCGAACGCATGACCGAGCAGACCCGCCTGATTATCCGCAAGGCACCTCACTCTATCAAGATTGTGAAGCAGCGCAACCAGCGATATTTCTCTACGCTGAGAGAAAAGCTGATGTGGGGAGCTGATCAGAGGCAGAGATAGTAATATAAAAAGAATAACGCCTGGTGTAGCTCTTTCAGAATTGCTACGCCAGGCGTTTCTTTTTGATGTTTACCCTGAAAACTAAACCTATGTTTTTAAATAATCTAAACCTTGTTATCAACAATCTTAAACCTTATTCAAACCAAAACTATACCCTACAATCTTTAAACCTTATTCAAACTAGAACCTACATCTTTCATCAACAATCTTAAACCTTTTTTAAAATAAATCTAAACCTTTTTGAAACCTATATCTTATATTTTACAAAGTCTTGAACGACTTTATCTGATAACGATCTTCTTACCCTGATGAATATAGATGCCAGTTTGCTGTGGCTTCTGATTCATCTTCATTCCATCCAGGGTGTACCAGGCATTGTTGGTGCTTGTTGTCTTGTCGATGACCGGTGCATCGGTGATGCCTGTTGTTGGCATATCGGCAGTTACATCCTTGATCTTATAGTGACCTTCATTATTTTTCTCATTCAGAACCTCCAGGTAGGTATCCTTGTTGATATCCGTAAAATCTACGGTCTGTGGAGTTCCTGTTCCTGTACTGAATACGAAGGAAACCTTATAGTCCTTGCTCTTAATCTTGTAAGTCTGATAATACCATTTCTTGCCTTCAATCTCCTTGCACTGGGTAACCTTGTCGCCAGGCCATTTATTCGTGGCGGTCAGATTCTCATCTGTTTTCTCGCACCATGCCCAGAAGTTGAAGCCATCTTTCCATCCTACCTGGTCTGCGTTGGCATATACGGTGATATCGTATGGTTCGAAGTCTGCAGGCTTTTCTACCTTGTAAGTACGGGTCAGCACGCCGCTCACAACGCCATCTATCAGTAAGCCCACCTTCAGGGTTGTCTCGCCGAAAGGAATCTCCAGTTCTTCGCCGCTCTTTGCCTTCTTGCTGCTGGCAGTAGGTTCGGTGCCATCGGTGGTATAAACCAGCTGTGCATTATCCTTATTGCTTACTGCCACGAGCTTTGCCATCTGTGCACCCTCATATTCGCCTGATGCCAGATTTACCCAAGCCACGTTTGCCTTCTTGGACATGAAATAGCGATAGTGATAGCCGTTGAGAATTTCAGCGTATGCGTTAGACACTTCAAACTTGTTGGCGTTAGGGCCCACGATGGCAAGGAGCGAAGTCTTTGTGCCGGTGGTCATAATACCATTATATCCCTCGCCCTTATAAGCATTGAAGGTAGTATTGCTAGTATTGGTGATGCCAGCCAGTTGACGGGCATTGATCATCGCCTTGATATCCTGCTTGCAGTCAATCCAGTGCTTGTAGAATACGCATGGGGTACCGCAAGATGCCAGGATGTATGCATTGGCTGCCAGGGTATCCTTGCGGATAGGGTCCTGCTGTTCGCTGGATGAGCGGTATTCTGTATCGTGATTCTCTACGAAGGTGATGGCATACTGCTTGTAAGCTGGGTCGTTGGCCAGACCATCTGTCTTTACGTTTGACCATTTGCCATTGATGGCATCGCGCACCACGTAGCGGATAGGGAAGTCGAAGGCAGCACTGGTAATCTCTTCGCTCACCTTGGTGCTCTCGAGCCAATTCTTCACCTTGCTGACATCACCATCCAAATATTCTCCTACAGAATAGGTAGGCTTGGCAGCAGTATTGTAGATACCTGTAAACTTTCCGCTGTATCCTTTCACCATATCATAGCGGAATCCGGCGTAGCCGAAGTCGTTGAGGAGCATATCGAGATAAGCCTTTACGATGGTCTGCACATTCTCGCTGCTGTGGTCGAGGTCGCGCATTCCGCTCCAGTCTGTTCCGGTATCATTGTTGCTGCTGAGCTTATAGTCGTTTTCGTCAGCCCATTCTTTGGTTTTGCCTCCGTCATCGTTGGCGCAGATGTCGGTGGATTTCATCTCGTAAGTTACGCCCTTGTAGGTTTCCACAGGGAAATCCACCCAATTGGATACATTTTTGCGATGGTTGATTACCACGTCGGCGATGGTTCCGATACCGTTATTCTTGAAGGTCTTGATGAGAGAGCGGAGTTCGCTTTCACTTCCGAAAGAACTTTCGTAGTTGGAAAACCAGTAGAGGTCGTCGTAACCCATTGACTTGTTGCCGCAGTAGGCGCTCTGTGGAATCCATACGAGGTTGAAGTACTGCCCCAGTTCCGGAGCCTGTGCTTCTAGCTTGGTCCATTTGGATTCGCTGAAGGAATCCCAGTAGAATCCCTGCAGCATCACGCCGCTATAGTTGGCAGGCCAACCTTGTGCGAACATATTGATGGTTGCCAATAGGGCAACGAGTGTTAAGTAGATTTTCTTCATATTTATTCAGTTAGAGTTGTTGCTTTGATAACTGTTGCAAAGTTACGATGAAAATCGGTGAGTTGTTTCTCCAACTGGTGTAAATTGAGCAAAAGAAATGCGCAAACGTTTGCATCTGTATCTGTGTTAGCAACCGATGTCTTATCAGAACTCTTTTTCCAATATACCTATTAGGTTTCTATGAAGTTTATTCGGTTTATATGTGTAACTTCCAAGGCGTATCTGATGCGGCTTTAGGAGATAATTATTATTAAAAAACTAGAAAACATTTGGCTATCTCGTTTTTTATTGCGTAATTTGCGTTGCGTAAAAAGCGCAATGGTTGTAAGTGTAACGAAAACAATAAGATAAAAGCAATAATATGGCAACATTGAACAATCCTTTTGTAGTATATGGTTATAAAGGTGCCGAGTATTTCTGCGACCGTCAAAAAGAAACCGAGAAGATGATTTCTACGCTGCATAACGAGCGTAATATCACGCTTGTTGCTCCTCGCCGTATGGGCAAGACGGGTTTGATACATCATGTCTTCCATCAGATGGAGGAGCAATATGAGGGGGTGAAGTGTTTCTATCTCGACATCTTTGCCACCAAGAACCTGGAGCAGATGGTGCAACTGATGGCTTCTGAAATCATCGGAAAGCTGGATTTGAAGCCGAGCGAGGGAAGGGAGAGTTTGAAGCGAATCTTCGAGTATTTGAAGCAATCGGGAAAGCGATGCTATATTGCGATAGATGAGTTTCAGCAGATATTAAGTTATCCGGAGGATGGGGTAGAGGCGATGATCCGTTCTTATATCCAGTTCTTGCCGAATGTATATTTCGTGTTTTCTGGCAGTCAGCAGCACATGATGCAGGAGATGTTCCTGTCGGCAAATCGTCCTTTCTTCCAGAGTTCGCTGGTGTTGTCATTGCCTTGCATCGAAGAACCGGTTTATCGTAAGTTTGCCAATCGTCTGTTGTCATCTCAGCATAGGGTGATAGACGAATCCGTCTTTTCTTATATCTATCAGCAGTCGGGCAGTGTAACCTGGTATGTGCAGGCGATATTGCATGGCATTTACGAGCATGGTTCTTACGGGATAACGAAGTCGTTGGTGGATGAGGTGATTCAGGAGTTGATAGAGGAGCAGGCGATGGCTTATCAGAATTATTGTGCCTGGCTTACGGAGAACCAGCAGATGCTGTTGCTGGCTATAGCTAGTGAGAGCCTGGTATCTTCGCCATTGAGCCAGCAGTTTATCAGCACCCACCATCTTCCTGCCACGAGCAGCGTGAAGACGGCATTAAAGGCATTGGTGGATAAGCAGCTGGTAAGCAAGACCCCAAAAGGGTATTTGGTAAGCGACCGCTTCTTTGCAAAGTGGCTGGTGAAAGGGGGAATCACATTATAGTCCAGTAATAATTCTGCTGGCATATAGATTACAATATGTAAATAATATTCCAGGAAGAGACAATCAAGGAGAAATTCCCGGAAAATGGGGAAAGAAGAGATTGAAAATTTTCCCTTAAGGATATTTATTTTTTTCCTTAAGGGAAAATGTTTTTTTCCTTAAGGGAAATAAAATCTTCCCTTAAGAGATTTTTTCACCAGACTTTACTTGTAAAGCTATTTTTATTACTAATCTTATGTTTTATAAGGTCGTGGACGCAATATTGCTATTCGTTGGCAAAGAAAATGCAAACGAGCGCAAAGAAAGCTTGCTTTCAATTTGCCGAGTGCAGCTTTTCTTCTGCAAAGATACGACTTTTCCTCGTAACTTCCAAGGTTTTTGGGGAAAATGTGGGGATGATGATAATGAAAATGAGGGTTTCAACATAAAGTTACCTTCAGAAATAGCTTCTCAAAAATAACAATTAAAATTTCATTCTCCTTTCACAATCATCAGAATGTGCTTATAATCAGTTGCTTAAGTGTGATAGGAGAATTCACTGAAACAACAATAATAATCAGCAGAAAGGACTATTCATATAAGGAGAAAGCAACTTAGTCTAAGGGAGAAAGTAACTATCACAAAAGGAATAGAAAAGGCTTTTTTCTATCGGATGACAGGAGTGAGCCATATAGATGACCCGAGTCATCCATATAGACGAACTTAGTCGTCCAGCCGATAACTCACCCCTTTTCTCCTGCTAACATCTATCCCTCATCCTTCTGGTTACTATCCTTTATCCCAGCATTCATAACAAAGACACCCACTATTCATTATCAAAGCACCCACTATTCATTATCAAAACACCCACTATTCCCTATTGGAGCAAGGCACATTGCCATATTTAAGTTTAGCCATCAATTACCATCTCAAAATAAAGAGATTTTTCCTTTCACACTTAACTCTCTTATTTTCAATACAATCTACATTCCGTGAAAGGAGATTTATGATTCACCTTAAATATTTTCTGCAAATTTATCCCCCTAAAATTTGGTGGATTCAAAAAAGTAGTACCTTTGCACCCGCTGCTCAGCCCCATAGTGGTTTCCACAGAACATATAGTTCTTTCTGCGGATGGCTTACATTGAAATACTGGAGGATGAAACGAAAATAGGCGGCTCCCAGAATCTGAGAGTCGCCTATAAATTATATATATTCGTGATGAAGTAAATCTATTGCTCTTTCATTACTTCTTGGTGAGAACCACCTTGTTAGCACCCTCGTGAGAGAGGTAGAGCTGAATCTTGTAAGTTCCTTCGCCTGCAGGAACATTGAGGTCCTTACCATTATTAACTGAAATGTTGTCGTAAGCAGTAGGGTCGTTGTTTGCACCACCCCAGCTTGTAGCCCAATCATCATTCATGGCAAACTTGAAGCCATCCTTCAATGTTGTGGTGAGCTCCCAGCAACCTGCTGCTGCATTGTATGTCATGTGGCAGTTAGCGTCATTCTGCTTCCAACCATTGTGGTTACCTACGACAGTGATAGACTTGATCTGAGTCAGAGCGTATGTACCAGCCTGCAAGTCAACGTCAATCATGTAGAAACCAGCACCTGGGTCAGGGCAGTTCTTGCCGTTACCATTGTCGGCAATCTTGCCTTCGCCATCGAATTCATAGTCACCAGCCCAGTCAGCAGTTCCAGCCTGTGGCTTGAACTTGAACTCGCCATTCAGGTAATAGAATCCCTGATACTTGCCATCACCATTTCCACCATAGAGAGCATTTGTTGACTTCCAATTAGAATCACCGCCAATCTCATAGAAGTACTGACCGAATGAGAGAGGAGTAATCTTGTAGGTGTATTCCAACATATTGATCTCAACCTTGATGTACTTGGCACCAGCACTTTTAGAAACCTTGAATGAAGCATCGTCGCCAACCTTTGCACGGGTATCCAACTGCTCTGTCTCATTCAGAGCGTTATTACCGTTACCCTTTGCTGTACCGAGAACAGAAGACCAGTCACCAGCAGCAACACCTTCGCAAGCTTTATCATCTACAATACCGAACCAAGTATCGTCACCCTCCTTTGCAGGAATTGTGATTGTGAAGATTGGGTCATCGTAAACATTAATGTCGCTATGGTTGAACTTCTGCTTCTTTGCTTCATCAGCTGTCCAATCCAAAGTACCACCAATGATATAGTAGTTCTGAGAGATGTTAGGAGCTACAGGTGTAGCTGTCACTTTTACAGTACCTGCGTCAATCAGAGCAGCCTGTCCATCCTTGACGGCAGTTGTGTAAACATGACCGTCGAAGGTGCGAGCTACAGGAGCCTTTCCATAAACGCTTTCAATAAGAGCCTGCAGGTCTGCCTTGGTAGCTTTACCATCATTAGAAGTCTTTACTTCTGTGGCAGTTGCATTTTCTACACCCTCAGGAGTCAGTTCGATTCGGCTGTTTCCCAATTCGAAACCTTCTGGAAGAGTGGCAGAGCTGATGGTATAAACATTCATGCTGTCTTCTGCTACTTTAGCCAGGTCTAATGTGTCAACTGCACTTGCCTGGTAGCCAGGAATTGTGATGGCATCTTCCTGTGGGTTAGTCTGAGGATCTGCCCAGTCTTTGAAATCTTCGCTGCAGGACCCCATAAAGAGGCCTGCAAGTGCGATAGAGATATATAATGATAACTTTTTCATTTTACTTCGATTTTAAATCGTTATTTACTTGATTTCACCAGTTCCCTTAGCGAAGTTGAGGTAAACCTTCTGACCGGCAGAACCTGCAGCTCTAGCCTGGTCGCCGCCTGTTGCACGATACTCAATCTTATCGCTTAATACAACGAACTCAGAATGCCACCAATCGTGTCCAGGAACCTTAACGTACATACGTACACCATCACCATCACCACCAGGAACAGAACCTGCGAATGCTGGAGAAACGAAATCTCCGTCCTTGGTTGTAGGTACGGTGAATGACCAGCCTTCTGCTTCCTCTGCGTAATCGGTGCTGCCTGCTGCAGGACCAATGAGCCAGATTGTTGGCTTGTTGAACTGAACGTCATAGTGGATTTCGCGGTTTACAACAGATGTTGTTACGATTACCAGATACCAGCCTGGTTTGCTAGAAGCGATATTGCCATCCTTGTCGATGATTTCGTCCTTGCAGTCACCAGAAACAGTGATGCCAGCATAACCAACTTCGCTGCCATTCCATTCAGTTTTGGTATTGAGCTTGATACCGCTATCGTCGATATAGACAAGGCGCCAGAATGTATCCTCTGTACCATAAACCTGAACCATGTCGAAGCTCTTTGCCCAATCCCAGTCGCAGAAGCTACCTACTACATATACATTGCTAGGTAAGTTGACTGGTGGCAATGAGAACAAGAGGTGAATATTGTTGAGTGAAACTACATTAGAAAGAATCTCTGTTCCCTCTACAACATTACCATTACTGGTCACAATGTTTGCCTTCAAGCGGAAGTAAGCCTTTACGTCCATAGGGAAATCAGCCTCAGTCTTGCCTTTTTCTACATAGATGTTAGTCAAGGCACTTGCCAATGAAGCTGCATCAATTGCAACCTTGGCACTTGAGCTGGTTTCTGAAAGCTCAACAGCATCAGTCATATTTTCATCTGTTGCAACCTGTACTGTATATTGAACGCTAGCTGTATAGCCATAGTTAGGCTGTGAGCAGGTCAACATAATCTTAGACGAATTCGCCAGGTCGATTGGTGTATTCACCAATGCTGGAGTATTCAATTTGAACTCTGTTGGTGTCTGAATAGACGGATTAGAGTCATTGTCGTCGCTACAAGCTGTCATGAGAGTTAAACTCATGACAACGAGTAGAGCTGATTTAATTATATTTTTCATAATGAATTCCTTTTAATGTTTGCGTATTAATATCCAGGATTCTGAGTCAGATTCTTGTTAGATACCAAGTCATTTGTTGGGATGGCAAAGATGTTCAATTTTTCAGAGAAGTTGCGACCTTCCTTGGTACCACCCTTCCACTGCCAGTTGTAGTTGACATTGCCACCATAACGGTTGAAACGAATCAGATCCATACGACGGCGACCCTCGAAGTAGAACTCACGGCTCCATTCATCGCAGATATCGTTCAGAGAATAGCCCTTGTCTTCACGGGTAGAGGCATTTGCACGCTTGCGGATAGCATTGATAGCTGCTGTACCTTCAGCTGTAGTCTCTCCACCATTGAGGCGGGCATCAGCCTCTGCAAAGTTCAGGTAAGCCTCTGCTGCACGCATCAGGAAGAAGTCTGCATCTGGGAATGTAGCATCATGACCTGCGCTACCGTCTGTCTTGAAGTTGGTAAACTTAGCAACAGCGAAACCGCTCTTGAAAGTAGAAACGTCCTCATTATCCAATGTACGGTTTACACCGCAGAAGAGAGCACGGTCGTCACCGGCAGCTTCTGCTGTAGCGTAGCTTTCAAGATTTGGAACGTTACCATTAGGGAAGAACTTCTTAACCAAATCAGGACGAGCGCGGTTACCACCCCAAGCCTGGTCAGTACCATTGGTAGCTTTAGGGTTGTTTGGATTTGCGTGCATATCTTGATCGTAGGTAGAAGCCAACAGGAAGAGTGTTGAACACCAGCTTGTGGTCTTCAAACCATCCTGCAAGAGAGGGAAGATACCCTCGTAAGCTGCATCAGTCTCACCGTTATCGCCCATGAAGAGCATCTGGTAAGCACTCCAGCCGTTTACGCTTGTGGTGTTCAGCTTATAAGATGAATCCATCACCTTCTTGGCGTATTCCTTTGCCTTTGCCCACTGAGCTGTGCCAGTATAAACCTCTGCATTGAGGTAGAGGCGGGAGAGAAGCAACCAGCATGCAGCCTTATCTACACGGCCGTAACCGGCATCTGATGACTTCTTAGCCTTTGCTTCAGAAAGGCTTGGCTCGATTTCAAGAAGCTCCTTCTCAAGCCATTCGTAAGTCTGTGCTCTGGTATATCTTTCAGGCTTGGTCAATGGCTGAAGTGTAAATGGGATGTTGCCCCATGCATCCATCAAGCTAAAGTATTCGTATGCTCTCAGGAAGCGAACCTCAGCAAGCTTGGTTGCATCCTGATCTCCTGCTTCAGCAAGATACTGGTTGCAATAAGCAATACCTGTTGTGATACGGGCATACAAACCGGTCAACATTGGGTTTGTGGCATTGTAGCTATTATAGCAGAAGCCGGCAATACCATCATCACCCCAACCGCAGATAGCTTCATCGGTTGTGAGCTCGTTTGCATTGAATGTCTGGCGTACAAAACCAGATGTACCACCATCAATACCATCAATGTCGCAATCGCCATTAGCACCACCATTACCAGCCATGGCAAAGTTAGCGTAGCACTTGTTGAAAAGGCCATCGATGTTAAGGTTTGTCTGGATGTTTGGGTTAATCGGAGTAACGTCCAAATCACCGACACATGATGTTGTTGTTCCCATTGTAAGCAGGAGTGCTGCTACAGGAACAATATTTTTAATATATTTTTTCATAATGAATATCCTTTCTTATTAGAAATTCAAGCTAAGACCAACTACAACAGAGAATGGACGTGGGTAGAGGTTGTTGTCATTACCATCGCCTACTTCTGGATCCAAGCCGTCATAATTTGTAATTGTGAATACATTTGATGCAGTAGCGTATGCACGACCTGAAAGTCCATGCCAGCTGCTTGACTTAAACAAGTTGTTGAAGCTGTAACCCAATGTGATGTTGTCACACTTCAGGAATGAAGCGTTCTTCACATAGTAGTCAGACAACTTAGAAGTAATCTCGTAGGTCTGCCAGTTTCTCTCAACTGTACTCTTCAAACGGTTAGAGAAGTACTTCAAAGAGTTAGAGAACCACTCACCTGTATTCATGTTACTCATGCCCTGCTCAACATTATTATATACATAGTTGCCGATGCTTGCACGCAAAGAGAAACCGAAGTCCCAGTTCTTGTATTCCAGGCGAGAAGAGAAGCCCATAGTTACAGGAGCAGCTGGGCTCTTGTAGAGATACTTATCGCTTTCATTGATCTTACCGTCACCGTTACGGTCAACTACGCAGTTCTCAATTGGCTTGCCGTTCTTGTCGTAAACCTGCTGGTAAACATAGTATGAGTTCATTGCATAACCCACCTGGTTAGCCTGCAGATAAGCACCAGAACCATCACCTACCTTGATGTTTGTATTAACAACAGGAGCACCATTCTCTGATACACCATTCAAGTCGGTAATCTCGTTCTTGTTGTAAGTGAAGTTGTATGTCATGGTCCAGAACCAGTCCTTGGTCTGGATAGCACGCCAGGTAATAGCTGCTTCAACACCGGTGTTCTTCAGGGAACCGATGTTCTGCCATGCCTGGTTCTTGTAACCTGCCATAGAAGGAAGTGGAGCATAGTTCAACAAGTCGGTAGTCTTTCTGTAGTACCAGTCTACGCTACCAGACAATCTCTGATCCATGATGCCCCAATCCAAACCTACGTTGTAGGTAGAGGTTGTTTCCCACTTCAAGTCAGGACGGTAGTTGTTTGGTCTGTAGAGCTCACCTGTACCAGTAACAGGATAGAAACCGTTTGTACCAGTGCTGATAGCATAAGAAGGAATCCACTCATAGTCGCCGATAGAACCAGCCTGCTGACCAGTCTTACCATAACCCAAACGGAGCTTCAAGTCAGACAACCAGTCAGCGTTCTTCAGGAATGCCTCTTCGTTAGCCTTCCATGCAAAGGCGAATGATGGGAACCATGCCCAGTGCTCCTTGAAACGTGAAGAACCATCATCACGGACAGTTGCTGTCAGGAAGTAGCGGTCGAGCAAGGTGTAGTTGGCACGTCCGAAGAAAGATACCAGGTAGCTTTCGCTCTTCTCGCTATATGGAGTATGAGGACGCTCTGTACCTGCAAGACTTGCATCGTTATTTGTTTCAGGATAATAACCTACATAGTCATTGTTCTTGCTGCGCCAGAAGTGCTGCCACTCATAACCAGCCATGATGTCGAAGTGATGAATCTTGTTGAAATCCTTGTAGTACTGAGCGTAAGCACTCAAAGAGAGGTTGCGCTTCAGAATTTCCTCACCACCATAGCTACCATAGTACAATGCGCTAGAACATGATGGAGCAAATGACTGGCTCTGGCGACCTTTAGAGATATCTGCACCCAAGGTAGCATGCAATCTCAAGTCCTCGAAACCGTGTACCTTATAGTCGATGTCTGCACTACCGATGAATGAACGGCTGTGAGCAATCTGACTGCCCTGATCCAGCAAAGACAGAGGGTTAGGCATCTGTGTGGTGCTGTCATAAGTGAAAGGCCATGTGTTATCACCATACTCTGCTTTCTTTGACCACTGGAAATAGCCACCATAGTTCTTGAGAGTCTGGTCCATGTTGCTGCCCAACTGATTCTTGTGATATTCAGATGTAAACTTGTAAGGATCCTGGGTTGGGTCCATTCTTACAGCTGATGATACGACAGCACCATCTGTATATAAGGTTCTGGCATACATGCCCTTCGCATTCAGATTCAATGTCAAGTGATCCTGGAAGAATGAAGGGTTCAAGTTCAAAGATGCTGTAGCACGCTTGAAGTCTGATGTTTTTATGATACCCTGCTGGTCTGTATAACCTACAGAAACACGGTATGGGAGAGACTTAGCTGCACCAGAAACAGTAATGTTGTGGTCGTGGCTGATAGCTGTACGGTAAATCAAGTCCTGCCAGTTGGTGTTGGCTGTACCCAGTGCGCTATAAGCCTCACTGTCTTTGCCATACAGTCTTTCAACGTTTGCACGGAACTCGTCAGCGCTAAGAACATCAACCGTGTTCTTCTTCTCGCTGATGGTTACGCTACCAGAGTAAGAAACGGTAGGCTTCTGACCCTTGCGACCCTTCTTGGTTGTAATGATGATGACACCGTTAGAACCACGGGAACCGTAGATAGCAGTTGCAGAAGCATCCTTCAAGACACTGAAAGACTCAATATCCTGTGGGTTAACTACAGAAAGGAGGTTAGAAAGACCCTTTACACCATCGTTGTCCATAGCCAGACCATCGATAACGATCAATGGGTCGTTAGAAGCGTTCAAGGAAGAACCACCACGAACACGGATCTTGGCACCACCACCAGGAGTACCGTCGTTGCTGGTAATGTTTACACCGGCAACCTTACCAGTAAGCATATCCTGTGCGTTGACAACCACACCCTTGTTCTTAGAGTCTGGCTTGATAGCTGTAACAGAACCGGTTAAGTCTGACTTCTTAACAGCACCATAACCGATGACAACGACTTCGTTCAAAGACTTTGAGTCGTCCTGCAAGGTAATGCTCATTTCTTTAGAAGCCTTCACGGTCTGTGGAGTCATTCCCAGATAGGTGAAAGTAAGATTGGTACCTGGAGCTGCGTCAACAGAGAAGTTACCATCCATGTCGGTAATACCTACTGCCTTACCGTTCACTGTAATGGTAGCACCCATGACAGGCTCACCGGAAGCATCCTTCACATGTCCCTTAATCGCATTAGTCTGCGCAAAGGAACTCACCGTCAGAAGCAGACCACCTGCGAGGGTCAATGCTCTGAGAGGCAATTTAAATTTTACCTGCTTCATCATTTTGCTTGATTTTTAAGTTTATGTTTATACTATGTTATTCTTTAAATGAATATTCTGCTTTTAGTCTCTGGCCTGTTTATATAAGAGGTCGAGTTGTCTAATTGTTTATTCTTCTGGGTGCAAAATTAAAGTCTTTTTCGATACGATGTACTATTTTTCAGTTAATTCCGTTATTTCTTATGCGCAAACGTTTGCATACCTTTTGCTTGATTTAGGTCAACAAAAAAGGTACAAAATAACGGATATTTGCCTAATTTTGCAGCGTGATTTAAGATAACATGAACGAAAATAACAACATAACAATGAAAGATATAGCTCGCGAACTGGGAGTCAGTGTTGCTACAGTGAGCCGGGCATTGAAGGACAGTCCTAGAATCAGTGCTGCCCAGAAGGAGCGTATTCAGACTTTTGCACGTGAACATAATTTCTTTCCGAACATGCTTGGTGAGGCTTTGCGCCATAGCAAGGTACAACCGATGAAGGTCATCGGAGTCATTGTGCCGGAGTTCGTACATTATTATTTTATGTCCGTCCTTTCGGGCATAGAGGAGGAGGCGAGAGCCCGCGGATATCGTGTGATGGTGGCACAGAGTAACGAAAGATACGACAAGGAAGTGTCCATCTGCGAGGACTTCTATAAGAATAAGGTATGCGGTATCATCGTATCACAGGCGAAGGATACCAAGCAGTACGCACATTTCGAGAAGTTGATGAACAATGGCGTGCCTCTCGTCTTCTACGATAGAATCTGTACGGGCGTGAACTGCTCCCGAGTGGTAGTAGATGACTATATGGGCGCCTTTACCGCCGTTACCCATCTGGTGGATACGGGCTGCAAGAAGATAGCCTTCTACGGTTCGCCGATGAATCTGGAAATCTCCAAGAACCGTTATAACGGTTATCATGATGCACTGGTGAAGCACGGATTGACGGAGAACCCCGACTGGGTGAGAATCTGTGATAACCGTGCCCAGGCAGAGGTGGTTACACCAGAGATATTGAGGGAGGAAAATCATCCGGATGCTTTCTTCGCCATCAATGATGATACGGCGATAGGCATTCTCTATACAGCCAAGCGAATGGGCTTTGATGTGCCGAATGACATCAGTATCTGCGGCTTTACCAATGGCGACAGAGCCAAGGCTTGCGATCCGATGCTCACTACGGTAGAACAGCGTGGAGTGGCAGTAGGCGAAGAGGCTGCCAATATTCTCATCGGACTGGTGGAAGGATCCAGCCCTACGCATGACGTTGAGAAACGAGTGGTAAGAACTCGTCTGGTGGTTCGAGGAACAACAAGATAAAATTGAAATATTTAAATAACAACAATATGACACAAAAACCTGATTTAAGTTTCTGGAAGCTCTGGAACCTGAGCTTCGGATTCTTCGGAGTACAGATTGCCTACGCTCTTCAGAGCGCCAACATCTCCCGAATCTTTGCAACGTTGGGTGCTGACCCACACAACT
>OLGA01000830.1_pt1 | contig 25715 bp, 18 predicted proteins | sample 1604881 | NCBI WGS metagenome assembly OLGA01 (sample SAMEA3888896, study PRJEB22519) | human gut metagenome | biome: human gut; feature: human-associated habitat; material: faeces | place: Denmark | collected 2009 | reverse complement strand
TTCGAACCCTAGACCCACTGATTAAGAGTCAGTTGCTCTACCAACTGAGCTAAGGATGCATATTGCTTTCTTTTTAGAAGCATCATTTCTCAAATGCGGTTGCAAAGGTATCGCTTTTTCTTGAAACCACCAAACATTTTAGCTACTTTTTTCAATATTTTTTTAATGATATTTGTTTCGTGTTATCGTTTAATAAGTGCTATTTAAGCGATGTAAAACCTTATGTGGTTGGTTAAACGAGAGTTAGCTGTTTTCGCACACACCGCTTATGCCAGCCCCAATTCTTTTTTAAGAAACTTGGGGGTATAGCCTTTGGAGCTCTTCGCAACCTCTTCAGGTGTACCTTCAGTCAAAATATAGCCACCGTTTCGTCCTCCTTCAGGTCCCATGTCGATGATATGGTCGGCCAGTTTTATTACATCCAGATTGTGCTCAATAATGATAACCGTGTTTCCGCGGTCAACAATTTGTTGCACTACATCCATTAGTATGCGTATATCCTCGAAGTGTAAACCCGTGGTAGGTTCGTCAAGAATGAAGAGCGTCTTGCCCGTATCTCGTTTACTTAATTCGGTAGCTAATTTTACACGTTGACTTTCGCCACCGCTAAGCGTTGTCGAGGGCTGTCCTAATTTAATATAGCCCAATCCTACGTTTTGCAAGGTTTTTATCTTTTGCAGAATTTGAGGTACATTTGCAAAGAACTCTACCGCTTGGTTAATGGTCATGTCTAAAACATCTGCAATGCTTTTTCCTTTATATCTTACCTCAAGTGTTTCACAATTATAACGTTTGCCATGACACACTTCACAAGGCACCATTACATCTGGAAGAAAGTTCATTTCAATGGTTTTGTATCCATTACCCCCACAAGCCTCGCATCGACCTCCGCGTACGTTAAATGAGAAGCGTCCTGGTTTATAACCACGAATTTTAGCTTCGGGTAGTGATACAAATAACGAACGTATATCTGAAAACACTCCAGTATAGGTAGCAGGGTTTGAACGTGGTGTGCGACCCAATGGTGATTGGTCTACATTTACAACCTTGTCTATATTTTCTAATCCTTCAATGCTGTTGTAGGGTAGGGGCTTCTTTAGGGCACGGTAGAAATGCTGACTGAGGATGGGTTGTAATGTTTCATTGATAAGTGTCGACTTACCAGAACCACTTACACCTGTTACCACAACCAGCTTTCCTAATGGAAAGGTAGCATCAATGTTTTTTAGATTGTTGCCACGTGCTCCTCTAATAACGAGGGCTTTCCCATTGCCTTTACGCCGTTGCTCAGGAATATGTATATTACGCACCCCATTGAGGTATTCGGCTGTTATCGTATGTTGTTTGAGCATTTCGGTAGGAGTTCCTTGGAAAACTACCTCGCCACCCTTACGTCCTGCCATAGGGCCGATATCTACAATATAATCGGCAGCAAGCATCATGTCTTTGTCGTGTTCAACAACAATTACGGTGTTTCCAATATCTCTTAGTTCCTTCAAGCTGTTGATAAGTCGATCATTATCGCGCTGGTGAAGGCCAATACTGGGTTCGTCTAAGATGTATAGAACATTTACAAGTTGTGAACCAATTTGTGTGGCAAGGCGTATGCGCTGACTCTCTCCGCCAGACAATGTTGCCGACTGGCGATTGAGTGAAAGATAATCGAGACCTACTTGTAATAAAAAGCCAATGCGTGTACGTATCTCTTTGATGATCTCGGTAGCGATTTTTTTCTCTTTTGCATCGAGATGCTGTTCGGCATCTTGCAGCCATGTTTGCAGTTGCAGCATATCCATATTAGCCAATTCGGATATGTTCTTTCCGTCAAAGCGATATGATAACGACTCTTGTTTTAAACGCTGACCGTGACATTCAGGACATTCGCAAACAGCCAAAAATTGGTCGGCCCATTTCTGTCCACTGGCCGACTCATCATTCTCAATTACGCTTTTCAGATATTTTATAACACCGTCAAAGTTTACAAAATAATCACTTGATGTGTGTATTTGTTCTTTCGGTATCTTTACAGTTTCGAGTGAGCCATACAGTATCTCGTTCATGCCTTCTTCAGGAATTTCAGATACAGGCGTCTTCAGCGTACATTCGTATTTTTGTAAGATGGCCTCAATCTGCCAAAATATCATTTGATTTTTATATTTTCCTAAAGGCAAGATAGCGCCATTGTATATTGAGAGAGACGCATCGGGAATAACTTTTTCAATTGCTATCTCATTAATGACGCCCAATCCTTTGCATCGAGGACAAGCACCTTCTGGCGAATTAAATGAAAAAATATTCGGAGCCGGGTCGCTATATGATATACCTGTTGTAGGACACATTAATCGGCGAGAATAGTATTTTGCCGTTTCTGTATCTTTATCCAAAATCATAACTAAACCATCGCCTTGCTTCATGGCGTTGTGAACGCTGTTTTTTAAACGAGTCTCGTCTTTTTCTTGAACCGACAATTTATCGACCACCACTTCTATATTATGATTTTTATATCGGTCGGTCTTCATGCCGTGAACAATTTCGGTTATTTCACCGTCTACGCGTACATATATATATCCTTTTTTACGTAGGCTTTCAAATAGTTCGCGATAGTGTCCTTTTCGCTGTCGTACTAATGGCGCTAATATATAGATACGGTGGCCAGCATATGCTTCAAGGATAAGATTAAGCACTTTTTCTTCTGTATACTTAACCATTTTTTCGCCCGTGGCATAACTGTATGCTGTAGCTGCACGCGCATATAGCAAACGTAAGAAATCGTATATTTCGGTTGTAGTGCCTACGGTTGAGCGTGGATTTTTATTTGTGGTTTTCTGCTCTATACTGATAACAGGACTTAATCCAGTTATTTTATCCACGTCAGGGCGCTCCATGCCTCCAAGGAAATTGCGTGCATAGGCCGAGAATGTTTCAATGTATCGACGTTGGCCTTCAGCAAAGATGGTGTCGAAAGCCAATGACGATTTGCCAGAACCACTCAGTCCTGTTATTACTGTTAAACTATTGCGTGGGATGGTAACATCAATGTTTTTAAGATTGTGCACACGTGCTCCCCATACATTTATTTTTTCGTCTTCCATTTGTTTCAAAAGTGTGTTTAGTGTGGCCTATTCAGTAATGCCTCCTTCTAATGTTTCATCGTAGCCCCGCAGTAAGTTTACGTCACGACGAATGTTGAATTTTCGACCATCAGCACCTTTCGCCTTTACAAGAACGTAATAAACACCTTGTTTTACGGGCTTTCCCTTATAAGTGCCATCCCATCCTTGTGAGGGGTCTGTCCAATCGTATAATTTTTGTCCCCAACGATTAAAGATGTATGCATGAAATTCAATCAAACTTTGATAGCCATCTTTGGCCTTATAGATGTCGTTTATGCCATCGCCGTTTGGTGTAAAAGCATTGGGCATCAATAATTTACTTTCTGAGATTGTGACAGAGATAGGGTCTGCCGAATTCCAGTATTCTTCTGTATATGCTACTGTGTCATTGCCTTGGGTAAATATGGCATATAATTCTATCTTGTGTGTGCCCGATTTTGTAAATGTATACTCTGTGTTTTCTTCATATCGCAATAGATAGGGTGAGGGGTCGGCATCTGATGTAAATCGCCATTCATAATATGCTGTCCAACCTTCAGTATGTTCGGCGTTGGCCGACAACTTTACTTGTAATGGAGCAGAACCCGAGAAAGCTGTTCCAACTTCTTCTCCTTCGTCAGAAAGAAATGTTGCTAAAGGGTTGATAGTGGGAATGTCGTTTCCCCACATTTTGCATGATGCTGTTAACACAAGCAGAAGGATGAATATTCTTGTTTTTATCATTTTTAGTGATTTCTTGGTCTTTTACTATGCAAAAATACTGAATAATGTTGATTTCACCATTCTTTTTTTGTATTTTTGCAACTAAAATATCAAAAACAGATTATGAATTGTCTTTTAAGAAGCATTTTATTGTTACTCATTGCTTGTTTCCCGCTTGTAATGTCAGCGCAAAGCAATACAAAAAGCTCTACCATATACACGGTGAAGAAGAAAGATACCGTTTATGGTATAGCACATCGCTATAATATCACTATTGACGAATTGTTAAAAGCTAATCCTGGGGCTGTAGATGCCGATTTTAATTTGAAGAAAGGCATCGAGTTGGTAATCCCTCAGCCCAAAACATCTTCTTCAGCTACTGCTGTGGCAAAACAGCAAACCACAAAAGTGGTAAAAGAAAAGAAAGAAAATGCTGTTACCATTGGTGTTATGTTGCCATTACACCAGATAGATGGTGATGGTAAACGTATGCTTGAGTATTATCGTGGTATTCTGATGGCTTGTGATAGTTTGAAAACCTGTGGTATAAGCACTACCGTTTATTCATGGAATGTGCCGTCTGATAAGCAAATTACTGCTTTTCTCAATGATGCCAATTTGCAGAAATGCGATGTGGTGTTTGGTCCGCTATATACATTTCAAGTAGCGCCGTTGGCTTCATTTTGTAAAGAAAATGGAATACGCCTTGTGATACCATTCTCTATAAGCAGTAATGCGGTAACCACTAATCATGATGTTTTTCAGGTTTACCAGCCAGCTGATAAAATTAATGCTCGTACAATAAATGCCTTTATGGAACGTTTTAAAGGTCGACATGTGGTATTTATTGATGGAAACGACTCTACCAGTAGAAAGGGAGTGTTTACCATGGCGCTTCGCAAGCGTTTAGAGGAAAATAACCAGACGTTTAGTATTACAAATATAAAATCATCAGAAACCTCGTTCTCGAAAGCGTTTTCAAGAACATTGCCAAATGTTGTCGTTCTGAACACAAGTCGTTCACCAGAGCTTAATGTTACCTTTGCTAAATTAAATAATTTGCGAGCTACAGATGCTACGGTGTCGATTTCAATGTTTGGTTATACTGAATGGCTTATGTATACTAAAGTGTATTTAGAGTTATTTCATAAATATGACACATATATACCTACTACATTTTTTTACAACCCCTTAAACCGTAAAACTGTTCAATTAGAGCAAGCATATCAGCGTTGGTTTCATAGCGATATGCAGACAGCCTTGCCCCGTTTTGCAATAGTAGGTTATGATCATGCACAATATTTTGTACGAGGTATAGCAAAGTATGGTAAACGCTTTTCTGGTGCTGCGTGGCAAAATGTGTATACACCACTTCAGTCGTTGCTTAAGTTTGAACCTGTGGGCAATAAGGGTGGCTTCCAAAATAATGCTTTTATGCTTGTGCATTATCGTGCTGGCGGAAATATTGATAGCATAAGCTATTAAAAACACTGTTTATATATCAACTATTGGGTTTGTGTATATATAATATGAATATTTTAAAATGATGAAGCTTACAATACGATATATTGTTTTTGTCCTTCTATTTTCATGCGCTACTGTTGCATCGGCTCAAATAGGGCAGCATCGTAACGATTTTTCTATTGGCGTAAACGGAGGTTATACGTTGAGTAACGTAGGTTTTACGCCGAAAGTTACTCAAAGCCTTTTGGGTGGCACTACGGTTGGTTTGTCATGGCGCTATGTGTGTGAGAAGTATTTTAGCACTATTTGCTCTATTTATGGCGAGGTTAATTATACGCAGATGGGATGGAAAGAGCGCATACTTACCACTGATAACCAGCCTGTAATCAATGCAGTATCGGGGCTACCTGAACAATATAGCCGAACGCTCAATTACCTTCAAGTGCCTGTTTTTGCTCATTTGGCATGGGGAAAAGAGCATAGTGGTATGCAGTTTTTCTTTCAACTGGGCCCACAGTTTGGCTATCTGTTAAGTGAAAAGACGACCACCAATTTTAATTTTAAGGACCGCAATACTGCCGACCGATCAAATGTGGTATGTGCCCAAGATACGATGGCCGTTGAAAATAAGTTTGATTATGGTATCGCTGCTGGAGCAGGTGTAGAACTTAGTGTGCCTCGAGTGGGGCATTTCTTGCTTGAGGGTCGATACTATTATGGCCTCGGAAATATTTATGGTGACTCAAAGCGCGACTACTTTTCAAAATCGAATAACAGTAGCATCGTTGTAAAGCTAACATACCTGTTCGATGTGGTTCGTACAAAGCATTGATTTACTGGCGGTAATGTAGTATTATGAAAAGAAGATATCGTATTTACTTATAATATTGTATAAATTAAACCAAAAAATATAATTACTTATGTTTGAAAATCAACCAAAAGGTCTCTATGCCTTGGCCTTGGCAAACACTGGTGAACGTTTCGGCTATTATACCATGTTGGCCATTTTTGCATTATTCATGCAAGCAAAGTTCGGATGGTCAGAAGCCCAGGCTGGACAGATTTATGCCATTTTCTTGGCAGTAGTTTATTTTGCACCTCTTTTCGGAGGTATGTTAGCCGACAAGATTGGCTATGGCAAATGTATTACCATAGGTCTTGCCACCATGTTCTTGGGTTATTTAGCCCTTGCCGTGCCTTCAGAGGCCGATACCAATGGTATGTTAACCATGTTTACTGGCTTAGCATGTGTGTCGCTGGGCACTGGCTTGTTTAAGGGTAACCTTCAGGTGCTGGTAGGTAACCTGTATGACGATCCTAAATATCAGTCGCGACGCGACTCAGCGTTCAGCCTTTTCTACATGGCTATCAACATTGGTGCTATGTTTGCACCCTCAATGGCAAAATGGATTACCAACCTTTATTTGTCGCAGTATGGCTTTACATACGATGCTGCCAATACCGATCCTGCATATCTGAAGGCTCTCTCAGGTGCCTATGGCCTTTGCTTTGGCGTGGCATGTGTATCCTTGATTTTGTCGGCAGTTATTTACTTCGTTTGTCGCAGTTGGTTCAAACATGCCGATGTTACCGCACAGCAGGCTGCAAACGCTAATGACAAGAATGTGGAAACGCTTACCCCGAAACAGGAAAAAGACCGTATCATTGCGTTGCTACTTGTGTTTGCTGTAGTAATTTTCTTCTGGATGGCTTTCCATCAGAACGGTTCAGCCCTTACTTTCTTTGCAAAGAAATATACCAACCTCACCGTGGGTGGTGGTATGCGTGTGTGGTTTAACATCTTTAGCCTTGCCCTCATTGCCCTTTCTGTTTACACTGGCTTTGGAGCATTGCAGTCGAAAACCTCTCGAAACAAGGTTGTCTGCTCTATTATAACCTTCGCTTTGTGGGGTGGAGCTTATGCGCTGTATAACATTATGGATAATCCTACGATGGCACAGCCTTCCGACTTCCAGCAGTTCAACCCCTTCTTTGTAGTAGCACTCACACCGTTTAGTATGGCGTTCTTTGGTTCACTCGCCAATCGTGGTAAAGAGGTGAGCGCTCCTACCCGTATTGCTTGGGGTATGCTTGTTGCAGCCATTGGTTTTGGTGTTATCACGTTGGCTTCTACCGATTTGATATCGCCAATGGCTCTTGGCGACAAGCAAACACAGAGCATCCTGTCGCCGTCATGGCTTATCTCTACTTATTTTACTCTCACTCTTGCCGAGCTGCTTTTGTCGCCCATGGGTATCTCTTTCGTTTCAAAGGTGGCGCCTCCCAAGTATAAGGGTTTGATGATGGGTGGATGGTTTGTTGCCACTGCTATAGGCAACTATCTCAGCTCTATACCCTCAATGCTTTGGAACAAAATTCCTCTTATGTATAACTGGGGAATTCTTATCGCACTCTGCCTTGCCAGTGCGTTTGTAATGTTTGCCCTTTTAAAGAAATTGAAACAGATGACCGCCTAATATTCATGGCGTCATGTAAAAGATAATAAATGATAGCCCCCGCCCTGTAAAAACCATGTTTACAGGCAGGGGCTTTCTTTTTTATCTTGATAATGTTTTTTGGTGCCATCATAATTTGGCGCTTTAAGCAATTTATATTATCTTTGCCCCATTATTAAAACGAAAAATCTATTAGTAAGATGAATATTAAAGTACGTTTAGCCTTGATGAATTTCCTCGAATTTGCTGTTTGGGGAGCCTATCTCACTTCAATGAGCAATTACCTTGGCCATGCGGGTATGGGCGCTGAAGTAAAGTGGTTCTATGCCATTCAGGGCATTGTCTCTATTTTTATGCCCACCATAATGGGTATTCTTTCCGACAAATACGTTCAACCTCAACGCATGCTTGGCATTTGTCACCTGTTAGCGGGCGTAGGTATGATAGCTCTGTTCTACCTTGGCATGACCCAAGCCAATCCTGATAAGACCGTATTTATCACTATCTATACGCTTAGTGTAGCTTTCTATATGCCCACACTGGCATTATCAAACACTACAGCCTTTACCATATTGAAGAACAACGGCCTTGATACAGTTAAAGATTTTCCGCCCATTCGTGTGCTGGGCACCGTAGGCTTCATTGTCACTATGTGGTTTGTCAATTGTGCTGCTTTAGATGATAGTGGTTTTTCTTTTGGCTTTGCTGCTAACGACTTTAAGTTTCAGTACACCCACCTTCAGTTCCTAGTGTCAGGTATCCTTGGCATTATTCTTTTTGCTTATTGCATGACATTGCCTTCATGCCCTATTGTAAGACATCAAGAGAAAACTAGCTTGGCCGACATGTTGGGCTTTAGTGCCTTTAAGCTGTTCAAGCAAAAGAAGATGGCCTTATTTTTCATTTTCTCGTGCTTGCTCGGCATGTCGCTACAGGTAACAAATACCTATGCCACACCTTTCATTACCAGCTTCAAGGGCGATCCTTTGCTGGCTAATACCTTCGCTGCCAATAATGCTACGTTGTTAGTGTCTATATCACAGGTGTCAGAGGCTCTTTGCATCCTGATGATACCCTTCTTCCTACGTCGTTATGGAATAAAAACCGTAATGCTCATTGCTATGTTAGCATGGGTGGTACGTTTTGGCTTCTTTGGCTTAGGCAATCCTGCCATGCCTGGCGTTCTGCTGTTTGTAGTTTCATGCATTGTTTATGGTGTAGCCTTCGATTTCTTCAATGTATCAGGAGGCCTGTTTGTCGACCAAAAATGTGAAGCCAGTGTACGTGCATCGGCACAAGGCCTCTTCATGCTTATGACCAATGGCCTGGGCGCAACAATTGGTACATTGCTTGCTGGCGAGGTGATAAATGCTCACTGCCAATGGCAAGGCGATTACTTGTTGGGCGATTGGCAAACCTGTTGGTACATCTTTGCTGCCTACGCCTTAGTAGTAAGTGTGCTGTTTGCATTGGTGTTCCGTACAAAGAACTCGGAAGAAGCGGCATAGCCTTTATATAGTTTCATTTTCAGCCTCTCTTTCACATTATTAGAAAACTTTTTCGTGAAAGAGAGACTGATTGTTTTATATTTAATGAGCATATCATTTCAAAATAAGAGATTATAAAAATAGTCGATGGGTATATGGACAATATTCTTTTAAAATTGAAAAGCGTCAGTTCTATAATGGGCTTTGAAGAGGGAGCTTTGCTGATACTTGTTGACGAAGCCGAGAGCCATCAGCTGTCCATAACCTGTGACCGATACATGGCGCGCCAATTATGTCTTCGTATGAAACACGATAGTCGTGCCCATAAGTTATTGCCCGAGGTGCTGTGTCGGCTTTTGCATCTTGACGATGCTGAAATCAGTAGCGCCTACGAACTGATTATTTACGACATTATTGAAGGCGAATATAAAGTGTTGTTGGTAAATAACGCATTAAACACCTGTGAAAAAATACGTGCCAGCGATGCTATATTATTGTCGTTGGTATCGCACATACCTCTATACGTCTTTAAACAGATATTTGAACAGCAAAGCACTCCTTACAAAGCTGGCAGTAGAGATCTGGCGTTACCCCTCAATGCATTAACTGATAGTATGCTTAAGTCGGCATTAGATATGGCTGTATCCAAAGAAAACTATGAGCTTGCTACACATATACGTGATGAGATAAAGCGCAGAAAGATATAAAAAGAATAATATGAAAGAAGCACGATACTTTTATGTTCCCCAAGCTATTGAAAAAAAAGAATTGCCCGCAGAAGAGGCTACTCATGCCCTTCGCGTTTTGCGTTTGAAGCCTGGCGACGAACTGTTTTTGATGGATGGCGAAGGTGTCTTTTATGAAGCCCACGTTACCCAAGCAGATAAGCATTGTTATTATGAAATAGATAAGGCGTTGCCACAACCAAAGACGTGGAGCGCTCATATACATTTAGGTATAGCTCCCACTAAGATGATGGAGCGTATTGAGTGGTTGGCTGAAAAAGCCACCGAGATTGGGTTTGACGAGTTGTCATTTCTCCACTGTAAATTCTCTGAACGTAAAACCCTACGTGCCGACCGTGTTGAAAAGATAGTAATATCGGCGGCAAAACAAAGCCGTAAGTCATTCTTGCCTCTGGTGCATGAGCTTACTCCGTTCTCTCAGTTTATTGATGAAAGTGAAGTGGGACATCGTTACATCGCTCATTGTTATGACGAGATTGAGCGTGTCGACTTCTTCAACGAACTTAATCAGCTTACTGACGACGATCCTATTACTGTTTTGGTAGGCCCTGAGGGCGATTTTTCTATTGATGAGGTGAATTTGGCAATGGCAAAAGGCTATAAATCAATCTCATTGGGTAAGAGTAGGTTGCGTACAGAGACAGCAGGTCTATATGCTGTTATGTTAGCTCAGTTGGCAAAACGTAAATAACCCACATTTTTTCTGATAAGGCATAACGATTGTAATATATAATGAAATACATACAAAAAATAATGACAACATGTAGTGTATGGCTCATGTTGCTTTTTATGTTGGCATCATGTTCAAATACTGATTATGTCAACGTCATTCCTTCAAACTGTACCGCCCTGTTGTCGGCCGATTTAAGTAAGGTGCAGCCTATCAATATGCCCCAAGTGTTTAGCAATATGCTTGGTACATCCTCAATAACCGATTGTGGTTTAGACGTGAAGGCAAAACTTTATGCTTTTGAAACCATAGATGGAAATTTTGGCTTATGTGCTCATGTGAAAGATGTTGATAAGATTGATGCCATTATCAATCAGCTAGAAGGAAAAAATGGCAATGGCCATAAGTATGTGAGCGACGATATTAGTTTTGTTATGTTACAGCATTGGCTTCTGGCATATAACAGTGATGTGTTTGTGGCCTTAGGTCCTATAATGCCCACTGCTCAAGCCGAGGCAGAACGCACTTTGCGAAAGATGTTTAATCAAGATGCAAACATGAGCATCGTATCAACACCTATGTATGCCCGTATTGACACTATGCAGACTCCTATCTCTCTCGTGGCACAAGTGCAATCACTTCCTGAAAAGTTTGCAGCACCGTTTACCCTTGGTGCCCCTAAAGATGCCGATGCTTCACAAATAATGGTTTCTGCATCTGCATCAATTGATAACAAATGTTTACATATTAAAGGAGCCACTTATTCAGACAACGAACAAATAAATAATGCTTTAAAGCAATCGTGGCAAACGTTTCGTTCTATCACCCCCACGCTTGTTAGCAGTTGTGATGCTCGCTCGCTGTCAGCCCTGTTCTTCAATGTAAAAGGTGGCGAGTTTTTGCCCCTTCTTCAGCAAAACAAAAGTATGCAACCGTTGCTTGCTGGCATAAATATGGCTATTGATATGGATAATATTCTTCGCAGTGTTGATGGCGACTTTTCTTTGTCAATACCTTCTTCATCGCACATGTTCAACCTTTCGTCTATTCAATTAACGGCTAAGTTGGCACATAGCGAATGGTTGAAGGATATTGATTATTGGAAACAGTCGTGTCCGAAGGGCACCCATATTTCCACCGTTGCTGCTAACACTTATTGTTATTCGTCGTCGCCATCAAACAATTTCTATTTTTGTGTTACCCCCTCACACCATTTCGTCTGTGGCTCATCTTTACAACAGGCACTAAACGGGTGCCAGCCTTCGTCACACCCGTTGCCACAAAATATTACCATCTCTATTGTAGGTCAGCGTATGGCCCTGCTTTTAAATGTTGAAGCACTGAAACAATCTGATCCTACAGGCCTTGTTTCATCATTGACAAGTGCATTGAAGGGTGTACATTATATTCTTTATACAGTAAAATAATGGAAAAAATAAATTTTCAGAATGTCCTTCCACAGGTTTTTCAGCAGCATCATGACCTTACTTCTGAGGTATGGCTACAGAATATACATTTTGAGAAGGGACATCTATACCTTGTTGAAGCTGAAAGCGGCCGAGGGAAAAGTACATTCTGCAGCTATATAGTGGGTTATCGTAACGATTATACAGGTGCAGTGTGTTTTGATAACGAAAATATTGCACATTTTGATATGGCCCGTTGGACAGATCTACGTCAGCATCATATCAGTTATCTTTTTCAAGAATTGCGCCTTTTTCCTGAACTCACTGCTTGGGAGAACGTGCTGGTGAAGAACAACCTTACACATTTTCAAACAGAAACCACACTTGAAACGTGGTTTCAGCAGTTGGGCATAGCTGATAAAATGCAAACTAAGGCAGCCCACATGTCGTTTGGTCAGCAGCAACGTGTGGCTATGATACGTGCCCTGGCCCAGCCCTTCGATTTTATTCTTGTAGACGAGCCCATCAGTCATCTCGACGATACCAATGCCGCTATTATGGCCGACATCATGATGACCGAGGCTCATCGTCAGGGTGCAGGCATTATCGTTACCAGCATTGGTAAACATATGAACATTCATTACGAAAAGACTTTTCAGTTATGACACTTCTTTGGAAACTTCTGCGTCAGCACATTAGCATAGCCCAGTTTGTGGGTTTCTTTTTTGCCAATTTGTTAGGCATGTTTATCGTTTTGTTTGGCTTTCAGCTTTATCGCGATGTGCTTCCCATCTTCACGCAAAGCGATAGCTTTATGAAGGGCAACTATGTCATCGTGAGCAAGCGCATAGGCATGGGTACGACCTTTTCTGGGCGTTCAAATACTTTTACTCGTGCCGAGATTGAAGACCTTAGCGCCCAACCTTTTGTGGAGAAGGCTGGCACATTTACCTCAACCAATTATAAGGTTACAGCCTCTATGGGCATTAACGGTGTAAACATTTTCAATACCGAGTTGTTCTTAGAAAGCATACCTGATCAGTTTGTTCAAATAGATACGGCACAATGGCATTATGCTGCTGGAGACGATGTCGTGCCTATCATATTGCCTCGTTCATATCTCACCATGTACAATTTTGGTTTTGCGCAAAGCCACGCATTACCCAAAATATCTGATGGCCTGGTTAGTATGATCAATCTTACACTCTTCCTCAGTGGTAATGGTAAGCAAGCGCAAATAAAAGGCAGGGTAGTGGGTTTCACTAACCAGATAAGTTCAATATTGGTGCCACAAACCTTTATGGCTTGGAGCAATAGCCAGTTTGCCCCCACAGCCGATACATCGCCCTCGCGTCTCATCGTTCAGCTGCATAACGAAGCCGATAAACGCATCAGTCAATACATGGACCGCAATGGCTATGAAACCGAAAACAGCAATGCCAAAGCACAGAAAACCACAGCCTTCCTTCAGCTCATGGTGCTGATAGTGGTGGTGGTAGGGCTCACTATCTCATTGCTTAGCCTTTACATCCTTATGCTCAGCATATATCTTCTGGTACAGAAAAACGCCTATAAGCTCGAAAACCTCTTGCTCATAGGGTATAGCCCCACCAGTGTGTCGCGTCCCTATCAGTTGCTCACCATAGGTCTTAGTTTCAGCGTGTTGGTTATTGCTGTTGTCGCTATTTTCTTTGTGCGTAGCTGTTATATGCCTACGTTGGTTATGCTCATGCCGCAGCTCAAGACAGTTACTTTCATTCCTACTGTTTTAGCGGGGTTAGGCCTCTTTGTTCTCGTTTCAATCGTAAACGCCCTTATCATTCGTAAGAAGATAATCTGTATCTAGCAGAGAAAAGCATAGTGTCGTTTTAGCAGATCTTTTTATGCAGATATTCTTGACATAGATGCAAATAGTTGATGTTTGTCGAAGTCAAGGATGAATATGATTATAATTTGATTTTGCATAAATATTCACCACCACATATATATATTTATATCGTGGTCTTGAATATTTATGCAAATAATTGTGAAATCTTTGCCAAATTTATCTTCAATGTCCGCAGATATTCCTTCTGCTCGGGCGTAATTCGATAACTCTCGATAGCTTTCTGGATGGTCTTGTTGTGCGTCCATGGGGCAAGTCGCTTTTGCTCGATGTAGGGAATCGCCTGGGCCCATTGCTTGGCAAGGGCGGTGGCGAAGAACCAGGCAACCATCATTTTTACGTAATACTCTTCGCTCTTTACTGAAGCAGCAATGTTAAGTTACTCTGCCTTGAAGTCTTTGTCCAGATAATGAGACATAAGCATTCCTATTCCAAAGCGACAAGTATAAACGTGTGGCGATTTACTCAAAGTCTTGATCTTTGCCAGCTCCTCCTCCTTGTATTTGGCAAACACCGTCGGAGATATGATGTAGCACACTGCTCAGTTGTCCATTAATAACTCAAACCGTCAATAGTTAGTAGAAATCTCACCCCAATTCACCTCAAATGTCATATTACCCCAAAAATGTAAAAAACCATCAGATTGTCTGGTTTTTGGTCGTAATATTCTGATAACCAAGTAATTGACTGTCTGGCGATTGTCTGGCAACTGTCTGGATGGTTTGCTGATGAAAGTAATTGTCAGATGGAAGGATTTGTCAGATGTGAGGACTTCAGACGACAGTAACTGTATGAGTTGGCAGAATCCTTAAACCAGGAATATGGGTATTCTTATTGGGCATCCGTCTGACAGCAAATCTGCCCATCCGGGGCAAGCACGTTGCCCCAGTTGGGCAAGCAGCGTGCCCAATTTTAACCCAAATCGTTCAGGATTATGTACACTAAATTAATTCCGCCAACGGCTTTGCTTTATATTAGAACACAGAAGGAGTATCAGCTCCATGTGCTCGGTCTGCAGTTTGGCAATACCTGAAAGTGATGCTTCTCAAGTTTCATAATCTTTTCTATTTGATAAATTCTGCATCGAAATGCGGATTGCATGCATCGCCAGATTGTGGAGCGTATTCAATGCCTTCGTAGCAGAAAGCTGAGAGTTCTTCGGGGGATACGAGGCGGTTGTTAAGAATGAAGCGTACCATCGCTCCGCGGCACGACTTTGCCCATACAGCCTGCATCTTCAGTCTGCTGTCTTTCTGTCGCACATAGAAGTGAGGATGTACGACCGTCACTTCCTTGCAAACCCTCTTCCAGTCGAATAGATGCTCATATTCCTCGGTGGAGAGATGCAGGAGGATGCCGTCGTCTGCCTTCACGCTATCTATCAGCACATCTGTCAGCCGGTCTTTCCAGAACTGATTGATGGGCTTGTCGTTTGTGGCTTCTATCGTGACGCAATGCTCCATGCGATAGGGCACTATGCCGTCCATCGGGCGAAGCAGGCCATAGAGGAAACACGTAATCCAAAGATGTTTCTGGGCATACTCCAATGCCTCGTCGCCCAAGGTGTCGGCACGCAGATGCTTGTATGCCTGACCGTTGTATGCAAGCAGGGCAGGCATCTTCTCGGCAGCCACGAAGTTCTGGTATCGTTGCCAGTTCTCTGCCGCAATCTTCTTGCTGCAATCCAGCTGCCGCCCCAATTCCTCCACGTCCATCCTTGCCATTTCCGCAGCCAATGTGTCTGCCACGCTCTGGAAGAGTGGGGCAGACACAGGCTTCCTGTCCGCCTCGCCGAACATTATCTTGGCGTTTGCTAATAATATCTGCATGATGTGTTTGGCTTGTAATTTTTGTGCAAAAATACACCATTTGTTTCGAAATAACCAACTTTTAGCGATATTTATCATGTAATTATCTGAACTTGCGAAAGTTATGCTTGCGTCTCCATTCCTTACATCTGACAAAACCCTTTCATCAGCAAACCATCCAGACAATTGCCTGACAGTTGCTTTACAGTCAACTATCTGTTTGTCAGAATGTTACAACGAAAAACCAGATGGTCTGACAGTTTTTCAGAAATTTTTGGTTCTTCGTCATTTTAGGTGGTAATATCTCTTGCCAATCAGTCGACACAAAGTAATTTTGCCCCCAAGACATCAGGCTACTGGCTGTTCAACATACTACTATCGGATATTAAATAATTACATATATTTGTAACTTCTAATATTACTCACTAATAAGCTGACAGAAAAGTATTTAGCACACTTTTAAGCATTGTTTTTACCACCAAAATTGACGAAGAACCAAATTTTCCCGCTTAATATTGTTAATGCTATTTAGAGGAATGTGACGGAAGTCAAAATTGATGAATCCTTAAAAGAAACCTTCTGCAATAATCGTTTTTCTCATAAAGTTTTGATATATTTGCATGAATAAATAAAACTCGTATGAATGAACAGATAAAAAATACAATAAACGCATTTGTTAAGACTTTGCGTGAGATGTTTATGATTGACGATGCTGCCGAACTCGACTTCGGCATTTATCGTATCATGGCGCATAAGAAGGCAGAGATAGAGACGTTCTTCGGGCTCAATGACGAGTCGGAAGAGAATGCGTTGTGTCGCAAAATTGAAACCTTGCTTGCCGAGCAACAAGATGGCAGCGTGAATGTGGCAGAGATAAGGAAGCAGATGCAAGACCGCATACGCATGTATCAGGAGGATGGCGAGACGATGGAACAGATCAACAAGAAAAAGTCCATTATCGAACTACGCCAGAAACTGGAGGAAACCGGCGATCCTACGGTAATGCTGCCACACATACTTACCGCTCTCAACGATTTCTTCAGCCGCTACTACGACAAGGGCGATTTCATCTCGCAGCGTCGCTATGTGAATGGTGGCGATGCCACATACCTTGTGCCTTACAATGGGGAAGAGGTGAAGCTGCATTGGGCAAATGCCGACCAATACTACATAAAGACATCGGAGGCTTTCAAGAACTACCGCTTCAAGCTGAAGAACGGCAAGGAGGTGGAGTTTACGCTGAAGAATGCTGTTCAGCTGAAGAACAACGAGAAGGAGCAGAAAGACTGGGCGCGCAGGTTCAAGTTGTGGGATGGTGTGACGGAGCCAGGCGAGGAGCCTGCGCCCGACTTCGTCCCCGTACAGATGGAGGAGGACGGCGTGCTGCACATCTACTTCACCTACGAACTGATGAAGAAGAAAGGCAACGAGCAGAATACACTCAACAAAGCTATCTACGCTACACTTGCCGACATTATCCTGGCTAAGCATAAGGACGACTATCTCGACCTTATCACCAACACGGCTGGCAAGGACACGGAGGAACTGCGTCGCCACATCAACCGATATACCACCAAGAATTCAAGCGACTATTTCATACACAAGAATCTTGGCGACTTCCTTCGCCGTGAACTCGACTTCTATCTGAAGAACGAGATAATGCATGTGTCTGACCTCAACTACAACAACCTTCGCCGCACGCTTGCCGAGGCGAAGACCATCAAAGCCGTGGGCGAAGATATAATACAGATGCTAGCCGCTCTTGAAGACTTCCAAAAGAAACTGTGGCTGAAGAAGAAGTTTGTGGTGCAGAGCGACTACTGTATCACGCTCGACCGTGTGCCCGAGACGCTCTACGAGGATATATGCGCCAACGAGGAGCAGCATGAGGAATGGAAGCGTCTGTTTGACATAGAGTCGATAAAGGCTACGGAAGGCGATATGTTTTCTTCTGGCAAACAAGGCTATACAGGGGGGCTTACAGTGCAGTTCTTGAAGGAGAATCCGCACCTTGTGCTTGATACGGCTTTCTTCAATAACGATTTCAAACATAGGCTATTGGAAAGCATGGAGGATATTGATGCGCAATGTGACGGGCTGCTTGTGAACTCGGAGAACTTCCAGGCGCTGGAACTGTTGCAGGAGAAGTATCAAGAGCAGGTAAAGTGTGTGTATATTGATCCTCCGTATAATACGGGTGGTGACGACTTTCTTTATAAGGATGCCTACCAAGAAAGCAGTTGGCTTTCTTGCATTAACGACCGTCTTGATTTGAGCAAACGCTATTTCAAAGAAGGTGGCAGCATAGCCGTAAGTATTGACATTAAAGAGTTGGACAAGCTTATTGGACTCATGGATATGCAGCTTGGCGACGAGAACCGCAAAGCCAACATTACCGTTCGACGAGCATCAATAACTGGTGCAAAAGTTATCAACCCTGGACTCGTTAACATTAGCGAGAATGTTGTCATGTACTCTAACGGACAAGGAAAATGGCAACCGCAAGATGCTTATAGAGAAAAGGGATATGATGATAGGTATAATCGTATGATTCCAAATATTAATGAGGACATGTCTAAGTGGACATTCTCTACTGTATTGGAAGAATTTGCAAAATCTAAGGGAATTGCAAAATCTAAGTTGAAGATAACTTTAGGTGATACATACGAAGATGAGCTATTGAAGTTTGTCATTGATAATGCGGGGGCAATATTCCAATCTGCATCATTAGATTTAGAAAGTATAGGAAATGAAGCTGTAGAATTATATAAAAAGTCTAAAAATGATCCTAATACGATTTATCATGGTCATAGAGAAGGAGATTTGAACGATTATTATTTAATCGGAGGCAAGTTATTGCTATTCTACAAAGACCGCCTGCGCAGAATAGGTGATAAGATCGTTCCTGTTGAAAAGGTTTCGGATATATGGGATGATGTATTGCCTAATGATATTCATAATGAAGGTGGAGTTGTCCTGAAGAAGGGAAAGAAACCCGAAAAGCTGATTGATCGTATTCTTGACTCTACGACCAAAGAAGGAGAACTTGTGATGGATTATTTTGCAGGCTCCGCTACATCAGGAGCTGTATGTTTGAAATCTCATCGAAAATTTATAAATGTAGAGGCTAACGAATATTTCGACTGCATTCCGTTGCGCCGAATAAAGAACACTCTGTTTGGTGACAAGTCGGGCGTGACAGATACCCACATGTGGAAAGGTGGTGGTGTGGTAAAATACATCCGTCTTGAGCAATACGAGGACACGCTCAACAACCTCTACCGCACGCCAATGGAAGGCGCATGGTATGAGGAGAAGCTTGGTGCCGACACTATCGGCTACGTGATGGACATGCAGTCGCAGCAAAACTGGATGCACACCGACTGGATGGCAAATCCGTTCGGCGTGAAGATGCAGATAACCCATGGAAACGAGAAAACGGAGCAGACAATTGACGTGGTTGAAACCTTCAACTACCTGTTGGGTATGAACGTGGAAAAGATGCTATGGCCTGCAGAAGGTATGCAGGTTGTCATGGGTACCACGCGCAGAGGCAAGCGCACCATGATAATATGGCGCAATACTGCACATGTGACCGACGAAGAGGTTAAGACCTTCCTCAGCTCCGTCGACTGCAAACCATTCAAGCAGATATATATCAACGGCGAAACAACCCTCGGAACAATTCTCGACGGCAAGCTGAGACAGACAGAGACGGAATTTGAATATCGCATGTTTCCTAACGAATAAGCATAACTGACAAATGGCAAAGAAATCGACATCAACCATTGGGGTGAAGGCAGAGCTGAAAAACTCGCTGCTGCTCAACCACTTTATGCTAAAACTGCTTGGAGTGAGACAGCTCGACAAGCTGACGCAAATGCTTGGCGGCTCTGACAGCGAAGGCTACAACGAGGACGGAGGCACGAAATTCTGCACCTTGCTATCAAATCTGATAGACGATGGCTCGGGCATCACGCTCGACGAGTTGCAGGAGTATGACCGCAACATCGTGCGCCACACGGAGGAGATAAACCAAGGGCGCACGGACAAGGTGCGCTGGAAGCATTTTCAGTATATAGAACTGCTGATGATGGAGGCTTACCTCGACCGATACTTTCACGATGCCGACGCGCTGGCAGAAGCTATTACTCGATACTGTAATACCGTGTTCTGCCAGATGCCCGAAGGCAACTATACACAACCGTTCAAAAACAAGAAGGTGACAGCCGACGAGCTGCGCAAGGTGGCTGTGTGGTGTGCCACCGGTTCGGGAAAGACGCTTATGATGCACGTCAACCTCAAGCAGGTGCTTCACTATGCACAGAAATACCATCGCAAGGGGTTTGACAACATGATGCTCGTAACGCCTAAGGAAGGTCTCTCGCGCCAGCACATCGAAGAATTGAAGCTTAGCGGGTTCTCGGCATTGGCCTTTAACAAGAGTAATGCGGCATGGACAACGCAAGATTGTGTGCAGGTGATAGAGGTGACAAAACTGAAGGACGAGAACGGTCCGACAACCGTAGATGTGGCTGCATTTGAGGAGAACAACATCGTGCTGGTGGACGAGGCGCACAACGCCCAGGGTGGCGACACACAGAAACCTTTCCGCGACCGATTGTCGAGACGCGGATTCTGTATAGAATATTCTGCCACTCTCGGACAGGCTGTTGACAACGCTAATGGCACGGACAACAAACTGCTTCGCGAGTATGGCGTGAGCACCATCTTCGACTACAGCTACCGCCACTTCTACCATGAAGGCTACGGCAAGGAGTTCGACACATGCAACATCGACGTGGAGCCCGACGACCCCAATATGTTCATCTACGAGGTGGGCGGACTGATGGGCTTCTATGAGCAACAACTGCTTTACGCAGAAAACAAAGAAGCCGTAGCCCCGCTGCAGATAGCACGTCCGTTGGCTATATTCATAGGCCATACCGTTTCGGCAAGCGACACGTCGCAGGAGGTTAAGGCTCTGATGAGTGATGTGGTGCGTGTGGTAGAAATGTTGGCTAAGGTTATGTACAACAAGGGTGGCGAGACCGTGAGAGCTATCGAGGCACTCCTTAAAGAAGGTTGTGCAAATGCTAAGGGTAGAGATGTGTTTGAGAACTACTTCGCTTACCTGAAAGGCAGAGAACTCACGGCTCAAATGATTTACGACGGCATGATGCAGTTGCTCTTCAACGGTTATACCGCTGGCAGCAGTCTCGTGCTCGACAACATGCGTGGTGTGGATGGCGAGATAGCCCTTTATACCGCTCACAACGAGCATCGGCCGTTTGGTGTGATAAATGTTGGCAAGCCGGCTGATGTGGTGAAGGCATGTCAGGGCTTCGCAGAAATTCGAGCCACCGACTACACAGGAGGCGTGTCGCAATTTGATACTGTGAATGATGAGACATCTACGGTCAACTTGCTGATAGGCGCAAAGAAGTTTACCGAGGGTTGGTCTTCTTGGCGTGTGTCGACGATGTGCCTTATGAATGTGGGCAAGAGCAAAGGTTCGGAGATTATACAGCTATTTGGACGTGGTGTGCGTCTGAAGGGTGTCGACTTCTGCTTGAAGCGCACCAACGCCTTGCAGCCAGAGCAGCTGCCCGAAGGATTGCCTGAGCATGTGGAGGTGTTGGAGACCTTGCGTATATTCGGCATGGACTCAAAGTATGTGTCAAAGTTTGAGGATGAAATCAAGAAGGAGGAGATAAAGCCAGAGACGATAACCATCAAGATAAAGCCCACCTTCGTGGATATTGAGGCGAAAAAACTCATTCATCTGCGCGAGCCGGAAAATGTGACAAAGAAATTCTTTGAAGAGTTTCCTCGTATTGACCTTGAGTATAACAACGATTATCAGTTTTCGCTTACTCTTGACAAATATCCGAATGTATATCACAATTCGAGCAAGGCTATTGATGATGATGAGGAGGATGAACATAGCTCGATAAAGAAGAATAGCGTAAAATTCAAGAACGATGCCAATAGCTATCGTGAGATAAGATTGCTAAACAAACGGCGCCTTTGGCTGGAACTACGCGAATATAAGTTGCAGGAGAAGTTCTACAATATCTATATCAGCTTTGAGGCTATGGACGACCTGCTATGGAAGAACGATGCGTGGTACACGCTCTATGCTTCTGAAGAATACCTGCGTGCAGGCAGTTTGCAGGAGCGCGTGGAGCGTTGGCACGACATGGCGTTGTCGCTATTGAAGATGTACTTGAAGGCTTTCTTCACGTTGCACAAGAAACAATGGCTGAGCAAAAATACAAAGGTTGACAAGCTGAAAGAGTCGGATGTAATGCAGGACAAGGAATATCATCTTGAGGTGCTTCCTGAGCAGAAAACCGAATTGCTTTGCCAACAGTTGGATAAGCTGAAGAGAAAACTTGAGGACGATGAGGCAGGGAATGGAGAGGTAATAATTTTGCCTCCTAAATTCAAGGCCGTATTGTTTGACAGGCATCTGTATCAGCCACTATTGTCATATCCGCTGAAGAAAGGCGAGAGGCAGGAGATTCCGGTTTCGCCAGTAGCTCTAAACGAGAGCGAGACAGAATTCCTGAACGCTATTATGAGGTATTGCAATAAGCAACCGCAAGAGCTGCAAGGATATGAGATGTATTTGTTGCGCAACAAGAGCAAGCAAGGTACGGGCTTCTTCATGAATGCGGGTTTCTATCCCGATTTCATCATGTGGATAGTAAAAGGCAAGAAGCAATGGATAAGCTTCATTGAGCCTCATGGCATGTTGCATGAAAAGGGCGACGTGTTGAGTTGCGACAAGGTGAAGCTTGCACACACTATCAACGATATTGAGGATGTGAAGAAGCACAAGAATCTGACGCTTAATAGCTACATCATAACGCCTACACCCATTAAGCGCATATGGCCTTCGATAGCCCCAAAGGATGATCAAGAAGAGGCTTTGCGCATATTGCACGAACATCACTTATATGCTTCGGAGGAGGGCATAGACAATGTTGTTAAGAGTATAGTGGGGGATGTTGTTGGGAAGGATTAAGTATTTGTCATAATTGATTTTTTTAACCCAAATCGGTCATTAGGACTTTCTTGGATTTTGATTTTTAAGAAGAGTGGATTTTGTTTGTCTTTTAATGAGTAATAGCGAGCTATTGCGAATTAAAAACAAGCAAAAGGCGCCTTATAAAAAGCAAAAGACTGCAGGCTGTATTAAAATATTACATTGAACGGTCTAATGACCGTTTTGGGTTTAAGGAGCGATGCTGTAAAGCGTCGCTCCTTTATACACATTTTATATATTGGGACTTGTAACAAATATCCTAACACGCTCTCAATCCGCTCACCATACGATGAAGCTTCGCAGCATCTGTCGGCAAGAACTCAAAGGAGTCGAAGTCGCCGTAGCAGGAGCAATAGCCGGATAAGTACTTGGCGGTGCGATAGAGTCTGTAGAACACGTTGCCAGGCTTTAGGGACACACATACCGAGATCTCGTACTCGGAATGTATGCTTCCGTCATTGAGCGTGACTTGATAAGCTTCGAAAGCTACTTCATACACATTTTCTTTGCTGCAGAATGTGAATTGAAAAGGAGCAACAGCCTTATCCGTAACCGAGGTGCCTCCATCCAAAAAGTTGGCAAACCATTCCAGTCTGTCGGCATCTTCGGGACGTAACAACAACGCGTCGAAATCGCCATCTTTGCGCTTTCTGCCAAAGAGATATTTAGTAGCGCTTTTCAGTTTATCCCAAAACTCAAGATGAACAAGATGGAAACATCCATAAACAACGTGTTCCTCGTCTTCCGTGGGTTCGAAAGTCCCTAAAACCAACTGATGGCTGACATCATGACATTTGCAAATAAAAAATTCAGTCTTTTCCATAAATTCCAATTTAGATTGATAATTACTTTTGGCAAAAGGGCTTAGTGGTAGTTCGTTTATAGCAAATACCATGCCAGGGATTTTCTATATGAGCACGTTTCTGCTATTCTGTAGGCTTCACCACAGCTCTCCACTCCATAAACTGCTTGGTGGTTTCTCCGCTATGGTGGTCGAGGAAGAGGCTGTGGGCGGTGTCGAGCGCAGCAATCTTCTGCATGTCCTCTGCATCAAGTTCGAAGTCGAAGAGGTTCAGATTCTCCTGCATTCGCTCTTTATGGACGGTCTTGGGGATGATGATTACGTCGCTCTGCAACAGCCAGCGCAAGGCTACTTGTGCGGCAGTCTTTCCATATTTCTCACCAATCTGGGTGAGGGTAGGGTTGGTGAACAAGCCGTTCTGACCTTCTGCCAACGGAGCCCATGCCATGAGCTTGGTGCCAAACTCATCCATGAATTTTCGGGTCTCGTGCTGCTGGTTGAACACGTGCGTTTCCATCTGGTTCACCATCGGCGCAATTTCCATGTTTGAAGCCAGGTCTATAAGATGATCAGGGAAGAAGTTGCTCACTCCGATGGCACGAATCTTGCCTGCCTTGTAAGCTTTTTCCAAGTCACGATAAGCACCGTAGCGGTCGCAGAAAGGCTGGTGGAGGAGCATCAGGTCGATGTAGTCGGTCTGCAGCTTGCGCAGACTCTCGTCGATGCTCTTCATGGTCTGTCCCTCGCCATAGTTGGAATGCCAGACCTTTGAAACGAGGAAAATCTCATCACGATTCACACCGCTCTTCTTCCATGCGTTGCCCACGGCTTCCTCGTTGAGGTAAGCCTGCGCAGTATCTATCATCCGATAGCCCACGCTGAGAGCATCCATCACACAATGCTCACACTCATCAGGTTCCACCTGATAAACACCATATCCCAGTTGTGGTATTTCCACGCCATTGCTTAACTTTATCTTCTTCATAATCAATATGTTTATGTTCGTTTATTCCATTCTGCCATATTTCATTTCCACTCCCTCCTTATCATACTGCTTGCGTTTTCCGGTTGGCGGCTCTGTAAGCGTGATGCGAACAACAGCCGTGCGTGAAAGGGAACGGGCGATGCTCTGGTCGAAAGCATCCATGTGTTGAGGAAGGAAACGTTCACAAACCAGTCGGAGACCATGGATCTTCTCTGCATCCTCGGTCACGATTTTTGCCTTGCCGAATGCAATGGCTGATTTGAATTGCAGGGTGAAACTGCCGTCCTTCGGACCAACCGTAGGCGCACAACGGGTTACAGCTGAAAGGCAAACCTCAGGATGAGCCTTGATAGCCTCCAACTTCTTGCCTTCCAAGGCACCATGAAAATACCAGTTCACATCATCATCTGATGCGAGTGACAGTGGTAAGCCGTAAGATTTGCCGTCTTCGTCAATAAAACTTACAGTTATATATGGAGCCTTGTGCATTACTTCCAATGCCCACTCACAATCCATTGCTCTTGATTCTTTTCTCATTTTTTAATCCTTTGTACTTAAAAACTTTAACCATATCCTTGTCGCCACCCACAAGCTGGCTACATTTATTCAACATACCTGTATCGACGAAACCGCATTTGTTTCCTATATGTTCTAAATCCATTATCATGGTGCAAAAATAGTAAAATCTGGAATAGAAAACGAACTCTTGCTTGCTTTTCTGTTCTGTTTTTGACTATTATTTCAAAGCCTTGCCGTCGGAGAAAGCGTTTCCGACTTTCTCGCCCAGTTGGATATAGTCGTGATGAATAGGATCGAAGACAATCAGTTCCATCTTCTCCATGTCTGGATTTCCGTCTTCTGCCAGATACTTTTCATCCACAAGAATATTGACGATTTCGGCAACGAGATAATAGCCGGTTTCGCTTTCGTCATACTTCTCCTTGATGCGGCACTCCAGGGTCATCGGGAAATCGGTGAACACAGGAGCGTTGACCATAGTCGCCTTCTCGATGCTCCATCCAGTCTTCTCCATCTTCTTCGGGTCGTTCTTGGCAGAAACAATGCCCACGAAATCAGAAGCCACCATGGTTTTCTTGGTAGCGAAGGCAACGGTAAACTCGCCGCCAAGCTTCAGGT
>OLGA01000820.1_pt1 | contig 25910 bp, 12 predicted proteins | sample 1604881 | NCBI WGS metagenome assembly OLGA01 (sample SAMEA3888896, study PRJEB22519) | human gut metagenome | biome: human gut; feature: human-associated habitat; material: faeces | place: Denmark | collected 2009 | reverse complement strand
CTCAGTGTCCGAAGGAAAAAGAGGATGCGATTGTGGAAGCATTGAAGCATTTTCAAATGATTTGATTTACTGTATGCCCGTCTGATTTTCAGGCGGGCATTTTCTTTTGTTGGAATATGGTGTTTCTATTTTTATCGTGGTACAATATCTTAAAGACTTTTTGATTTCGGAGGGAGCCGTCATGATCGATCTTGCAAAACTGGAGCCTGTTTTGGGCGGATACCAGACCTATTTCCCGAAGCATTGGCCTCATGTTGAAGATTTCAAATGGGAAGCCGCGCAGCATTTCCACGACCATTGGAATATTGACGCGGCAGATTTTGGTGAAATGTTCAAGGAAGCCACTGCAAAGGTCTTTTCGCTTCTGGATACCGGCTATGCCTATCCCCGTGCGATGATCCTGAATTTCGCAGCAGCGGACTGTGAAGCAACACGCGCAATGTTCCGCAGCTTGTTTGATGAATCCACCGAACTTTCCCAGCGCATTATTGCATTTCAGGCTGCCACCGAAGAAATACGCACAAAATACAACGACGGCAGTTGGAATAACCACTACCAGAACACCAGTGCCATCAGCGTCTATCTGTGGCTCCGGTATCCGGATCAATATTATATCTACCGCTATTCCGTTGCCCGTGACATCTCGGATGCGCTGAACTTCGATGCTCCGCCCAAGCGGGATGGTTCCGTAGAATCGCTGCTAAACAGCTACCGCCTTTATGATGAGCTGCGGGCGGCACTGAGCCAAAATGCTGCCATCACCCAGATGATCCGCAGTGCCATTGAAGCAGCCCCTGCCGGAAAATACTGGCCAGACACACACTGGAATATCGCTGCCATTGATCTGGGCTTTTATCTGAGCCGTTTCTACCTTGCCGAACAAAAGACATCACAGATGCAGGCCGGATGGTTTCCTGCTGAAAGTGAGTATGACCCGGGCATTACAACCGCACAGTGGAGTGCTTTGCTGCAAGACACCTCGGTTTTTACCTCGGAGGCTTTGCGGGTGATGAAATGTATGCTGGATTACGGCGGGCAGGCCACCTGCAAACAGCTTGCCATTAAATACGGTGAAACCAGCAACTTCTACATCTCCAACTCCTACCATCTTGCACAGCGGGTGGCAGAAAAGACTAGCTGCCGCTGCATGCCCCGCGACAGCAAAAATATGCGTTGGTGGCCCATTTTATATGTGGGCAAAAATGCCAGCACAAAGGCGGATGGCACTTACATCTGGCGCTTGCGAGATGAGCTTTTACAGGCTCTGAAAAAAGCCGACCTCTCGAAAGTACCGGCTGCCGCTGCCGCCTGTGAAGCACCTTCACGCCACTACTGGTGGCTGACTGCCAATCCTAAGATCTGGAGTTATTCCAGTCTGCGGGTCGGCGAAGAGCAGACCTATACGCTGTACAATGACAACGGGAACAAGCGCAGGATTTTCCAGAATTTCCTCGATGCAAAAGCCGGGGATCTAGTGATCGGCTATGAGGCCAATCCGGTAAAGCGAGTGGTAGCTCTGGCCAAGATCACACAGGAAAGCAACGGCAAAGAGATTTATTTTGAAAAGACCGAGAGCCTGACTTCCCCCATTGACTATGCTGTACTGAAGGCTTTCCCTGAGCTGGAGAAAATGGAGTTCTTCGTACAGCCGAACGGAAGCCTGTTCAAGCTCTCGGAGGGTGAGTACAACTTTATTCTGGATCTGATCCGGGATGAAAACCCTGCTCCCGTCCGGCAGGCATCTGCCGACAGCTACACCAGAGTTGATTTTCTGCACGATGTTTTTCTGAGTGAGCAACGCTATGAAGTGTTGGTTTCTTTGCTACGCCACAAGAAAAATATCATTCTGCAAGGTGCACCCGGCGTTGGAAAGACCTATGCTGCCAAACGGCTGGCGTACTCTATAATGGGTCAAGCTGATTCCTCCCGGGTTGAGTTTGTTCAGTTCCACCAGAATTACTCCTACGAGGATATCATGCTGGGCTACCGGCCGGACGGCTCCGGCTTCAAGCTGACAGAGGGTGTATTTTACCGCTTCTGCCAGAAGGCTTCCAACGACCCCGACCGAGAATACTTTTTCCTGATCGATGAGATCAACCGGGGCAACCTGAGCAAGATCTTCGGCGAGCTGATGATGCTGATTGAAAGCGACCATCGGGGCGAAAAGATCACACTGGCCTATAACGGGATGCCCTTCTATGTCCCGGAAAATTTGTACATTATCGGTATGATGAATACTGCCGACCGCAGCCTGGCCATGATCGACTATGCACTGCGCAGACGCTTCAGTTTCTTCGAGATCGAACCGGCGTTCACCTCCGATGGATTCCAGAAATATCAATCTGCGCTTGACAATGAAACCTTCAATGCTCTGGTGGAACAGATCAAGGCATTGAACCGGGAAATTACCACAGATGCCTCCCTCGGTCCCGGATTTCGTGTTGGTCACAGTTACTTTTGTCTGGCCGACCCTGCTGCCTGCACCACTGACTGGATGCGCTCTGTGGTGGAGTTTGACCTTCTGCCTACGCTGGCAGAATACTGGTTCGACGCGCCCGACAAACTGCACCGTTGGGAAAAGAATCTGCGTGGTGTTTTCAATGACGACTGACAAAGGGATCTTTATCCAGAACATCTACTACATGCTCTCCTACGCCTATCAGGTGCTGCAGCAGCAGGATTATCAGTGCATCGCCTCGGAAAAGTTTGAGCGTATCGACGATTTGTTTGCTGCCATCCTTGCAAAGGGTGTTTCCCGGCAGCTGAAGCAGGGGCTCTATCGAGAATATGTTTCCCGAAGCGAGACCCGGTCAGTTTTGCGTGGAAAGCTGGATCTTCCGCAGACCATTAAGACCCGTATCCAGCACAAGCCACAGGTCGCCTGTACCTTTGACGAGCTTTCCGAGGATAACCTGTATAACCAGATTCTGAAAACCACCCTGCATGTGCTGCTTCGGGATAAGAATGTTTCTACTGAGCGCAAAGTGGAATTGAAGAAAGCGCTTCTGTTTCTGGACACGGTTTCTGCACTGCTTCCCTCTCAAATCCCATGGAAGCAGTTACATTATCAGCGGAGCAACCAGAATTACGAGATGCTGTTGAATCTCTGCTATTTCGTGCTGCACGATATGCTGCAGACCACCGAAAACGGCAGCTATAAAATGACAGCATTTTCGGATGAACGCATGGCAAAGCTGTACGAACGCTTTATTCTGGAGTATTACCGACAAAATCATCCCTACCTTACTGAGGTCAAGGCTGCGCAGGTCAAATGGGATCTTGTGGGAGAGCACGATGCTGCCATGCTGCGGTTTCTCCCTGCCATGCAAACCGATATTTTTCTGCGTTTCCATGAAAAAATTCTGATTTTGGATGCCAAGTATTACAGCCAGACATTGCAGCAGCAGTTTAATAAAGAGACCCTGCATTCTGCCAACCTCTACCAGATCTACACCTACGTTAAAAATCAGGATGCTGCCCATACTGGAAACGTTTCCGGGCTGCTAGTCTACGCCAAAACGCAGGAAGCCATCACGCCGAATTGTCTCTTCAACTTAGGCGGCAATCAGATCGGTGCACGCACCTTGGATCTCAATCAGGATTTCCGGCAGATCACCGCACAACTGGATGGAATTGCCCAGCAATTTTTCGGGAAGCATCCGCTTTGATCTTTTCCATGTCGATTTACCCGCTTTCACACCCGCCCGTCTGTTTTTTCAAACTTTCTCCTCCTAAGTGTCCGAAGGAAAAAGAGGATGCGATTGTGGAGGCATTGCGGCATTTTCAGATGATTTGATACGCAATCACCCCAGAGAGAATAGCCTCTTGTGCGTTCTCTCTGGGGTGATTTTTGCGTTATGCTACTTCCGGGTAGCGCATATATACATACTCGTAGATTTTCTTCTGGTAGGTCTGGATATCGCTTACATCATAGCTATTGGGAAGTTCTTGCCAAAGGGTCTTACGGATCAGGTTATCCACAATCGCCTTAGTTTCCTGCTTGTCCGTCCAATGGTCGAGTTTGGCAATCTGCTGTTTGATTTTTGTCAACAAGTCCACAGACACCTTCTTGATCGTTTCAATTTCCTGCTTCGTGAGGTTCTCCGAAAACAGCAAATCGTACACTGAAAGTTCCTCATCGCTGGAAAAGCCCTCACGCACATAGCGCTGCTGCTCCGTGTCCAGTGAACTTGCAAGCTCCATCAGATCCATGAAGGTTTTCTCGATGGTCGCACGGTTCTGCTCCGCATTGTAGGCATCGATGATCTCCTGATAGCGGTCATAATAATCAATGCGCTGCGGGTTTGCAAACAACATTTTCGCCAATTGCTGATTCACCAGTTCATCCAGATCGCGCAGCAAGAGATTCTTCCGCCGGGTGTGGGCGAACTCCCGGCTCAACAAGTCAAAATCAATTTTGCTGATGTCAAACTGCCGGGAAGGTACAGCCTCCTGATCCGGCTTTTCCACATGGATGTACTCGTTGACGATGCCGTTGATCTGCACCATCAGGTCGGTATTGTCCGCGTGTTTTCGCTTCTGCTGCAAGCCCTCGTAGATGGCGAGAATTGCGTTTTTCCGGGCGCGCACGGCATCGTCCACATCGTCACGGTCTGCGTAGCGGAACAGCCGCGCCAGTTCAGACGCATAGGTCTGGAAGGTTTTCTTGGTTTCCAACGTCTCGCACATCGCGTTGACTGCATCCTGTACAAGGCTCATCTTTTCAAAGTCCTGTGCGTCCACCAATTCCTGCAGCCGGAACCCGTGTTCTGCCAGAAAGCCGTCCGTTTTTCCGATGACCGTGCGGATGCGCTGAATCAGCTCCGTTTTGTCCACCGTTGGGTCAATGCCCGCCGGGCTGTTCTTGCTGACCGTATAATCTGCCAGAGCCTTGCGCAGCGCCTTTACGATACCAATATAGTCCACGATCAGGCCGTTGCTCTTGCCCTCCGAAACACGGTTTGCACGAGCAATAGTCTGCATCAGGGTATGGGCTTTCAACGGCTTGTCCAGATACAGACAGGACAGACACTTTACATCAAAGCCCGTCAGCCACATGGCACAGACGAACACCACCCGGAACGGATTCTTGCTGTCCTTGAATTCTTTATCCAGCTCCCGCTTTTCCATTTTGGCACGGTGCGGCAGAATATCCAGCCCCCACTTTTTGAAGGTCTGCACCTCGTTCTGCTCCTGACTGATCACCACTGCCATTTCGGTTTCTTTCATCCATGCCAGTTTACGGGCAAGCTCCTGTGCTTCCTGCTGGGTCACTGTGCCCTGCCGGGCTTCCAGCTCCCTGATCTTTGCCTGCCAGCATTCCTGCACATAGTTGTACATCCGCACACAGGTGACCTTATTCAGGCAGACAAACATCGCCTTGCCGCTGGTCCAAAGGTCAGAGTAATGCTCCACAAAATCCTTTGCAATGGAGCGCAGCCGTTCATCTGCGGTGAGAATATGGATCTCCTTGGCAAATTCTCGTTCCAGCTTTTCCTCCTGCGAAGGATCAAGGTCGGCTGCTTCAATGGCATCCAAAATCCGCCCGGTGATCTCCGGCTTGTCCAACTGGGCGATCTTATCCGCACGGTTCTCATAGTACAGCGGCACCGTTGCGCCGTCCTCCACCGCCCGCTTGAAATCATACACCGACAGATACCCGCCAAAGGTGCGTTCCGTGATATGATCATCCGCCAGAAGCGGCGTACCGGTAAAGCCGATGCGGGATGCCGTGGGCAGCAGGTGCATCATGTTGTCTGCAAAAATGCCGTACTGGCTGCGGTGGGCTTCATCCGACAAAATCAGAATGTCGTGATCCGGGTAGATGGGCGGCTCCTTGGGCAGATTGAACTTCTGAATCAGGGTAAACACAAAGCTGGGGTTGCCCCGCAGCTTTTTTACAAGGTCTGTACCGCTGGATGCAATGAACTGCGAAGCCTTGGTTTTGCCCAGCAGACCGCAGTTTTCAAAGGTATCGCTGATCTGCCGGTTCAGCTCGTCACGGTCGGTCAGCACCACAATGGTGGGCGAGCCTGCAAACTTGCGCCGGATCTTCTGCGCCAGAAAGACCATCGAATAACTCTTGCCAGACCCCTGCGTGTGCCAGAACACACCCAGCCTGCCGTCTTTCAGCTTGCGGTTCTCGTAAGCACTGACGGCCTCGTTGACGCCGAGATACTGGTGGTTGCGGGCCAGAATCTTGGTGGTGCGCCCACCGGAATGGTCGTAAAGGATGAAGTTTTCCAGCAGATCGAGGAAGGTCTTTTTCTCGCAGATGCCCCGCAGCATGGTTTCCAGTTCCACGCTGCCTGCATCGCTTTCCTTCAGACGCTTCCACTCGTGGAAAAACTCGTACTTGCTGCCAAGCGTACCCACCTTGGCTTCCAATCCATTGGACAGCATGAGAAAGGCATTGTAATAGAACAACTGTGGAATGGTATCGAGGTAATCCCGATAGTTGTCTATGTAGGCGTTCTGCACATCCACGGTGGGCTTTTTCAGCTCGATAAACAACAGCGGAATGCCATTGACAAAGCCCACAATGTCTGTCCGGCGGCGGTACAGCTGCGAGTGGATCTTCATTTCTTTTACGGCAAGGAAATGATTGTTTTCCGGGTTTTTGAAGTCGATCACCGCCGCGCTTCGGATTTCGGTGCGGCCATCCGGCCGCTTGACCGTCACCGGGATGCCATCCCGCAGCAGAAAATACTTTTCCTCATTGATCTGCATCAGGGATGCGGTGGAAACGTGCGCCGTGAATTTCTTCTGCACCTCGTCCAGCTGGTTCGGGGTGAGCCACGGGTTCAGCCGCAAAAGCGCCTGCCGAAAATACCGGGTCAGCAGCACTTCCCCATAGCTGGTGCGGCCCAACGTCCCGTCCGGCCCCAGCTTTTCGGAGTTGTAAGCCAGCACGACCTCCCAGCCCAGAACATTTTGCAGCAAGTTGCCTGCACTGTTCTGAACAAGGACATTTTCGGAGTATTCGCGGCTCATAGGATCACCTCATTTTATCCCACAATATCAATAAACTTCTGACCGAATTTTGTAATGGAGTAAGGCACATCTAAATCATGATTTTTAGAAATATCATCGTTAAAACGCATTACGCCCTGTTCATATACAAATCCTGCTGATAACAATCTCAACCAGCTCGCACTATCCATCTGCATACAAATTAATGCCCCAGCATTAAAGTCATGGCTTTGCAAAATTCTCACGTCCTGTGGCAAAAGCGTTCTTAGTATCGCTGCATACATCGAAAATTCTGTCCAGCCAATCCGTTGCTCCAAATATGCCATATATAGTTTTGCAAGCATCCTCGGCTTCTCATATTCCAAATAACCGTCCAGTACAACCAAAATATATTCTATTTCTTGTTTGCTCTGCTGTTGGTTTCCGTTTAACTTCTCGAGAATTCTATTTCTCTTGTTTTTATCTACACAGCCTTTGTTCAGTTCAGTCACAAACAAAGCCAACTGCTTAATTGTATGGCGTTCTTTAATAGTGTGACCTATCTTATAAATGCCTGCAACAGTTGACAACAGCGGAATTTCTTTTAGTACCCCATCATCCATCACTGCATCAAGTCCGACTTCTGTTAAATCTGCCACCGTGTCAAACAAGTTTTCTGTAAGAGAGTCTTCAAGGGAAGCAACCAAATTCTCCTTATCCATCGTCATATCTCCACGAGGTCCATTTTTATATTAGGGTTTGCTTTTAGTATTTCCAATGCTTGAACTAATTCCTTCCGAGGTAATGGTTGTACGCAAATACCTTCCTTCTTCCGCAAATCCTGTGCTTTTACAATCACTGGAGTTTGCGTTCCATGTTTTTTGCAAAATTCTCCAAATTTAATTGTTGCACTTCCAATTTCTTCCGCAAAATAAGTATAAAAATGTATATAAAGAGCATCTATCAACACATTCATTTTTTCTACCATTATAGGGAGATTTACATTTTCATCCATATTCTCGATGTCATTTCTAACTTGATTCCACTTTTCAAACTCTAACAAATGTTTTTTCTTGCAAACAATCTGTATACCATTTGCCCCATCCGCTTCCAATCCAGTATATGGGAGGGCATAATGTACTACATAATTTCTAAATCGAGCCCAAAATCGATACTCTATATTGTCATCATAGAAAGACCTTTCTAGTTTTTCTAGTTCGATTTCCATTCCCGGTTTATATTTTTTCAACAGTTTTTCTTCTGTGTAAAGAAATGTTCCTACTGATGCTCCAAAATTAAACGCTAGTTTATTCGATGTTTGAACCAACTTTTCTGTCGGTATATGGTTGAAATAGCATTTTTCTATATTATCTTTTTGCATCCACTCTTTAAAGTCCATTCCATTCTCAATGACAATATCCTTTAGTTCTGTCATTCTATGAAATGCCTTGAAATTTGGATATGATGTCTTCAGCTCATCTAATTCTTCCTGTGATACTTCATGTAACACTTCAATGCCATTATCACTCATTTCAGCCACATATAGTTGTTGCATCCTACACCTCCACTTCTCTACCCATCAGCTTCGGTAACATCCTATCACGCGCTTCCCTTAAACTCCTACATTGGAATGCTAGAGCGCTAATTTTATTTGTAATTACCAAAATTTCTTGCTCGAACAGCTTTTGTGTGGCTTGATCTGCTATCATTATAGCATATTTTTCCATTTGTTTCCAATCTGCACGAGGCATTTTTGCACCTTCTTTGCAATTTTGATACGAAAAATCAACGAATGCGTCACTCGAAACTGTCACAAGTAACAGTCCCCATAGATTCTGGTCTGCTACCATAACCATTGTATCCGTCGACGTAATACCGTCATTGAGTGCAAATCCAACTTTATGGAAATATGGCCTTATTTTTCCGAACAGAACATCTTTTTTCAGATAAATGAATTTATTACTGTTTATTTCTTCTGATTTCCCCCACGTTGACAAGCAAATATCATTTCGCGGCATATGTTCTAATCCGATATAAGGCGTATTCGATTCTATTTTATCAGGTGTAATAACAACCTTTCTCAATTTGCAAATATTGCCTACCGTGCTTTTGCTCCACCCCTCCGGTACGCCGTCCTCAATTTTCGTGTTTTCATGCCCCGGGAAGTTCAAATCCACAAACCATTCTTTATAAAGCCGCTGGGCTGCTTCTTCCAGCAATTTGATTTGTCTCTGGTTGTTTTCAATTAGGTCATCATAAGCGGAGAGAATATCTGCAATGTGACGTTGAGCTTCTTTATCAGGAACCGATATTTTCAAATCTTTTAACTTACTAAGTGGAATAAGTTTTTGTGCTGACCCATTTGCTACGATCTCAACTCCTTTATAAAACGCTGGATTTTTCAAGCTGTAATACAAAAATCTCGGTTCGATATCCTTGTTCGGATGAAGTAGCGCAATATTACGTTCAAAGCAAAACAATTCATCTGTTTGCACATAGCTTGGTATGCCAAATGAACCAACAACCGTATATAAAACATCTTCCTTTTGTGGTTTGCGTTCCATCGGCAGGTTATCGTAGTACTCTTGTGGAACATACACTTGTGCATCAAAAGAAACTTGATTGTTTACAATATCTTTTATTTTTATAAAATGAACACCTTTATCTGCTTTAGGTGCTGGCTGATGGTCACCGTCAGTGATATATTCTGTACATTCACATAATTTCTTTTTTTCCCACTTCATACCCCCATCTCCTCCAAATTCTTCGAGATGGTTTCCATCAGGCGGTTGGACTCTGCCTGCAATTCCAGCAGTTCCTTGTGGATTTCCTTCATCCGCTGGGCAAAATCCACGCCGTCATCCTCCACGGGTGCAACGCCCACATAGGCACCGGGCGTCAGGGATGCGCCTTTCTCGTTGAGGATGGTGTCGCGGCTGGCCACCTTGCACAGACCGGGAATATCCTGATAAACGCCCTCGCCAAACTTTTCGGTGAGCCAGACGGCCTCCTTGGCAACGGTCAGCTTCTCGTTGAGGGCTTCCAGCGCCTTGTCGAACTTTTCCTGCGTAGCTTTGCGCTCTTTGCGGGGTGCTGCCTCCACAGCGGCTTTGGCTTCTTCCCGCTTGGCCTGCACGTTTTGTTCCAGTGCGGCCTGAATCTCTGCAAAGGGGCGGTCGTCCGCCAGCTCTGCGTGATACTCCGCCAGAAGCACCTTGTACTTGTCCACCTCGCCGCGATAGAGCCAGACAATGGCGTTGAGGTTCTTCAGCTGCCAGTCGCTCCACTCGTTCTGAGTGCGGTCCACCACGGTATAATAGTTGCGGGCATCGATGAACAGCACAGTGTCCAGCAGATGTTCCGGTTTGCCCTTATCCAGAAACCACAGCGAACAGGGCAGGCTCTTGGTGTAGAAGAAGTTGTTGCCCACGCTCATCATCACGTCCACATGGCCGGTCTGGATGAGCTTTTCACGGATGTCCTTGTCTTTGCCCTGACTGTCGGTAGCCGAGGACGCCATCACAAAACCCGCACGGCCATGCTCGTTCAGGTAGGAGTAGAAATAGGACACCCACAGATAATTTGCGTTGCCGATCTCCTTGGCCTTGTTCACGCCGGGCAGGCCAAAGGGCAACCGCCCGGCACTCTGCGCCGACTCCGACTTGACCTTATCCACGTTAAACGGCGGATTTGCCATCACATAGTCGCAGCAGCCGTTCAGGTTGTGGGCATCGTGATAGAAGGTATTGGCTTCATCGCCGGACTTGATCACGCCGGTCAGGCCATGCACAGCCATGTTCATCAGGCAGAGCTTGGCATTGTACTCCACCTTTTCCTGTCCGTAGAAGGTCATGGTGTTGTTGGCGATCATGCCCGCATGGTTTACAAAGTCGCCGGTCTGCACAAACATACCGCCGCTGCCGCAAGCCGGGTCCAGCAGAACGCCGTGGGAAGGCTCCAGCACATTGACGATCATTTTCACCAGCGATTTCGGCGTAAAGAACACGCCGTCATCCTGTGCCACATTCTTGGCAAACTTATTCAAAAAGTACTCGTAGATACGGCCGATCACATCGCCGCCCACATCGTCCAACGCATCATTGTTGAAGATGCGCAGCAGTTCCCCCAGCAGTTCATCCGAGAAGATGGTGTAGTCCTTCGGCAGAACGCCCTGCAGCTGCTCGCTCTGCTGCTCCACCAGTTCCATGGCGTTGTTCACCACTTCGCCCAGACTGTTCAGCGGGTTACCCTCGATGCCGGTCAGCCCCTGCTCCGGGATGTTGGCGGGCAAATTGACTAAGTAATTGTACTGCGCCTCCTTGGGCAGAAACAGTGCGCTCTTTTCGGCAAAGTCGCTTTGCTCCACCGGCAGCACCCGGCCACCGCGCATGGGACGGTCTTTCAGGATCTCCTGCTCTACCAGTTTGAAGCGGCTGTACGCATACCGCAGAAAAATCAGTCCCAACACCGGCATGCAGTATTGGTTCGAGGTGAGTTTAGAGCCTGCACGCAGCAGATCTGCCGACTCCCACAGGTCAGCTTCCAGTTTTTTGACGTTCACATTATTTGCCACGAGGGGGTTCCTCCTGTTGTTTGGATTTTCATTTTCTATTGTATCACATTTTTCTGCAATGTTCATCTTTAATCATCGCTATTTTCTTTTTTGACTGGAAAAAGTGTTTTACCAATGGCTGACAATGTGTTAGAACCATATACTTTCTCATTTGGAGACGCTAATCCTGCATCCAACGGATGCAGTTCAAGGGATTGGGATTTCCCAACAAGTATTTTGCAACGCAAAAGAAGCAGATGCATGACAAATGATCAGCGACAGTCTCCCCCTGAACTGCAATAAATCCCTGACTTCCACTTTCTCCTTTCATCTGGCTCAGAAATAAAGGCCTTCACTATGTACACCGAAATCGGGCAAAAAGGAGACACTTTTCACGTTTCTTTCACAAAATTTTAACATTCAAAGCCTTATCCAAATCTATTCACCCTACCCTTTATGTACATAGCACCTTGTGAGATAGCACGAAAAAAGCCGATAGGCTTTCGACCTACCGGCTGTTCGTCTGCTTATATTCAACTTTCGACAATTTATATTGTAGCACCGATTCGCTTACGATGCAATGCGTTTTTTCTCCAATATAAGCCGTTTTTCTCCGTTTATAAAGTATGATTATACAAGCACATATTCGGCTGCTTTCTAAAAAGGGCTGCAAAGCAACTTTTGCGGTTTGCCGTACAGAAGATACTGAATACAAACCGTCCCCTCTTCCGTTTTCACCTTCACCTGTTCTGCATGTTCAAATATATCGCGCAGGCGGCGGTACTCTGCCCGCTGCGCATCCGTGTAGCGGGACGGCATATCCGAGGTAAGGAACACATTGCCCAGCAGGGCATTGACCGTGGCAAGGGTGCGTTTTTGCTCTGCCGTCAGCTTGCAGTTTTCCTCCCGGAGGAAGAACACATCCGGGTCGCTGCCATAGGCACGGCCATTGAGCTGCCGCCGGAATAGCGTGTTGTTGATGGCCTGCTTTGTGGACACCCGCTCCCGATGGAACAGGCGCATATACCACACGTCGTCCCAGTCCAAGCTCACATCACAACTGACACGGCAGTAATCCACCAGCCCGAAGGCGGGCATCACCGGTACGCCGCAGCCGAGAATCTGCTTTTGCCCGCACCAGCTGCGCAGCAGCTCCATAGCACGGTACATTCTGCCCGCCCGGCTCTCGCGGGCGCTGCCAAAGGGAGCAGCGCCGTACAGAAAATCCAGCTTGACAAGGTCGAAGCCCCAATCGTTCAGCACCCGGTCAAACACCCGGCGCAGATAGTCCAGCACGGCAGGGTTGTCGATATCCAGCGCATAGAAACTGCTCCAGTTGCTGCCGCAGCACCACGGTTTGCCGTCCACTTTCAGCAGCCAGTCCGGGTGCTGCCGGAAAAGGGCAGAGTCCTTTTCGCACACAAAGGGTGCAAGCCATAGCCCAGCCTGAAATCCGGCGGCGTGAATTTCCTCCACCATGCCTTTCAGCCCGTGGGGGAATTTCTGTGCATCTGTTTCCAGCCAGTCGCCCACCTTCGGCTCCCAGCCATCATCGATCTGGAACAGGTCTCCCGGGCAAAGCAGACTGCGGCATCCGGTCAGGTCCTCCCGGATGGTATCCTCGGTGATATTCTGATAGCGGTTGTACCAACTGGAATAGCCGGCCAGCTTCTTCTCCGTCCGGGGATACAGCTCCATAGCCCGAAACCAGCCGTCGAACACCTCCGTCTCGCTGCCCTCGGCAAAAAACAGGTCGAATAGGGCAAAGCTGCCGCCGGGATGCTCCACCCCGGCGCAGTCACGCTCCAGCGTCAGCAGGGCTTTGCCGCTGTCGTAGCGGAGGATGGTGTAGCCCGGCTTCTCGTCCAGCGATGCCACCAGCCGGAACTGCTTGCCCTTGCGGAAATAGCAGTAGGAAAAGCCGTGGCTCTGACCGTTATGATGCCCGTAAGGCACAAAGTGATAATCGCCGTAGCGGTCAAAGGCATATTTTTTACGCAGAAAGCCGGGGATATGGTCGGTGCCGCGCAGCTTTCCGTTCTGGTCCAGCTCCGGGCTGTAGGTCCATGTCTGGTAGCCGTTCATGAACAGACGCTCGTCTGCTTCCATCGTCCACGGCATCTCGGCACGCACCGACTTCAGCGTCCCGGCGGGCAGGTCTGCCGTCAGATGCAGCGCACCGCCATTCTCCGTGACCGTGCAGTTGCCTGTCTGTACGCCGCCGGAAGTTTCCGCGTACCAGTGCAGCGTTTCAGTCATGGTTCGCTTCCTCCCCGTGGAGCTGTGCGCTGATCTCGGCAGCGCGGGCATCGGTCAGAACAAATTTGCGCCGGAACAGCACCAGCACACCCGCCAGCACCAGCATGGGCAGAACCGTCATCATCAGACGCAGACCCAGCAGCGTTCCGGCGCTCTGTACTGCTACGGGGCCGGTCTCCTCCGTGTTGCCCACAAGGCCAATGAGGTCCAGCCCGATGCCGGTCAGGAATACCGCCACACCGGAGGCTGCCTTGACCACAAAGGTCTGCATGGAAAAGATGACGCTCTCCTCCCGGCGTCCGGTCTTGAGCTGGCCGTAATCCACACTGTTGGAAAGGAACAGGGTGGTCAGCACGGTCAGCATCCCGTTGCAGGCGAACACGACAACGCCCGGGATGCACAGCAGGGCAAGGCTATGGGAAAGCCCGGTCAGGCAGAACACTAGCAGCGTGCCGTAGCCGCACAGTGCCAGCACAAGGCTCAGGTGAAATACCTGCGTGCTGCTGAATTTTTTGCGCAGCAAGGGGTAAAGCACCATCATGCCAAGGATCTGCGCCGCACCGCCCACGGTGGAAAACAGGGTGTAGGTAGCTTTCCAGCCTGCACCGCCAAGGTCGTATTTGAAGAAATAGATGATGAAGTTGGAGGTAAGGTACAGCGCCGAGTTGATCAGCACGATGCTGCCTACCACTACCATAGCCTGATCGTTGCGGAACAGGGCGGAGAACATCTCCTTTACGGTGGCGGTCTTCATCTCACTGGGGGTGGTTTCTTTCATGGAAATGCAGCACACCAGCTCTGTCACTGCAAAAATTGCCGCTACGATCAATGCCACCCAGCGGAAGCCGGCGCGCTCGCTGTCGCCGCCAAGGGCTCCCACCAGCAGCATGGTGAACATGGCGATAAGAGCCGAACCAACGCCTGCACAGGTACGGCCCACCATGGAAAGATTCTCCCGGTCTTTTGGGGTGCGGGTCACGGCGGGGATCATGGACCAGTAAGGAATATCCATCATGGTATAGGTAACGCCCCACAGGATGTACACCACGCTGAAGTAGACCATCAACGCCGCTTCGTCCATTACCGGGGCGGCAAACAGGGCGTAGAGTACCAGCGCATTGAGCAGCGTGCCGGAAAAGATCCACGGACGGAAGCGCCCCCAGCGGGTGCGGGTCTTTGCCACCAGAACGCCCATAAAGGGGTCGTTGAAGGCATCAAAGAACCGGGCTGCCATGAGCACCAGCCCCACAAAGCTTGCCGAAAGCCCCAGCACATCCTGATAATAATACATGACGTAAGAAGCCGACAGGGCATATACCATATCCTTGCCCACGGCACCAATACCAAATGCGGTTTTCTGTTTCAGGGTCAGTTCCATACAGCATCCTCCTTTTCAATGGTGAACCGCAGCACAACGGGCTGCGTCTGCGGTGCAGAAACGGTCAGCAGGGCTTCTCCGGCAATGCCCACGGTGCGCAGATAGGTGCCGGTCATGCCGCCCTCTGCCACGGCGGTCTGCGGGCCAACAAGGGCGGCGTTGCCTTCTACCGCAAACTGCACCGGGAACTGTGCGTAGGGGGCTGGGGTGCCGTTCTCGTCCAGAATCCGCACCCGGACGGCTGCCATATCGTAGGTATCCTGCTCCCGCAGGGTCGTCCTGCTGACTTTGACTTCCAAGTGTAGCTTTGCACTGGGGCAAAGGGTCACGCTGCGCACCACGCTGCCGTCCTGCACGGCATCGAACCGCCAGCGGGTGGCTTCGCCGCCCCAGTTGCCCACATATTTGCCGTAAAGCGCCACGCCATCTTCAAAGCTCATTTTGTAGTGCAGCATACACCAGCCGAATTTGACCTTGTAGGCCAGCGGCAGTCCCGCCAAGCCGTATTTTCCGGCGGCCAGCAGGCAGTCCCGCACAGCGGCTGCCTTGGCGGGAGAAAAGTGCTCCTGCGTTTCCAGCAGCTCGCCGATGGTATCGTCCATCACAAAGGGCGGGTGGGGCAGCGCCGTCCACTCGCTTTGGTGCAGGGCGGTGACAAATACATCGTTTTTGTACAGCCTGACCTGCTGGGCATTGCTGAAAACATAGGCTGTGCCCAGCTGCCCGGCGGGGTTATCGCCGATGTCCATGGAGGAGCTGACCGCCAGCACCGGATCAGCGTTACCCTGACTGGCATAGACCGCCGCCGCCAATTTGGGGTTGCGGAAGCTGTCCAGCACGCCGTGGTAGCAGATGCGGTCCCCGGAGCCAAAGTCCTTGTGGGTCTGGTAATCGAACATGCACCAGCCAAAGCACCCTGCGTGCTCCCCGCTGGCATAGGCGGCGTTCTGTACCCGGACGTGCCGCAAGGCGTGCTCCTGTCGATGAGGGCCATCGTCAAAGGGCTTGGTGGGGTACATGTGACCGTTGCACTCCGAGATGAGCAGCGCCTTGCCCATATCCGGGGTCACATCCTTTTTGGGCTTTGCGCCGGGCGTTACGCCGTTGTGGGAAAAATCATTGTAGGCATAGACGTCCTCCAGCAGATGGCTTTTTTCCAGATACCGCACGCCGGAGGTGGCGCGGCTGGGGTCCAGCTGATGGGCGATTTTGTTGGTGCGGGTGTAGAAGGCATCGTCATCCACGCTCTCGTTGATGCGCACGCCCCACAGGATGATGCTGGGGTGATTGCGGTTTTGCAGGAGCATCTCCTGCAGCATCTCGCAGGCGGCGTCCTTCCAGTTGTCATCCCCGATGTGCTGCCAGCCCGGCAGCTCGGTGAATACCAGCAGACCCCGGCGGTCGCACTCATCCAGAAAATACTGGCTTTGGGGGTAGTGGCTGGTGCGCACGGCGGTGCAGTGCAGCTCCTCCTGCAAAATGCGGGCATCCTCCCGCTGCAGGCTTTCCGGTGCGGCGTAGCCGATGTAAGGGTAGCTCTGGTGTCGGTTCAACCCCCGCAGAAAGGTCTTTTTGCCGTTGAGGTAGAAGCCATCCGCCCGGAACTCTGCGGTGCGGAAGCCAAAAGTCACCTGTTTGCGGTCGATGGCTTGTCCGGCTGCGTTCAAAAGCTCTGCCACGGCATGATGTAAAACCGGATGCTCTGTGTCCCACGGCTGTGCGTCCGGGACGGAAAACTGCATCTTCCCGGTTTCTGCTGCCTGTGCGGTCTGCTCTGCCAGCAGGGTGCCGTCTGCGGTCTCCAGCCGGATGCGGACCGCCACGGCTGCGGGTGTAAGCTCTGCCGTCCACTGCACCACAGCCTCCTGCAGGGTGGGCGTGTAGACGAACAAATCGGTCAGGCGGCTTTCGGCGGTCGCTTCCAGCCAGACCTCCCGGTACAGCCCACCGTAGGTCAGGTAATCAATGACAAAGCCAAAGGGTGGAATCGTTGGGTCTTCACGGGTGTCCAACTGCACGGTCAGCAGGTTTTCACCCTCCCGGTCCACAAGGTCTGTGATCTCCACCGCAAAGCCGGTATAGCCGCCCCGGTGCTGCCCGGCAACCCTGCCGTTGACCCGCACCACCGCCTGATGGGCAGCGCCGTTAAAGCGGACAAACAGCCGGGGCGCAGCCTGTACCGGCGGCACCCGGAACCGTTTGCGGTAGCCGCAGACCATCTCGTAATCGGCCGGGGAGGCATAGTGCAGCGGCACCTCCCGGCAGGTATGGGGCAGGCGGACGGCTTGTTGTTTTGGCACCGGCAGCCCTTTGCCAAAGGCTTCCGTCCAGTGTCGTGTAAACTCCCAATCCTCGCAAAAACTGTGTTTCATCGTGGCAGCACTCCTTCCAGTAGAATCGAGATCATTTCCTCCAGTACAGCCACATACTGCACCCCGCTTTCTGCCAGACTGCGGTCTGCCAGAAAGCTCTCAATGGATGCGGTGATCATCTGCCGCAGCACCGGCAGGGACACCGGACGCATGACCCCCTCTGCCACAGCCTGCTCCAACAGTGCCATGGTGGGCTCCCAACCATTTTCCAACTGGCTGCGCACCCGTGCCGCCACCACCGGGTATTTCTCGTCCAGCTCCTTCATCTGCCGCAGGTCCAGCGCGGCATATTCTGCCGGCATGGCAATGATGACCGCCCGCAGCTTCTCCTGCAAAGTGCCGCTGCCTGCCAGAATCTCCTGCTTGCAGCGGTGGATGTCTGCAAAGGCATGGTCTACCATGTCCAGCAGAAGCGCCTCCTTGGAGGGGTAAACGGTGTAGATGGTCTTTTTGCTGATGTGCAGAGGCTCTGCCACCTGTTGCATGGTGAAATGCAGCCCCTGTTGACGGAACAACTGCATCGCCTGCGTGCGCACCAGCGCATCGAGCTTTTCCTGCATGAGCATCCTCCTTCTGGAAACCGAAGTTTTCTTTCCGGTTTCCATTCTAGTATGGAAACCCACGTAAATCAAGTGGTTTCCGCATTTTCTGCGTTTTGGCGAAGAATCAGAGAAAAATTGCAGCAAAGTGACAGTCATTCGCCCGTCTGGTTTTCAGGCGGGCATTTCTTTTGCCGGAATATGGTGTTTCTACTTTTATCGTGGTACAATATCTTAAAGACTTTTTGATTTTGGAGGGAGCAGCTATGATCGATCATGCAAAGCTGGAGCCTGTTTTGCGCGGATACCAGGCCTATTTTTCGCAGCACTGGCTTCATGGAGAAGATTTCAAATGGGAAGCTGCACAACAATTCCACGACCACTGGAATATTGATGCAGCAGATTTTGGCGAAATGTTCAAGGAAGCTACTGCAAAGGTCTTTTCACTTCTGGATACCGGCTATGCCTATCCCCGCGCGATGATCCTAGATTTCGCAGCAGCAGACTGTGAAGCCACCCGCACTATGTTCCGTAGTCTGTTTGATGAATCCATCGGGCTTTCTCAGCGCATCGCCGCATTTCAAGCTGCTGCCGAATCCCTGCGCATAAAATACAACGACGGCAGCTGGAACAACCACTACCAGAACACCAGTGCTATCAGCGTCTATCTGTGGCTTCAGTTCCCGGATAAATATTATGCCTATCGGTATGCCGTATCCCGTGATATCGCAAAAGAATTAAACTTTGATACACCACCCAAACGGGATGGTTCTATCGACTCTCTGCTGAACAGCTATCGTCTTTATGATGAACTGCGGACGGCGCTGAGCCAAAATACTGCCGTCACCCAGATGATCCGCAGCGCCATTGATGCAGCCCCTTCCGGGAAATACTGGCCCGACACACATTGGAATATTGCTGCCATTGATCTGGGCTTTTATCTGAGCCGCTATTATCTTCAGGAACAGACAGTCGCTCAGAAGGAATCCGAGTGGTTTCCCAGCAAAGCAGACTATGATCCGGGCATTACTACAGAGCAGTGGATCAGTCTGCTGAACGACCCGTCTGTCTTTACACAGAATGCGCTCCGCATTATGAAATGTATGCTGGATTATGGTGGTCAAGCCACCTGCAAGCAGCTTGCGATCAAGTACGGTGAAGCTGCCGGCTTCTACAATATGGGTTCTTCCAGCCTTGCACGAAGGGTCGTTGAAAAGACAAATTGTCCCCTCATGCCGCGCGACAGCGAAAACTCCCGCTGGTGGCCTGTTCTGTATACCGGCAAAAGCGCAGATTCCAAAGAAGACGGCTCTTATATTTGGCGTTTGCGGGATGAGCTTATTCAAGCCCTGAAAAAAACTGACCTTTCTCATATTCCCCTTTATGCCGTTTCTTCTGAAAAAGACTCTACTTCTCCCCGCCACTACTGGTGGCTGACCGCAAGTCCAAAAATCTGGCAGTTTTCCGATCTTAAAGTCGGTGAAGAACAATCGTATACATTATACAACGAAAGCGGTCATAAGCGGCGGATCTTTCAGAACATTCTGGATGCTAAGGCAGGTGATCCCGTCATCTGCTACGAGGCCAACCCCGTTAAAAAAGTAGTTGCTCTTGCAAAAATCACACAAGAAAATAACGGAAAAGAACTTTATTTTGAAAAGATCGAAAATCTAATATCCCCCATTGAATACTCCACTCTGAAAGATTGTCCGGAACTGGAAAAGATGGAGTTTTTTGTACAACAGAATGGAAGCCTGTTCAAGCTTTCGGAAGGGGAATACAACTTTATTCTGGACCTCATCCGGGAAGAAAATCCAGCACCTGTCCGTTCGATAGCATCGAACGCTTATACAAAATCAGATTTTCTGAACAGCGTATTTCTGAGCGAACCGCGCTATGACGTTTTGGTCTCTCTACTGCGCCGTAAAAAGAATGTTATTCTGCAAGGCGCACCCGGCGTTGGAAAGACCTACGCCGCCAAACGGCTGGCGTACTCCATGATGGGCCAAGCCGATTCTTCCCGGGTGGAGTTCGTGCAGTTCCATCAGAATTACTCTTACGAGGATTTCATGCTGGGCTACCGACCGGATGGCTCCGACTTCAAACTGACCGAGGGTGTATTTTACCGCTTCTGCCAGAAGGCTTCCAACGACCCTGACCGGGAGTACTTTTTCCTCATCGATGAGATCAACCGGGGCAACCTGAGCAAGATCTTCGGCGAGCTGATGATGCTGATTGAAAGCGACCATCGGGGCGAAAAGATCACACTGGCCTATAACGGGATGCCCTTCTATGTCCCGGAAAATTTGTACATTATCGGTATGATGAATACTGCCGACCGCAGCCTGGCCATGATCGACTATGCACTGCGCAGACGCTTCAGTTTCTTCGAGATCGAACCGGCGTTCACCTCCGATGGATTCCAGAAATATCAATCTGCGCTTGACAATGAAACCTTCAATGCTCTGGTGGAACAGATCAAGGCATTGAACCGGGAAATTACCACAGATGCCTCCCTCGGTCCCGGATTTCGTGTTGGTCACAGTTACTTTTGTCTGGCCGACCCTGCTGCCTGCACCACTGACTGGATGCGCTCTGTGGTGGAGTTTGACCTTCTGCCTACGCTGGCAGAATACTGGTTCGACGCGCCCGACAAACTGCACCGTTGGGAAAAGAATCTGCGTGGTGTTTTCAATGACGACTGACAAAGGGATCTTTATCCAGAACATCTACTACATGCTCTCCTACGCCTATCAGGTGCTGCAGCAGCAGGATTATCAGTGCATCGCCTCGGAAAAGTTTGAGCGTATCGACGATTTGTTTGCTGCCATCCTTGCAAAGGGTGTTTCCCGGCAGCTGAAGCAGGGGCTCTATCGAGAATATGTTTCCCGAAGCGAGACCCGGTCAGTTTTGCGTGGAAAGCTGGATCTTCCGCAGACCATTAAGACCCGTATCCAGCACAAGCCACAGGTCGCCTGTACCTTTGACGAGCTTTCCGAGGATAACCTGTATAACCAGATTCTGAAAACCACCCTGCATGTGCTGCTTCGGGATAAGAATGTTTCTACTGAGCGCAAAGTGGAATTGAAGAAAGCGCTTCTGTTTCTGGACACGGTTTCTGCACTGCTTCCCTCTCAAATCCCATGGAAGCAGTTACATTATCAGCGGAGCAACCAGAATTACGAGATGCTGTTGAATCTCTGCTATTTCGTGCTGCACGATATGCTGCAGACCACCGAAAACGGCAGCTATAAAATGACAGCATTTTCGGATGAACGCATGGCAAAGCTGTACGAACGCTTTATTCTGGAGTATTACCGACAAAATCATCCCTACCTTACTGAGGTCAAGGCTGCGCAGGTCAAATGGGATCTTGTGGGAGAGCACGATGCTGCCATGCTGCGGTTTCTCCCTGCCATGCAAACCGATATTTTTCTGCGTTTCCATGAAAAAATTCTGATTTTGGATGCCAAGTATTACAGCCAGACATTGCAGCAGCAGTTTAATAAAGAGACCCTGCATTCTGCCAACCTCTACCAGATCTACACCTACGTTAAAAATCAGGATGCTGCCCATACTGGAAACGTTTCCGGGCTGCTAGTCTACGCCAAAACGCAGGAAGCCATCACGCCGAATTGTCTCTTCAACTTAGGCGGCAATCAGATCGGTGCACGCACCTTGGATCTCAATCAGGATTTCCGGCAGATCACCGCACAACTGGATGGAATTGCCCAGCAATTTTTCGGGAAGCATCCGCTTTGATCTTTTCCATGTCGATTTACCCGCTTTCACACCCGCCCGTCTGTTTTTTCAAACTTTCTCCTCCTAAGTGTCCGAAGGAAAAAGAGGATGCGATTGTGGAGGCATTGCGGCATTTTCAGATGATTTGATACGCAATCACCCCAGAGAGAATAGCCTCTTGTGCGTTCTCTCTGGGGTGATTTTTGCGTTATGCTACTTCCGGGTAGCGCATATATACATACTCGTAGATTTTCTTCTGGTAGGTCTGGATATCGCTTACATCATAGCTATTGGGAAGTTCTTGCCAAAGGGTCTTACGGATCAGGTTATCCACAATCGCCTTAGTTTCCTGCTTGTCCGTCCAATGGTCGAGTTTGGCAATCTGCTGTTTGATTTTTGTCAACAAGTCCACAGACACCTTCTTGATCGTTTCAATTTCCTGCTTCGTGAGGTTCTCCGAAAACAGCAAATCGTACACTGAAAGTTCCTCATCGCTGGAAAAGCCCTCACGCACATAGCGCTGCTGCTCCGTGTCCAGTGAACTTGCAAGCTCCATCAGATCCATGAAGGTTTTCTCGATGGTCGCACGGTTCTGCTCCGCATTGTAGGCATCGATGATCTCCTGATAGCGGTCATAATAATCAATGCGCTGCGGGTTTGCAAACAACATTTTCGCCAATTGCTGATTCACCAGTTCATCCAGATCGCGCAGCAAGAGATTCTTCCGCCGGGTGTGGGCGAACTCCCGGCTCAACAAGTCAAAATCAATTTTGCTGATGTCAAACTGCCGGGAAGGTACAGCCTCCTGATCCGGCTTTTCCACATGGATGTACTCGTTGACGATGCCGTTGATCTGCACCATCAGGTCGGTATTGTCCGCGTGTTTTCGCTTCTGCTGCAAGCCCTCGTAGATGGCGAGAATTGCGTTTTTCCGGGCGCGCACGGCATCGTCCACATCGTCACGGTCTGCGTAGCGGAACAGCCGCGCCAGTTCAGACGCATAGGTCTGGAAGGTTTTCTTGGTTTCCAACGTCTCGCACATCGCGTTGACTGCATCCTGTACAAGGCTCATCTTTTCAAAGTCCTGTGCGTCCACCAATTCCTGCAGCCGGAACCCGTGTTCTGCCAGAAAGCCGTCCGTTTTTCCGATGACCGTGCGGATGCGCTGAATCAGCTCCGTTTTGTCCACCGTTGGGTCAATGCCCGCCGGGCTGTTCTTGCTGACCGTATAATCTGCCAGAGCCTTGCGCAGCGCCTTTACGATACCAATATAGTCCACGATCAGGCCGTTGCTCTTGCCCTCCGAAACACGGTTTGCACGAGCAATAGTCTGCATCAGGGTATGGGCTTTCAACGGCTTGTCCAGATACAGACAGGACAGACACTTTACATCAAAGCCCGTCAGCCACATGGCACAGACGAACACCACCCGGAACGGATTCTTGCTGTCCTTGAATTCTTTATCCAGCTCCCGCTTTTCCATTTTGGCACGGTGCGGCAGAATATCCAGCCCCCACTTTTTGAAGGTCTGCACCTCGTTCTGCTCCTGACTGATCACCACTGCCATTTCGGTTTCTTTCATCCATGCCAGTTTACGGGCAAGCTCCTGTGCTTCCTGCTGGGTCACTGTGCCCTGCCGGGCTTCCAGCTCCCTGATCTTTGCCTGCCAGCATTCCTGCACATAGTTGTACATCCGCACACAGGTGACCTTATTCAGGCAGACAAACATCGCCTTGCCGCTGGTCCAAAGGTCAGAGTAATGCTCCACAAAATCCTTTGCAATGGAGCGCAGCCGTTCATCTGCGGTGAGAATATGGATCTCCTTGGCAAATTCTCGTTCCAGCTTTTCCTCCTGCGAAGGATCAAGGTCGGCTGCTTCAATGGCATCCAAAATCCGCCCGGTGATCTCCGGCTTGTCCAACTGGGCGATCTTATCCGCACGGTTCTCATAGTACAGCGGCACCGTTGCGCCGTCCTCCACCGCCCGCTTGAAATCATACACCGACAGATACCCGCCAAAGGTGCGTTCCGTGATATGATCATCCGCCAGAAGCGGCGTACCGGTAAAGCCGATGCGGGATGCCGTGGGCAGCAGGTGCATCATGTTGTCTGCAAAAATGCCGTACTGGCTGCGGTGGGCTTCATCCGACAAAATCAGAATGTCGTGATCCGGGTAGATGGGCGGCTCCTTGGGCAGATTGAACTTCTGAATCAGGGTAAACACAAAGCTGGGGTTGCCCCGCAGCTTTTTTACAAGGTCTGTACCGCTGGATGCAATGAACTGCGAAGCCTTGGTTTTGCCCAGCAGACCGCAGTTTTCAAAGGTATCGCTGATCTGCCGGTTCAGCTCGTCACGGTCGGTCAGCACCACAATGGTGGGCGAGCCTGCAAACTTGCGCCGGATCTTCTGCGCCAGAAAGACCATCGAATAACTCTTGCCAGACCCCTGCGTGTGCCAGAACACACCCAGCCTGCCGTCTTTCAGCTTGCGGTTCTCGTAAGCACTGACGGCCTCGTTGACGCCGAGATACTGGTGGTTGCGGGCCAGAATCTTGGTGGTGCGCCCACCGGAATGGTCGTAAAGGATGAAGTTTTCCAGCAGATCGAGGAAGGTCTTTTTCTCGCAGATGCCCCGCAGCATGGTTTCCAGTTCCACGCTGCCTGCATCGCTTTCCTTCAGACGCTTCCACTCGTGGAAAAACTCGTACTTGCTGCCAAGCGTACCCACCTTGGCTTCCAATCCATTGGACAGCATGAGAAAGGCATTGTAATAGAACAACTGTGGAATGGTATCGAGGTAATCCCGATAGTTGTCTATGTAGGCGTTCTGCACATCCACGGTGGGCTTTTTCAGCTCGATAAACAACAGCGGAATGCCATTGACAAAGCCCACAATGTCTGTCCGGCGGCGGTACAGCTGCGAGTGGATCTTCATTTCTTTTACGGCAAGGAAATGATTGTTTTCCGGGTTTTTGAAGTCGATCACCGCCGCGCTTCGGATTTCGGTGCGGCCATCCGGCCGCTTGACCGTCACCGGGATGCCATCCCGCAGCAGAAAATACTTTTCCTCATTGATCTGCATCAGGGATGCGGTGGAAACGTGCGCCGTGAATTTCTTCTGCACCTCGTCCAGCTGGTTCGGGGTGAGCCACGGGTTCAGCCGCAAAAGCGCCTGCCGAAAATACCGGGTCAGCAGCACTTCCCCATAGCTGGTGCGGCCCAACGTCCCGTCCGGCCCCAGCTTTTCGGAGTTGTAAGCCAGCACGACCTCCCAGCCCAGAACATTTTGCAGCAAGTTGCCTGCACTGTTCTGAACAAGGACATTTTCGGAGTATTCGCGGCTCATAGGATCACCTTAACCTTTGATTAAAATTTTAATTACCTCTATATCCATATTATCGTTATTTTTCAAAGATTTCAACATCAATTCGGTTGAAAGTACAATATCCACCAATGCTGCATCCATATTTCTTCTATCTGCTAGTTTTGTTATTATCTCATATAAGCAGCAATCAAGATAGCTATGTAAATGCTCTCCTAACAATTTAATATTTGTAGCTTCCTCACCAGAATGAATAATTGCATTTCTGGTTCTATACAACCTTCTCAAGTGCCATTTTACTCTTTCTGTATATCTTTCAATTTCGTTTAATGTAGACTTTTTAGTTTTAAATGTATCGGAAATTTGAGAAATTCGGCTACGAAGAACGGGATAATCCCTCAAATCATTTTTTATTTCGCTTCGACACTCCTCGTACTCTTCCAATATTAAAAGTTCCGCCAACCATGTATCGTCATTATATTCTGTCACTTTTTCTTTTAATTGTTCAATATATTCTTCTCCCATGTTGTCTTCTAAATAATCTTCTAACTGTCCAAATATTTCCGGTATATAGTTCTTCTGTAAGATTGGGATCAATTTTTCTTCTACATCATTCAGCTTACTTTTGCTTTGGCTTTCAACAAATAGAACTTCCAGCGCTGACCACAAATTTAAAAAGCCATTCGACAAATTTCTCTCAGAAATTGCCGTGTTATGCATTACAACTGCACGTTCAATATAATAGAGTGCATCCTGAGAATCAAAAATCAACATTGATACAACGGTTTCCGTCATT
>OLGA01000818.1_pt1 | contig 25939 bp, 25 predicted proteins | sample 1604881 | NCBI WGS metagenome assembly OLGA01 (sample SAMEA3888896, study PRJEB22519) | human gut metagenome | biome: human gut; feature: human-associated habitat; material: faeces | place: Denmark | collected 2009 | reverse complement strand
AGCTGAAGCACCTCTATCCTATATTGAACTTTTAAGTGTTACAAAGTACTAGAGGAACATATACCCTTAATGGTAATACGATTTCCGCCACGTACGACAGAGTGCAAGTTAATGACGAGAATTATAATTCCACCACTTGGCATGGATTTACGAATGGCAAAGCCCAAACAGTTGAATACACGATAGTTTCGTGCGACGGGAAGAAACTTGTCCTCAAAAAAGATAATGGAGAGACTCGTGACTTCGAAAAGTATAAAGACATAGAATAATTACGTTTAAGATACAAGTAATCAATAATCAATGCTCTATTAAGTGGCGAGTTTTTGTGCGACCGGTCGCTTCGGTTGGTTAAGCGACCATGGCCGCACTTTACGTGTAAATATATTACTATTGCTATTGTGACTGTTGGCCAATCGTAAACTTACTTCAAACAAACCTTAGATACTGATTACAAATGAAAAAGTGTACAAAATTGATGTTGTTCTGCATCTCTGCTTCTCTTGCGGCATGCGGTCCAGCCGGGAAATTGACAACCACAAGTGTTGTTTATCAGTCTGTAAAAACAAGACATGCACAACCGACAAAAGTTTCTCCTATCCCGGATGATGCCAGAATCGCTGTGGCCTATCAGATTTCGGATATGGGAAAATTGACGGCGGTCGTGTATAACCGCACATCTGAAATCATGGTTATTGACCAGACTATGTCATTCTTTGTCAATTCTGACGGTAGTTCGACATCTTATTATGATCCGACCATCAGGACAACTTCGACCACAAACGCATCTTCGGCCACGAGTGGAGCATCGGTTAACCTTGGGGCTGTGACCAGTGTTCTTGGAATTGGAGGTGCGCTCGGTCAATTGGCGAGCGGCATCAATATGGGTGGTTCCGGCACTTCGGGCGAGGCGGTGACAACCACGACTTATGTCGCGGATCAACCAAGAGTGTCGATTGGTCCTCATGGAAGTGGAGCCATGTCCAAAGTTTTTGAGGTGAATGGCTTATCTGTCTCTTCATTACGTAATGCGCAGTATTCTGTTCCTGTTATGAAAGAATCAGACTCTTTCTGTCGTTTCAGTGTGTGCATCTCGTACTCATTTGATGGTGGACAGACTTTTGATCAATTGACAACAAACTTTTATGCTGATTCGAGAGTCTCTGTTCCAGTGGAACGTAGCGGACGGGTAAACGACTCGCTCCGTAATCTGTTTACAATCAAGCCTGACGCATTGTATGAGCCGTGGTGGTTATTGTCATTCAATGATAACATCAGTGCGGAAGCTAATTCATCAGCGGATTCCTTTATGGAGGATTCAAAACGACAGACCACGAACTATTGTAATGGAATATTATTTGACTATCAATAAGCAACTTATCCTTATATGAAGAATGTTGTTAGATTAATGGCGGTTTTGCTCTTCTGTTCCATGATCAATTCCTGCTCGACATTTCAGAACATTACCGTATTCGGCGAGCCGGGAACAGAAATATATACTCCTGACTTGGAAAAGGTCGGGACAATCAAGGGTGATGGCAAGGGAGAGATCACTTTGCCTCGTGATGTTTATTACCCGTTTTTGTTGTCCGGCAATGGTGAGTGGGCTGATATAAAAATACCGTTCGCGCTAGATTACAAGAATAAATCGTATAATGGAACCAGAATACTTTGTGGAGTCTTTTTTGTCGTAGCAATACCTGTAATAACAGTGGGAGCGCCTGGATATTTTGTGACAGCTAAACGCTTGTCTGAGACCCAGCGTCAATGGCAATTTGAATATCTTTCCAAGCAATCCACAAATCAAGATTTGAGGTTCAAGAAATTTGTGGACAACGGCTACAAAAAAGAGATTGGAAGCAAATCGGTGCCCGTGGAAGAGAATGTTGCGGAATCCGACAAGCCAGTTGAATCCGCACAATCCGAATCTTCCTCCAGCGCGGCTAAATCCCGATCCTCAAAATCCAAGAGAACCCTGACGGATTTGACCAGACAGGTTGAGGGAACTTACATCGGCTCCGGAAAACTGCTGCTTAAAGATGACACCATCGAAAGCTATCAGAACATCAAGGTGGTTTTGAAACGTTTGGACAAGAACACTGTACAGGTGGATGTCTATGAAAGCAATGGCGAAGCCTATTTCAACGAAAGCGGTAAATACAGTGTAAAAAAGATTGACTCCGGCAAGTACCAACTCACCATGAACGGAATACCATCCGCGACAATCACAATAGACGCAAACAAGAAGATGGTCTATCTCCATCCGAAAGTCAATATTGACGGAGACCTTTACGCATTGAGGATCACAGCCAGTAAATCAACACAGGCAAATCAAGATGTGAATTTGATAATTGAGACATTGAATGGTGTAGTTGGAAAGGAATTCATTAAATCAGAAAAATGCTTTTCAAATACAGTAAAAGGGGCTTATGCTCAAATCGAGTATGATAATGAGTATGATGAAATCGAATTTGAGATTTCGGATAAAAGTGGCTCATTTACTGGATATGTATTTGAATTGATTGAAAAGGCGGATCCATCCGGAGATCCTGAATTTGGGCTGTTTTGTTGGGAAGATGTTGTATTTACCTTTGCAAATGGGAGGAAAGTTACAGAAAAATGTAGGTTGTTGTCTTTTGACAAGAATAATTTTACTATTGAAGGTTTGGAATTTACTCGGAAAACAGAAAACACTTCAGAAACAATCAAGTCTGCACTTCTTACTTCTGACATAAAACGAATTACAATAAAAGAACAATCAATTGATTTTGCCGATTTTAACAGCTGTGCCACAATAAAGAAGATGAGAACATACAAATTGTAAATAAAGTCATATTGTGACAGCGATATTCCGATTTTACAATTTCGAATCAAATAATAATCGCTCATCCATTTATTAATTGATCCATCCTTCAATTCAATAGTTCGTTAATTTTTCCAGTGCCTAAGCGGCCCTGGCAGTAAATAAAACCAGTTCTTTGAAAAGTTTGTCAATAACTTGTGGGTCCGGTCGCAGACCGGACACGCAAATAAATCTGTTGAGCATATAGGCGTTATGGATAATCGACTTGCAAGAGGATATTGAGAATGGTAGTCCCAGCCCCTTGCAGGCAACCTTGGCGATGTTGACGCTTGCAAAGGATGCGTTCCTGTGGAACTCAAGTTTTCTGAGATCGGTTGACTGGCAGCCATTCAGGCCGGCATAGTGTTTTCCGTCCCTGAAGCAGAACTCCAACCGGAAACGGGTTCTATAGCAGCCAATTACATCCTTGGCGCTCATGGCATCATCAGTGCCGAAGTAAATTTGCCACTTTGTCCTGTCCTCTTCGTCAGGATAGCATACGGCAACCTTGATGAAGCGTTTGAGTGACTTTGAATAGGCTTTAAGTCCGAACAGGCGGCCCTTGTCCACCTCCGCCTCCTCACATCTGGAGAGGTCAAGATTGGAGGAGTCAACCTTGCCGTCGTACCACTTCGGATGGCCTCTTTTCCCGGTGGGCTTCCGGATTGTGGGATAGAACAACACGGCGTCATTCCGAAGCCTGCTTATCACGTGGAGCCCTTCCCTGAGCAGAGGACTGACGAATGTCTCCTTTGAGAAGAAAGCGTCAGCCACTATCAGGCGCGATATCTTCTGGAGCCTCTCCTTGAGGATGATCAGGTTCTGGCAGTACCATTCGACGAGGTTGTGGTCCATCCCCTCAAGAGATTTGGTGTCAGGGGTCTGTATGGCGCCCAGCGTCATACAGTCGTGGTTGTCCACATCAATGACGCCGACTCCGAAGATCTCCTGGCCACGCTTCATCTCGCCGGCGACTCCGGACCAGAACTTCCTATCCAAGGCGTTTTCTTTCCGGACTTGGGGAGAAAGCTTGGATCCACGGCAATGGCAAGCAGATTTCCAGTCGAAAGTCTCATTCGCGAAGTTGTTGCGGTAGGTCTGTTCGGAGAACTCTCCGTATCTGCCCATCTGAAGGAAATTGACCTTGCCGGGGATTGCCATAAAGAGTTTAAGCGTGTCCATAAACACTTTCTCAAAAGGTTTGCTTATATTTGCCGCTGATTTGAGGGCCTCAAGGCACTCGGATTGGTATTGCATAAGTAGGTTTGATGAACTCATGACTTAAAGTGGTTGGATACTCTAAGTTACAAATAATCAGCGACTTATGCAATACTTTTGTTATCCTGTTATCAATGTTTCAGACATTTTTCCGGAGTCCTTCCGGACCTTTCATCAGCTTGCCAAGCGACAGTTATTGAGAGTATTTCAATGAACTTTTATATAGCGGAACCGGTCACCCGGCTTCCATTATTTAACTTTTTAGTACGGTAAATTTTTACCGAAGTATTGTTCAATCCCAATCAATAAATATGAGATTTTTCCATATCCTGCCGACACTTATAAATTCAGTGTTATTCGTGGCATGCCACGCCAATGTTCCTGATGATGAACCGTAACCGTCCCCACAACCCAATCTTGACGTGAGCGCTGAAGAGTCATACCTTCGCGCAAAAACGTAAAAGATGAGAAAGAAACAGGAACCAAGTCCGGTCGAAAGACGCGGCCGGAAACCGGCATTCGCCGATGTGGTGTTGTCAGATGCGAATTCAAACGATGCCGGCAAAAGAGGCGGCATCGAATTGCTGTACCCCAATGGGGTGCGAATCTTGTGCCTCAGGGGATGCACGACGCAGAGGAGCTGATGAGTTACGTAAAAGCGTATGGAGAGTGATGGGACGGATGGTGTGTCAGTTGGGCGGCAGCCTGAAGTACAGGGTGTATACCCGTCCTGTGGATATGCGGAAATCGTTCAGGGGACTGGCGGGCATCGTCCATTCCGAGATAGGGGCCAGCTCAGTCCGGAAGACGTGTATGTGTTCGTCCGAAAGAACCGCAGGACCCTTAAGCTTTTGCATCGTGAGGGTCATTGTCTGACATTGTATACGAGAAAGTTGGACGGTGTTTGTTTTCCCAAGATTGAGGTTGATGAGGAGAAAAACGAGTGCGTCATATCGTATGCGACGTTCGTAAAGATGGCGATCGGAGAGAGGTTGTGGGGATCAGCCAAGCCTTATTAAGGCTATCGAAAAAATGTATTAAAAAGCGCTCGAAAATATGCGTAAATATTTAGTCGTCAAGTAAATAATAGCTATATTTGTATATAGAAACAGCGCACAGAATGATATCGAAAAATCCGAATATAACACGAATGTTGATGGGGTAGAGAGAGAGGATATTGTCTCTTGAGGGCCAGGCTGCGGAGCTGTCGGACAGAGTGGCGGCGTACGAGCAGGCTGAAATGTTGCGGAAAGTGTCGGAAGGAGATATCATTCAAAAAAGTGCCGAAGAGATGGCTTCCAGGCGTTCCGATGAGGATATGGAGTCGTATAAGGCGCGGCTCCGGGAGGAACTTCGGATAGAGGCCGAGGCGAATGCGCAAAGGAAGTTCGAGGCTGCGAGGAGATCGATTGAGGATAGGGAAAGACGAGTTGAGCTTAAGGAGCAGGGGCTTCAGTTGAAAACGGATGCCGTGAATGCCGCGGTCAAGAGACTCGCCACGGACAAGACCCGGTTTGACGAGCAGAAATCAGAACTTATAAAAGGCGTGGAAGCCAAGTATGCGAAGATCTTGGAAGAGCGCGTTCTGATGTTCCTATCGTAAAGTGCGGCATACTTTGCCTGTGGTCAGCGTGGAATATCCATAATCTTACCACATCAATGCCTCAAGCATTCCACGTCGCAATTTCCAGAGGAAGAAAAGTGAGAGTACCTGCATTTCCGCAGATTGAAATCCACCACTACACTGAAAAAATCCTCAATGTCGGTGTAATGAAAATGAACTTTGACGGTTTCACCATTAATGTATATGATGTGGAAAGGAGCGTCTGCGATGCCGTGAAATTCAAGAACAAAATCGGCTCTGATGTATGTTCCGAGATAATCAGCAACTATCTTGAGCGTCCGGAAAGGAACATCTCGAAACTTATGGACTATGCAAAACTCCTCAGAGTACACACGACTCTTGAGAAATATCTGGAGGTCAAGCTATGAGCAAAGAAATTGTCAAAAAATACGGGAAGTCTATCCGAAGCCGACCGCTGAACATCGCCAAGAGCGAAAACATCTATTATCAGACTATTCTGACACGCTACTTTCAAGAGAGATTGATATATAGAATGTCTCAGACTTTTTACCGTCAGAATTTCTACCTGAAAGGCGGAGCACTGATGTACGCCCACGAGAAGTTCGCGGCCAGGACGACATTGGACATCGACTTTCTCGCAACAACATGTGCCTGGAGGTCTTGTCGGCCTGCGCGCTTCGCGCGCCCTGTCCGGGTGAATGACCGCCAGACCTCCAGATACAAGTACCCGCGCATACCGTATTCGTCAGAAAATGACGCTGCCACGATCAAATTATCAATCAACTGTATTTCTAATAATTTTTGCGGATTGTTGGGTTACAAACCGGCTGAAATTTCATAAGGGAGTGAACAAAGTAATTTTACTCTTATGAAACTGTCAGATTTTTACGATGAGGAGATCATCGTGGGGTACTTTTATGGGGAACTCAGAGGAATGTTGGAGACAATCCGACGCAGGGTGTTCAACGGACGTGTTGAATATGACGAGATGGTCAGCGAGCTTTATCTCTTTTTGGCTCAGGATGATTGGCGGAGGATTAGGACTTTCGACGCGCGGAACGGGTGCTCGTTGAGGACTTGGCTGTCAACGGTGGCTTGGAGGTTCTTCCTGGGGCACAGGAAGTGGTTTTCTTCTTTGCCGGGGGAGTGTCCGGAGGAATGTCCTTGTTATCCATCAAAGGGGGTGGTGGACAGGGTTGACGTACGCATGGTGCTGGAGGCCATGCCTAACCATCGGTATGCGGAGGCGGTGAATCTGCTGGTTCTACGTGGCTACGAGGTCAAGGAGGTAGCGGAGCTTTGGCACACCAATGTCTCGAATGTCTATAACATCAGGCATCGGGCGATAAATCAGTTCCGGGAATGTTATCTGTCTTCGAATCATGGGAAGAGAATCGGATAAAAATGTTACCTTTGCAATGTTGGCGCTTCGACAGGCTCGGCGACCTGAACGGAAAGAACTGAACCGGCGCTTCGGCGGGCTAAGCGACCGATGAAGATTTAGAATGTGGTGAAAACTTGTTTGAATTTACTGTAATCCAATCTAATGCTTTGCAATAGAATAACCTTGACACTGTTGTTATTGACATTATGCCTGTCTTCCCTTGCCGGGACGAGGCGGGCGTTGGTCATAGGCGTCGGGACTTACGAAGATCCGGAGTGGATGAAAATCAATGGGGACAAGGATGTCAAGCTGGTTGTGGACATGCTGAAACTAAACATTTTCCACGACATCGCGACACTGACACAAAAAGAAGCCACCAAATCAGCCATTGTAAAGGAGTTCAAGGCATTGGCGGAAAGATGCGCCGAAGGCGACACCGTGTATATTCATTTCTCTGGGCATGGGCAGCGGATGACGGACATCGACGGCGATGAGGAGGACGGCTGGGACGAGTCGTGGATTCCATACGACGCTTACAGGAAGTACTGCGGCAAGGATCAAGGTGAGAAACACCTATGCGATGACGAGATCGGGGTGCTGCTCATGAATATTCGTAAAAAGGTAGGGGAGAGCGGATTGATCGCGGTGGTGGTGGATGCGTGCCATGCGGGAGACTCGACACGGAAGTCTGGCAAAAGCGCCGACGTGGTGAGGGGTGTGTACGACAACTTCGTCATTCCCGGGAAGCATCGGGCGAACAAAAGGAAGCAGCTGCCGGAAAAGTGGCTGACTCTCTGTTCATGCCTTGACTACCAGCTCAACCAGGAGCATCCGGACGGACACGGCAAGCTCACTCTGGCGCTCCACACACTTTGGCCAAAGATGAGGGGATTGGACAACGAGACCTTGGTGCGGACGCTTGACGCTTACTACCAAAGAAGTGACGTGAAAGGGCGGTACCCGCAATCGCCAGTCTTGACAGGCGAGATGGACATACGGCGATTTTCGGAAATATTCAAAAGATAATGACTTGGCCATTGAGGAAATATTCCGATTGCAGATGCGTCAAAGGCGTTCTGGCTGGGAAGGAGGAGGCTCAGAAGCACCTCTACACGCAATGTCGTGATCGCTTTGACAGACACGCCGCTCATTTTGAACACCTTGCGGAAGCGGAGAGAAATGACTTGTTTCAGGATGCGTTCGTGATTCTGTGGGAGAAGATCGGGAACGGACAGATATTCATAGATGACGGTAAGGTTTATGCGACCAGACGTGGCGGAAAGGCGACGGAGGTTCCCGACTTGGGCGGCTATTTCCTGCGTATCGCGAAGAATCTGTACCATGAGGTTTTGCGGTCTAAAGGGAGGATTCTTGAGGTCATCGGGGAACTTGATGACGAGAGTGTCCTTTGGTGGGCCGACGACAGGGACACCATGCGGAAGATGATCATCAAGCAGTCGGTCATGATGCTCGCTCCTCGTTGCCGGGAGATTCTGACCATGTTTTATTACCACGATATGACGTTGGAGGAAATTCAGGCGGAACGTCCTGAAAGCACAACATATAACGGAGTCAAAAGCGCGAAAGCCAAGTGCATGGCGATCCTGCGGGCACGGATACTGAACAAATTCTCAGATGCCAGGATCAAGGTTTCTGAATATCCCAAACAATAAATCTAATGAATATGAAAGAGATAGATGACACACCTAAGGACGCCCTGACGGACGGGGTCACCGATGCGGTCAGGGACATCGCCCAAAAGCGTGAGGCAATGGCCGGATGGGAGGTTGAATATTCAAGGAAAAAGAAGCGCGCCAGAATTTTGGTGGCATCACTGGCCTTTGCGGCATGCATTGCGTTCGGAGTGTTCCTATTCTTGAGAAACCCTTCCGGGTCGGCCTTGAAAGAACCCGTGCTCAGAGGTGGCGTGTCATACGACGCGGCCTTTGAGATGATTGACTCGCTCATCCAAGCCGGTGACATAGCCGAGGCACACGAGCGGATCATAGAAACCCGCCAAGCGATCGGGACAGACACGATTGAAGCGTTCCATTCGGTTGAGCCGAAGCCATCTAAGGATGAGATTGAATATTCAAGGCTCCTCGTCAAGGATCTCCTGTCAAGACTTGATGAATTGGAGAATAAAATATTGAACACCAATGAATAAACGTATTCTATCAATAGCCTTGCTTCTGCTGTCCGCAATGCTGTGGATGTCTGCGCAGGAACAGCGCGGCGATTCTCTGGCCTACGCCCGTGAACGCATGAAAGCCGGTGTGGCCGTGTTTAATGATGCCGACAAAGGCTATCTGAAAGGTCGTCAGTGTTTTCTTGAGGCGTTGTCATACGCTGATTCCGCCTTGACCGTGACGCTTTGCCGCTACATAGGCCTCAGTTGGTACCATCAGACGGCGGATGACATGGAGGTCAGTGATTTTGACAAGGCCGAAAAGGATCTGGAAACCTCATTGGAATGGTACAACAAGGCCGGGGAACGATCTTGGGCTGTCGCTTCGCTGACAGAGTTGTCTTTTCTCAAAGACTATAAAGGCGACATAGACAGGGCTTTGGCCAGTCTGGACGAGGCTGAGAAGAAATTGGACATAGGGATGGATGAAGAACTTGCCGACATTCTGAAAAACAGGTTCAGACTCTTCAACAAGTACGGCATTGTGGACAAGATTCCGGCATTGTCCATCAAAGTGGATTCTTTGATGAGTGCGACATCGGATAAAGGAGTCCGGCTGATGTGCCTGGAACTTCAGATTGACAATGCGGTCAAGGCCGGTCACACTTCAGAGGCGATTTCTTTGTGCCATGATGCGATCGGGCTGTTGGAAACATCAAGTGACACCCAAGGACGTGACACAAAGATGTATGCGATCCTGAACAGACTCCGCCCGTTGTGTCTGGCCACACAAAAATACTCCGAGGCCATGGACATCAGCCGGAAGATGCTATCAATCAGGGAAAAGGACAGCGGTTCGGATGTCGGGATGGAATATTTCCATGTCGCCGAGGTCTATCAGGCTCTTCGAGACACAACAAAGGCCTTGTCATACGTTGACTCCATCATGAACAATGGAGGTAAACCAAGTGTCGATCCGATGATGGAAGGCCGCCACCTGCAATTGGTCGGCATGCTTCACGGACGGTTCGGGAAATGGGACGAGGCCGTGAGGTACTACGAAAAGGCGGATTCGGCTATGGCCTCTGTGGGTTCAGACAGAGAAAGATTGTGGCTTGGATCATTGAAAGCCTCTGCGTTGTATAACGCGAAAAGGTTGGATGAGAGTGAGGCGGAATATTCAAGATACTATCAAGGATGCAGGAAAGTCTATGGAGATGACGCTGATGTGACCATCACGGCGCTGAACTATCTGGCTAACATCCGGGCATATTCAGGGAAACTTGAAGAGGGGAGTCGTAACCTGCTTGAGGTCAAGGAGAGGATGACGAGAAAGATTGCCGAACGGCTGCGTTTTCTGCCTTCGGAGACCAGAGAGTCGTACCTCGACAATTTCCTTGATGTGACGTTCAGGATGACCGCTTACGGGTTCAAGGCCGGACACACATCTGATGAATTCACCGAGAATGCATGGGAAGCTTTGCTATTGTCAAAAGGTCTCCTGCTTGCCTCAGAACGAAGCGCTTACGACATCATCAAAAGCAAGGGTTCTTCAGAGGACATGGCCCTTTACGGCAAAGTTATGAATACGCAAAGGACACTCGCCGCCATGGAGTCCCGGTTCGGTTCTGATTCCGACGCAGCCAAGGAGGCCAGCCGGCAGCTTCTGCTGACTGATGCGAAGCTCGCACGTCAATGTGCCGCCTACGGAAATGTCGGCACCTTCCTTGACATTGATGCCAATGCTGTCCGGTCAGCTCTGGGGAACCACGATATCATCGTGGACATGGCGGATTTTAAATCCGATGACGGATCGCACGCTTATTATGCCTACATCGTCAGAAAAGAGGCACCGCATCCGGAACTGGTGCGTCTTTGTGTTGAAAGTCCGCAGGACTCTTTGCGCTATGGTTTCGAAGCTCTGGCGAACGGCGTTGTAAAGACTTTCTTGGCATCGCTTTCATCAAAACTTCAGCATGGTGGCAATGTGTTCCTCGTTCCTTCTGGTGCATTCCACATGATTCCAGTCGAGGCTGGAGCGCTGACCGATGGGCAACTGTTCGGGGAGGCTTACAATATTGTCAGATTGTCTTCCGCAAGGGACATTGTGGGCATCAACGATAAAGACATCAACCACAAGAAACGGCTCTCCGCATACCTCTTCGGAAATCTGGAGTATGGTAATGAATATGCACCGCTGGCCGCGACCGCAACAGAACTCGGGAACATAGCCAAGGCATTGAAGAGGAAAGCCATTGTTCATGAAAATTCCGGTCCGGAGGGTACGGTGGAAGCGTTCCTTTCCCTTGGCGGAGAATCCCCTGACCTGATCCACATAGCGACGCACGGCTTCTATTGCGAGCCAACCGGAAGCGAAAGCAAATCAGACGCTTACAGATTGTCGATGAATATGTCTGGCCTTATCATGGCTGGTGGAGAGAAGTTGACCGCAGCCGACATCGCCGCCATGGATCTGAGCGGAACAACCATTGTCAGCCTCTCGGCTTGCGAGACTGGCCTCGGTCATGCGACTCCGGAAGGAATCTATGGCCTCCAAAGGGCGTTCAGGAAAGCTGGTGTCCGCTACCTTCTTGTCAACGTCGGTGAGGCCAGCGACGTAGCTTCCTCGCTTTTTATGGCTGAGTTCTACAAGGCTGTAGTACGCAACGGCTGCGACATCCATGATGCATTCCGTAAAGCCCGCCAAACCGTACGGCAGCGTTATCCGGATCCTTACTACTGGTCAGGATTCCTGCTTTTGGACTGATAATCTGTCGTGTTTGCAGTCGAATCCGCGCATTAAATGCCAGGGACTACGCTTCGTTGAAGATATTCATAAACTCTTCACCGGTGATGGTCTCTTTTTCGAGGAGGTACCGCGCGCTTTTGTGCATCTTGTCGATGTTGGCGGTGATGATGTCGGTGGCTTTTTTCTTGGCGGCGGCGATCATCTCGCGGACTTCGGTGTCGATGTCAGCGGCAGTCTCGTCCGAGCAGGCCAACTGAGATGATCCGCCAAGGTAGGAGTTGCCTTTGGTCTCAAGGGCCATCATTCCGTACTTGTCGCTCATTCCGTAGGTCGTGATCATAGCCCTGGCCATCTGTGTGGCCTTTTCGATGTCGTTCGACGCTCCGGTCGTGCAGGTGTGGCAGATGATCTCCTCCGCGACACGTCCACCGGTCAGGGTGGCGAGACGGTTAAGAAGATATTCCTTGCTGTAGAGGAACTTCTCGCCCTCGTCCACCTGCATCGTGTAGCCGAGCGCTCCGGAAGTTCTCGGAATGATCGTGATTTTCTGAACCGGGGCGGAATTGCTCTGCGCGGCGGCCACCATAGCGTGTCCGATCTCGTGGTAGGCGATGATCTTTTTCTCCTCGGCTGAGATAACGGCGTTCTTTCTCTGCTCGCCGGCCATAACGACCTCGACACTTTCCTCAAGATCTTCGGTCGTGGCGGCTTTCTTGCCGAGACGCACAGCTCTCAAAGCGGCCTCGTTGACGATGTTCGCCAGTTCCGCTCCCGAAGAGCCGGCAGTCGCGCGTCCGATGAGATCCAGATCTATGTCTTCGTGCTTGATATTCTTCAGATGAACCTGAAGGATTGCCTTTCTGCCTTGCAGGTCAGGAAGTTCCATCTGGACACGCCTGTCGAAGCGTCCCGGACGGAGAAGAGCCTTGTCCAGACTGTCCGGCCTGTTGGTCGCGGCAAGGATGATCACACCCTTGTCCCCGTCAAAGCCGTCCATCTCCGTAAGCAATTGGTTGAGAGTCTGCTCACGCTCATCGTTGCCGCCTCCGATGTTGTTCTCACGGCTCTTTCCGATAGCGTCGATCTCATCGATAAAGACGATGCACGGAGCCTTTGCCTGTGCCTGGCTGAACAGGTCACGGACCTTCGCGGCGCCCATTCCCACGAACATCTGGACGAACTCTGATCCGGACATCGAGAAGAACGGGACACCGGCTTCTCCGGCCACGGCCCTTGCGATCAATGTCTTGCCGGTTCCCGGAGGCCCGACCAGAAGAACCCCTTTAGGCAAGTGGGCACCGACCTCGTTATATTTTGCGGGATTGTGCAAGAAATCCACGACTTCCATAAGCCCGTCCTTGGCCTCGTCCTGCCCGGCGACATCCGAGAAACGTGTCTTTATGTCATTCTCGGCATAGACTTTAGCGCCACTTTGTCCGAACTGCATAAAATTACCCATTCCGCCACCTTTGGCCATATTGCTGCCGACACGCCTCATAGCCGAGCTCAGAAGCCAGTACATCAGCATACCCGGAAGCACCCACCAAAGGATGAAATCCAGAAGAGGGGAGCGTTCGCGGTTGAGTTTCTTCACAAAACGGATTTTGCCGTCCTTGTTGGGACTCGGGGCCGTTGACAGGCGGCTCACGAAATCCGGATCCGTGACCGCGCCGGTGACATAGGTCGTGTCTCTCTGCCCTTTGAGTTTTTCCTGATATGTGAGCGGAGCACTCTTTGAATATAACACCTTATCTCCATCAATCACAACGTCATAGACCAAACCTTTATCCACATCGGAGATGAACGTCCCATAGTCAGTCTCGACCACGCTGCTGCCCCTGCTTCCCGGAAACAGGAATGTGTTGATCAATGCCAGAAAGGCGAACATCAGCACCATAGTCCAGAATATGTTCCCGTTTGGAAACCATCCTCCACGGGTCTGCCCTTCCGTCTCCTTTGGAGAGTCAGTCTTCTTATCTTCAGGATATTCCACGAATTTCATAATATAATATTCATTAAAAGTCACGGCGCTAATAATTCAAAAATCAGGCTACTTCCGAAAGGCTGACATATTGACGGAAAGAAAATTTCATGAATATATTGATACGGCATATTCGTTTTATTGTGTAAATTTGTGGCAACTATTGAAAGTCACTAATAACTGGGATTATGTTTTCTTTTTTGATCAGTCTCGCGGCCCTTGTGGTCGGGTATATTCTTTATGGTAAGTTCGTGGAGCGGAGGTTCGGGGCGGATCCGACCCGTAAGACACCAGCCATCACCAAGGCGGACGGGGTGGATTATATTCCAATGCCGGCGTGGAAGGTCTATATGATCCAGTTTCTGAATATCGCGGGAACGGGACCTATCTTCGGTGCCATTATGGGAGCCAAGTTCGGACCGTCAGCCTACCTGTGGATTGTTCTGGGCTGCATTTTCGCCGGTGCAGTGCACGACTATATGACCGGAATGCTCTCCATAAGGAACGGGGGAGCGGGACTGCCTGACCTGGTCGGGGAATATCTCGGGAAAGGCACAAAGACTTTCATTCTGGCGTTCTCCATCATTGTGCTGATGCTTGTGGGAACGGTGTTCGTGTTCAGCCCTGCGTTGATTCTCGGAGACATCGCGGGGGATGGAGGCCGCATATCGATTATGATATGGGTCGGGGTGATATTCCTTTATTATCTTCTTGCCACGCTGATGCCGATCGACAAGATCATCGGACGGATATATCCGGTTTTCGCTTTCGCGCTGATTTTTATGGCTTTGGCTCTGATGGTCTGCCTGTTTGTCAAATGGCCTTCGCTTCCGGAGCTTTGGGACGGGCTTGGCAATCTAGGTGAGTCGAAGGGGCTTCTGAGCGGCCAGCCGATATTCCCGTGCCTTTTCATCACCATCGCTTGTGGCGCGGTGAGCGGTTTCCACGCCACGCAGAGTCCGATGATGGCCAGGTGCCTGACTGACGAGCGACTTGGCAGGCCGGTGTTTTACGGCGCGATGATCACTGAGGGCATTGTGGCGTTGATCTGGGCGACCGTTTCATCGTGGTTCTTCTTTGATGGTGGTGCCGCTGAGGTCGGTGCGACTGTTTCCGCCGCGGCTCCGGATGTGGTTGTCAAGGTTTCCAAAGGTTGGCTTGGCGTTTTAGGTGGCATTCTGGCCATCCTTGGTGTGGTCGCCGCTCCTATCACGAGCGGGGACACAGCGTTCAGAAGCGCACGCCTGATCGTGGCGGATTTCCTGCATCTGAATCAGAAACCGGTCGCCAACCGGCTTATGATCAGCATTCCGCTGTTTTTGATCGCTGGGGTGTTGCTTTGGTACAACATCGCCGATGAGAACGGGTTCAATGTCATCTGGAGGTATTTCGGATGGGCGAACCAGACTCTTGCCGTGTTTATGTTGTGGACCGCGACTGCTTATCTGGTGAAGTTCATGAAGGGGCTGACTTATCTGATCACGATGATTCCGGCGGCGTTTATGACGGCTGTCTGCACGACCTACATCTGCGTGGCAAAGATCGGGCTCGGGCTGCCTGACTCTTGGAACCGCGCCATCGGACTTGCTACGTTTGTTGTGTCTCTGGCTGTGTTCTATATCCTTTATTTCAGACGCAGGAAGTAGGTTGTCTGATTTCGGATGTCCACCTTGCCCATACTGATTTAATTAATATTCAAAGTATTATCAACTACCATTGTCCACATATTCATAGATAAGGAATAACTTTTCCGCCGTATCTTTGCGTCTGGAAAGTTCAAATTGCATCAATGAATATGAAAAAGTCATTTTTGTTACTTTGCGGCTGTCTGGCCATCGCGTCAGCCTGCTGCAACCAACCGGCCAAGACCGCCGGAATCAATTACGCCTACATGGACACCACTGCGCGTCCTGAAGACGACTTCGCCAAATACGCGACCGGTCATTGGGCCGACTTGAACCCCCAGCCGCTTGAGTACCCTATGTGGGGAACCGTGACAAAAGTCAGCGACGAGAATGTTAAGGCTCTCGCTGGACTGATCAAAGACATCGCCGATCACGGTGGTTTGAATGTCGCCTACGACGCCTTCGGCATCCAGCCGACCGACTCCCTCAACGTCAAACCAGAGGACAGGGTCCGCATCTGGTAATATTCCCTTCTGAATATTCATTTTACTTGTTGTCGCCATTGATCAAGTTTACAACAACCTTTACCATCGTATCCATTTCATCTGTCTTGCTTTCAGCGATCATCAAAGTCAATGCTACCAAGGCATTGTCAGCGATACGTTTGTGTCCATCCGGAGCATAAAGGATCCTGTTGTTTTCCATAAACCAGAGGAACAGTGTGGCGGCAATGCGTTTGTTGCCATCGGAGAATGAATGATTCTTGACAACAAGATACAACAGCATAGCCGCTTTCTCCTCCACTGACGGGTATAGGTCAACTCCATCCCAAGTCTGGTATATCTGACCGATTGAACTGTGGAAGGATTCGTCCTTTTCGTGTCCGAAAAGTTCGCTTCCTCCGAACTTGACTTTCAGGTCGTTGATGACCGCCATCGCATTCTCGTAAGAGGCGTGAAAGCACTCCTTTGTGGTTGATTTTACTCCCAACGTCTGATAGTCGTAGCTATCAAGCGTGTCCAAAGCATAAGTGTAGTCCTTCACTACATCGAATATGCTCTTGATCTGCTCTTCGTCCGTGGAGTCAAGATACCCCATAGTGCGGCCCATCACATCCACAAGAGCCTTCAGATCATCGTATTTCTGCTGTGCAAGGTCATTGCGGACGGCGTAGCCTTTGATAAGGTAGTCTTTTAGGACGGAGTTCGCCCAGATCCTGAATTGAGTGCCACGTTGTGATTTTACACGATAGCCTACGGATATGATGACATCAAGGTTGTAGAAAACAACTTCGTGTGTTTGCCATTTGCCAGGTATAGCTCCGTGCGGAGTGGTAGTTGCAATTTTTGCACATACCACATTGGGATCAAGTTCACCTTCTTTGAAAATATTACTGATATGTCTGGAAATCACAGACCTATCTCTTTCAAAAAGAATCACAAGTTGATCCTGCGTCAGCCAAACCGTCTCGTTTTCAAGTTTGACATCGATCTTTGTCCTGCCATCGGCAGTCTGATAGAGGATGATTTCTCCTCTTTGCGGAGCATTCAACAGCTCCTTTGTTGTTTGTGTGTCCATAATTGTAATAATTTTGATTACAAAAAAAGGCCATACAGCATTTGCCGTATGCCCATATCATATTTCCAAGTTATATAAGTTCAGTAAAACGTTAGTCAGAGAACATATTCAGGATGAGAACCCCATCCAAGTTCTCTATCTATACTTTGGTGGATATTTTTGAAAAAACAAAAAAGCGACATCAGTACGACTATACCAATATCGCGTTGTGGAACTCCAAACGATCCACGGCATTCAGACTTTCCTTGCAAAGATGACTATATTTTTTGAATATAGCAATATCTTTTTAGTAGTTATTCCCGAATTGTGAATGTCTCTATATCAAACGAATGGCGAATATAAACGCTATTGGTTGCCATCCAGATAGTCGGTGTAGAGGATTCCGTTGAGGTGGTCGCATTCGTGCTGGAAGATCACGGCGGTGAAGCCTTTGATGCTTTCGGTCGTGTCGCGCAAGGTTTTGAGCGAGGTGTAGTTGATGTCGATGTCCTGATAGCGCTCAACATTGCCGCGCTTCCCAGGAATGCTGAGACATCCTTCAGGTCCAAGAGCCTTTTCACCTCTGTGACAAGTGATTTGGATGTTCGGATAGACCTCGAACGGCTCACCGTCCTTATCGAACCTCTGCACCGCCACGACACGACGTGATATTCCCACCTGCGGCCCGGCGATGCCGACTCCATCCTGTTCCGGAGAGGTCACTGTGGCCACCATCTTCTCAGCCAGGATCTTATATTCATCACTCGTCAGTTCCTTCGTGCTGATTCCGTAGCACTCCGTCCGCAACACCAGCGAGTCCGCCTTGTCATAAATCGTCAGCACGCGCATAGCTTCGCCATCACCCTTTATGAGACTCTTCTCGGCATTGGTCCAGCTTTCATCATTCCGGCACGCCACAACAGACAGCATAAGTACAGCGGTGAGAATATTCCTTCGTGTTTTCATATTCCTCATATCAATTATTGTTTGTTTTTATCAGGCTCCTTTCTTGCATAGGTATTCGCCAGTATTGTGATGACGATCGCTATGACTATCTGGGAAATCATTAAGCTCCAAAACAGAATATCGGACATCTCGGCCAAAGGAAGCAGGCCGGTCGGTAAGCATGTGAGCAGCAAACCGTAGCCGCTGACTTTTCTCAGCCTTCCGATGTCATATTTCGCCCTTTCCTCTTTGTTCGCTGTGTTGTAGCCGGCGATAAGATCGTCCCCTTTGCCGATGAGGATAAAGATGGAGAATGTGATGAGCATAAGAATCACAATTCCGACTATGATGAAGTTTGCCAACAGCATATTTGGGACTATCTGTTTTGATCTTGACAAAGATAAGTTTTCTGATCAGAAATCCAATATATTTTTCTGATACCTGTATATTCATATTGCCGTGCATATCTTCGCAATCTGTTAAAGATCAATTTATTCAGGATATAATCAAACGTACGGCATTGGATCTCCAATATTTCCCCTGCTTTGTAAATATGGCGACATATATGTCCTGTACAGAATATTGTGAGAGGCTTGTTAATATGCCGCCTATGCTTTTAGGGAACATAGGCGGCATATCAGCACACAATACGCAGGCGTGGAATTATGATTCTGTGCCGGTATTTTTATACCTTGCAGAGTACCCTTGGGAGCATTGTACTATTATTGAACTAAAAACATTATCTTTACCTGAAAAATTAATGAATATGACAAAAGAGGAAAAATATCTTGCGCTATTGCCTCAGATTCAGGCTCTTCTTGCCGGGGAGACTGACGAGGTGGCGAGGATGTCGAATATAGTTGCGATGCTTAATAGTGAGTTCGGCTTCTGGTGGACAGGTTTTTACCGTGTGGCGTCATCCGAGGAACTTGTGCTCGGGCCGTTCCAAGGACCTGTGGCATGCATGCGCATCGCAAAGGGCAGGGGAGTGTGCGGCACATCATGGAACGAGGAGCGCACTGTCATTGTCCCCGATGTCGAGCTGTTCCCCGGTCACATAGCCTGCTCAAGCGAGAGCCGCAGCGAGATTGTTGTACCTTGCTGGAAACGTGGCCGGATAGCCGCCGTCCTTGACATCGACAGCAAGGATCTGAACACGTTCGATGAAGTTGACAGAAAGTATCTTGAGGAGGTTACCTCCTTGCTCTACGGCAAGGAAAGAGACATCTGGTTCGCCGCCGGCTGCTTCTGGGGAGCGCAGAAGTTTTTCAAACTCGTGGACGGAGTAATCTTCACGGAAGTCGGCTTCGCGAACGGTTGGGAAATCGACCCGACCTACAAACAAGTCTATACCGACGAGACCGGTCACGCCGAATGCGTCCACGTCCGCTACGATCCCGAGAAAGTGTCTTTGGAGCGTCTTGTCAATCTATTCCTGAATATGATCGACCCGTTCAGCCTGAACAAACAAGGTGAGGACGAAGGCACAAGGTACCGCACCGGCGTCTATTACGACAACGGTGAGGATAGGGAAGTGATCGAAACTGTACTCGGCTCCTTTGAGAACAAAGCCGGCAGGAAATCCGCCGTCGAGCTACAGCCCCTCCGCTGTTTCTACAAAGCCGAGGAGTACCACCAAAACTACCTCGACAAGAATCCCGGCGGCTACTGCCACCTTTCCCCGGCAATCTTTGAACTCGCCCAGAAGACGCCTAAGGAGCAATAGGATTCCGTACCTCAGAAGCCAGTTTCCTGTACCAAAGGCAAGTCTGTGTGCGCTTGGTACACCAAAGCCCATATTTAAGTACAAAATTCGAAGCACAGAGCTACCCGATAAGATGAGTTGCGATGAAATGGTCGAATCAGTTGGTTCCACTTTGCCTGTATGTGCAAGTTTTTCGGCAATGTCTTTCAGGGCATAAAACACATAATATCCCTGTTATCTTGCAGTCATATACAAATTTTTCTATTTATACGGAATTATACTCTTCACAGCTATGGCTCAACTTGGTTCAAGTCTCGAAGGACGATTAAGAAATACTGATTTACCAGTAACAAAGTGTTTGTTCCCAGTATTTGAAGCTGTTGTCAATTCTATTTATGCAATTGACGATCGATTGAAATCGGATAATTCGTTCTCTATTACAGAGGGGAAAATCCGAGTCATATTGGAACGGGCTAATACGTCCGATTTGTTTGGAGGAAAAGCAGAATTGCTTGGTATTACTGTTGAGGACAATGGAATCGGTTTCACCAAGGATAATTATAAATCATTTTGCGAACTAGATTCGCTATATAGGGAATCTCTTGGATGCAAGGGAATAGGACGATTACTTTGGCTTAAAGCATTTGATTCTGCAGAAATCGAGAGTAATTATATTGATGGTTCAGAGGTAAAACGGAGACATTTTATTTTTACATCAAGAGGAATCGATGATCTTGACGCATCAGAGTTAAATCAAGAAAGTTTAGGCACAATAATCCATCTAAGGGGTATTAAGCCGTTATTCAAAGAATCGCTAAATAAGCTTTCACAGGAAGGCATCGCAAAGGCGATATTTGAACATTGTCTTTGGTTCTTTATCAGAGAAGGAGGGTGCCCGGACATAAGAGTTATTGATGGCACAAATCCGGCAACCAATCTATCCGAAATTTATGATTCGTATATGGGCAGCGATAATTCTAAGACTGCCACATTCTCACTCGGAGATGAAACATTTAATGTTCTTCACATAAAACTGCAGAGGTCCGACAAAAACAATAATGTGATTTCATATTGTGCAGGTAATAGAATTGTAAACGACGAGAAAATTAAAGACGTTGTAGGGTTGTATGACTCAGCGATTCAGACTAACTCCGGGACTTTTTTCTATAAATGTTTTGTTACGGCTCCTTATCTTGATAAACACGTAGCACCAGATAGATTTTCATTCCTCATCCCTGATAAACGAGCGAATGAGAATGGTGATGAGCTATACTCAGAAATTTACTTTTCAGATATTCGCTCAAAAGTATTAGAAGCCATCAGACAATACCTATCTCCATTTTTAAAAGACACCATAGAAGCTGGCAAGGAAAAGATTCAAGCATTTGTAGATAAGCAAGCTCCTTATTACAAACCGATTCTGGCATCTTTGTCAGAAGAAGAAAAATCGATCAACCCTAATGCTTCGGATAAGGCGATGGATCTTCTTCTACATCAAAAGATGATGGAAAAAGAACATAATCTGTTAGCTGAAGGGCACGATGTCTTGGAAGTAAAAAGTGGGGAATCTGACGAAGAGTATCAGAGGAGGACACAAGCATACTTTGATAATATTCAAAGTTTAAAACAAAGTGACCTTACAAGATATGTTATCCACAGGAAGATTATACTTGAGCTGCTTAAAGATGCTCTTTCCAGAAATGACGATGGACACTATTCGAAAGAGGATAAAATCCACCAAATCATTATGCCGATGAGAACCACAAGCGATGGCGGTGAATTCAAAGACAACAACCTTTGGATTATAGACGAGCGGCTCGTTTTCCATCATTTCTTAGCGTCTGACAAATCCTTCAGCTCTATGCCTGTGACAGATTGCGACTCGATAAAACGCCCTGACATACTCGTTGAAAATGTCTATGACAATCCTATGGTCGTTACAGAGAAAGACAACCCGCCTTTCGCATCCCTGCGCATTGTCGAATTCAAAAGGCCAATGAGAGATGATATGAGCGCAAATAATGACCCGATTAACCAATGTATTGATTATGTCAAAAATATTAGACAAGGGAACGCTGTGACAAAATCGGGGCGACCACTTGACATATCAGAAACAACACCTGCCTATTGCTATATCATATGTGATTTAACGAAATCAATGCGGGACATTTGTCAAAACCATGATCTCAAAGACACCTATGACAGGTTAGGGTATTTTGGTTATCACAGTGGCTTCAGAATATACTTTGAGGTTATCTCGTTTGACCAGCTTCTTAATTCGGCAAGTGAACGTAATGCTTCGTTCTTTGATAAATTAGGAATATCGCACAATTAGAGGGCTCACTATAAGAATTCGCTTTGTTGTGCTTTATTGACAGACAGATACATCTGATTTATGGTGTTCACATAGCAACCGTGAACTTTGGTGGTGTAGTTTTGGACTTCGTTTAAGACATCAATAAGCCGTAGTGAATCCATCATAACTTGGCTTTCATCTATTTCTACGCACCGTGAGTCGTATAAGGCGAAAGCATCAATATGAGTCTCAATACTTCGTTCTTCTTTCCACCAATTGAAAGAGGCTGAAATATTCTCCAGTTCATTGGTTATTCGCGTGTATTCCGCTCGTAAAAATGGAGGCAGTGTTCCTTGGATGGATTCGATTTTCTTCCATTTCGAGTTTGCCTTGCCTTTGCCAAAACCGTACAGTTTCTTAAAGCCTTCATTTAGGATAACCTGAAGCTTCCCTCTCAAGAATTTCTTTTCATAGTCTTCTTTGGCCAAGATGAAAAGTTTGCTAGCTATCAGGCAATCAATGAATGTCATTGTAGCAAACATATCCAAATCATCTATTGACATAACAAGGTTGGAATAGGCAAGGCTTGGATTGCTTTTATTACTTGTGTATTCTCCTTTGAGAAGTTCCAACCCCTCAGAAAATTGTTTAATGAGTGAATCCACATAATCGGCATAGTTCTGCCGTCCTTCGTCAGACAGGACTTTGCCGTTTGGCTTATAATTGTCAGATGGGCGCAACATAGCGATTTCTTTTATGTGGTTTACAAATCCGTTGTTCCAAGGTCCTTGGTCGGCAGTTGGAGTAACATTTTCCTGACGTCAGGAAAATGTTACAGAAGTGCACCAGAGGGCGATTTTTACAACTTTGGCAACTTTTCTGCCGACTTTTCAAGCTTCTTCTCTTCAGCGGCAACTCGGCGTTCAAGCTTCTTGATGTCTTCCGCTGCCGGAAGCTCCTCCGGCTTGATTCCTCTTTTCCCTAGCATTTCTCGGACGCTTCTATTGTTTTGTATGTGTTCACGGGTTATTGAGTTTTCTCCATATAAGTCCGCTTTCTCTACATTGTAGTTGGTCATCTCAGTGGCAAGGTTCTTTGCGGCAATGGTAAGTGTCGGCAGGAAGTCTGCGAGAGGTCTTGTGCCTTTTATACCCAAACGCTGTTTCATATCCTCTGTCGTATGTCCCCCGAAAAGAGCCGTATCTCCTTTGGAGCGGATTCGCCCGAAGCCCTTTTCATCAACACCTCGTTCATAGATGTTCTGCGACAGCTGCTTTTCTGAAGCTCGCAGTCTTTCTCTCGTCTCTAATCTTGAAATATGGTTCAGACGCTCTTCTATCAGTTCGGCTTTTCGTGTCTGCACGGCAAAGTAGCTCTGAGCAAAGGCAATCTGCTCTTTTCGCGGATCGCCATTTTGGGCTATAAGATAACAGGCATATCTTGTCAGCATATAATCCTCGACATCACGAGTGGCACCATTTCCCAATTCTATTGTACGTCTTACTGACCTGAAATAATCCTCGGCATCAATTCCTTGCGTCCGACAAGAGTCGATAGCACGCCCTATGGCCGTTTGGAAATTTTCCCACTTGGAATACCCAAGTTGGGACATAAGGTCTCTGGCAAACCAGACTTCTACTTTTTCCTTGCCGTCTTCGCCCTCAATATAAGAAGCTATCGCATCAAACGAGGTTTTGTATTGGATGATACTTTGTTTGTCCATATCGTATGTGTTTTCTTGGCAAATCTAATTATAATATCGTCATCTGCAATGAAACTGGCTATAATATTTTGAATTAATTTCGGTTTTTATTGTCAGAAAAATCACTATCTTTGCGTATATAGCAAATTCAGAACAGAAATGAGCGAAGATTTGAACAGAATCAAGGTTGTCTTGGTAGAGAAGAAGCGGACCAGCAAGTGGTTGGCCGAAAAGATGGGCAAAGACCCGGCAACAGTGTCGAAATGGTGTACAAACAAAACCCAACCAAATGTGGCCACTCTCGTGGAAATCGCAAGATGCCTTGAAGTGGACACAAGGGATTTACTGAGATCAATAAATGAGATAGACGAGATTGAGAGGTAGTACTATTTTAGATAGTATCTCAGTTAGCTTTTCTCATCTATAAAAATATATAAAAAAGAATAAATAATAAGAATAAAATAATAATCATGGTTTTTAGGCTAGGCGAGTTGTTTTGTGGCCCTGGAGGGCTTGCATGTGGGGCAATGAACTCAAATATTAATAGAGACAATTTCCGTATTATCCATCAATGGGCAACTGATTATGATGTGAGCACGTGCAAAACATATATCAGAAATATCTGTCCAGAGAATCCTGACTCTGTAATATGTCATGACATCAGAACTTTGGATTATAAAGAACTTCATAATAAAGGAGCTATTGATGGTTTAGCATTTGGTTTTCCATGTAATGATTTTAGTGTTGTAGGTGAACAAAAGGGGGTAAATGGAAAATTTGGGCCATTATACACCTATGGAATACGCGCGCTAAAAGAGTTCAAGCCGCTATGGTTTCTTGCCGAAAATGTTGGAGGATTAAAAAGCGCCAACGGAGGAAACGCCATTGAGACTATCTTCGCCGCAATGAGAAATGCTGGATATAAAATTTATCCACATCTTTATAAATTTGAAGACTATGGTATTCCTCAAGCTCGACATAGAATAATTATTGTTGGCATTAGAGCCGATTTACCATACGAATTCAATATCCCAAGTCCATATAACTATAGTCATAAATCTTGCAAAGAGGCTATTGAAAACCCACCCATTCCAATTGATGCTGCGAATAATGAACAAACTAGGCAGACTCCCATTGTAATAGAGAGACTGAAGCATATAAAGCCTGGTGAGAATGCATTTACCGCCAATCTTCCAGAAGGTTTACAACTAAAAATTAAAGGCGCAAAAATCAGTCAAATCTACAAAAGATTAAATCCGAATAAGCCAGCTTATACTGTTACTGGCTCTGGAGGTGGCGGAACTCATATTTACCATTGGGATGAGCCTAGAGCTCTAACCAATAGGGAGCGCGCAAGACTACAAACATTTCCTGACAATTTTATATTTGAAGGAACAAAAGAATCAGTTAGAAAGCAAATTGGCATGGCCGTTCCTTGTAGAGGTGCGCAAATTATTTTCGAAGCAATATTAAATACTTTTGCAAAAATAAAATACGATAGTATTATCCCAAATCTTGATGAGTAACAATGAAAAGCATTAATATACATTTACTCGACAAAACAGGAGATGTCCAATATGGTCTAAATTGGGGACATAGAGACAATCGAGATAAGAACCAATCTTACCTTCAACTACCTTCAGATGTTTACAAAAGCGACTTTTTCCCAAAAAAAGGCACTTATTTTCTCGTGTACACTGACGATGGACATTCATTCGCAATGAATAGAGCCCAAAAAACAGATGATGGAACTGCAATTCAAACACCTGAAGATAATTCTATTCTTGGTAAATATTTAAGAAAGCGCTTGGGCTTAACTGACGGAAAAGAAATTCTAGTAAATGACATTCTTTCATATGGAAGGACTGATATTTCCATAACAAAATTTGACAATAGGCATTATTATCTGGACTTTAAAAAAGATTGGGTATCTGATAATATTTCCTATATCTATGATACTTTCTTATACCTTGAGTACTACAACAATGGCGAAAAGTTGCCAGTAGATAAAATTAAAGAAGATCTCTCATACCATTCTCTGAAGGATGCAGTAACCTATAAAAATGGTATTTTTACTCTGAACAATTCAAATAATTCAATACCACAATCACTTGTGGATTTTGCTAAATCAGACTTTCTAAAGAAGCATTATATGAATGAGATAATACTCCAGAAAATCTTCTACGGTGCACCTGGGACAGGTAAATCGCACACCGTAGATACAG
>OLGA01000816.1_pt1 | contig 25951 bp, 19 predicted proteins | sample 1604881 | NCBI WGS metagenome assembly OLGA01 (sample SAMEA3888896, study PRJEB22519) | human gut metagenome | biome: human gut; feature: human-associated habitat; material: faeces | place: Denmark | collected 2009 | reverse complement strand
GAACCCGCGTCCCCAGCTTGGAAGGCTGGTGCCCTGGCCGTTGTGCTACACCCGCAGGCGCACTGATATAATCAGCTTAAAGATAATACCATATTGCGCGGGCGCTGTCAAGTGGGATTTTCCCATTTTTGCGGCGTATTCGCGCGCTTTTCCTGATTCGGCGCGGCGCCGAACTGCTTGCGGTAGGCGCGGAGAAAGGCCGAATAATCGCCGAAGCCGCTCTCCTCGCTGGCCTGGAGGACAGGCGTTCCGGCGGCGATCATCGCCCGGGCGAACATGAGACGTTTGCCGGTGAGATAGCCGTGGATGGTATAGCCGGTCTGCGCGCGGAACTGCCGCATCATGTGGTATTTGCTGACGAAAAAGCGCGCGGCCAGATCGTCGATCGAGACCGGCTCGGTCAGGTGTTCGGAGAGATAGCGCAGAATGGCCTCGATCTTCCGGTCGTAGGCCGCGGGCTTCGCGTATTGGAGCAGATCGTCCGCCATGGCCCGGTTCAGCCCGATCAAAAATTGGAACAGCAGCGACTGCGCCAGCAGCTCCCGCCCGAAGGCATCCTCCCGCTCGGCATGTTCCAGCGCGGCAAGCTGCGCGCCGCCTGTCCCGTCCGCCGGATGAACGACGAAGCGGAATTCCTCCCGCGCCCGGTCAAAACAGGCCGCAAGGTCACAGCTGCCGCCCGCGCGGCGCAGAAACTCCGGCGAGAGATAGAGGATGCGCCGCTCATAGGGCGCGTTCGGCTCAGCCTCCGGCCGGTGAATGCAGCCCTGCGGTACGAGCACAAGATCCCCCGGCTGGAGCAGATATTGCTTGCCCTCCACGCCATAGCCCGATTCGCCGCCAAGAAATTCAATGATCTTGTGGAATGTGTGATAGTGCCAGTCGACAGATTCCTCCATCGCGCCGCGCAGATGAAACAGGCGGAAATCCTCATGCAGATAGCCGCGCTGAACGTAATTCTGTTCCATGGCCGCACCTCATTTCGCACGATTTGCCATTAGTATAGCACAGATCATGCGAAATGTGCAAGCGGCCTGTGACACAGACTTACCCCATACAGAGCGCGCGGAGCATCTGCAGAAACACATCGCCCCAGCGCAGCGCACCGACGGCCTCCGGTGCGACGAGGTCGCGCTCGGCGATCGTCTGACCGCCGGACGTGATCGTCAGCGTGCCGAGCGTCTGCCCGGCCTCGACCGGCGCGGTCACGGATCCGTCCACGCGCACATTCGTCTCTACGCCGGCGGCGAGGGCCTTGTCGATCAGGATCGGCGTCTCGTCGGCGAGAACGGGCGTGATCTCCGCCGCGGTACCCAGCGTGATCGGCACGGCGGGCAGCTCGCCCGGCTCCGGCGTGACGAGCGCATAGTTGGAAAAGCCGTAGTTCAGCAGGGCCTTGGCCGATTCGAACCGGTCGGTCGAGCTGGCGCAGTGCAGCACGACGGCGATCAGCTCCATGCCGTTCCGCTCTGCCGAGGCGGAGAGGCAGTGCCCCGCGGCGGAGGTATAGCCGGTCTTCAGACCGGTCGTCCCGTCGTAGAAGCGGACAAGCTTATTCGTGTTGGACAGGCCGAACTGCCCGTCGCGGACGGTGTCCATCCAGATGGTCGTATACTTTTTGATGGCCTCATGGCCCAGCAGTTCGCGCGACATGAGCGCGATGTCATAAGCTGTCGTCAGATGCTCGGCGGCCTCCGGCTCGTCGTCGAGTCCTGTGCAGTTGACGAAGTGCGTGTCGGTCATGCCAAGCTGTTCTGCGCGCGCGTTCATCATCTCGACGAACGCCGCCTCGCTGCCTGCGATGTGCTCGGCCATCGCGCAGGCGCAGTCGTTTGCCGAGGACACTACGATGGATTTGAGCATCTCCTCCAGCGGGAGCTGCTCGTTTTCCTCGAGATAGATCTGGCTCCCGCCCTTGGCGGCGGCTGCGGCGGACGTCTGCACCATGTCGTCCCAGCCGATGCGCCCATCGTCCAGCGCCTCCATGATCAGCAGCAGCGTCATCACCTTCGTCACGCTCGCCGGGGAGAGATGCCGGTGGGCTTCCTTCTCATACAGTACCGTGCCGGTCTGCCGTTCCATCAGCACCGCCGCCGTGCAGGAAAGCGAAAAGCTCTCCTCCGGCAGAGTCTCCACGGCGAGAGCTGGTATCGTGAGGTAAAGAGCGGCCAGAGCCGCGCAAATGAACCTGCGCATGGACGCGCCTCCCTTCTCCTCTCATCCTATTATGAATAGATTATGAATATTCATTTTTGTCCCGCGCCGGGAAATAATAGGAAATAAAAGAGTTTTGAACATTTCCCACAGAGTTTTCCACAGTGAATACGGCTTGTCCGCCTTCTCAATATTCACATTATGGGTTACATAACGTTACTTTTTGTTAATTTTATGCATAAACAGAAAAAGGCCCCCTCGCATGAGAGAGCCTAACGAAGGGGAACTCGTTTGAGAGAGATCAAACTGTGGTCTGCATGATGTACATTTCTCCGGGCGCGGTGCCGAGAGCTTCATAACGCGTGTCGATGATTGTGAACCCGGCACGCTCGTAGCAGCGGACGGCGCGGGTATTGAACGTGCGCACGGCAAGCTTTACCGTTGTGCAGCCGCGCGTTTCGAGGATCTTTGCGAGCGCGAGCGCCATGAGCATCCGCCCGCGGCCCTGGCCACAGAGCTCCGGCTTCATCCCGACACCGAGCTCCACGTGACCGGCGCGGTCCATGATATGAAAAAAGCCGAGAAATTCTCCTGCATACCGCACGGAGAAATACGCATTTTCGCGCTTTACCGCGTCGGTGATCGACCAGCCGCGCGCGGCGCATTCGTCCCAGGAGGGAAAGTTGTAGACGGCATACTCTCCGTCATAACGCCACGCCACGGCCTCGCGCGCTTCCTCATCCGTGAGCGTTCCGACGGCATAAAGAGAAAGATCCGTTTCGGTCAAAAGAATTCCTCCTCTCAAACACGCCGCCGCAGCTCTTGACGCTGCGGCGGCGCTTGAGTACAATAGATTGGTTAAAGGGAAGGGTAGAGTTCCTTTCGCGCCGCGGCGAGCGCTTCGCAAAAATAAGCGCATTCCTCCGCGGTCGTGTAGCGCGAGAACGAAACGCGCAGCGCCCCGTCGATGACCTTGTCCGGCGCGCCGATGGCCTCGAGCACGTGGCTGCGCTTGCCGCGCTTGCACGCGCTGCTCTTGGAAACGTAGATGCCCTTCGCTTCGAGATAGTTCATCAATACCTCGCTGCGGTAGCCGGGCAGGGAGAGCGAGAGAATGTGCGCGCTGCCGCCGCCGAGGAATACGATGCCGGGGACGGTGTCGGTGAGCGTCTGCACGCACTGCGCGCGCAGCGCCTCCATGCGTTTGTTCGCTTCCGGCATTTCGGCCTTGGCAATGCGCACGGCCTCGCCGAAGGCGGCGATCTGCGGCATCGGCTCGGTGCCGGAGCGCAGTCCGTCCTCCTGCCCGCCGCCGAGAATGTGCGCCGGGAGCTTCAGCCCCTGCCGGATATACAGCGCGCCGATGCCCTTGGGCGCGTGGACCTTGTGGCCGCTCACGGATATCATGTCCGCACCGAGCGTTTTGGCGGAGAACGGCTCCTTCATAAAGCCCTGCACCGCGTCGGTGTGGAGAAGCGCCCTGGACTTTGCCGCGCGCAGCGCGCGGGCCACGCCCGCGATGTCCGTCACGGCGCCGGTCTCGTTATTGACCATCATAAGCGTTACGAGCGCCGTATCCTCCCGGAGCGCGGCGCGCACCGCATCGGCGGATATCGCCCCGGTGCTGTCGGGGGAGAGAAGCGTTATCTCCCAGCCATCGCGCGCGAGCTTTTCGAGCGGCTTTCGCACGGCGTCGTGCTCTACGGCGGAGGAGATGATGTGCCGCCCGACGCGCCGCTGGAGATATGCGCCCTCCAGAATGGCCCAGTTGTCGCTCTCCGTACCGCCGGAGGTGAAGTACATCTCTTTGGGAGCGCACCCGAGCGCGGCGGCGAGCTTTTTGCGGGAATCGTCCAGCACGGCGCGCGCCTCGCGTCCCAGCTTGTGCGTCGAGCCGGGGTTGCCGTACACTTCCGTCATCACCTTATACGCCGCGTCCGCCGCCTCCGGGCATACGCGGGTCGTGGCGGCGTTATCGAGATAAATTTCCATATCCATACATCCTTTGAGGAGCGTCTTTCTATGAAATACATTATAGCCACTCTCGGCTGCAAGGTCAACCAGTACGAATCCGAGGCGATGGAGCAGCTGCTCCAGAGCCACGGCCACACGCCGTGCGCCGAAGGGGAGAGCGCGGACGCCGTGATCGTCAACACCTGCGCTGTCACGGCCGAGGGCGCGCGCAAGGTGCGTCAGACCGTCCGCCGTCTCCAGCGCGAAAACCCCGATGCGCTCACGGCGCTCTGCGGCTGCTGGAGCCAGGTAGACGCCGCCGAAGCCGCCTCGCTTGGCGCGGACGTCCTCTTCGGCACCGGCGACCGGCAGGGCTTTGTCCGCGCTGTGGAGACTGCCGCGGCGGAGCGCGGGGCGGGAGAGAGCGTAACGAAGCTCGACGATCCCTTCCGGCGCACCGGCTTTGAAGAGCTGCCCGCCGGGGCCTACGCCGGGCATGCGCGCGCGTATCTGAAAATTCAGGACGGGTGCGACAATTTCTGCACCTACTGCATCATTCCGTTTGCGCGCGGGCGCGTGCTCTCCCTGCCGGAGGACCGGTGCGCGGCGGAGGCCGCGTCGCTCGCCGCGCAGGGCTATAAGGAGATCGTCGTCACCGGCATCGAGATCGCCTCGTGGGGCAAGGATCTCAAAAACGGCAAAACGCTTATCGACGCGCTCGAAGCCGTCGCCGCGGGCGCGCGCAGCGCGCGCATCCATCTCGGCTCGCTCGAGCCGACGGTCGTGACGGACGAATTTGTCGCCCGCCTTGCCAAACTCAACGTCTGCCCGCACTTCCATCTCTCCATGCAGTCCGGGTGCGACGCGACACTCTCGCGCATGCGCCGGAAGTATACGACCGCGGAGTTTTTCGCCGTCACGGAGCGGCTGCGCGCGGCTTTCCCCGGTTGCGCTCTCACGACCGATCTTATCACCGGCTTCCCCGGCGAGACGGAGGAGGAATTTTCCCAGACGCTCGCCTTCATCGAAAAATGCGCCTTTGCACAGATGCACGTGTTCCCGTATTCCGTCCGCCCCGGCACGAAGGCGGCGGATATGCCCGGCCAGATCGAAAAGAGCGAAAAGGCCGCGCGCGCCGCGAGAGCCGCGCGCATCGCGGAGCGGATGCGCAGGGAATATCTCACATCCTGTGTCGGCAAAACGCTCGAAGTTATCTTTGAAACGGAATCGGACGGCGAGAGCCGCGGCCACGCCGAGAACTATACCGAGGTCGCCGCGCCGGGCGACATGCCGCACGGCGTTGTGAGAAAAGTAAAAATCACCGGTGTGCGCGGTGAAATGCTTGTTGGTACGGCGCTTTGACAGACTAATTCGTTGGGTATATAATAAACTAAATCGCTATAACCCCGTGAGCCGGGGAAAACCGGAAAGGAAATCCAGCCATGAACCGCGAGGACGTATTCAATTTCTCCGCCGGGCCGTCCGTGCTGCCGACGGAGGTGCTGCAAACGGCGGCAGCCGAGCTGCTGAACTATCACGGCAGCGGTCTCTCCGTGATGGAGATGAGTCACCGCAGCCGGGAATTTATGGATATATTTGCCGCGACAAAAGCGAAGCTCAAAAAGGCGCTCTCCGTGCCGGACACGCACGAGATCCTGTTTTTGCAGGGCGGTGCGTCGCTCCAGTTTTCGATGATCCCGCTCAATCTGACCGCCGAGGGCGACACGGCCGATTACGCCGTGACCGGCAACTTTGCCAATATCGCCGCGAAGGAAGCGGGAAAATACTGCCGCGTGAACATCGCGGCATCGAGCGAGGCTACCGGCTTTGACCGCATCCCGGCGCAGGAGGAGCTTTCTCTCTCGCCGGAGGCAAAGTATTTTTATTACTGCGCCAACAACACGATCTTCGGTACGGCGTGGAAGTATGTGCCGGAGACCGGCGGCGTGCCGATCGTATGCGATATGTCCTCGGAGATCCTCTCGCACCCGGTGGACGTGTCGAAATTCGGCATTGTCTATGCCGGGGCACAGAAGAACATGGCCCCCGCGGGGCTGACGGTCGTGATCGTCGACCGCTCTCTCGCCGGACACGAGCGCGCCGTTACGCCGCTGATGATGAGTTACCAGCGTATGATCGACAAGGATTCCATGTACAACACGCCCCCGTGCTACAATATTTATCTGCTCGGTCTCGTGCTCGACTGGCTCGAGAAGCAGGGCGGCGTTGCGGGCATGGAAAAGCGCAAGAGCGCCAAGGCGAAGCTCCTCTATGATTATCTGGACGAGAGCGCGCTTTTCCGCGGCTGCGCCGAGCGCGCGAGCCGCAGCGATATGAACGTAACGTTCCGCACGGGAGACGCCGGTACGGACGCCGAGTTCGTAAACTTCTCGCTCGAGCGGGGACTGCGTAATCTCAAGGGCCACCGCGTCGCGGGCGGGATGCGCGCGTCGCTTTATAACGCCATGCCGGAGAAGGGCGTCCTCCGTCTGGTGGAGACCATGAAAGAATTTGAGGCGAAACACCATGTTTAATATAAAAACCATGAATGCCATTGCGGAAAAGGGGCTTGACGAGCTGAAAGCGGAAAACTGCGCGGTCAGCCCCGATGAGACCACGCCCGACGCGCTTCTCATCCGCTCGGCCAAGCTGCACGACGCCGTATTCAATAAGGAGCTTCTGTGCATCGGCCGCGCCGGTATCGGCGTGGACAACATCCCCATTGAGCGCTGCACTGCGGAGGGCATCGCGGTGTTCAACACCCCCGGCGCGAACGCCGATTCGGTCAAGGAGCTGCTGCTGTGCGCGCTCACCATGGCCTCGCGCGACATTGTCGGCGCGGTCGAGTGGGTGGAATCCCTCGCCCCGGAGGGCGATAAGATCCCCGCGCTCGTGGAGAAAGGGAAGAACGCCTTCGCCGGGCCGGAGGTATCCGGCAAGCGCCTCGGCGTCATCGGTCTCGGCGCGATCGGCTCGCGCGTGGCGAACGCCGCGCTCAAGCTCGATATGGAGGTGAGCGGGTACGATCCGTATCTCTCGGTCGATTCCGCGTGGAACCTTTCGAGCAAGGTCGAGCACGTCACGGATCTCAACGTTCTCTTCCGCACGTGCGACTATCTCACCATGCACATCCACTCCACACCGGAGACGTTCCACTACCTGAACGCCGAAACGTTTGCGAAGATGAAGCCCGGCATGCGCATTTTGAACTTTGCCCGCGGCGAGCTCGTGGACGACGACGCGCTCCTTGCCGCCATTGAGAGCGGGCAGGTCGCGCGCTATGTGACCGACTTCCCGAACGCGAAGCTCGTCGGGAAGAAAAATGTCGTCTGCTTCCCGCACCTCGGCGCCACGACGCCGGAGGCGGAGGAAAAGTGCGCGATCATGGCCGCGCGCGAGATCGTGGACTATCTCCGCAACGGCAACATCCGCAACAGCGTCAATCTCCCGAACGCGACGCTCGACCGTCTTGGAAAGAGCCGCCTGTGCCTCATCCACCGCAACCGGCCCGGCATGCTCAACCGGTTTCTCGAGATCATCGCCGCGGGCAACGTAAACGTGGAGCACATGCTCAACAAGGCGCGCGGCGAGATCGCCTACACGATCTTCGATACGACCGAGCGCCTGGACGAAACGGCGGCGGAGGAGATGCGCGCCATCCCCGGCGTAACGCGCGTGCGGCTGCTGGGCTAAACGAACAGCATAAGAAAAGAGGAACGGTTTCGCCGCGGCGAAACCGTTCCTCTTTTCTTATTCCCAAGCGAGCGTGCGGGATTCTTCCCGGCATCCTGCGATCATGCGGAAGAGCTTCTCTGCGGCGACACGGCCCATTTTTTCCTTTGGGTGCGGATAGGAGACAAAGGAGAGTATATTGCTGTCGATGGGGAGTGCGCGGCCAAAGCTTGCAACGGCGCGGACGGCATAGTCCCCGTTGGTTTCAAAAAACCGAAGCACTGTAGCGGCGATCTGATCGTTGTAGCAGACGACGGCGGTGCAGGATCTGTCAATACCCATAAGAAAATCGCCGATGCTGCGGAGCAAAAGCTCTTTGGTTTCCGTGGAAAACCAGATGACGTTATTATCCCGCACGGATGCGCCCATCCGTACGATTGCGTCCATGTATCCGGAATACCGGTTGGTGCCCTGTGTGTCATCGCTTTTGAAAATACCGCAGATGTTCCGGTGACCGTTGCGGATCAGCGCCTGCGTGGCGGTAAAGCCGCCGGAATAATCATCCGCCACGATGTGGATCACGTTATCGCCGACAATGTCCGGGTAGTAGCTGTTGATGAAAACGATCGGCACTCCGTTCTCTGCCAGCGAATGATAGAATTCCCGGTTCGGATTCGGCAGCGCGGTTTTCGTTCCCTCCACGATGATCCCGTCGGGCGGGTTATCCCGGAGCTTGGAGAGAATGGCACGCTCTGAGGCAATGCTGTTGTTAGTGGAATTCATGAGAAGCTGATAGTCGTTTTCCTTTGTGACCTGCTCGATTCCGCGCAGAATGGACGGAAAGATGTATTCGCTGATATAGGTGCAGATAACGGCGATCTGTCCGGTCTTTCTGCGGCGCTGTGACGGATGGTTCACATAGGATCCGCTGCCTTGAACACGGCGGATCACGCCTTGTGCTTCGAGGGCAGCGAGCGCCTTGCGCACGGTCTGACGGCTGACGCGGAAAAGCTCGGAGTACTCCGCCTCCGTCGGCATGCGGCTGCCGTCGGCGTATCGGCCGCTTTGAATGTCCTCCATAATGTGAGTCATTACGGCGGTTTGTTTAACGGGATGTTTCATATAAATTTGTTCCTTTGCTTGACTGCATTTGTATTTTTATAATACAGCATAAATTAAATAAATTCAATAGAAAGAAAAATCACGATACAAATAAGCACATTAATTATACATAAAAAATACAAATGACTCGTAAGAAACGATGATTGTGGTTTGCTTGTCTTGACAAATGCACACTTTTGTATTCTTATATACTTGAAAACAGAGAACGGTGTCGCTTTTTAGGGCAATGACAGCTTGGTATGTGAATTGTTGACGTTGCTTTTCAAACCGCAAATTTCTGACGTATGGCAGATGAAACGTCCGCAACTAAAACGTGCTGTACGGCAGGCTTTAGGTATGACTAAAAAGAAAGGAGGGCAGCAATTCTAAGCCGGACAAATAATTAAATAATGAGGAGGAAAACGAGATGAAGAAGTTTTTCAACCTGAATTCCGCGAAGGGATGCAAACGCCTTGCTTTGACGCTTATTGCATTGATCGTTTTATTCAGTCTTTGTGCCCAGCTTCTCACGACCGACGGAGGTCGTATTAAAGTTGAAAAGATCACCATTGATGCCCGCGGCGCAGCGCTAGAGGGCGAATTGTACTATCCTGTCGGAACAACCGACGAAGATTCTTATCCCGGTGTGGTCATTGTTCCCGGTGCCGGCAATATCTATCAGATGCTTCGTTGCTATGCCGAAGAACTGGCGCATAGAGGCTATGTTGTATTCTCCATCAACGCTTACGGCAGCGGAGCCAGCGAAACACCTGTCTACAATGAAAACGATCAGGGAATTCTGGAATACAATATTTTCGGCACGCCTATGGGATGCCTGGATGCAGTGAATTTCATGCGCGGACTGGAATTTGTGGACAAAGAGAATATTGCTGTTATGGGCCATTCTCAGGGGTCCCGACGTTCTGGATATGCTGCGCTGATGGACTGCGGCTACTTCACACTGAACGACAGACTGCTGAATGTACTTCATGAAGGATTCGGCGTGGAAATTTCCGCTGACGATATTGAGCGCAATGCAGACGAGATCGCCGAGGAGACCCTGTCCGCAGATGCGCTCAAAGCGTATGAAATTCTGAAGACACAGGAAACAGAATATTATAACACGAGAATCCGTGCTGCTGTTCTGATCGGTTCCACAGCGCAGTATGTCAACCCTAAGCAGCAGGTTGAAGTCGCCGGCATCGAAGTGACCAGAAACTGCCAGGTTAACCTGTGCATCATCAACGGCATGTTTGACTATGGTTACGTCGGATTCAACAGCAGTGACGATGTCAGAGATGCCTGGTATATTCCAAGCAGCGATGAAGTGGTTCAGGGAGCGTATTACTGTTTGGACGACAATGCGGGCGCTAACACCATCGTTGGAACCTTCCGTGAGGATTCCGTTTCTTCCGATCCTGCACTTGCAAACGCCATTGAGAACCGTACCCTGCGCACCGTTCTTCTCACCAAGGAGACCCATTCCAAAGAAACCTTCTCTAGCCAGACATCAGGTCTCGTTATTGACTATATGAATCAGGCTCTTCATGGCAATGTTTCCATAGCGGATGCAGACAAGGGCGGGATGGTTTTCGCGTGGAGAGAGTTTCTGAACTTTGCAGCGCTGCTTGCCATGTTCGCACTGCTGATTCCGGTAGTCAAACTGCTGACTATGACCCCCAAATACAGCACTATCTGCGTGTCCGGTGAGACGCTGCTCCCGGAAAAGAACCGGAAAATTGGCGCGATTTTCGCAGGTGTCGGCACGGTGCTTCTCAATACGCTGGCTATTTATCTGACTAACGCGAGGAAAACGCCGTTTACATTCAAAACCAGCAGTTTCTTCCCGTTGATGATTACTGCCTGGTCTCCTATTCAGTTCCTCTCTTGGCTTACAATCTTTGGTTTGGTTATTGCCGTCGGTTACGTCCTCATTACCGGGGGATACAAGAGCATTTTGAACTTTGCTAAAAAGAACATTGCTGTTGGCTTCGTGAATGTTCTCAAGACGCTTTTGGCTGCTGTGATATATGTTGCTGTAGCATACGGAACATTGGAGCTGGTGCAGTATCTTACCGAGCAGGACTATCGGATCTGGCAGGTAAGCTTTGCAACTCTTACGGCGGATCAGTGGCAGTTGGTTTTCCACTATGCTCTTTTGGCACTGCCCTTTATGTTCATCAGCAGCATTACCACCAACTATCTTTCGGATGTCACCTTGGCCGGCAAGAAACCGGCGGTTGACGTGCTCATAACGGTTGCAATGGCGGTCGCGGGTGTGTGGCTGCTGTGCGGTATCAGCATTATAGTTGACTATGCAGCTCTCAGCCCAGGAAAGAGCATCTCCTCTTTCATGCTCACTTACGGTGCGATTCTGTTCCTCCCAATCATGACTTTCGTGAACAGAAAAGCTTACCAGCTGACTAAGAATGTCTGGCTTGGTACTTTTGTAAGCAGTTTGATTCTCGGCTGGACGCTTGTCTGCATGCATGGAACGAACGGCAGCTATGTGCCTCAGACTTGGATTACCAATTTCTTCGGTTGAATTACTGCACTAAAGAGGTCAAAAGACCGGAAACGGCGGTAGTGGCCCATCGATAGTCAGTGTACGATGCTTCATGCAGCAAACTGTAATACGAATGAGACTTATGAAAGATTCCTTGCTTTAGCTCGATTTACACACGGAACAGGGTCTCCTTTCTCGGGAGACCCTGAAGCCGAATATGCCCTTTTTCTGCGATGCGCAGTTTTTGTGTAAAAGGAATATGCATAAGGGAGACAGAAATGATATGAAAAACTACGAATTCTGGTTTATTGTCGGCAGCCAGTGCCTGTATGGGCCGGAGGTGCTTGCAACAGTAGATGCGCGCGCAAAGGAAATGACGGAGACGCTCTCCAAAGCTCTGCCGTATCCCGTCGTATATAAAGTGACGGCCAAAAGCGCCGGGGAAATCGCTGATACGATCAAAGAGGCTAACTATCACGACGAATGCGCCGGTATCATCACGTGGTGTCATACGTTCTCTCCGTCGAAAATGTGGATCAATGGTCTCGCTTCGCTGCAGAAGCCATGGTGTCATTTTGCCACGCAGTACAATCGTGAGATCCCGAACGAAGAGATCGACATGGATTTCATGAATCTCAATCAGGCGGCGCACGGCGACCGCGAGCACGGCTTCATCGGCGCGCGGCTGCGTACGCCGCGCAAGGTGATCGCGGGATACTGGCGGGACGAGCCGGTGCAGGCGCGGCTGGGAAGCTGGATGAAGGCGGCGGTCGGTGCGGCGGTATCGAAGAACATGAAGGTCATGCGCTTCGGCGACAATATGCGTGAGGTGGCCGTCACAGAGGGCGATAAGGTCGAAGCACAGATCAAGCTCGGCTGGCAGGTCAATACCTGGCCCGTGGGCGAGCTTGTGCACGAGATGGACGCCGTTACGGATCCGGATATTGACGCGCTCATGGACGAATACCGCGCTTCCTATGATTTCGCTACGGACGATATCGAGACCGTGCGCTATCAGGCACGGGAGGAGATCGCCATCCGGCGCATGATGGACCGCGAGGGATGCGCGGCTTTCTCCAACACGTTCCAGGATCTGTATGGCATGCGGCAGCTGCCGGGGCTGGCCTCGCAGCATCTCATGGCGCAGGGCTACGGCTACGGCGGAGAAGGGGACTGGAAGGTCTCCGCACTTACGGCGATCCTCAAGGCCATGGGCGAAAACGGCAACGGCGCGAGCGCCTTTATGGAGGACTATACCTACCATCTTGTTGAGGGGCAGGAATATTCTCTGGGTGCGCATATGCTGGAGGTCTGCCCCAGCGTTGCGGCAGAGAGACCGCGCATCGAGGTGCATCCCCTCGGTATCGGAGACCGTGAGCCGCCCGCGCGGCTTGTTTTCGAGGGAAAGCCTGGAAGGGCGGTCGTGGCGACGCTCATCGATATGGGCGGGCGTTTTCGCCTGATCGTGCAGGAAATCGAGGCCGTAAAGCCCATTATGCCGATGCCGAATCTTCCGGTGGCTCGCGTTATGTGGAAGGCGAAGCCGGATCTGACCACGGGGCTTGCATGCTGGATCACGGCGGGCGGAGCGCATCATTCGGTGCTCTCGTATGATGTGACCGCCGAACAGCTGCGTGACTGGGCTCGCATCATGGATATTGAATTTGTCCATATCACCGACGGCAGCACTCCGGAAAAACTTGAGGAGGAGCTGCTGATAAAAGATCTTGTCTGGAAGCTGAGGTGAGCTTTGTGCTGAATTTTTCCCGAACGGTGCTCGGCATCGAGCTGGGGACGACGCGCATCAAAGCGGTTCTGCTCGACGAGAACCATGCGCCTGTTGCCTCCGGCAGCCATGTATGGGAAAACCGGCTGGAAAACGGTATCTGGACATATTCTCTGGAGGATATCGTCGGCGGCGTGCAGAGTTGCTATGCCGATCTGCGCGCCGATATCCGGAAAAGAACCGGGGAAGATCCGACGACGTTCGGCGCCATCGGCGTATCTGCCATGATGCACGGATATCTGCCGCTGGACAAGACCGGCGTGCCGCTCGCACCATTTCGCACGTGGCGCAACACCGTTACCGGTGAGGCGTCCGAGAAGCTCACGGAGCTCTTCCGCTTTCATATCCCGCAGCGCTGGACGATCGCGCATCTTTATCAGTCCATGCTCAGCGGCGAAGAACATGTGGCACGTATCGGCTATCTCACGACGCTGGCAGGATATGTCCACTGGCGGTTGACCGGCGAGAAGAAGGTCGGACTCGGCGAAGCCTCCGGCATTTTCCCGCTCGACAGCGAAACGCTCGGCTATGACGCAAAAATGACGAAAGCCTTTGAAGCACTGCAGGAAACGAAAAAATATCCGTGGTGTCTTGCCGATATTCTCCCGGAGCCCGTCCCGGCGGGCGAGATCGCCGGATATCTGACCGAGGCGGGCGCGAGATTCCTTGACCCGTCAGGAACGCTTCAGGCAGGGATCCCCGTCGCACCCTGTGAGGGCGATGCAGGAACCGGCATGACCGCCACAAATTCCGTTCGGGCGTGTACGGGCAATGTCTCCGCCGGGACAAGCGCCTTTGCCATGCTTGTGGCAGATCACCCTCTCGGCGTTCACCGTGAGGTGGATATGGTGACGACACCGACGGGGCTTCCCGTGGCGATGGTGCATTGCAGCAACTGCACATCGGATATCAACGGCTGGGTCAGTCTCTTTTCCGAGCTTGCCGAAGCTGCCGGACTTCCCATTGACCGCGGCGAGCTGTATACCATCTTCTTCCGCAAGGCGCTGGAGGGTGATGCCGACGCCGGCGGACTTTTGAGCTATAACTATTTTTCCGGCGAGGGCGTGACTGCCGTGAACGAAGGAAGACCGCTCTTCGTCCGTACCCCGGAGAGCGCCTTTACACTGGCGAACTTCTGCCGGATGCACCTTCTATCGGCACTGTCCACGCTCCGCATCGGACTGGACATTCTGCGGCGCGAAGAGAATGTCCATGTAGAGCGCATATGCGCCCACGGCGGCTTCTTTAAAACGCCCGGGGTGGGGCAGAGGATCCTTGCCGCCGCGGTCGGCGCACCGGTATCCGTAATGGAAACGGCGGGTGAGGGCGGACCTTACGGCATGGCGCTGCTCTGCGCATATATGCTTTGGCGCAGGAAGGGTGAATCATTGGAAGAGTATCTGGATAACCGGGTCTTTGCCGATGCCGGGGTCTCTACGGTATTGCCCGACAGCGTGGATGCCGCAGGATTCACATCGTTCCTTGAGCGCTATAAAGCCGCCTTCCCGCTCGAACGGCTCGCAGTGGAAACGCTAAAAATGGAGAAAAACACATGATCTCATTGGATGCGCGGCAATTTGGCGGATCATGCCGCTGCGGCAAAGAGCACACGATGGTGACGCGTTCGGTACTTATCGCGCCCGGCGTACTTCTTGCGCTGGAAGATGCGCTGCACGAAAACGGCATAGAGGGGAAACGCTGTACGCTTTACGGCGAGCGGACCTATGCAGCAACAGCGGGACGCCGTCCGTATGCGGAGCAGGAGATCATCCTCCCTTCCAAAGACCTTCACGCCGACGAAAAAGCCGTGGCACGCACGCTTGCCGAGCTGCACGGAGATGCCAAGGTGCTGATCGCCGTCGGCAGCGGCACGATCCATGATATCGCGCGCTACTGCGCGCACGAGCGCGGGCTCCGTTTTGTTTCCTGCCCTACGGCAGCAAGTGTAGACGGCTTTTGCAGCACGGTGGCCGCTATGACGTGGCGCGGGTATAAAAAGACATTGCCCGCCGTAGCGCCGGAAATCGTTGCGGCCGATACCGACGTCCTCCGCGCAGCGCCCATCGAGCTGGTGCGCAGCGGTGTCGGCGATATTCTTGCCAAATATACCGCGCTTGCCGACTGGCGGATGGCGCATATGATGACAGGGGAATATTTCTGCCCCGAGATCCACGACTTGATGCATACTGCGGCTGACGCTGCGGTGGAAAGCGTGGACGGCATTCTCCGCGGCGAGCCGGAAGCGTTTGAGAACGTGACAAAGGCGCTCTTGCTGAGCGGGATCGCCATGCAGATGATGGGCAATTCCCGCCCGGCGTCCGGCGCGGAGCACCACATAGCACATCTCATTGAAATGCATCCGGCGGAACTTTCGGTTGCCTTTCCGGCGCTGCACGGCGAAAAGGCGGGCGTCGGAACGCTGCTGGCGGCGAGAGAATATAAGCGGCTTGCCGAAATTGGGGACGCTGCACCCGCCGTCCAACGCTATACCCCGTTCCCGACGGAAGAAATGCGGGTCTTTTTCGGTGCGCGGCTTTGCCGGTCTATCGAGGAGGAAAACCGATGCGATTGTCTTGCGGAGGTCACGCCGGAACGACTGGGCGAAAGCTGGCAGCAGCTTCGGGAGATTATCGCCGCGATCCCTGCTCCGGAGGAGCTTTTTCGTGTTCTGGAACGGCTGGACGCAAAACGAACGCCGGAGGATATCGGTGTTTCGTTTGCGGATCTGGATAAGCTCCTGCGCTGCTCGCCCCTTGTGCGGAACCGCCTTACGCTTATGCGCGCCCGCCGCATGATCATCGAGTAAAACGATAAAATAAACGAACGCCTGCTTTTGTCATCCGAAGGCAGGCGTTCTTTACGCAATTTTAAGACGGTCTTTATTGAAAAAGAGCGAAAAAATGGTATACTAATACGTAACGCTTTTTTCGGGGGAGGGCTTGGCGCTTTGAAGCTGTTCCGCAGAAAAACAGAAGAGGAAGCCGTCCGGCAGGAGATCGCCGTGAAGGAGGCCGCGCCCTTCGAGGGGCTCACCGAGGCCGAGGCCGCCGCGCGCGCCGCCGCGGGCTGGGACAACCGCCCGGTTGAACCGCCCACGCGCACCACGGGGCAGATCGTGCGGGAGAATCTTCTCACGTACTTTAACCTTGTGTTTCTTGTGCTCGCGCTGTGCCTTGTGGCGGTGAAGGCGTCGATTTTGAACCTTTCGTTCGTCATCGTCGTCATTATTAACGCCGTGATCGGCATCGTGCAGGAGCTGCGCAGCAAAAAGGCGCTCGATGCGCTGAATATATTGACCGCGCCGCAATGCGCCGTTGTGCGCGAGGGGCGCGAAAAGCGCGTGGACGTGTCCTTGCTCGTGCGGGACGATATCGTCCTCTTTTCGACCGGCGAGCAGGTCTGCGCCGATGCCGTCGTGGTGGACGGGACGTGCCTTGTCAACGAGGCACTCGTCACCGGCGAGGCGGACGAGATCCGCAAAGCGCCGGGCGATACGCTGCTCTCGGGCAGCTTTCTTGTCTCCGGCATGTGCCGCGCGCGGCTCACCGCCGTGGGCGCGGATTCGTTCGTCAGCCGTCTGACGCTCGACGCGAAAGCGCAGAAAAAGCGTCAGGCCAAGGGTATGATGAAGGCACTGAACGATCTTGTCAAATGGATCGGCATCGGCATCATCCCGATGGGCGTGCTGCTCGTGGTAAAGGAAGTCCACTGGCTCGGCCGGAGCATCCCGGCAGGCGTCACGTCCACGGTCGGCGCGCTCGTCGGCATGATCCCTGAGGGCGTGTATCTGCTCACGAGCCTTGCGCTTGTGGCGGGCGTGCTGCGTCTGGCGCAGAAAAAGACGATGTGCCGCGAGATGGACTGCATCGAAACGCTCGCGCGCGTCGATACGCTCTGCGTGGACAAGACCGGCACAGTGACGGAAAACAAAATGATCGTGGACGATATCGTCCCGCTCTGCCCTGACCGGTTCATCGCCGAGGATATCCACATGATCATGGCGGACTACTGCGCGGCGATGCGCGGCGATAACGACACCATGGCCGCCATGCGCAAGTTCTTCACCGGCGAGGTGAATCAGCGCGCGATCGCCGCGCTCCCGTTCACGAGCGCGAAGAAATACGGCGGCGTTTCGTTCCATGAGGATGAGACCTACCTTCTCGGCGCGCCGGAGGTCATCCTCGGCGGCGAATTTGACGCCTATCGGGAAAAGATCGATCACTACAGCGCAAAAGGCTGCCGCGTGCTGCTCCTCGCGCTCTACGACGGGCAGCTCACCGATGAAGTACTCACCGCCGAGCGCCTGCCCATCTCGCTCATACTGCTCTCCAACAAGATCCGCGCCGAGGCGCCGGATACGTTCGCGTGGTTTGCGCGCGAGGGCGTTTCCGTGCGCGTGATCTCCGGCGACAACCCGCTCACGGTTTCCGAGGTCGCCCGCCGCGCGGGGATCCCGGACGCGGACCGGGCGGTGGACGCCCGCACGCTCGAAACCGACGAGCAGGTCGAAAAGGCGGTGCGCGAATGCGTCGTATTCGGCCGCGTGACACCGGAGATGAAGCGACGGCTCGTCCTTGCGCTCAAAAAACAGGGGCACACGGTCGCCATGACCGGCGACGGCGTAAACGACGTGCTCGCGCTCAAGGAAGCCGACTGCTCTATCGCCGTGGCCTCGGGAAGCGACGTTGCCTGTCAGGTATCGCAGATCGTGCTCACAGACTCAAATTTCGCCTCGCTCCCGGACGTCGTCGCCGAGGGGCGGCGCGTCATCAACAACATCGAGCGCTCCGCCTCGCTTTATTTTGTGAAGAACATGTTCTCGATCGCGATGGCGATCATCAGTCTGATCTTCACTCTGCCGTACCCGCTCAGCCCCGCGCAGCTCGGCCTTGTGAACTGCATGACGATCGGCGTTCCGGCGTTCATCCTTGCCATGGAGCCGAACCGCTCGCTCGTGCAGGGCAAATTCCTCAAAAACGTGGTGCGGCGCGCGCTCCCGGCGGCGCTCACGGATATCCTGCTCGTTGGCGGCGTGATGCTCTTCTATCTGGCCGCCGATCTGCCGGACACCGCCATGAGCACGATCTGTGCCGGCGTGATGGGCGTTGTGGGACTCATGATGGTGCACCAGACGGCGAAACCGTACAACAAGCTGCGCATCGCGATGATCTGCGTGCTCGCGCTCGGCTTTGCGGGGAGCTTTCTGTTCCTCAAGGCGCTTTTCAACCTTGTGGCGCTCGATTTTCTCAGTGCGCTCGTGCTTGCGGTGTTCGCGCTGCTTGCTTGGCCGGTGATGAATGTGATGTACAAGCTGCTGGATAAACTCAGCGCATTCGTGCAGCGGCGGAAAAAGACGCGCCGCGCGGCGAAAGAACTGTAATAAAACGGAGGATCAGGCCGTTCCGACAGGGGGGACGGCGTCATGCCCATGAAAGACATTTTACTCACGTTTCTCGTAGCGATGGTTCCGGTCGTGGAGCTGCGCGGCGCGATCCCGTTCGGCGTCGTGCGCGGGCTGAACCTCTGGACGGCGATCATTGCCTCGGTGCTCGGCAATCTTGTGCCGGTGCCGTTCATCATCCTTTTCATCCGCAGGATCTTCGCGTGGATGCGCGCGCATATGCCGAAGCTCGACGGGCTCGTGACGCGCATGGAGAAGAAAGCGGAGAAAAACCGCGCCGCCGTGGAAAAGTACGCGTTCTGGGGGCTCGCCATTCTCGTGGCCATCCCGCTGCCCGGCACGGGCGCGTGGACGGGCGCGCTCGTCGCGGCGATGATGGAAATGCGGCTTAAGCGCGCGTTCCCGGCCATCGTCATCGGCGTTGTGATCGCCGGCGTGATCGTCTCGGTCGTCACCTACGGAGCGCAGGCCATTTTCTCATTTTAAGAGGTACATAATGAATCAGAAGGAACTCAACGAGCTCCGCCGCCGGTTCCGGCCGGAGCGGAGCGGCATTGCCCATGTATACGGCTGCTTTGTAAACGGTATGCGCGAGGTCGTCGCGGAAACGGACGTGTCTCTCGGCATGTCCGGCAAGGAGGAGCAGGAGATGTATCTGACGCTCCTGCGCAAAACGCTCTCCGGCTCGCTCGGGCGCAATCTCATCGATATCCCGTTTGAAACGAAGCAGGTCGCCGGGAGCGACGAGCACCGGCTGCTGCAGGCCCTGCGCGAGAGCGCGTGCGCCGACGAGAACGCGCGGCATGAGCTCTATTCGCGTGTCATCTCCTCGCTCGATATGCAGGGCGAAAACTACCTCATTCTCCTCGCGGGCGATGCCTACGATGTGCCGCACCGCGGCTCGGACGGCGAGAAGGACGAGCTGAGCGACGAGGTGTTCCGCTTCTTCGTCTGCACGGTCTGCCCCGTGAAGGATGCGACGGCGGCGCTGCGGTATTTTTCGGAGGAACGCGCCTTTCACGGCACGTCCACCGGCCAGACCGTCGCGGCCCCGGCGCTTGGCTTTCTGTTCCCGGCGTTCGATGACCGCCGCGCGAACATTTATGACGTGCTCTACTACAGCCATGATACCGCGGAGATCCATCCCGAGCTGATCGACGGGCTGTTCCGCGTCGCACCGCCGATGTCCGCTGCCGAGCAGAGAGAGACGTTCTCCGAAACGCTCGCCGCGGCGCTCGATACCGACTGCCGGTTCGACGTCGTGCAGGCCGTGCACGAAAATCTGCGCAGCCGCATTGAAGAACACAAGGAAGCCAAAGACCCGGATGCGCTGGAGATCACGGCGCGCGACGTGGTGAGCGTGCTGCGCACGAGCGGCGTGCCGCTTGAAAAGACGGAAAAATTCGAGCGCGAATGCGAAAAGCGCTACGGCACGCACGCCGCGCTCGACCCGAACAACATCGTTGAGAGCAAAAAGCTCGAGATCGTAACGCCGGAGGTGAAGATCACGCTGCCGGGTGAGTTTGGGTATCTCGTCGAGACGCGCGAGATCGACGGGCGGAAATACATCCTCATTCCCGCCGACGGCGGCGTGGAGGTAAACGGCATCGGCGTGAATCTCGCCGATGCGAAAAAGGAATAAAGTTATCCAAAGTTATCCATAGGGTCGGTTCTCTCTGACACAAGGTTGTCAATGAGAACCGTCCCCGTTTATAATCTGCCGCAGCCGCAGAAGGCTCAGCGTGAAGTTGAACACCTCGCAGATGTAGAGCGTCACAAGATAGCCCGTGATCGCCCAGCGGGGAAGAAGGGCCCACACGAGAACAAGCCCCAGCGCGGCCTCGGCAATGTTGAACGCCATGGACGCCATCATCTGTCCCAGCCCCTTGAGACAGCCGTCGGTCACGATGTCGGTATAGAGGAACGGCACCATTGGCGCGAGCAGGCGGAGAAAGCGCGCGGCCTCCGTGCTGCCGTAGAGCAGCATTCCGAGCGGGCGGGCGAAAACGAAAAATGCGGCCGCCGCGCCGAGCGAGAGAAGAAACGTTTTCCCGAGCATCTCCCGCACGCTCCGGCGCACCCGCTCATGCTCTCCGGCGACCTGCATCTCCGTGAGCGCCGGGACGAGCAGCTCTGCGACCGAGAGCGGCAGGCATGTCGGCAAAAGCAAAACCGGCATCGCCATGCCGTTGATGACGCCGTAGCCCGCGAGCGCGCTCTCGGCGCTCAGCCCCGAAAGGCGAAGACCCCGCGGCACGAGAAGCTGGCGGAACGTGTTGAGCGCGCTCCGCGCATAGGCAGACGAGGCGAGCGGCAGCGCGATGCGCAGCATCCGCGGTGTGAGATCGGCTCCGCATTCGCCCGCGGGACAAAACCGTTTCCGGTCGGCGAGATAGAGCGCGACAAGCGCGAGCGAGAGCGCGATCTCCGCGGCGGTGCCGGATGCCGAGAGCGCCGCGCACACGGCGGAAAGGTCGCCGCGGCTGCACGGCGCGAGCAGAAGCGCGGAAAGCCCCATGCGCAGAAGCTGTGCGAAAAACTGGGAGAGCGCCGTTTTCCACACGCGCCCGACGGCGGTGAAGTACCCGGACAGAGCGCTCGAGAGCGCAAGCGCCGGAAGGGAGGGCGCCGCGGCGTACAGCGCGCGTACCGCGCGGGCGTCCCCGATCCAGAGAAAGCCAATGGGCTCGGCAAGAAGAAAGAGAATGGCCGCTGCGCCCAGCCCGAAAAAGAGCGCATAGGCGCAGCACCGGCGCATCACGGCGCAGACGCTCCCGCCGCGGCACTGCCCCAGCTCCTCGGCGAGCAGCCGCGTGACGGAAAACCGGATGCCGGAAACCGCGAGCGTTATGAAAAGAAAGCCGACGCTTCCGATAAGCTGGAAAAGCCCGATGCCGGCGGGACCGATATGCGCGGCCAGCCACACCTGCCAGAGCATCGAAAGCGACTGCATGATGAGAGACGAGACCGTCAGCAGCGCGGCGTTTTTCCGGATCGATCTCCAAAGCCCCATAATGACGCCTCCCCTCCGTGAAAGAGTCTATGCGCGCCGCGGCACGCGATAGAAGGAAAGAAAAAACGACGACTGCCGGGGCGGTTTATGCATCTCTTCCAATATAGCTTGTCGGAAAAACAACGAACCGTCCGAAAACGACGCACCAAAATGTCGAAAACGGGCGGTTCTGACGGCAGAATACACAAATAAGAAAGATATAGTTGCAGAATAAATCAACGCTTGTTATAATATTTATAGTATGGATTGATCATGTACCCCAGCACTTCCCCGCACAAAAAAAGGAGGAGAAAGATCGCATGAACGAAAAGTACAGTTCCCTGTTTACCCCGTGGAAGATCGGCAACTGCGAGATCAAAAACCGCATTGTTCAGGTGTCCATGGGCGGCACATCCCTCTTCGGCTGGCTGGAGCCCTGCCACTTCGATAAGGAAGCGGCCTACCACATTCTCAACCGCGCCCAGAACAACGTCGGTCTGGTGCTGCCCGGCATGCAGTGCGTGCGCGACACGATGGGCATCCCCGGCCGCCACTGGCTGTATCAGAACAAGCGCATGTTCCGCGAGCTCGCCGAGTGGATGCCCGAATTCCACAAGACGGGTGCGAAGCTCTTCATCCAGCTCTCTGCCGGCATGGGCCGCAGCATGGCGATCAACCAGCTGATGGTCGATATGCTCCAGAAGAAGGCGCTTGGCGCCGTCGCCAAGGGCGTTCTGGACGTCGATTATGTCTGCGCGTCCTCCTCCGAGACCCCCAACCGCTGGTATCCGGAGGTCAAGTCCCGCGCGCTGACAAAGGAAGAGATCCATGAAATGATCGAAGCCTTCGGCAAGACCGCGAAGATGCTTATGGATGCCGGCGTTGACGGTGTGGAGATCCATGCCGTTCACGAGGGCTACCTCCTTGACCAGTTTGCCATTGCCAACATGAACTACCGTACCGACGAGTACGGCGGATCGTTCGAGAACCGCTACCGCTTTGCCGTTGAGATTGTGCAGGAGATCAAGAAGCTGTGCGGCAAGGACTTCCCCGTGTCGCTGCGCTACTCCGTCGTCTCCAAGACGAAGGGCTTCGGCCAGGGCGCCGTCCCCGGCGAGGAGTTTGTTGAGTTCGGCCGCGATATGGCCGAGTCTGAAAAGGCCATCAAGTATCTCGAGGACGCCGGCTACGACATGTTCAACTGCGATAACGGCACCTACGACGCCTGGTACTGGGCGCATCCGCCGGTCTATATGCCGCCCAACTGCAACATTGCGGATGTCGAGCATATCAAGAACTTCACCACCAAGCCGGTCGTCTGCGCCGGTAAGATGGAGCCCGAGTTCGCTGCCAAGGAGATCGCCGAGGGCCGCATCGACGCGATGGGCGTCGGCCGTCAGAACCTCGTCGATCCCGAATGGATCAACAAGCTCCTTGAGGACCGCGAGGAGGAGATCAAGCCCTGCATCAACTGCCACAACGCCTGCTTCAACTTCAACTGCTCCAAGGGCACGCCCAACATGCAGCCGATGGACGATGCGCTGCATCTGGCCCGCTGCGCGCTGACCCCGCCCACGATGCAGCACAACAAGTATAAGATCGTCCCGACGAAGAACCCCAAGAAGGTCGCCATCGTCGGCGGCGGTATCGGCGGCATGGAATGCGCCCTTGTCCTCAAGAAGCGCGGCCATACCCCGGTCATCTACGAAAAGAGCGACAAGCTCGGCGGCATGTACAACTATGCCTCCGCCATGTCCTTCAAGGAAGCGGACAAGAAGCTGCTCGAGTGGTACGACCGTGAGCTGAAGAAGGCCGGCATCGAGGTCCACCTCAACACCGAGATCGACCCGATCAACCCGCTCACCCGCCAGTATGACGAGGTCATCATCTGCACCGGCGCCGTGCCGAAGAAACTCCCCGTGCCCGGCTTCAATAAGACGATCACGTTTGAAGAGCTGCTCACCGGCGATAAGGACCACGGCGACAAGGTCGTGTTCTTCGGCGGCGGCCAGTCCGCGTGCGAAGCGGCTTACGAGCTCGTGCTGCAGGGCAAGCACCCGATCATTGTCGAATACGCCAATGACCTCATCGCCACGCCCGGCACCTGCCTTGCCAACGCCTCCTTCCTGCGCGAAATGCTCGTGTTCAAGAAGGTCCCCATCTATCTCGAGCACTCCATCTGCGAGATCGGCGACGGCTACGTCATGGTCAAGCCGCGCAGCGGCGGAGATGCCTTCAAGGTCGAGTGCGACAGCGTCGTCAACGGTCTGGGCTTCCGTCCCGCGCCGGTCGCGCCTGCGGGCAAGCATGTCCGCCAGGTCGGCACCGCCGCGAAGTGGGGCAACCTGCGCAACGTTATCTGGGGCGCATGGGATGTCTGCATGAAGATCTGATCTTACATACAAACGCATAAGCGAAACAAACCGGCGGAGGGACGATCCCTCCGCCGGTTTCAGACTGTCGAAAAAGCCTCGCAGAGTTTGCGCCCGCAGGCGCAAAGAAAGTTTAAAACATTTTTGCCGATGACATGTGCATCGGCAAAAATACTTCTCGGCTCGCAAACGTGCGAGCGCAAGCGAGTGCGCTGCGCCGAGCCGCAGCCCCTTCAAACGAGAGCCCAACGCAGTGGGTCTCGTTTGAGAGCGTGTCAAAAATACTTTTTGACACGCTCAAACCGGCGGAGGGACGATCCCTCCGCCGGTTTTCGCTGCGGTCAGTTTCAATTCAAAGACGATAATAGGTGAACTCGCCTTTCGTGAGAAGGCTGTGTTCGGAATCATAAACGCACACGGTAGCCACGATGATGCGGCCTCCGCGGCGGATCACGTCGCCCTCGGCGGTCAGCGTGCCCGGCTTCCCCGGATGGAGAAACACGGTAGAGGCGTTTTGCGTTACGCAGCGGATGGTCTCCCCGGAATCGAGTGTGCGGGCGGCATACCCTCCGGCCACGTCCATCATGGTAAAGAGCAGGCCGCCATGTACGATCCCGTACGGATTAAGATGGTTTTCTCCGGTGCGGCACGCGACCGTGCAGTGGCCGCCGCGCCGCTCCGTGATCTCCAGACCGCAGAGGTCGTTGAAAGGGCTGTTCTCGGAGAAAAGCGGCGCGGAGGTTTCTGTCTCTTTTTTCATAGCTGGCTCCTTGAAATTGTTTGGCATGCAAGGATTATACTCCGAACGGCACGGAATGAAAAGAGGAGAGTTGCGCTGGAGGAGAGCCAATGGTATAATGCCGGAAAAAAGAGGTGAATGTCATGGTAAAAAACGTTGCGGTCGTGAGCCTATCCGCCGGTGTGCTGGGGGAGAGCTTTGCAAAGCATGAGCTGGATATCGGCGCAAAGCGCCTTGCGGACTATGGGCTCAACGTCCGGTTCATGCCGCACGCGCTCGCCGGTATCGAGCATATAAAGAACCATCCGGAGGATCGCGCGGCGGATCTTCTCGCGGCGTTCCGCGACCCGGAGATCGATATGATCCTCTGCGCCATCGGCGGCGACGACACATACCGCCTCGCGCCGTATCTGTTTGAACAGGGCGAGCTCGAGACCGCCGTTTCCGGCACGGACAAGATCTTTCTCGGCTTTTCGGATACGACCGTCAACCATATGATGCTCCACAAGGTGGGCGTAAAAACGTTTTACGGCCAGTCCTTCCTCTCGGACGTGTGCGAGCTGGGCGGCGAGATGCTGCCGTATACGCGCCGGTATTTTGAAGAGCTCATCCGAACCGGGACGATCCGCGCCGTCACGCCGAGCGATACATGGTACGAAGCGCGCACGGATTTTTCACCGGAGCAGGCCGGCGTGCCGCTCCCGGCGCACCCGGATACCGGCTTTGAGCTTTTGCAGGGAAGACCCCGCTTCTCCGGTAAGATCCTCGGCGGGTGTATCGATACGCTCTTCGACTTCTTCAACGGCGGGCGGTATGCCGATATGCCGGCGCTGTGTCAAAAGTACGGCCTCTTCCCAAGCGCGGAGGATTGGAAGGGGAGGATCCTTCTGATCGAATCGAGTGAGGAATATATGCCGCCGGAGAAGTACCGGCGTGCGCTTGAATATTTCAAGACCGCCGGGGTATTCGGCGCGGTGTCCGGCGTGCTCGTCGGAAAGCCGATGGACCGGAAATACGAGACGGAATATAAAGCCGCGCTCACAGACGTGATCGCCGATGACACACTGCCCATCGTCTGCAACGTCAGCATCGGCCACGCGCTGCCGCGCTGCATTCTCCCGTTCGGCGTGGAGGCCGCGGTGGATGTGAACGAACAGAAGATCACCTTTGGCTGAATACCAAAAGCCCGGGCTGTGAATGCTTCACAGCCCGGGCCAGTTTGTCGAAAAAGCCTCGCAGAGTTTGCGCCCGCAGGCGCAAATAAAGTTTTAACCA
>OLGA01000813.1_pt1 | contig 25976 bp, 22 predicted proteins | sample 1604881 | NCBI WGS metagenome assembly OLGA01 (sample SAMEA3888896, study PRJEB22519) | human gut metagenome | biome: human gut; feature: human-associated habitat; material: faeces | place: Denmark | collected 2009 | reverse complement strand
GGGCAAGCCGCTGACAGCTTCCCCCGCGGGGGAAGCCCATCTGCCTATAAAGTCCGCAACTGCACACCTTACCTCAAACCTTCCAAACACCAGCGCGTTTTCCGCTTTCGTGGGGTAGTCTGACTGTGCGCCGGAGAGGCAGAGAGCCGGGTAGAGGACGCAGAACCAGTTGCGGCCCCGGGCAGCGCCCAGCTCAATGCGCAGGGCGGTGTACTCCCCGCCGGGCAGGGCAAAGCCGCCGTAATCCCGGGCAGCAAAGGCAAACCGCTCCAGCCGCAGGCGGGCGGTCTGGGCACTGTGGGCGCGGTGCAGGGCATTGTCCGCGGCGTTTTGCAGCGCGGGCAAAGCGGTTTGCAGCGCTGCCGCGGCCTGCTGCGGGGTGTCGGCCCGGGTCACTGCTTCCGGGATGGCCGCCAGCACGGCGTCCCGCACCTGCAATTTCAGCAGCTGGTCGTCCCAGGTATCGCTGTTGGCCAGGATATGCAGCCGGATCGTATCAGCCCGCACCCGGGCGGCGGTGCGCTGGTGCCAGTCGGCCAGCGCGGTAAGTACAAGCGTCAGCGCCAGCCCCAGGCTAACGCCCAGCTCCAGCACACGGCGGGTATGGCTCGTCATAACACATTTCCCCTTTCAACCGGAGTATGGGCAGAAAGGGGAGCTTGTAAACTTATTTCTTGGCACCGAACGCGCGGCGGACCGTCACGCGGGGCCCTCCATGGGTGGGCTTGCAGACATAGACCTGCTTGTAGCCCTTTTTCAGCTCGACGGCGGCATTGCGGGCGGCGTTCTCGTCGTCAAAAATACCAAACACCGCCGCGCCGCTGCCCACGAACACCACCTGCGTGGTACCGGACTGCGCCGCCTTGATGACGGTGATGACCACGTCTCCGGTGATCTCCCCGCCGGGGATGGTGTAGGTGCTGCCGTTGGCAATGGGGTTCACAAGGCGGCCGCCCACCGTGACGGACACGGCGTAATCATAGTTGTTGGCGCGGCTCACAGAAAAGATATAGTCGTTGCCGAACGTCGCCTTTGACGACCACCGCACCACATCGTCCTGACCGCTGCCTGTCAGCTCTACGGTGTACGTCCGGGAAACGGGTTCAGAGGCATAGATCACCAGATTGCCGGTAACAGCGCTCACCGTGTACGTTCCGTCGCCGTTGTCCTCCACAGCGACCGCCTGCCCGTCCATTTCGGCGGTAAAGCCGTAGTCCATCCCTGCCGGGGCAGAGAAGGTGTAGTCCTGCCCCTTCAGGACGAAGCTTGCGCCGCTGATGCCCTCCACATCCGGCAGCTCCACGGCGCAGCCGCCCGCGTGGATGGTCACGGTGCTCGTCGAGATATCGGCGGCACGGGCATCCCTCAGCGCATTGACACCGCGATCCACATAGGCCTCCGTCAACGTCACCTGCGCATCGCCCACCGCCCGGACGTTAAACGTCACAACAAAAGACTGCCCGATTCTCTGTTCACCGTAACCCGCGATGGTCAACGTACCGTTGCTGTCCTCCACGATCTCCGGCATAGCCTCACCGGCTGCTGCAATGGCTCCATAGCCCAGCCTCTCGCTGTCATAGCGCAGCACGAAGTGGTACGCGTTGTAGCTATCGTCATTCTCATCCTGTGACGCCAGCTTCAACGCGACCTTGACGCTGCCGCCCTTTTCGGCCGCGTAGTACTCGGCGCCCTGCTTGTAGCCGACGATGAAGTCGTTGATGGTGTCGGCGTCCTCGCCGCCGACCGCGCCGACCACGCCGGTCTCGGAGACCGCGGCGGCGATGTAGCCCGCGAGGAAGCTGCCCTCGTTCTGGGCGTAGGTGATGTTGAGCACGTTGGATACGGGCGCGCTGGTGGCGTTATCGACCCAGATCCAGTTGACCTCGGGATAGTCGGGCGCGATGGTCTCGACGTTGTAGAACTCCCAGCCGACGCACACGACGATGTTCGCCTTCTCGGCGGCGTTCTTCATCTGAATGTCGTGGTTCTCGTTGTTGCACTCGATGACGATGGGCGTCACGCCGAGGTCGGCGACCATGCGGTCCAGGCCCTCCTTGGAGGAGTCGTAGAAGCTGCGGTCGCCGAGCTTGCCCGCCACGACCAGCGCGACGGTCAGGCCCTCGGTCTCGCCGTTGGGGTCGGGGCCGGGGGTTGGAGCATTTTCCTTCTTGCCGCAGGCGGCAAGGCTGAGCACCATGACGGCGCACAGCAGCACAGAGAGTAGCTTTTTCATTCCAATTTACCTCTTCAAAACATTGTAGTCTCTGCGCGGCGGATGCAGGAGAGCCGCGCAGGTATGCTCTATTATAGGCATTCCCGCGCGGCTTTGCAAGACCATATCGCAAAAATCGCGTTGTATTTTGTGCTCAGGAGGGCGTTTTTTCGCCCAACGCTTCGCGCAGCGTGCGCCAGCCGAGCATGGCGCACTTCACGCGCGCGGGCATATGGGAGACGTCGCGCAGAGCCGAGGCCTCCTCGAGGCTGTCGATCTCCTCCTCGCTCGCCTCGCCGCGGATCATGCGCAGAAAGAGGTCGCCGAGCCGCAGAGCCTCCTCGCGGCTCTTGCCGACGATCATGCCGAGCATGATGTCGGTGGAGGCCTGCGAGATGGCGCAGCCGTCGCCGACAAAGGCCCCGTCGGCGATGGTATCGCCATCGAGCTTGAGCTTGAGCTGAATTTCGTCGCCGCAGCTCGGGTTCACGCCGTCGAGCACGAGGTCGGCGTCCGGCAGATCATGCTTGAACTCCGGGCGGACGTTGTGCTCGGTAAGGATCTCGTTGTAGAAAGGATTAGTCGTCATAGCCCATGCGCCCCCTGACGGTGGATAGGCTGCCGACCAGCCGGTCCACATCGGTTTTGTCATTATAGAATGCGAAGCTCGCGCGCACCGTGGCGTGATAGCCGAGGAAGCGGTGGAGCGGCTCAGCGCAGTGATGCCCCGCGCGGACGGCTACGCCGTCGGCGGCAAGCAGCTCGCTCACGTCGTGCGGGTGGACGTTGTCCACCACAAAGGTCAGGATGCCGTTGTGCTCCTCCGCCTGGTCCGAGCCGAGGATGCGGACGTGCGGCAGCGCGCGCATTCGTGCGAGGGCGTCGGCGGTGACGGCCAGCTCGCGCGCGTGGATGGTATCGAAGCCGACGCGCTCCACATAGTCGATGGCGGCGTGCAGGCCCGCCGCGCCCGCGGCGTTGACGGTGCCGGCCTCAAATTTGTGCGGCGCCTCGGCAAACACCGCGCCCTCGCGCGTGACGGACTCGATCATCTCGCCGCCCGTGAGAAACGGCGGCATCTCCTCCAGAAGCTCGCGCCGCCCGTACAGCGCCCCGATGCCCATAGGCCCGTAGAGCTTGTGGCCGGAGAAGGCGAGGAAGTCCGCGCCCAGCTCCTGTACGTTGACCGGCAGGTGCGGCGTGCTCTGCGCGCCGTCCACCACCAGCACCGCGCCCACGCGGTGCGCCAGCTCCGCGACCGCGCGGATGGGGTATTCGCGTCCGAGCACGTTCGAGACCTGCTGCAGCGCGACGACCCTTGTCCTTGCCGTGATGAGCGCTTCGACCTTGTTGGGGTCCAGACTGCCGTCCGGCTCACATTCCATGAATTTGAGCTGCGCGCCGGTCTGACGGCAGACCATCTGCCAGGGAAGGATGTTGCTGTGGTGCTCCATCGTGGAGATCAGGATCTCATCGCCCGCCTTGACATGGCTGAGCCCGTAGCTGTAGGCCACAAGGTTCAGCCCCTCGGTCGTGTTGCGGGTGAAGACGAGCTCCTCGCTCTGCGCCGCGCCGAGAAAGCGGGCGACGGCGGCGCGGGCGCTCTCGAGCGCTTCGGTCGCCTCGATGCTCAGCGGGTAGAGCCCGCGCAGGGGATTGGCGTTGTGGCGCGTATAGAACTCCTGCTCCGCGTCCAGCACGCACTGCGGGCGCTGGGCGGTGGCGGCGCTGTCGAGATAGGCGACATCACGCTGCGCGAGCAGCGGGAAATCGGCTTTATAATTCGTGCTCATTCGCGTTCCTCCTTCGTACACAGGACCTGTGCGAGCGCGCCGAGGGCGCGCGCGGAAAAGGCTTCGTCCTCCGCCATGCGCGCGAGTCGCTCCACGGCGGCGCGGGCGAGGATGGCTTCGGCGGCGGCGCGGTCGATGCCGCGGCTGGCAAAGTAAAAGAGCGTGTCCGCGTCCAGCTCGCCGATGGTCGCGCCGTGGCTGCCCTCGACGTTCTCCTCGGCGCAGAGGATGACGGGGACGGTCTTGTTTTCCGCGTCCTCGCCGAGGAGCAGGACGATCTCGTTTTCGCTGCCGACCGAGCCGGCGGAGCCGCGCTTGAAGTCAATGGTGCCGCGGAAGACCTTTTTCGCGCGCTCCATCAGCGCACCGGAAGCGTGGATCTCGCTCACGGTGCCTTTGCCGAGCTGCTCAACGGTCAGATCAATGTCCGCCGTGTCGCTCCGGCGGGCGAGGTAGCCGAGGTCAGCGCGCAGCGCCGCGCCGTCGCCCGCAAGGGCAATCTGATGGTCGGCGTAAACAGCGCCGTCGCCGAGCTGGAGGGAGATAAGGTCGAGCCGTGCGTGTTCGGCGAGCTGCGCGCTCAACTCGTGGCGCAGCACCGCGCCCCGCGTGGGATTCAGAAGCTGCACGACGTGAAGGTGTGCGCCCTCCGCCGCTGTGAGCCTGAGCTCCGCGGCAAGGGGCTGCGCGGCGGTGCAGACCTCAAAGACGGTCAGCTCCGCGCCCGCCTCGGCGGTCACGGTATAGACGCGGCGGCCATAGGCCGCGCCGCCGTCCGCAGCCTCGATGCGGAGAGGGGCGTTTTTACCGGAAACGGCGGTGAAGCCCTCGTTCGAGAGCAGCGCCTCCGCGTCCGTGTCCCAGCGGACGGCGGCCTCGTTCACGCCGAGACGGTTCCAGGTGCGCGAAGCGGGACGGTTGACATAAATCGTTTTTTCCATATTGTTCGCTCCTTTCGCTCAGCCGATGCTGCCCTTCATCTCAAGGCGGATGAGGTTGTTCATTTCCACGGCGTATTCCAGCGGCAGCTCCTTGGACACGTTGTCCGCGAAGCCGCTGACGATCAGGGCGCGGGCGTCCTCCTCGCTCATGCCGCGGCTCATCAGGTAAAAGACCGCGTCGTTGCTGATCGCGCCGATCCTGGCCTCGTGGCCCACGGCGGCGTCGCGCGTCTTGATGTCCATGGCGGGGATGGTGTCCGAGCGCGATTCGGAATCGAGCATCAGCGACTGGCAGGAAACCGCGCTTTTCGCGCCCTTTGCGCTCTTTTCCACCACGACGCTCGAGCGGAAGGTGCTCACGCCGCCGCTTTTGCTGATCGAGCGCGTGTTCATATAGCTGCTGGTGTTTTTGCCGACATGGACGACCTTTGCGCCCGTGTCGAGATCCTGTCCCGCGCCGGCAAAGGTCACGCCGGTGAACTCCATGCGGGAATCGTCGCCCTTGAGGATGCTCATGGGGTACAGGCAGCCGACGTGCGAGCCGAACGAGCCGGACACCCACTCGATCATGCCGCCCTCCTCCACCAGCGCCCGCTTGGTGTTGAGGTTATACATATTCTTCGACCAGTTCTCGATGGTCGAGTAGCGCAGCTTGGCATTCTTTTTGACGTAAAGCTCCACGCAGCCCGCATGGAGGTTCGCCACGTTGTACTTGGGAGCGGAGCAGCCCTCAATGAAGTGCAGGCTCGCGCCCTCATCCACGATGATGAGCGTGTGCTCGAACTGGCCCGCGCCCTTGGCATTGAGCCGGAAGTAGGACTGGAGCGGAATGGAGAGGTGTACGCCCTTGGGGACATACACGAACGAGCCGCCGGACCACACCGCCCCGTGGAGCGCGGCAAACTTGTGGTCGCGCGGGGTGACGAGCTTCATGAAATACTTGCGCACCATGTCGGCATACTCGCCCTTGAGGGCGCTTTCCATATCGGTGTAGACTACGCCCTCGGCGGCGACCTCGTCGCGCACATTATGGTAAACCAGCTCGGAGTCGTACTGCGCGCCCACGCCGGCGAGCGACTTGCGCTCCGCCTGCGGGATGCCCAGACGCTCAAAGGTGTCCTTGATGTCCTGCGGCACGTTCGCCCAGTCGTTCTGCATCTTCGTGTTCGGGCGGACATAGGTGGCGATGTGGTCGATGTCCAGCCCCTCGAGCGAGGGGCCCCAGTCGGGCAGGCGCAGCTCGTTGTAGATCTGGAGCGATTGCAGGCGGAACTGCTGCATCCACACGGGATCATTCTTTTCCTTGGACAGCTTGTCCACGATCTCCGGCGTCAGGCCGGACTCCATGCGGTAGGCGTCGTGCTCCGCGTCGCGTATGTCGTAAATGCTGCGGTCTACGTCCGCAACGTAGGTTTTTTCTCTGTTCTCTGCCATGCCGATGTCACCGCCTTACTCCGTCTTCAGGCTGCCGAAGCCCTTTTCGTTGATGGCCTCGACCAGCTCGGCCCCGCCCTTTTTGACAATGACGCCGTTTTCCATGACGTGCGCGGCGTCGACGTGCAGCGCCTCCAGAATGCGCGTGGAGTGCGTGATGATGAGGAGCGAGCCGTGCGTGCGCTCACGGAAGAGCCGCACGCCCTCGGACACCGTGCGCACGGCGTCCACGTCCAGACCGGAGTCGGTCTCGTCGAGGATGGCGAGCTTCGGCTCGAGCATGAGCATCTGCAAAATTTCGGCTTTCTTTTTCTCGCCGCCGGAAAAGCCCACGTTCAGGTCGCGCTCGGCATAGCTCTCGTCCATGCTCAGCAGCCTCATGGTCTCCCTCAGGCGCTTTTTGAAGTCCCAAAGCCGCAGGCGGTCGCCGGTCTTCTGCTCCAGCGCGCTGCGGATGAAGGCGCTGAGCGTCACGCCCGGCACCTCCAGCGGGTTCTGGAAGGAGAGGAAGATGCCGCGTTTAGCGCGCTCATTGACCGGCAGGGCGGTGATGTCCTCGCCGTCAAATACGATGCTGCCGCTCGTCACGGTGTAGACCGGATTGCCGGTGACGGCGTAGCCGAGCGTGGATTTTCCCGTGCCGTTCGGCCCCATGAGAACGTGCGTCTCGTCGCGCCCGACCGTGAGGTCAACGCCGTGAAGGATCTCCTTTTCCCCCGCGCTGACGTGCAGGCGATTGACCTCTAAAAGTGCTTCATTTTTCATGCTGCTTGCCCTCGTTTCTGCGTCTGTCCGATCGGACAGCTCTATAATCCTATCAAGTTGATAGGATTATAAGACTATAAACCTATAATGTCAATAGGAATTATAAAAATTTTCAGGTCGTCCGCACCTATTTGAACACTTGCACAGGCCGCGCCGCGCTGGTATCATAAAAGCGAGGTGAGAATATGGCAACAACAAAGGATTACATTGAATACGTCTGCGAGCGTCTGCACGGCGCGGGCGGGCTGCGTTACCGCAAAATGTTCGGGGAATACATGGTCTATGTCAACGATAAGCCCGTGCTGCTCGTGTGCGACAACACGGTGTTCGTGAAGATCGTGCCGGAGCTTGCCGCGCTCATGGCGGACGCGGAGCGCGGCCTGCCCTATGAGGGCGCGAAGGAGCATTATATCCTCGATATCGACGATACCGACCTCGCACGGCAGGTCGTCGCGGTGCTGGAGACGGTCACGCCGCTGCCGAAGCCGAAAAAGAAGAAGGCCGAGTAGCTTGCCAGCGCCGCGCCGGTGTGCTACAATAGGCGGGAAAATCAGAAAAAGCGAGGAAGCGAACCATGGAATACGATCTGCCCGTCGCGCAGATGGCGCGCGGCGACGATATCGAGGGCTTTTACGTCCTCAAATCCGCCTTTTCCAAGGTGGCGAACAACGGCAAGCCCTTTTTGAACCTGACCCTTTCGGACCGGACCGGCGCGGTCGACGCGAAGGTGTGGGACTACCCCGGCCCCATCGGCGCGGCGGACGAGGGCAAGGTCGTGAAGATCCGCGGCAGCGTGTCGGAGTTCCGCGGGGCCTTACAGGTGACGGTGGAGCGCATCCGCCTCGCGGGCGAGGACGACCGTTACGACGTGACCGCGCTCGTACCCACCGCGCCCATCGACGGGGAGGCGATGTACGCCTCGGTCGAAGCACTGCTCGATTCCATCACGGACGCCGATTATAAGGCGGTCTGCCGTGAGCTGCTGCGCCGCCACAGCGAGAGCTTCCGCACCATTCCTGCCGCCAAGAGCGTCCACCACGGCTTTCTGCATGGCCTTCTAATGCACACGGGCAATATGATGCAGCTCGCCGACTTCCTCGCCGGGATGTATGCCGACACGGTGGACCGCAGCCTGCTGCTCGCGGGCACATTCGCGCACGATCTGCAAAAGGAGCGCGAGTTCCGCTTCTCCGCCCTCGGCCTGGTGACAGACTATTCCGTGCCGGGCCAGCTGCTCGGCCACCTTGTCATGGGCGCGCAGGAGATTGCGGAGATCGCGAAGGAGCTGGACGTTCCGGAGGAGAAGTCCGTTCTGCTCCAGCACCTCGTTCTCTCCCACCACGGCGAGCCGGAGTTCGGCGCGGCGGTGCGTCCGGTCTGCGCCGAGAGCGAGCTTTTGAGCTACATCGACATGATCGACAGCCGCATGGAGATCTACCGCGAGGTGCTCGGCGCCACGCCGCTCGGCGGCTTCAGCGATCGCGTATTCGCGCTCGACGGCAAGAAGCTCTATCACCACGAATGAGGAGGAAAGAGGGATGCATCCATACTTTTCGGTCATGGACGAGCGCTGGTTTCACCGCGCCTTCGTCTACACCGGCTCGGTGACCGACCGCGAAAAAAACCTCGACTTCCGCTATCGCTATGAGCAGGTCAAGGGTGACGACGGCGACGCGCTCAAGGCCTCGACCTACTCTGACCTCTGCTACGAGCTGGCACAGGACGTGGAGGAGGAGACCTTCCCCTGGACGGACGAGGGCGTGGAGGCGCTGAAGGCGTGGTATCAGTCGCAGTACGAAAAATTCCTCGCCGCGCATGAGGCATGAAGCATGATAAAAAAGGGGAGCCGCTTTCCGTCGGAAAGCGGCTCTCCTTTTCGGTCATTGCAGGCGGACCTCCGCGCCGGTGAGGGCGTCGTCCTCGTGCGAGACGAGAAGGACGATCTTCTCCCGTGCGGCCCGCGCGACGCAGCGCTGCGCCGCGGCGCGGTTGTCCGCGTCGAGTCCGGTGAACGGCTCATCGAGTGCGAGCGCGTCCGAGGGCGCGAGCAGGGCGCGCGCGAGGGCCAGACGGCGCTTCATGCCGCCGGACCAGTCCCGCACCCGCTTGTCTCCCACCTCGCCGAGCCCCAGCTCCGCGAGCAGGGCACGCGCGGCGGCCTCATCGTAAGCCGCGCCGAGCGCGAAGCGCAGGTTGCCCGCGGCGTCGAGCTGCTCGAGCAGGCGGTCCTCCTGAAAGACCGCCGCCCAGCGGAAGCGGTCGGCGTTGGTCGTGCCGCCGTCGGCACGCTCCAGCCCCAGCAGAATGCGCAGCAGCGTCGTTTTGCCGATGCCGGAGCTGCCCGTGACGCGCGTGAGACCGATTTCGGCAGTGAAGCTCACGCCTTGCAGCACCGCCGCGCCGCCGTAGCTTTTGCGGAGATCTTCCACCCGAAGCTCCATCAGGCGCACCACCTTTCCGTCAGCGCGTCCACGCCGCGCAGGAACAGCCCTTCAAACAAAACGGAGAGCAGCACGATCACCGCCGTCCACGCGAAGAGGTCAGCGGTCTGAAAGTAGACCTTGGCGGTGTAGAGCCGTTCGCCGATGGTGCCGGAGCACAGGCCGATGACCTCCGCCGCCGTGCCGGCCTTCCACGAAAGGCCCAGCGCCGTATCGGCCGCCGCGCGGAAATAGGGCAGCACCTGCGGCAGATCAACGCCGCGCAGCCGCCGTGAAAGCGGTATGCGGAACACCCGCGCCATCTCAAGAAGCTCGCGGCTCGTGCCGCGGATGCCCTCAAGCACGTTGCGGTACACGACGGGGAAGGCCATCAGCGCGGCGATGAAGAGCGGCAGCTGGCGGCTATCGAGCCACACGAGCGCGAGGATGATGAACGACGCGACCGGCACGGCCTTGACAACGGACACAAGCGGCGCGAGCAGCTCCTCGGCACGGCGGTACCGCGCGGCAAGCGCAGCGAGCACGACCGCCAGCGCGCAGGCGAGCAGAAAGCCGCCGAGGATGCGCGCGGCCGAGGTGAGTACCGTCCGCCAGAACGCGGCGGTGACTGCCAACTCCCCGAGCCGCGCGAGCGCCGAAAGGGGCGAGGCCAGCAGCAGCGCACCGTGCGGATAGAGGGCGGCGAGCGCCATGCTCGCGCCCTGCCACACGAGCAGCCAGAACACGACCGCCCAAAGGCGGACGCTTTTTTTCTTCGGCTTCACGGCGGTCATCTCCTTTCTTATGGGGTGTCGGCCTTACTGCGTGACGGTGGTGGGACAGCGCCCGCCGAAAAGATCACGCAAAATAGAAGCTGTTATCCGGCATCGCGCCGCCGACGGCGGCGGGGTCGGCGTTGTAGAGCACAGAGAGATAGCCGGGCAGCTTTTCAAGAAGTTCTGCTCCTGTGATGCAGACAATATTGCAGTAAGGCAGGGCCTTTTCCGCTACGGCGGCATCCACGATGCCGTATTCGCCGATGAGCGCGGCGGCATCGGCGGTGTTGGCGTTGACCCAGTCCACACTTGCGGCGTAGGCGGTGAGGAAGCTGCCGACGGCGGCGGGGTGCGCCTCGACAAAGTCACTGCGGGCGACGATCACGCCGGTGATGAGCGCGGAGCCATTGTCCAGCTTATCCCACTCCTCGGTGAGATCGAGCGCCATGCGCAGACCGTCAATTTTGCTCTGCGCGACGGTAACAAAGGGCTGGGGCAGCAGGGCGATGCTCGCCTGACCGCTTGCCAGCGCCGCGACGCATTCGCTGTGCTCGCTCTTCCAGTCGAGCGTCACGTCGGCGTCGGGGTCGATGCCGTTTTCGCTCAGAAGATAGCGCAGGGCGTACTCGGGTGTGCTGCCCTTGCCCGCGGCCACGACGGTCTTGCCCTTGAGATCGGCGAGGGACTGCACGCTCTCGCCGTTTTCCACAATGTAGAGCACACCCAGCGTGTTGACCGCCAGCACCTGCACCGCACCCTCGGTTTTATTGTAGAGCACGGCGGCAAGGTTCGCGGGCACGCAGGCCATGTCCAGCTCGCCCTTGATGAGCGCGGGCGTCACCTCGTCGGCGGAGCCGGCGAGCGTGAAGTCATAGAGCGGTCCGTTCGCGGAGGAGGGCGCGTCGCTCATGAGCTTGACAAGTCCCATCGCCGTGGGCCCCTTGAGCGCGGCGATGCGGGCGGTGACAGGGGCCTCGGTCTCCTGCGCGGGCGTATCCGGTGTTTCGGCCGGGTCGGTGGTCTCCGCGGGCTTCTGCGCGCAGGCGGCGAGCGAGAGAACAAGCGCCAGCGTCAGGCACAGGGCGAAAAACTTTTTGAGTGATTTCATTTGGCAACTTCCTTTCTGATGGCGGCGTCGGGGGCGTAGACGGTCTTGGCGGTGATGCCGTCGAGTCGGCCCAGCTTGCCCGACAGGGCGGAGATGACGTCGTTCGGCGCGTCGAGCGCCACACTGATGATGTTCACGCCGCGCTCCCGGTAGGGAACTCCCATCCGTCCGATGATGTACGGCCCGTATTGGTGCAGCAGCTCGTTGAGCGCCTGCACGGAGCTTCCCTCCTGCACGATGACGGCCAGCACGGCGACGCGCGTTTCCATAGACATGACCTCCCGAAAAATAAGAGTATCCCTCCCGCCGCACGGCAGGAGGGATGGAAAAACCGGTACCGGACACAGCCGCCGGCTGTGCCTTGCTTTTCCTCCTCTTTCGGCTCGGGCTTGCCCTCACCGGCAGAACGGCAGAATAAATGATACGGTCCGCCGGTCAGAGCGTACTTCCCGGGGACGAAGTGATGATAGCACAGAGCGTCCGCGCTGTCAAGCGCGGCGCTCAGAACACCACGACGAGCAGCATCTTGAATGGCTCCTGCCCATACACCGCGTGCGGATGTCTGGCGGGCATGACGATGCTCTCGCCCTCGCGGAGCAGATACTCCTTGCCGTCGATGGTGATGCGGCCCATGCCGTCGAGGCAGGTGACGAAGGCGTCGCCGCCGGACTCGTGCGTGCTGATCTCCTCACCCTTATCGAAGGAGAAAAGCGTCACGCTCAGCGCGGCGTTCTGCGCGAGCGTCTTGCTTACGACCTGCCCCTTCTGATAGGCGACCTCGTCCTTGAGCGTCAGGACCTCTGCCTTGGAAATGTTCTTCAAACCGGTCATGGAAACAAACCTCCTTGTCATGCCGTGCCTTAGTTTATGGAGAATTATAGCAGAAAAATTGAAAAGCGTCTGTTGCGGACGCAACACCGCGAATCAAAAATTTTGCCGCATTCCGTCGAAGACTGCGGCTTGACATTTGGAAACGATACCTATATTATAAAGCCACACTTATCATGCGGAAGTGTTGCCAAAAATATACCGGAAAGCGAGGGGAGCAGAGCATGGAGCACATTACCAGCCGTCAGAACGCGCTGATGACGCACATCCGAAAGCTGAGCGCCTCCCGCGCCTATCGCCGCGCGAGCGGCGAATACCTCTGCGACGGCGTGAAGCTGCTCGAGGAGGCGCTTCGGTGGAACGCGCCGCTCAAAACGGTCGTGCTTTCCGAGTGCGTGGACGCTCCCACGCTTCCCTCCGGCGTGCGCGCCGTGCAGGTGCCCGCCGATGTGATGCGCTCGATCAGCCCGATGGAAACGCCGCAGGGCGCGCTCTTTACCGTGCGCCTGCCGGACACCGCGCTGCCCGAAACCCTGAGCGGCGCGCACTACCTTGTGCTCGACGGTGTGCAGGACCCCGGCAACGTGGGCACCATCCTGCGCACGGCGGACGCCTTTGACTGCGACGGTGTGTTTATCGTCAACGCCTGCGCCGACCCCTACAGCCCCAAAACGGCGCGCGCCACGATGGGCGCGGTCTTTCGCCGCGATGTGTACCAATGCACGGCGGACGAGCTGTGCGCGCTGCTTCAAAAAAGCAATCTGCCGCTTTACGGCACGGCGCTGCGGAACGACACGGTGAGCCTGCGCGGTGCCGACCTTACCCGTGCGGCGGTCGCCGTCGGCAGCGAGGGGCGCGGGCTGAGCGCGGAGATCCTTTCAAAATGTGAGAAAACCATCAAGATCCCCATGTCGCCGCGCTGCGAATCGCTCAATGCGGCGGTCGCCGCGAGCGTGGTGCTGTGGGAAATGTACCGATAGAGAGGAGGGAGCGGACATGGCGGGACTCAAATACTGGGTCTGGCTGAACGAATGCCGGGGGCTGACGAATCGCTCCCGCGCGCTGCTGCTCGACCACTTCGGCTCGCCCGAGGATGTCTACTACGCCGACGAGGCGGAGTATGCGCTGGTCGAGGGCTTATCCAAAAAGCAGCTCGAGCTGCTCGCCGACAAATCGACGGACGGCGCGGACAAAATTCTCGGCGATTGCCAGCGTCTCGGCCTGCGCATCCTGACGATGCAGGACGCGGACTATCCCGCGCGGCTGCGCGGCATCTTCGAGCCGCCCTGCCTTCTGTACGTCAAGGGCACGCTGCCAGCGTTCGATGAAGAGGTCGCCGTCGCGATGGTCGGCACCCGCGCCTGTACGCCCTACGGCACGCAGAGCGCGGAGAAGATCGCCTACGGCTTGGCCAAGCAGGGGGCGCTCGTCGTCTCCGGTGCGGCGCGGGGCATCGACTCGGCGGCCCACCGCGGCGCACTCCGCGCGGGCGGCGTGACCGTCGCCGTGCTCGGCAACGGTCTGGACGTGGTGTATCCCGAGGAGAACGCGGGCCTTTACCGCGACATTGCCGCCACGGGCGCGCTGCTGTCCGAATACCCGCCGGGAACGGCGGCGGAGGGCTGGCATTTTCCCATCCGCAACCGCATCATCAGCGGCTTGTGTCTTGCGACCGTGGTGGTCGAAGCGCCGCTCGAGCGTTCGGGCGCGCTCATCACCGCCAATACGGCGCTCGAGCAGGGACGCGACGTGTTCGCGGTCCCCGGCCCCATCGACGCGAGCGCGAGCCGCGGCTGCAACCGCCTCATCGCCGATGGCGCGGGTCTTGTGAGCGAGAGCTGGGACATTCTGCGCGAGTATCAAGCGATGTATCCGCATAAAATTCTCGGCGAGCGCGTCGAGCTGCCCCACGCGCTCGGCTATCAGGCGCGGACGGAGCAGGCGGAGGCAAAGGCGGCGGAGACGCCCGCGGAAGCGGAAGCGCTGCCAGCGCTCGACCTGACCGGCGACCACGGCCTGACGGACGATCAGATGAAGCTCCTGCGCGAGCTCGCGCAGGGAGAAAAGCAGGTGGACGATCTGATCGAGCTGACGCAGATCCCCGCGCGGCGCGTGCTTTCGGCGCTCACCATGCTCGAGCTCGACGGCTATGTGGCCCAGAGCGGCGGCAAGCGCTTTTCCATTCAGGTGGAACTAAAGGAATGAAGGAGTCAAATACATGGCAGAAAAAAATCTGGTGATCGTCGAGTCTCCGGCCAAGGCGAAAACCATCGGAAAATATCTCGGCAGGAGCTACACGGTCAAGGCCAGCATGGGCCATCTGCGCGACCTGCCCAAGAGCAAGCTGGGCATCGACATCGAGCACGATTTCGAGCCCGATTATAAGCCCATCCGCGGCAAGGAGGCCCTGATCCGCGAGCTGAAGGAGGCCGCGAAGGAGAGCGACACCGTCTATCTCGCGACGGACCCGGACCGCGAGGGCGAAGCCATCTCGTGGCATCTCAAGTATCTGCTCGACCTGAACGATCAGAAGGCCAGGCGCGTGACCTTCAACGAGATCACGAAGAACGTTGTGCAGGAGAGCATCGCGCGCCCGCGCGAGATCGACCAGAACCTCGTGGACGCGCAGCAGGCGCGCCGTGTGCTCGACCGCATCGTGGGCTACGAGCTGTCCCCGCTCCTTTGGAAGAAGGTGCGCCGCGGCCTTTCTGCGGGCCGTGTGCAGTCCGTCGCCACGCGCATGGTGGACGAGCGCGAAAAGGAGATCGAGAGCTTCAAGCCCGAGGAATACTGGACGCTCGACGCGCAGCTCCTCGACGAGCCGAGCCATAAGACCTTCACCGCGCACTATTACGGCAAAAACGGCAAGAAGTTCGAGCCCTCCTCCCGCGAGGAGATCGACGCGGTCATCGCCGACACGAAGAGCGCGGTGTTCGCGGTCAAGAGCGTCAAGCGCGCGGACAAGCAGCGCTCGCCCTCCCCGCCGTTCACCACCTCCACGCTCCAGCAGGAGGCCAGCCGCAAGCTCAACATGACCCCGCGCCGCACCATGGCGATCGCCCAGCAGCTCTACGAGGGCGTGGACGTCGCCGGCGAGGGCACCGTGGGCCTGATCACCTATATGCGTACCGACTCGCTGCGCATCAGCGAGGAGGCGCTCTCCGCCGCAAAGAGCTTCATCCTCGGCCGCTACGGCAAGGACTATTATCCCGCTACGACCCGCCGCTTCAAGGCCAAGGCCGGCGCGCAGGACGCGCACGAGGCCATCCGTCCCTCCAACGTGGACTTCACGCCCGAGCGCCTCAAGGGCGACCTTACGGGCGAGCAGTACCGCCTCTACCGGCTCATCTGGAGCCGCTTCCTCGCCAGCCAGATGGCGAACGCCGTCTATGACAGCGTCGCCGTCGAGATCGCCTCGGGCGTGCATGAATTCCGCGCGAGCGCGAGCAGCCTGAAGTTCTCCGGCTACACCGCCGTGTATGAGGAAGCCCGCGACGATGACAAGGAGGAAAAGACCTCCCCGCTGCCGCCGCTGACCGAGGGGCAGACGCTGGAGCTGCAGGGCTTCGACGAGGAGCAGCACTTCACCCAGCCCCCCACGCGCTACACCGACGCGACGCTCATCCGCGCGCTTGAGCAAAACGGCATCGGCCGCCCCTCAACCTACGCGCCCACGGTCTCGACCATCATCGACCGTGAGTATGTCGTCAAGGAGGGCAAATTCCTGCGCATCACGCCGCTCGGCAGCGTCGTGACGAAGCTGATGGAGGATAAATTCCCCGACATCGTGGACACGAAGTTCACGGCCCGCATGGAAAAGGAGCTCGACACCGTCGAGGAGGGCAAGATCGCGTGGAAGGACGTTCTGCGTGAATTTTACGGCGGCTTTGAATCCAATCTCCAAAAGGCGGAAAAGGAGCTCGAGGGCGTCCATCTCAAGGTGCCCGACGAGGAGACGGAGGAGGTCTGCCCCGAATGCGGACGCAAGCTCGTCATCAAGTCCGGCCGCTTCGGCCGCTTCCTCGCCTGCCCCGGCTATCCCGAATGCAGCTTCACCATGCCGCTCGTGGTCGAGATGCCGGGCCGCTGCCCGAAGTGCGGCGGACGGCTGATGAAGCGCACGGGCAAGAGCCAGAAGACCGGCAAGCAGTACACCTACTACTGCTGCGAGTTCGGCACGAGCCGCGACGAGGAGAAGAAGTGCGACTTCATGACGTGGGACGTGCCCACCAAGGACGACTGCCCCGTCTGCGGGCAGACGATGTTCAAGAAGGCGGGCAAGGGCTTCAAGAAGCCGTTCTGCATCAACCCCGCGTGTGAGAACTTCCTGCCCGAGGACAAGCGCGGCTTTGTGCGCAAAAAGGCCGCGGACGCGGAAGCGGCGGAGGAAAAGCCGGCAAAGAGGTCCGCCGCGAAGAAGACGACCGCGAAAACCGCCGCCAAGGCGGAGACCGCCGCGAAGAAGACTGCCGTGAAAAAGACGGCGGCGAAGCCCGCCGCCAAGTCCGCGAAAGCGGCCGCAGCAAAAAAGACCGCCGCCAAAAAGACGGCAAAGAAGGAAGAGAACTGATGCGGGTATCCGTCATCGGAGCGGGCCTTGCCGGCTGCGAGGCTGCGTGGCAGCTCGCGCGGCGCGGCATTGCGGTCACGCTCTATGAAATGAAGCCGGCGAAGAGAACGCCGGCGCACCACAGCAACGATTTTGCCGAGCTGTGCTGCTCGAACTCCCTGCGCTCCGACCAGCTGGAGAACGCGGTGGGACTGCTCAAGGAGGAGCTGCGCCGCCTCGGCTCGCTGATCCTCGCCTGCGCGGACGAGACGCGCGTGGAGGCGGGCGGCGCACTCGCCGTTGACCGACACGGCTTTGCCCGCCTCGTCACCGAGCGCGTGCGGAGCCATCCGAACATCACGGTGATCGAGAGCGAGGTCACGTCGATCCCCGCCGAGGGGACGGTCATCATCGCCTCGGGCCCCCTGACCTCCGACGCGCTCTCCGCCGCCATCGCGGAGAAGCTCGGCGACGGTCACACGCTGAATTTCTACGATGCCGCCGCCCCGCTCGTGACCTACGAGAGCGTGGATATGTCGAGCGCATGGTTCGCCTCGCGCTACGATAAGGGCACGGCGGACTACATCAACTGCCCCCTCACGGCGGAGGAGTACGACGCCTTCTGGCACGCGCTCACCACGGCGGAGGAGGCTCCCGTCCACGGCTTTGAGGATAAGCACGTTTTTGAGGGCTGTATGCCCGTTGAGGTCATGGCGCGGCGCGGACACGATACGCTCTGCTTTGGACCCCTCAAGCCCCGCGGACTCAAGGACCCCAAGACCGGGCACGAGCCGTATGCCGTCGTGCAGCTCCGGCGCGACAATGCCGAGGGCAGCATCTACAACCTCGTCGGCTTCCAGACGCATCTGCGCTTTCCGGAGCAGAAGCGCGTCTTTTCCATGATCCCCGCGCTCGCGAACGCGGAGTTCGTGCGCTACGGTGTCATGCACCGCAACACCTATCTGAATTCCCCCGGTCTGCTCGACCGCTATTACCGCCTCATCGCGGACGACCGTATTTCCTTTGCCGGGCAGATGACCGGCGTGGAGGGCTACGTCGAGTCCGCCGCGTCCGGCTTCCTTGCGGGCGTGGAGACCGCGCGGCGGCTGCTGGGGCAGGACCCCATCGACTTCCCGCGCGAGACCGCCATCGGCGCGCTGGGGCTGTATGTGAGCGACACGACGGTCGCCAATTTCCAGCCGATGAACGTCAACTTCGGCATCATGCCGCCGCTCGGCTGCCGCATCAAGGGAAAGCGCAACAAGAACGCGGAGCTCTCCCGCCGCTCGCTGGAGATCATCGACAGCCTGCGCGAGAGCGTCCTCGACGGCGTAAAGGAGGAAAACCATGAAGATCATCATTGACGCGATGGGCGGCGATTTCGCCCCCGAGGCTCCCGTCCGCGGCGCGCTGCTCGCCCGCGAGAAATACGGCGCGGACATCATTCTCACCGGCCGCACGGCGGACATCCTGCGCGAGCTGGAGAAGGCCGGCTGCAAGGAGGTCCCGCAGGGCATCGAGATCGCCAACGCCGAGGAGGTCGTGGAGATCTGCGACGATCCCGCGACGGCCTTCAAGCAGAAGAAGGATTCCTCGCTCACCGTGGGACTGAACCTCCTGCGCGACGGACAGGCGGACGGCTTTATTTCCGCCGGCTCCACCGGCGCGCTGCTCGCGGGCGCGACGCTCGTGGTCAAGCGCATCCGCGGGCTTCGCCGCGCGGCGCTCGCGCCGACCATCCCGACCATGACCGGCAAGGCCGTTCTGATCGACTGCGGTGCGAACGCCGAATGTACGAGCGAATATCTGCTGCAATTTGCCTACTTAGGCAGCTATTATGCCGAAAAGGTGCTCGGCGTCGTGCAACCGCGCGTCGGACTTTTGAATATCGGTGCCGAGCCGAGCAAGGGCGACACCCTCCGCCATGAGACCTACGCCCGCCTCAAGGAGGCCGGCGGGCAGGGCCACCTCAACTTCATCGGCAACATCGAGGCCAACACCGCGCTCGCGGGCGGCTGCGATGTGATCGTCGCCGACGGCTACAGCGGCAACATCATGCTCAAGAGCGTCGAAGGCGCGGCAAAGCTGATGAGCGGCGAGCTGAGGAAAATGCTGACAAAGAGCGCCAAGACGAAGCTCGCATATCTGCTGCTCAAGGACGGCCTTGCGGACTTCAAGAAAATGCTCGACCCCAACGAGGTCGGCGGCACGGCGCTGCTCGGCATCTCCCGGCCCGTCGTCAAGGCGCACGGCTCGTCGAACGCCGCGGCCTTCTGCAACGCGGTGCGTCAGACCATCGCCGTCGCGGAGAGCGGCATCATCGCCGACATCACGCAAAACGTGGATAAGATGAAGGTCACGCCCGAAAAGGACTGATTTTACAAAAAGCCTATTGACAGACCGGCTATCTTGCCGTATCATTTTGCCAAACGTTTCCTGAGGAGGACTGGATGAGATGACTTCGGAAGAAATTTTCAAGACAATGCAGGACCTGATCGCGGAGCAGTTCGCTGTGAATGCGGACGATGTGACGATGAACAGCTCCTTTGAGGATGATCTGAGCGCCGACTCCGTGGACCTGGTCGAGCTGGTCATGGCGATGGAGGAGGAATTTGAGATCGACGAGATCCCCGAGGAGGATCTGCTGACGCTCAAGACCGTCGGCGACTGCGTGCGCTACCTGACGGCCAAGCTCAACTGAAATAACGGATAACGCCCCGCTTCCGGCGGGGCGGACTTATGAAAAAGGAGGCGAAACGCCTTGCAGGAATTGGAACGTAAGCTGGGCTACCGCTTCCGCAGCGGAGCCCTGCTCGCCGAGGCTCTGCGCCACAGCTCCTATGCCAACGAGCACCGCGGCGCGGAGAGCGTGAGCAACGAGCGGCTGGAGTTTTTGGGCGACAGCGTGCTCGGCTTCGTCACGGCGGAGTATCTTTTTGCGCGGCATCCCGACTCGCCCGAGGGCGAGCTGACGCGCATCCGCGCGGCGCTCGTTTGCGAGGAGAGCCTGCATGAGGTCGCGCAGAAGCTGGAGCTGGGCCGCTACCTCAAGCTCGGCAACGGTGAGGAGGCCGGCGGCGGACGCACCCGTCCGTCCATCCTCGCGGACGCGACCGAGGCGGTCATCGCCGCGGTCTATCTCGACGGCGGGCTTGCCGCCGCGAGCAGCCTGATCCACCGCGTGCTGCTCGACTGTGAGCGCGAGGAGGTCGTGGAGGAGCGCCGCCGCGATTATAAGACCGTGCTGCAGGAGCTGGTGCAGCGTGAGCCGAACCGTACGCTTGTCTACCGCATGGCGGAGGAGTCCGGCCCCGACCACGACAAGACCTTCACCTTTGAGGTCCTGCTCAACGGCGCGGTCGTCGGGCGCGGCGAAGGACACAGCAAAAAGGAAGCCGAGCAGATGGCCGCCCGCGCGGCGCTGGAGCGGCTGGAATAAGAAAACGACCGTCGGGCTTCGCCCGGCGGTTTTCCTTTACATAACGTCAAATTCCTACTGGAATTTTCTGCCCGTCCGTGCTATACTTATACCGTATCTGTATTTTTGTGTAAAGGAGCGTGAATGCTATGACCTGGCTTTCCGCCATCATCATGGGACTGGTGCAGGGCATTGCCGAATTTCTGCCCATCTCGTCCTCGGGCCATCTGGCCATTGCCGAGCATCTGCTGAATATGCAGGGGGCCTCGGAGATCCCGCAGTTTTACGACGTGCTGCTGCACCTCGGCACGCTGGTGGCTGTGTTCATCGCCTACTGGGATGAGATCTACGATATGATCGTGGAATTTTTTGCGGGCGTCGGCGATCTCGTCCACCACACGACGCCCAGAGTCGTGCCGCCCGCGCGGCGCATGATATTGCTCGTCATCGTCGGCACGCTGCCGCTTTTCGTCATGGTGCCGTTCCGTCATTTTTTTGAAGGCCTGAGCGATAATATGTATTTCATCGGCGGCGCGCTCCTCTTCACCGGCGTTCTCCTTTTCGTAAGCGACCGCGTGCGCCGCGGCGGCAAGACGGAAAAGACCGCCAGGCTGAGCGACGCGCTCGTGGTCGGCATCGGGCAGGCCATCGCGCTCTGCCCGGGCGTCTCCCGCTCCGGCATGACTATTACCACCGGCTGCTTTGTGGGCTTTGAGCGGAAATTCGCCGTGCGCTTTTCCTTCATCCTCTCCATTCCCGCCATCCTCGGCGCGAATATCCTGAGCATCAAGGACGCTGTCGACGCGGGGATCAATTGGTCGGAAATGCCGATGTATCTCATCGGCGTAGCCGTTGCCGCGGTCACGGGCTATCTCTGCATCCGAATGCTGAAAATGATCGCCGACCGCGGCCGCTTCGGCGCGTTCGCCTACTACTGCTGGACCGTCGGCGCGCTGGTGCTCATCTTTACGATCGTATAAAGGGGTAAGCTATGGCAACGCAGAAAAGATCCTCGTCCGGCAAGCGGACGACGACAGGCAAAAAGACGACGGCGGGCGGCAGGCGCACCGCCGCGCCGAAGAAGCGTCCCATCCGCCGCGAGGTCGGCGGCGTGGTGTGCCTTGTGCTGGCGCTGTGCATCGCGTTCAGCTACTTCCAGCAGGGCGGCTGGCTGCTCGACCGCCCCGCGGCGCTGTGCCGCGGACTCGTCGGCTACGGCTATTATACGGTCGCGCCCGTGCTGCTGCTCGTGAGCTATATCCTGCTCTTCCACCGCGGGCGGAACGTCACCGCCTGCGTGGTGGGCGCGGTGCTGCTGCCGGTGCTGCTCGGCGCGATGCTCCACCTCGTACTGTGCAAGACGGACTACAACAGCGTGGACGGCATTGCAAAGCTCCTCTGGCAGAGCGGCCTTTCGATGGAATCCGGCGGCGTCCTCTCCGCGACGCTTGCCATCATGCTCGTCAAGCTGGTGAAAAAGACGCTCGCGATGATCCTGCTCGCGGTGCTGCTTGTCACCTGCCTGATGCTGGCCTTCCGCCTGACGCCCGCCGCCGTGCTCGAGGCGGTGCGCTCGCATGAGCGCGTGCCCTATGAGCCGGAGGACGACGAGGAGGAAGCACCGCCCACTCGCGCCGCCGCGACGAAGAGCGCGGAGAAGTCCAAGGCGTGCATCGACATTCCGCTCGACGGCGAGACGCGCGAGCCGCCGAAAAAGGAGGGCAAGCTCTCCGGCTTCTTCACCCATAAATCCGACGCCGTCCGCACGCCGGACGAGCTGCTGACCGCCAAGGCTCCGGCGGGCGGGAGCGCTCCCGCTCCCGCGCCGGAGCCGACCTACACGGTGGTCGCCGGCGCGCCTCTCACCGAGACGGTTCCCGCGCCCGCTCATACACCTGCCGCGCCGGTCGTGCCCACCGCTCCCGCAGCGGTGTCTGCTGCGCCCGCAGCCAATGTGTCCGCAAGGCCCTCCGCGCCGGAGGAGGTCGCCGCCGAGGCCGAGAAGGTCGCCGGTGAGATCGAATCCGAGCTGGAGCAGGACATTCCCGAGTACACCTTCCCGCCCATCACATTGCTCGACGAGGGCGGCGCGGGCAACGCCGTGGAGGCGGGCGCGGAGCTGCGCAACAACTCCCGCCGCCTTGCCGAAACGCTCAAGAGCTTCGGCGTGGACGCCCGCGCGGGCGACGTGGTGCGCGGCCCCAGCGTCACACGCTACGAATTTACACTCGATCAGGGCGTGAAGCTCTCCAAGATCACGAACCTTGCCGACGACATCGCCCTTGCGCTCGGCGCGTCGGGCGTGCGCATCGCGCCCATCCCCGATAAGATCTCCGTCGTCGGCATCGAGGTGCCGAACAAGCTCGTCTCCGCCGTCCACATCCGCGACGTGCTGGAGTCCCGCGAGTTTACACAGCACAAATCGAGTGTCGCCTTTGCCGTCGGCAAGGACATTGCGGGCAACAACATCATCGGCAACATTGCCAAGCTCCCGCATGTCCTCATCGCCGGCACGACCGGCTCCGGCAAATCCGTCTGCACCAATTCGCTCATCGTTTCGCTCCTTTATAAGTCCACGCCGGACGAGGTGCGCTTCATCATGGTCGACCCGAAGATGGTCGAGCTTGCGCCCTACAACGGCATCCCGCACCTGCTCATTCCGGTCGTCACCGACCCGAAGAAGGCGGCCGGTGCGCTCAACTGGGCGGTCGGCGAGATGGAACGCCGCTACAAGCTGTTCGCAGATCATCAGGTGCGCAATCTGGTCGGCTATAACGACCTTATGCGCGCGGAAAAGGCGAAGGCGGAGGCGGCCGCCGCAGAGGGTGAGACCGTGACTGCCGAGCAGTATCAGGTGCTGCCGCAGATCGTCATCGTCATCGACGAGCTTGCCGATCTGATGATGGTCGCGGCGAAGGAAGTCGAGAACTCGATCTGCCGCATCGCGCAGAAGGCGCGTGCCGCAGGCATGCACCTGGTCGTTGCAACGCAGCGTCCGTCCTCGGACGTCATCACCGGCATCATGAAGGCGAACATCCCCTCGCGCATCGCGTTCGCGGTCGCGAGCCAGATCGAGTCGCGCATCATTCTGGATACCACCGGCGCAGAAAAGCTGATCGGCAAGGGCGATATGCTCTACGCCCCGCTCGGCGAGGGCAAGCCGCTGCGCGTGCAGGGCTGCTTCATCTCGAATGAGGAGATCGAAAGCGTTATCGAAAAGATCAAGGAGACCAGCACCGCCGAGTACAGCGAGGAGATCCTTGAGCATATCGAGCGTCAGGCGGAGCAGGCCGACAGCAAGAGCGGCGGCTCGGCCGGCGACCCGGGCGAGGATGAGGACGAGATGATCGAAGAGGCGATCGACGTCATCATGGAAAGCCGCCAGGCGTCTACGTCCATGCTCCAGCGCCGCTTAAAGCTCGGCTATTCGCGCGCTGCGCGCATCATCGACCAGATCGAGGAACGCGGCATCATCGGCCCGTTCGAGGGCTCCAAGCCGCGCCAGATCCTCATTTCGCGCGAGGAATGGCAGGAGATGAAGCTGCGGCGGAATATGCCGATCGAATAAAACAGACAAATAAACCGCAACAGTTTATCTATGGAGGGTTTTATCATGAAGAAGATCAATATCGCAGAGCAGTCCTTCAACCCGTTCGAGCTGATCGGCAAGGACTGGATGCTGATTTCCGCCGGCACGGCGGAAAAGTGGAACACGATGACCGCAAGCTGGGGCGGCGTCGGCGTGATGTGGGGCAAGCCGAGCGCGACCTGCTATATCCGCCAGTCCCGCTACACCAAGACCTTTGTCGACGACTCCGAGTTTTTCACGCTGACCGTTCTGAAGGACGGCTGCCGCGACGCGCTCAACCTTCTCGGCTCGAAGTCCGGCCGCGACATGGATAAGATGCACGAGAGCGGCCTGACGCCGGTCATGGTCGAGGGTCAGCCGACCTTCGAGGAGGCAAAGCTGGTCCTCATCTGCCGCAAGGCGTGCAAAACCTTTATCGGCCCGGACGACATGACCGCAGAGATCCGCGAGAGAAGCTACGCCGACCGCGATTATCACACCATGTACATCGGCGAGATCGTCGCAGCATACGAGGCGTAATCCCTGTGCGCCGAAAGGCGAAAAGCATTTCTTTGGAGGCAATGTTCCTGTGAAAAAAAGACTGCTCAGCCTGCTTTTGTCGGCGGCGCTGCTGTGCGGCGCGCTCCCGACCGCCTTCGCGGGCTACGAAAATTTCACACCCAAGACCACCTATACCGACGGGCGGTTTTCCGACGTTTCCTCGTCCGACTGGTTTTATGAGAACGTCCGCGCATCCTATGAGTATGACCTCATCAACGGCTACAACGACGGAAAATTTCACCCGGACGACGATCTGACCATTGCGCAGGCGGTCAAGCTCGCCGCCTGCCTCAACAGCCTGTACAGCAGCGGTGCGGCGGACTTTTCCGCCGCATCACCGTGGTATCAGCCCTATGTCGACTACGCGCGCCGCAACGGCATCCTGACCCGGACGTTTGCAGATTATAACGCGCCCGCGAGCCGCCGTGAATTTGCGGCCGTGCTGGCCGGGGCGCTCCCGCGCGGCGCGCTCCAGCCGATCAACAGCATCGCGGACGGCGCGATCCCGGATGTTCCCGCCTCGGCAGAGGACGCGGACGCGATCTATATGCTCTACCGTGCCGGTGTGCTGACCGGCTCAAACGGTGGCCGGTTCAAGCTGGACGATACCATCCGCCGCAGCGAAGCGGCCGCCATCCTGACGCGCATGGCGGTGCCGAGCCTGCGGCAGAAGGTCGAGATCAGCACGGGCGAGCAGCCGGAAAATGTGCTTTCGGCGGATGAGATCCTCGAGAAATGCGGCCCGGCGGTGTTCAAACTGACGAGCTATGACGCGCGCGGCAACCTGCTCGGCATGGGCAGCGGCGTGGTGCTCTCCGCAAACGGCGACGCCGTCACCTGCGGCCATCTGGTCAACGGCGTGGCGCGTCTCGTCGCAGAAATGGCGGACGGCAGCAAGCGCGAGGTCAGCATCTACGCGCTCGATGCAGACTCCGACATCGCGCATATCCGTGTCGTCGGCGTCGGTCTGCCGTATCTGGAGACTGCGGACAGCCCGTCCACGGGCGACATCGTGTACGCGCTCGGCTATCCGGGCGGCGGCGCGGAAAAGGTGACGGCGGGCAAGGTGCTCGACGATTCGAACGGGGACTATCTGGTCCCGATGATCGAGACGACCGCCTCGGTCGTCAGCGGCAATTCGGGCGGCGCGCTCATCGACGGGCAGGGCCGCGCTGTCGCGGTCACGGTCAGCAGCCGCACCGGCGGCAGCAGCTCGTTCTCGGTGCCGCTCTCCGTCCTCGACAGGCTTCAGGGCAGCACGGCAGTTACCCCGGCGGAGTATTCGCGCACGCACAAGCCGGACAGCAGCAGATGCTACGATAATCTGTATCCGGTGCCGGATTTCGGCGCGGTCAGCGGCGCGTCGCTGTTTGCGACCTCACGCGACCGCGGCACGACCTGCTTCTACTACGCGCTGAGCGAGCTTCCCGACCTCGACCGTCAGCTGCTGCGCTACTATGCGGCGCTCGGCGAAAACACGTTCTATCAGTTCAATGAAAGCTCGTTCACCTCGTCGGCAGGCTATCTCCTGTCGGTCAAGCTGTACGAGACCACATGGGAGGGCATCGACGTCCTCGGCGTGTTCGTTTCGGGCATGCAGACG
>OLGA01000798.1_pt1 | contig 26256 bp, 19 predicted proteins | sample 1604881 | NCBI WGS metagenome assembly OLGA01 (sample SAMEA3888896, study PRJEB22519) | human gut metagenome | biome: human gut; feature: human-associated habitat; material: faeces | place: Denmark | collected 2009 | reverse complement strand
CGGATGAATACCGCCTATGGGAAATGTTTTCAACATACTCGTAGGATTTCTAATTCTCTGATTTTCCACGCTGTTCCGGCTCTTTCGCCACCGAGGCCGGCCGCACGGACGACAGGTCGGCGACAGCCTCCGCTTTCCGTGCGGGAGCCGGGAAATTCACGTCGTGTATGGCTCCCGTCGGACACTCCGGCACGCACTTCCGGCACAGACGGCACTTGTTGAAATCGATATATGCCAGGTTGTTCACCAGCGTTATGGCATCGAAAGGACATGCCTTGACACACTTCCCGCACCCTATACAGGCAGCCGTACAGCTTTTGCGGGCAACTCCGCCCTTATCCCGGTTCATACAGGCTACATAAACCCGTCTGTCATGCGGCCCCTTCTTACGCAGTTCAAAAAGCATCTTCGGGCACTTCTTCACGCATGCTCCGCAGGCCGTACATTTCTCCTGGTCCACGACCGGCAGTCCCGTTTCCGGGTCCATATGCAGCGCATCGAAATTGCAGACGGTCACGCAGTCGCCCTTGCCGAGGCAGCCGAACGCACATCCCGTTTCACCGGCATAGAGCGCCGCCTCCACGGCACACGACGACGCACCGTCATAGACACTGTTCCGAGGCCGGTTGGCTTGCGAACCGTTGCAGCGCAGTACGGCCACCATCGGTTCCCGTTCCGGCGCCGCCTTCCCGAGGAAATCGGCGATACGCTTCATGGTCTCCGCACCGCCCACCGGGCAGAACAATCCGGACATATCGTCCACACCGACCGCAGTAGAGGCGAAAGTACGGCAACCGGCATAACCGCAGCCGCCGCAGTTGGCCCCCGGCAACATCTTTTCGACATCGTCGATACGCGGGTCCTCATACACCTTGAACTTCTGCGCCACGAAATACAATATCAATGCGCAGAGTACACCCAGCACGCATAGCGTGAGGATTGTATATCCCAATATGCCCATTTATATCTTTCTTAATTTAAAAATGATATCCCTTTCAATACGATGGCGGAAACAGGCGAGCACCGCATAATAGACCGCTATCGCTCCGAGCGACGAAAGCCCCGCAGCCGTTTCGGAAAAACCCGCCTCGAACATCACCAGCAACACCGCCACCATGATGAAGAAGGGGAATATGTAGGCATATGTCGCAGCCTTTATCCCCATCTTCCGTTCGATGGAAACCATCACTTCATCACCGACCTCGTACAGGCCGGCCGAGGCGGTAAGCAACGACACCACCTTGTCCCGACTCTCTCCCATACCGCAGGCTTTCGCAGCCTTGCACGTAGCGCAGGCACCCTCGACGGTCATCTCGACATCGATACGGTCGCCCTCGACCAGTACCACCCTGCCCTTATGTTCTATCGGCTTTTCCATACTCGTCCGACTGTGCGGTCAAAACCCGTACTTACTGGTTATGGGCATCACCCTGAGTACCCCAAAAGGACAGGTGGAAACCCTCAGCGTCGGGCAGAACTGTTTTCTTTTCTGTTCGTTGCGCAGTATCATGGCATATATCTTATGCACCACTTCGGCATCGAACCCCGCATTGATTATCTCTTCGCGCGACTGGCCCTCCTCTATCATGCGGTATATGACCGAATCGGTGATGTCGTAAGGCGGAAGGTAGTCTGTATCCTTCTGTTCGGGACGCAGTTCAGCGGAAGGCGCCTTGAGCAGAATGTTCTCCGGAATCACCTCCCCGTTACGGTTGATATAGCGGGCGATATCGAACACCTCGCTCTTATACACGTCGCCTATCACGCTGAGCATCCCGGTATGGTCGCCGTAAAGCGTTCCCCACCCCAGAGCCAACTCGCTCTTGTTCGAAGTATTGAGCAAAATATGTCCAAATTTGTTGGAGAGGGCCATAAGCAGCACGCCCCGGATACGGGCCTGGATATTCTCCTCCGTTACCCCGAACTCGGTATCCTCGCCGAATACCGGATTCATGCTATCGACCACACTGCGGTAAATGTCCGTAATGGGAACGATGTCGTACTGCATACCGAGCGTGCGTACCATCTGCATGGCATCTTCCACCGAATGGTCGCTCGAAAACTGCGACGGCATAAGCAGCACCCGGACGTTTTCCGCCCCGAGCACTTCGACCGCAAGCGCCGCGACAACGGCGGAATCGATACCGCCGGAGAGTCCGAGGCAAGCCCTGGAATAACCGTTTTTGCGGAAAAAATCGGCCAGTCCGAGCTTGATGGCCCGATATACGTTCCGCGTCTTATCCTGATAAGGCACCTCCATGGGTTCGTGGACGCCACCGAGCTCCACCACCCGATAATCCTCCTCGAAACCCGCAAGCAGGGCCAGCGGTTTTCCTTCGGCACTGAAAACGGCCGACGAGCCGTCGTATATCACATCGGTATTGGCTCCCACCTGATTGACGAACACCACATCCGTTCCCAGCCGGTAAGCCATTCCGGCGAAAAAATCGTAACGTTTTTCGATGCGCTGACGCGCGTATTTGCTCGAACCGATATTTATCACTGCATCCGCACATCCGGAACATTCGTCCGGGTGCATGATGTCCTCTCCGACCACAACAGCGATTTTCCGCCCGGCGACCTGTATGAATTCGCGCCCCCGGCCCGGATAAAGAAACGTGGCGTCGTCGCGCTGAAGGATATGCTTTCTCGTAATATATCCGACTATCTTGCGGTTCTGGATGAAAGCCGCAGCACTGACCGTCCACCGTCCCTCCTGTACGGGAAGCCCCACCAGAGCCGAAATGCCGTCGCAGCAGGCCGCTATCTCGACAAGCGCCTCCTCGCAAAGGTCAAGAAAATTCACCTTGTTCAGCAAATCGTAGGCAGGCGCCCCGCTTATCGACTGTTCAGCGAACACCACCAGGTCGGCGCCGTCGGCCTTGGCCCTCTGGACGGCATCCATGATTTTGAGTTTGTTGTTTTCGAAAGCTCCGATGGTATAATTTAGCTGAGCAATTGCGATTCTCATTTTTCCGACATTAAAAAAACCAGCAACAAATATACGATTTTTCGGTAACGATGAACCGGAAAGCGCATCTTTTTCTTTAACATTGAAGCTGTTATCCGGACTGAAAAGGCCGACACACGATTCATGCGCCTGAACTGTAATCCGTTAAGGGAGCAACGGGATAGCCCGCGGACTCCCCGCCATACGCCGTCAGGACCGACGGATAATGGAATAGGACGAAAACAGGACAGGACAAAAGGTTGCAGGAAACCGTATTTTACAATATCCTGCGCTCGACGGCCCGGCGAAAACTGCAACCGAACCCGAAAAACCGGCCGGGACGAAGAATATGACGGATTTTTCGCCAAATTTGCCGGAAACAAACCATACCATGGACAACAGACAGACAGCTCCCGACGAGATACTGAACCGCCACGGTATCCGCCCCACATCTGTCAGGATACTCATATACAAAACGATGAACCGTTTCCACGACACGTTCAGCATGGCCGATTTGGAAGAGGCGCTGGACAGCGTGGACAAATCCACCCTTTTCAGAACACTGGCCCTGTTCGCCGAACACCATCTGGTGCATCTCCTCGAAGACGGCAGCGGCTCCACCAAATACTGCATCTGCCGCAACGACCATATCTGCGGCATCGAGGAACTGCACTGTCACTTTTACTGCGAAGCCTGCCACAAGACCTTCTGTCTGGACCACACGCATATCCCCGCCGTACGCTATCCCGCAGGGTTCGAAGTACGACAAATCGACTACCTGCTCAAAGGGCTCTGCGCATCATGCAGGGCGAAACGGCACGAGTGACATTTGCAACCCGGTTGCACTCCGGCCCTCCTATCTTTGCCGACAGAAACACAATCGGCAATCATATGAACAAAGGACAAAAAAACACCGTAGTGCGCATTGCAGCGAGCGCACTGCTTCTCGGCACCGCCTGGCTGCCGCTACTGTCACCGGCCCTGCACATCGCCCTGTGCGCGGCAGCCTATCTCGTCATCGGTGCCGACATCCTTTTCCGGGCAGTCCGCAACATCCTGCACGGCAAAATCTTCGACGAGAACTTTCTGATGTCGGTCGCGACCGTCGGCGCATTTGCCATCGGCGAATACCCGGAAGCGGTCGCGGTCATGCTGTTCTATCAGACCGGAGAGCTGTTTCAGGATATGGCCGTAGTCCGGAGCCGCAAATCCATCGCAGCGCTGATGGATATCCGTCCCGACTACGCCAATCTGGAAGATGCCCGTGGAGAACTGCACCGGGTAGCACCGGATGATGTCCCGGCCGGCAGCATCATCGTCACCAAGCCCGGCGAGAAGATTCCGCTGGACGGCGTCATCGTAGCCGGTTCATCCACACTCGACACCGCAGCCCTTACGGGCGAAAGCCTGCCGAAGGAGGTGACCGAACACGACATCGTCCTCAGCGGCAGCCTCAACATGACCGGCCTGCTCCGGATACGGACGACCGGCGTTTACGGCGAATCGACGGTAGCCCGCATCCTCGACCTGGTAGAGAACGCAGACACGGGCAAGGCCGCCACCGAGAAATTCATCACCCGGTTCGCCCGCTATTACACCCCCGCCGTCGTCATCGCCGCCCTTCTGCTGGCAGTCGTCCCACCCCTGCTCGCCGGAGGGGATTGGCTCGTATGGCTCAATCGGGCTCTCATCTTTCTGGTCATCTCCTGTCCCTGTGCCCTCGTGGTATCCATCCCGCTCACCTTTTTCGCCGGCATAGGAGGTGCATCCCGCAAAGGGATTCTCATAAAAGGGTCCAACCATCTGGAAACACTGGCCCGTGTCCGTACCGTCGTCTTCGACAAGACCGGTACGCTGACCGAAGGCAGCTTCACCGTCACGGCCGTCCACCCGGAAATCATTCCGGAGACGGCATTGCTGGAAACGGCCGCACTGGCCGAAAGCTACTCCGACCATCCCGTGGCAGCCTCGCTGCGACGCGCCTATGCCCGGCCGCTCGATAAATCGCGGGTATCGGATATGGAAAACTTTGCCGGAGAAGGCATCCGGGCAAAGGTAGACGGACACGAAGTATATGCCGGAAACGAGAAACTGATGCACCGTGCCGGCGTGGTTCCGAAACCGTGCGAATGCAAAGGGACCATCATCCATCTGGCAACGGACGGCAGCTACGCCGGACACATCGTCATCTCCGATACGGTCAAACCGCAGTCGTCCGCAGCCATCGCCCGGCTGAAAAGCGAGGGCATAGAGAAGGTGGTCATGCTGACAGGCGACCGCCCCGACGTCGCCGACGAGGTGGCCCGCCAGCTCGGCATGGACGAACTGTACGCCGGCCTGCTGCCTGCGGACAAAGTACAGCGCGTGGATGCCCTGACGGCGTCGGAAAGCAAATCGGCCCGGCTCGCCTTCGTGGGCGACGGCATCAACGACGCACCGGTACTGAAACGGGCCGACGTGGGAATTGCCATGGGGGCGGCCGGAAGCGACGCAGCGATAGAAGCGGCAGACGTCGTACTGATGGACGACAATCCGCTCCGGATAGCCGAAGCCGTCGCCCTGTCCCGCCGGACGATGCGCATCGTCATGCAGAACATCGTATTCGCCATCGGGATAAAAGCCGCCATGCTGCTGCTGGGTGCCTTCGGTATCGCTGACATGTGGGAAGCCGTCTTCGCCGATGTGGGCGTTACGGTACTGGCAGTCCTGAATTCCCTGCGGGCGATGCGCTCCGAATAATCCCACGGCGGATACTGCGTTTATCGGTATCCGCCGTATGTTGCCAACGTTCGGGGAGCGAACCTCCGTTCCTGTCCCCTACGGCAGGCGCAGAAGCCGTACCATATCCGGAACATCCGATATCATAAAATTTCTGCCGCGGCAATTTGGAGAATTGATTTTTCTACTTATCTTTGCACCCGCTTAAGGTTAATAACCGCACGGTGCCATAGCTCAGATGGTAGAGCAAAGGACTGAAAATCCTTGTGTCCCCGGTTCGATTCCTGGTGGCACCACTTGAATAAGGGAGTTGCATTTGTTGCGACTCCCTTTTCTGTTACTGTCTGTACAAATTGACGCCGGCAAGATACGGCAACAGCCCTTCTTATGCACCGTCGGCCGCCCCTCTTTCTGTCGAAGTACGGCAAGCATCGTTTCAAGCACACTACCCGCACACCATCGCAGGAAGCGACCTACCAACAAAAAGGGATAGTCCCCTGCCTAGCCGCTCAGGCCGCCGTCCGGGCACGTTCATGTCCATATAGAAAATTCTCACCCTGTGTATAACGGGGCATCCGCAAGGTATCCGGGCCCTACGCAGCCGGTCCGAACTCTGCGTATCGCAAAGCCTCCGAACCATATCCTGTCCCGAACGAAAGGCACGGAATATGCAATCAATATCATACGGGCATATCGGCCGACCCGAGCATCAGCTCTGTACCCGCATGGCCACGGCTCCAAATACCGGACAACCGAGAAACATTAAAAACACAATCATATGGACACGAAAATAGTAATAGAAAATGCGGAAATATTCAACGGGAAAGACCCCGAAACCGTCAAAGGCAACATCCTGATTGAAAACAATCTCATCGACAAGATTTCGGCACAGCCCCTGCCGCCGGAAACGACCGCCGGAGCCACTGTTATAGACGGTACCGGAAAATTCCTTATGCCGGGCCTTATCGACGCGCACTGGCATGCCTATCTATGCTGCAACACGATGGCCGACCTGCTGGCCGGAGAACCCTCCTACACCTACCTCGTAGCCGGCCGAGAAGCGACCGCCACCCTGCTAAGAGGATTCACGACCATACGCGATGCGGGCGGCCCCGTCTTCGGATTGAAACGCGCCATAGACAACGGCGTTCTGGAAGGCCCGCGCATCTATCCGAGCGGTGCCATGATTTCCCAAACCTCGGGACACGGCGATTTCAGTCCGGTCTACGAACAGGCGCACGGCGACTGTTGCTGCGGTCTGGCACACGTCGAAGAACTCGGCGCATCCAGAGTAGTCGACGGCCCCGTCGCGGTAACGGCCGCTGTCCGGGAGAACCTGAAAAAAGGGGCCTCGCAGATAAAACTCATGGCCGGCGGAGGTGCCGCATCGCTGTACGACCCGTTGGACGTGACCGAATTCTTTGACGAAGAGCTGCAGGCGGCCGTTCGGGCCGCCGAAGATTGGGGCACCTATGTCATGGTACATGTATACAATCCGCGCGGAATAGCCCGTGCGCTGAAAGCAGGAGTGAAAAGCATCGAACACGGACACCTTATAGACGAAGCGACCATGGCGCTGCTGGCGGAGAGCGGTGCATGGCTGAGCATGCAGGCATTCGCTCTCGAAGACAACACGTACCCCTCCCCCGTTCAACAGGCCAAACATGTCCAAATCACCGAAGGTACAGACCGTACCTACAACCTGGCGAAACAATACCGTGTCAAGCTCGCCTGGGGTACCGACCTGCTTTTCAATCCTAAAAATACGAAAAACCAGAATCATGGCATCGTCAAACTCCAAAAGTGGTTCAGCAATTTCGAGATTCTGAAAATGGTGACGCACGACAACGCCCAACTGCTGGGAATGTCGGGAGCGCGGAATCCCTATCCGGGTACGCTCGGCGTCATCGAGGAGGGCGCCTTCGCCGATATGCTGGTGATAGACGGCAATCCGCTCGAAGACATCAGCCTGATAGAACATCCCGAGACCGCGTTCAAGGTAATCGTCAAAGATGGCAGCATCGTGAAAAACACGCTCGGGACACAGGAGAGCGCATGATATGCAGCACGGGCACGCCGGCATACGCCGGCCGTAAATTGCGGGAGGTGAACAATTCGCCTCCCGCAGCCTTTTATCCGCACGGCCTCTCCGCCGAAAACGACGGACATCTACATAATGGTATAACTGAAAGATACGCCGATTTTGGTAGGTCCCAGATAACTGTTCCGGCCGTGGCCGAGGAAACGACCGCACTGCTTCCAAACGTATTCGTCGTACTCCAGACTGACATACCCCACTCCTATCGTGGCCTCCACATGCCAACGCTTTCCGATACTCCACATATACCCGTACGAAAGTCCCACTCCGAACAGCGAACCTTCGTAACGCCGCGTCCCCATTCCCAGCCACTCGATACCTCCGGCATTAAAGTCGGAATAGATGAAGTTGGCACCGATAAAGTGCCCGGAAAACCGACGATAGGGCCAGAACCGAACCTCGGGCTGAACCATCCAGAACTTGAACTTCCGATTGTCCGCATAAGTCCAGGGATTATACCCGCCCGTCACCTCCAACGTAATACGCCGGTCCAACCCGACTTCGAGTCCCGCATTGAAGGATGCCGTCGCCCAGTAAAGCGCATTGGTCTTCACCGTGAGACGAGGCATCTCCCGTTCCGCTCCCCGTACCGTCTGGGCACCGAGCTCGCCATGCGGCACGGCCGCAAAGCCGAGGAGGCATAGAATCCCGTATATGACTACTCTTTTCATTTTATTGTCTGAAATTTATAACGTTCCCCCGGTCAGCCGTCCCGGAGAACCGACGCACAGCCGCAGGTCGCATCATCCGTTCTGACACACCTGTTCCACTATCCACGCCCAAAGATTGGCCGTCAACCGGTCGAAATCCGTCGTCACCGTACCGGTTGCATTCGCCTGGGTGCTGAGACTGCCGTTCTGGTTCAGATTGGCATCGCCGAGGTAAACGATTCGGATGTCTGATTGACACCGACAGAGAGCGTCTTCTCCTGTCCGGCAGCCGTGCTGACCAGCAGGGGCGTCACGGCCGAAGGATAATCGGAACAGTAGGCGGCATAGTTGTCCGCCCGTGAAACCACCGCGTTCTCGGCCACCTGACCGAACGGCGTCGTAAAGAAGCGTCTGTTGGCATCGGTCTGCGCCGCCCGCTTGAAATTACCGCCGATATTATTCTGATAGTAATATTTCCATGTCCCGTCCGAAGTCAGATACTGCCGCAGTTTCGCATTGGTCGCTTCGGTATCCGTGCCGACGATAAGCACACGGCCGGTATCGGCCCGCAACCATGCGAGTACCGCCTGCGCCAACTCGTCCGATATGGCCGTATTATAGGTCAGATAGATGACATCCTGTGCATTGATGATTCGTTTGACACTGTTGAATATCTCCAACACCCCCGTGCTGACCGCCTGCATCTCCACATTGGAGACCTCCGTAAAGGCGAAGCCTCCCACCACGACCGTACCGGTGGGCGAAAAATTCTTGGTATTGTCCAGTATGCGGCGCAATGCCATACCGCTGGCGGAAGAGGGCGTTCCCGTACCGAGCGAACCTATTTCATGCACCGACAGCACCCGGATGATTCGGTCTTTATACAGGCTCGGATTCTCCTGCGTCACGGTAATATCGAACGTCCACCGTCCTCCGCTGACGCGCAGCCGCGACACGACGTTCCGGTCCGTTCGGTTGTCTTGCGAAGCCGTGAACAAAAGATACGAAACCGCATCGTCCGCGCCGGCATCGCGGCCTATCGACACCGTAAAGTTACTGTTACCGGTCAGTGTAGTTCCGACTCCGGTCACTGCCGTACCCGTCGGAACGCCCGACGCATCAAGCCATTGGATGGTATAGGGTACGGTAGCCTGTACATCTACCCGTCCGCTCTTGCCGGCTACGTAACCGAGCGTCAGGGTCCGGGATGACACACCGAGATAATTGTCTCCGTCAAAATACATTTCGGTCGTGAAATCCTCCCACGCCTCTACCTGGGCCACGATACTCGTAGCACGATTCTCCGCTGCCGAAGCGGCATCACTCCAGCCCGTTCCGGTCACCTTCTTAATCCGAAAAACATATTTATGATTTCTCAATACCTGTCCGAAAGGATGACCTTCCACACCGGGATTGAAGTCGATTCTGTAATATGACAGCTCCGACGCCCCATCGTAATAGCCTCCCACCACGATGCAGGTGACATCCGACAACTGGGCTGCCGCATCGGTTTCGCCGGCAGCCTCCGGCACGTAAATCCCGCCGACAGCCGACGGGTCGGCCTCAGCTGCCGCCACCCCGACCGGAACCGGCGACTTGCCCGCACCGGGCGGCACGGAAGGTTCCGTCACCTGCGGCGTATCGGCAGATGCGAGCCGATTAGGGGCAATTTGAATCCGGTCATTGGGCCGGTAGACGGCTACGCCCGCTATCCAGAAAGAACGGGAATCAGCATCCAGTTCCTTCTCCACATCCACACGGGCAACAGCCCGCAGCATACGGATATCGAAACGGTTTTCCACACCGGGCACCAAGCCGTTGGGAAGCGTTACCTCCCCGTACATCGGCAGGTTCCCCGTCAGCCCCGCAAAAGAACATCCCAACCCGGAACGCACCGTCGCCTCATCGCTGCCCGCGGCCGGAGCATAATTCGCAAAAGCATCGCCGTAATTGCCGGCAATCAACAATTTGACCGTCTTGTCCGTCCCCGTCAACTTGGCTTCGAACGAAGTCGTACTACCGGTAACCTGCAAACGTTCTCCTTCGGACATATACCGGTACAGATACCGGCCGTCCACTTCCTCAAAAACGAGAACCCGCACCGTTGAGATAAGGTTCTCCGCCTCCTCCGACCGGGTAGCCGCCCTTTCCCTGCCGACCGGCAGCTCTGCCTGCGGCAGACTGATTGTCAGACGTACCACCGCTTCGTCACCGGCTGTTCCGCCGAAACCATCCGCCGACGGCTCGGCACACGCCACGGCGAGCAGGCAGAGCGACAGCAGCAACGCCCGCCAACCGCCCGGACGGAATCTGCCTCTACCGCAACTTCCGGACATATCGTTATTCTTATTCGTATTCATATCGTTTCCCAATTACCAAATTTCCCATTGATAGACTTCGTTCCAAGGTGTGATTTCCATACGGACGGAAATTCCCGCCTCCTGTCCGACATCTATCAACAGATTGACCGTCTGTCCGGCAGGCAGCGAAATGGGCATCCCGTCATCATCGGTCGTAACCGCCGCGACCAACCGATCTGCCGACCGAACGGTCATCCTTTCATAAAGACTTACTCCGACGCCCGTTTCGGCATCGTCCGGAGTATCAGTATGAATCATATTGAATGTCCCTACGGTCGCAAAATCGCCGTTCGGACCGAATGTTCCGGCCCTTCGGACAGTTGCCGTACCGGCCATCGGCTTCCCGTTGAAATCATACCCGTCGTTGGGCGCCTGAACGGTAAAATAATAACGCTCTTCCGGCACTCCGTCGTCCAGTCCCCTGACCGTAATGTGCATCCGGGCATTCTTGCGCACGACGGTCACCTCTTCCGGCATACCGGTTCCTGCCGACGCAAGCTGCAACTGTCCGAAAAACAGGTTGTCCGGCACGCCGTGATACGTATCGTCCTCCATAAACAGCGAAACTGCCCGATTTTCGAGCCGGCTGCCGTCGTCCGGAATATGGAACTGCTGCCCCGCCCCCACATTCGTCCATGCCGAAATACGACAGCCGGCCAGATTCCGCTCGGGAAGCATAACGGGAATGCGGTGCATGATTTCATCGCTCGTAACGGAAACATGTCCCGTATACTCCCCGGTCGGCCCAAACAGATAGAGTTCGGCACCGCCGGCCTCTCCGTTCTCCGTAATATCGCGACCGGTCACGGTATCCATGACCTTCAGGACGACCGAACGCACCGCCGTCTCCGGAGGACAGTTATCCCGATTCTCACGGATACACCCCGTCAACAGGAGGAGCAGTATACCGCCTCCAAACAACAACTGTATGATATGTATCGACCTGTTCACGACCGGATACTTCTGCAAAGCATGCCGCAGACCCTCCGGCAGGAGCTGCCTCAGCAGTTCCTGCCGGATTACGGGTGCGGCTTTTCCACCCTGCTACCATTCTACATTCTGAATCAAATCCGTCGCCCACTCCTGAGGTTCGACGGTAACGGTCAGCGAAGCAGGGTCGGCCGGTACTTCGGGATTGTCGCTGCCGCTGCCCAGCCGCTTGAGTGTCACATTCACCACATACACGCTGTTGCGGCGAATAAAGGTTCCGTCGCTGGTGGCACCGTCGCTACCCACCGTATCGTTAATACGGAACGGAAAATAGACCGGCTGGCCGTCATAGGTTCCCGCCAAAGTTATCAGCGTGGTATTGCCGTCGCCGTTATCGCTCGGCAATACGTAAAAATAACGATTGGCATAATCGCCGGTAGAGATGGTTTCCGCCAGATAAGTTTTCACTGTACTCTTATCGCCCTGCATACCTCCATAAAAGGCATCCGGCGTATAATCCACCGAAGGCAGCCCCATCTTGACGGAACTGCGGGCTTTCATGACCATGACCTTGGTCAACGCGAATTTAGCTGCATCATGGCCTGCTTCGGGCGCTATCGTAAGCGTTCCCAATTTCACTTTGGCTACAACCCTGCTAATCGGAATGGTCGCTTCGGAGACGGTATTGGCCGACAGCACAACCGTATCTTCCCCGCTCATGAACAATCCGTCGGCGGTCGTAGCCTGTGTGTCGAGGTCAATCACATTACCGGCATCTTCAAACCAACCGTAATTGATGCTGTCCGGAAATGTAATCGCTGACGGTACATTCGCCACCACGACCACCTTTTTGGTCCCCGCAACCAGACCGGTAATGGTTTCCGAAATCTGATTCGGAGCAAACGTATGTTTCTTGTCCAACGTACCGTTGGAATTGAAGACAAATACCGTCACGTTATGCAGCTTGTTTTCTGCTTCCTTGACGGCCTCCGCATCGTCGGGCGAGCCGACCGCTTTGCTTACGGGAACCTGCCCGCTCAGGGTTACGGTAAGAGAAGCATTCTCCCCTTGTGTGAGTTCCTCCCGACCCATGCCGGTACAGGACACCGCCAAAGCGGCCCATCCCAGCAGGCACAAGCCTACCGCCCAGAGACCTGTCCTTCCAATAAAACTGTTCGTTTTCATAATCAGCTATCTTATTTATAAAATAATACAAAACCGAAACTTAATATCGTAAGACTGTTTCGGTCTACCTACAGGTCATGCAAAAACCAAACATTATTCGCCGTTTTTGAAAAATATTTTTACACCGAAAGGGAAAGCCCCCGCCGCCGACAGGCCAACCATCTCATCACCAACTTCCTCCGTCCCGTATCGATTTCTCCCCGCATCACCACCGCATACGGCAGCCACTACCATGCCTCTGTTAAACAATCAAGGGAAAGATTCTGCATCTTTCCCTTGATTGTTTGCTTTCCTCTCGGTTTTATAAGGGCATGCCGTTCTCGAACAGTTTATCCGTTACGACGAACCGATAATGCGCTTCTTCCCAAAACGCATCGTCGTACACGCTTCCCGCATCGCCGGGACGCTGGACGACATATACCTTGCCGTTGGATATGGTCGTATAGTTCTCGGTCGCATCCGGCAGCAGGTAGAACGGATTCGCGCCGTCGAACGAGTAAACATTGTGATAGGAATCATCCTTATAGCCTTTCCCTACGAAAAACCGTCTTCAGCCCTACCGCCCGGCCCAGAAGAGTAAATCCGGAACAGAACATAGTCGCTGGAACTCTTGTTCTGAAACAGATACATCTGATGATAGTTCGGTAAATATTCGATTCGCTCTACCTGTTTGCGACATGAAAGGCAGCTTGCTGCCAATACGCATAACATACCTATCGCATATATTTTTTTCATAGGTCGAAGTTTTACGTTATCCGATTATAATTCCGTCTCCGAGTTCTTCTACCGGACGCCCATCTTTGAAGAAATCGTCCGTAATGGTATAGACATGGTAAGTAATATGGTTTTCAGTATAGACCGAATCGTAAAAAGCATCGAAATAAGGACTCTCCGGTGAAGGCTCGAATACCACATAAAGTTCATCAGTATAAAAATATAGCCAATCTATATACTTGGAGAATGAGCCATATAAAAAGAATGGACTATTCGTATCACTGTATGGATCAGAGTACATTTTATAAACGGAATGACAACCACCTTTAGCTATCATAAATCCATCTCGTCTTATGCCATCATCGAATGACTCATACGCGACGAATACATCTTTCGAAGAATTATTGATAAACTTATATTCATTATATCCTGTTTGTTCATACCGGGTAATCACTTCTTTTTCGCAACCGGTAGCCAAGACGGGAAATAGGCACAGCAACAAAATTCGAGTGAAGGTTTTCATAGGCTTGCGGTTTTAGATTTTGTCATGCGGATGGTGATAACTGTATCCGTTCAAACAAATTTAATGATAACATCCCGAATATCAAAGTATATATACGGGCGTCTGTATCGCCGGATTTTAATATGGCGGTAATATCGCCCGTCTCGTCTGTCCGGTTTGCAGGTCGGAAAAACGATGCTCTTTCGGCTGGCGAAGATGCGCCATTGGGATAATGGTAAATGAAAAGGAAGGGCTTCCCGGCCCTTCCTTTTCATTCAGTCGGTTCGTATCTCTTATTGGAGGCTCTTGAGGAACTCTTTCACTTCTACCGCTACGCTGGGGCCGTTGTAGCCGAACTTCTCGTCGAGTACCTTGTACGGTGCGGAGTATCCGAAATGGTTGAGACCGTGTATGAACCCGTCGTCGCCCACAAGGGTACGCAGGTTTACGGAGAGCCCCGAGGTGAGACCGTAGCGCGGTACTCCCGGCGTCAGTATCTCGCGGACATACGCCGTACCCTGGTCGCGGAACAGTCCCTCCGAGGGAACGGATATGATTCTCGCCGAAATACCCTCCTCTGCCAGGAGCTGTGCGGCGTCGGCCAGTGTGGAGACTTCCGAACCGTCTGCTATCAAGAGCACGTCGGGTTTTGCGACATCGGCTACCACGTAAGCCCCCTTGTGCAGTTTTTTCGCCTCTTTTTTGCGGTCGCCGGGCAGGTCTTTGATGTTCTGGCGCGAGAGGATGAGCGCTACGGGGCGCTGCTCCTCGATGGCGAATTTCCATGCGGCGACCGTCTCCTGGCCGTCGGCGGGACGCAGTACGACCATCGACCGTTCGCCCCGGTGGTTGTGGACGTGCTCCATGAGTCTTATCTGTGCCTCCTGTTCGATGGGCTGGTGCGTGGGGCCGTCCTCACCGACGCGGAATGAATCGTGCGTCCAGATATAGACGACGTGCAGCCTCATGAGGGCCGACAGGCGGATGGCCGGTTTCATGTAGTCGGAGAAGACGAAGAAGGTACCGCATGCGGGAATTACGCCGCCGTGCAGAGCCATACCGTTCATGATGCAGGCCATGGTGAACTCGCTGACGCCCATCTGGAGGAACTGTCCGGAGAAGTCGCCTTTGGCGAAGGCTTTCGTCTTTTTGAGGAAGCCGTCCGTCTTGTCCGAGTTGCTGAGGTCGGCCGAGGCGACTATCATGTTGCCTATCTTTTCCGCGAATACGCCCAGCACCTTGGCGGATGCCGCCCGCGTAGCGACGTCCTTGCCGGGGTCTATCGCATCGAAATCTATCTCGGGGAGTTTGCCGCTGAGGAAGGAATCGAGCTTTCCGGCGAGTTCAGGACTTTCACGGCGCCATTTGGCCTCCTCTTCCTTCATCCAGGCCACCCAGTTGCGCAGCTCTTTCGCACGTGCCTCGTACAGTTTGCGGCTCTGCGGGAAGATGGCGAACGGGTCGTCGGGATTGCCGCCGAGGTTGCTGATGGTTGCGGCGATGTCTGCACCGGCAGCCGAGAGAGGCTGTCCGTGGGTCGATACCTTGTTCTCGAAACTTTCGCCGTTCGCTCCGCGGGCCCCTTTCCCCATGACGGTCCTGCCGATGATGAGGGTGGGGCGTTCGGTCTCCCTGCCCGCTGCAGTCAGCGCTTCGCGTATTTGGTCGGGGTTGTGACCGTCTATGCTGATGACGTTCCAGCCCCATGCACGGTATTTGCCTGCGATGTCCTCGTTCATGACCTCCTCGACAGTGGTTGAGAGCTGGACGTTGTTGGCATCGTAATACATGATGTAGTTGCCGAGTCCGAGCAATCCGGCCATGCGGCCTACGCCCTGTGCCACCTCCTCCTGGATACCGCCGTCGGAGATGTATACGTATGTCTTGTGGGCCATCCATTCACCGAACCGTGCGACGAGGAAGCGTTCGGCAATGGCAGCGCCGAGCGCCATCGCATGTCCTTGTCCGAGCGGGCCGGAGGTGTTCTCTATCGCGTGTGCGAGGTCTGCCTCCGGGTGTCCGGGGGTATGGCTTCCCCACTGGCGGAAGTGCTGCAACTCTTCGGCAGGCATGATGCCGGCCAGTGCGAGGACCGAATAGAGCATCGGCGACATGTGCCCCGGGTCGAGGAAGAAACGGTCGCGGAACGGATAATCGAGTTTGTCGGGGTCATAGTTCAGGAACTCCGAATAGAGGATGTTGATGAAGTCGGCGCCTCCCATGGCTCCGCCCGGATGTCCCGATTTTGCCTTTTCGACCATTGCCGCAGACAGTATCCTGATGTTGTCCGCCGCCCTGTTGGTGATTGTGTTGTCCATGATTAATTAGTAGTGAATTTTATAGCTCTTCGGGTTCGTCACCCGACCGTGCCGGTATGCAACGGCATCGCAAATTTAGGTATTTCGTATGAAAGAAACACGGTTCCTCCCAACTATTTGTCGTTCCGTACTTTTTCCTGATAATCTGTCTGCCTTTGGTGGGGGCGTCGGCGGCTGGTTGTCGGGCTCTTCGTCGTGCGTTCATTTGGGAGCGAGTGACATACGGCTTACTGCCGGAACCGGATGCGGCCGGGGAAACGGCCGAAAGAACGGTCGGTGTGACTGTCGGCCTGAGAAGAGGGGAAGGCTGGCCGGATGTCCGTTGGTGCGTGAGGAAAAGAAAAACCGGCTGAAATCTTCAGCCGGTTTTTCTTTTTGTTCAGGAATACTTTAGAAAGGCCATTCCGTATCGCCTGATATTTCGCCTTCAAACGTGCAGACACCGCCGTTGAAGGATGCCAGGGTTTCCTGTTTGGTAATGGCTGAACCGGTTTCATCCATGATGAGGAGCAGGAAGAAGAACTGAGCATTTGTGCCTTCCAGTTCCATGTTTTCATTCACGGTGAATACCATGGGCGAACTGCACTGGAAGGCGAGGTAGTCGCTGCCCCGCTGGCCCCAGCCAATCTTGCCGTTGTAGTTCGCATCGCCGAAACCGTTCACGCGGCCGTCGAATATCATCTGCATGTTCTCTGCGTCGAATTCACCTATGAGTTTCGGCGAATCGCTTACGTCGAACATGTTCTCCATGATATAGGTTCCGTTAGCACCTTCCCGCAGGATAAGAGTCCACTCCGAGGGGGAACCGTTCGAGGTTTTGAAAGTGTACTGACCATACTGTACGGCCATGACATTCTCAATCGTGACGTTGCAGGTGTTGCTCGAACCGATGTTGGCGCCGTTGGCGCTTTCGATGGTGAGCGTAACGGTGAAGTCGTCGTTGATGGTAGGCTGCCATACCGGAATCATCTGTATGAACGAATCGTTGTTTTCCGTAATCTTAATCGTAGTCGATGTGATGAGCAGTACCTGGTCGATGTCGTCCACACCGGTTGCGGTGATATTGACGGTCACGGGGTATCCTCCGGGTTCGCCGGTGAGTTCGAGCGGCACAGTGAATAATCCCGAGTTTTCGCTTACCGTTACCGAAGTTTGTCCGAAATTGACCACGGCAGTGCCAGGGTCGATAGGACCTTCGTCCTTTTGGCAGGAAGAGAGTGCCGCAGCGCCCAATATGCTTAAGAATATTACTTTGATGTATTTCATAATGTGTTTGATTAACCGTTTATTACCAGTTCAATTGGTCCGAGATGTTCGGGTTGGATGTTTTTTCCGACTGCGGTATAGGCCATACGAAACGGTAGTCCGTAGCGGGGATGTTGAGGTAAAGGCCGGTGGTTACTACCAGCGAGCTTGCCTGCGGGTCCTGACCGGTACGGTCCATTGCGTCGCCCCACCTTTTGAGGTCCGCGATACGGTTGCCTTCCATGAACATCTCTTTGAGGCGTTCCTGCTTGATAGCGGCGAATACTTCGTCTATCGATGCGTACGGTGTGTAAGTATAGCCCGGGATACGTGCGGTAAGCAGTTTCTCGAGATACTTGTTGGCTCCGTCGAGATTGTTTGCCCGTGCATAAGCCTCCGCAGCCATCAGTACGAAATCTGCGCTTCGGTAAACGACTACGTTCTGCATGAGTTCGTTGGTCGTGGCCGTCGTATTCAGGGCCGGGTTACCGGGATACTTGGCGATGTATTTCACTCCGGTGTAGAGCGTCGTACCGCTGAGTATGGGCACGTCCGACCTGAAATATACCTGCGAACGGATGTCGTTGGAAGCATAGAGGTTCAGCAGCCATGCGGAGGGCAGATAGAGCGGCTGTACCTGTTTGCCGTCGTTGTACGGGTCTGCGCAGAACATGCTGCCGTATTGCGAACGGCCTTCGTTCAGGCTGGCGTAGAACTGGAACAGGATTTCCGTACCGTTGGTGTTGTTCTTCCACATGTCGGCGAATGCGTCGGCATTGTTGATGAGTATCGAGGCGTCTGCAATGGCAGCGGCAGCGGTGGCAGCGGCTTCATACTGGTCGGTGTGCAGCAGTATCTTCGCTTCGAGGCACTGGGCGGTCAGCGGAGAGAGATAATAATACTGCGTAGGATTGCCGAGCTCATTGTAGTAGCGCTCCAGAGCCTCCTTGCCTGCGGTGAGGTCTTTGTTGATGAAGTCGTACGTGTCGAACAGGGTAGACCTTTTATTCCTTGCGTTCACATCGACCTTGTCGGTCAGAATGATACCCCAGTCGGTCGTAGCCGTTTCAGGATTGTAGTCCTTGCAGTAGAACGTGGCCAGCTGGTGGTTTATCATGGCCCTGAACAGACGGGCTTCACCGATATAGAGGTTGAGCTGTTCGCGTTCGCTTTCCGTCATCTTATTTTCGTTGCCTTCTTCCAGCGAGTTGTCCCGTTCGATGAGTTCGTTGGCTTTCTGGATGAAGTAGTTAATCTGGTAGATACCGCCGTAGCAGTATGTCCAGAGCTGTTCTACGTAGCTGTCGTTGTCGGCAAACGTCCAGGTGTACTGGAAACCCATCTGGTTACCGTAATCCAGCGTAGCATTGATACCTTCCGCCTGCATGTTCACCGGGATGACGGTGTACGACGAGAAACACTGACGGGCGAAGTAGTAGAGGCTGAGGCGGAACTGGCCGGCGTCCTTGAAGGTAGTGAACGCCTGCTCTTCGGGTATCGCGTCGCCGTCAGGGTATTTGTCGAGATTACAACTTGCTATGCTTCCCGCGAGGAGCATTAGCAGTGCAACTTTCATTATATTTTTCATATAGTTGGTTTTATATTAATCGTTAATTATTAGAATACGAGTTCCAGACCGAAAGAGTACTGACGCGTGTTCGGGTACATACCGTAGATAATCGAGCTGTCGTATTCGGGGTCGTATCCGGTGTAGTTGGTGAGCGTCCAAAGGTTACGCATTACAACGGAGAATTTTACGCCCTGAATGAAGCCGGTCTTCTTGAGGAGCGACTGCGGCAGCTGGTAGGAGAGCGAGAGGTTCTTCAGACGCAGGTAGGAAGCGTTTTCCAGATATGCCGTGCTGTAGAGCGAAGTTTCGCCGTATTTCGGAATATTGGTAACCTGTCCCGGTTCGCGCCAGATGTTCTTCATGTATTCGGGGCGGGCTGTCCTCGGTACGATGTTGCTGCTTTCGTTGAAGAAGCGGTCGCCGTTGATGAGCCACTTGTCGAGCTGATATGCGAAGTTCACCTGGAGAGAGAGACCTTTCCAGCTTGCGCTCAGGTCGAAACCGCCGTTGTACGGTGCGATGTACTGCTTGTCGAGCGTAATGTATGCGGCGAGGTTGGTATCCTTTACGGGGTTGCCGTTGCCGTCGTCGTACATGGCCTTACCGTCGCGCGGGTCTACACCCATGAATACGGGCATGTAGAACGACCATGCGGATTTGCCTACCTCGTACGTACGGAACGAATCGGGCTGGGGAATCGAGGTCGTGGTGCCGTAAAGCTGGGTTATCTTGTTGTTGTTGTAGCCGAATACAGCGCCGATGGTGATGTTCCAGTCGTCGTTATGGAACAGGGTGGCGTTGATATCGAGGTCGACACCCTGGTTCTTCATCTTGAGGGCGTTTTCGCCTCTGGAGGTGATACCCGACGACGGAGGATAGGGTACGTCGTACAACATGTCGCTGGAACGGCGGTCGTAGTAGGTTGCCGAAACCGACAGCCAGTTGAACAGACCGAATTCGAGGCTTACGTTGAACAGGCCCTGTTTCTCCCATCCGAGGTAGTTGTTACCGGTGGATGCGAAGTATTTGCCCGATACGTCGCCGTAGTTGGCTCCCGTCGATACGAGGCGCAGGCTCGCATAGTTGCTGATGGAGGAGTTACCCTGCGTACCGTAGGTCACGCGCAGTTTGAGGTCGGTGAGTACGCGGTTGTCCTTGAGGAAATTCTCCTCCTTGATGTTCCACATACCGCCGATTGCGTAGAACAGCGCGTTGCGGTTGTCCTTACCGAACCGCGAAGATGCGTCGTTGCGGAGCGTGAGGTCGAAGGCGTATTTCCTGCCGTATTCGTAGTTCACGCGGCCGAAGAACGAGAGCATGTTGTAGCTGCTGTAACTTTCGCTGACGTCGGACATTTTGACTTGCGTACCTTTTCCTATCAGGTAGAGGGCATCGTCGATTTGGCCGCTCGAACCTGCCATGAATCCCTGCGAGTAGTAGTCGATGCCTTCCTGGCCGACGAGCAGGGTGATGTTGTGCATATCCTTGATAGGCTCGAATTTGTATTCGATGGTATTACTGGTCGAGAGGGTGTAGTACTGCGAGAACTGACGCGTACGGCTACCCGTACCGCCCGAGGCGAAGTGTGACGGGAGGGCGGTGAAGGTATAGGTGCTGTAAGCGCCGTCGATACCGTTCAGGCTGGTTATCGTGAGGCCCTTGACGGGAGTCAGCACGACGGAGAAGTTACCGTTGAGCAGATGGTTGTTGCCCCACTGCGGCGCTTTCTCCATGACGTAGTACGGGTCAATCATGTTGTTCGGGAAGAGAAGATAATCCTCTATCCGGCCGGTCTCTTCGTCGAAATACTGCCTGGTCATGTAGGTGGCCATGTATATCGGGAAGTTGGTTACCGACGTCGGGTTCAGACCCTGTGAGGTTATGGCTCCCTGAGTGGATTCGCGTTTGTCCACCGCTGCCGCGAGGTTGAGGTTGATACGCAGCCAGGAGTTGGCCTGTGCGGAGAGGTTGGTACGCATCGTGTAACGTTCCATGCTCGACTGCGGTGCCATACCGTCCTGGTTCATGTAACTTCCGGATACATAATAGCCGATGTTCTCGCTACCTCCGTTTACGGAAAATTCACCCGTGTAGGTAGGTGCGGTCTGGTAGATATAACGGAACCAGTCCACTGCGCCGAAGGTATCGAGCCTGTCCTTGTAGGTTGCGTAGTCTGTCTGCGAGATTTCGCCGAAATAGAGCTGCCAGTCGAGCAGGTCGTAGCCGTTCATCTGGCGGAACTTGTTGTTTACAGGGGTGGATACGCCGTAGTTGCCGCTGAAACGGAACTGGGCTCTCTGTGCCCTGCGGCTGCCCTTCTTGGTCGTCACGTAGATAACGCCGTTCGCAGCACGCGAACCGTAAATGGAGGTTGCGGATGCGTCCTTCAGCGTCACCATGTTCTCGATATCGTTCGAGTTGATGGCGAGGAACTGGTTGGCCGACGAGGGCATACCGTCGATGACGTAAAGAGGTTCGGTACCTGCACTGATGGAGCCCGCACCGTGGATACGGATGGACGAACTCTGGGAAGGTTCACCGGAACTTGTCATGACGGACATACCGGATACCTGGCCGGAGAGTGCGTCGGCGACGTTCATCACGGGTTTGTCGTTAAGAATGTTCGCATCCACGACGGAAACGGAACCCGTTACGGAACCCACCGAACGCGCCGAACCGTAACCTATCACGACCACCTGTTCGATTTGTTCGTTGTCTTCGGAGAGTTTCACATTCGCAACGGTCATGCCCGCCGTGATGGTTACCTCCTGTTTGGCGTATCCCAGGTATTCGAAAACCAGAACGGAATTCGCGGGAACGTTGTTGAGGGTGTATTCTCCTTCCATGCCGGTGACGGCAGCGTTCTGCGTACCTTTTACGACAACGGTCGCACCCATGACGGGTTCACCCGATGCCGCATCGGTTACGGTACCAGTTACCCGCTGATTCTGTGCGGCCAGTTGGAAGCACATTATCAGCATCGTGAAAACTGATAGTACGATTTTTCTCATACGAATTAATTTTAGTTTGTGTTGTTAAATGTGATGACCTTTCTTCTTGTGCTTAGCTTGTTTTAAAGTTTCTTTCATTTCCTGCATGGCATCATCCCTTTGTCGGATTCGGCCGCCGTTTTCTGCGGAGCCATGCCGTGTTGCGTATATTTTAAAGTTGAACATGCGGCACCGTTACCGCGACCTTTCGCTGAAAGCCACGGTAACAGAGATGAATACTTTCGTTTGCAATGCGTCTTGCTTGTCGCCCGTACATAGTGCGATAGTGCTGCCGCGGTTTTGGACATCACACACGGCGGAACGAAGATACGGATATTTTGTAAAAACACAAAAAAAACCGAGAAAAACAGGGCTGCGGCGAGGAATAGGGGCGGTTCGGGCGTGAAGTGCCGAACCGCCGTAGGACTTTTTTGAAAGATTGTTTTTTATCGTTCCGGTTGTCGGTAAACCGATGTTCCGGCTATATCCGCAGTGCGGATGTTGCGAATCTTTCGAAATGTGCGATAGTTGGCGATTTGTCGTTTTTTGCCGCAGGGACGGACCGGAGCCGTTTGCGGACAGGACGGGCGGAGAACGCCGCGGGGGTACACTCCGTCCGGAAGGTGTTATGCGGGGGTGGTTTCGAGGTATTCCCGGAGGATGAGCGCGTGGTTTTCGGCGGCGTTCCGGGAGGCGAAGAGCAGGGTGACTGTGGGGAGTTCCCGTATCTTCCCGGCGAATGCTGCCGCCGTCCCGGAGTGTTCCAGTTCCGACAGGTACCGTTTCCGGAATTCATCCCATCGGCCCGCCGGGTCCTGATGGTACCATGTGCGGAGCGCGGCGGACGGGGCCACCTCCTTTTCCCAGGAGTCGTAGTGAAGCGCATCCTTGCGGATGCCGCGCGGCCACAGCCTGTCGACCAATACCCGGTAGCCGTCGTCGGGGGATTCGGGTTCGTAAACCCTTTTGATGCGTATGCGTGTCATGGCGGAAATTTTTCCGCATGAGGGGGCAAAAAGTATGCCTTGCCGTCGGGGGGCGGTCAGAGGTAGCGGACGATACGTTCCAGCGCCATTCCGCGCGAGCCTTTCAGCAGGACTACCTTGTTTTTGACGTAAGCGAGCCGTTCCCGCAGGTAGAAGAGGGCGGCATCCATGTCGGGGAAGGTCATGAGCGACATTTTCTGTGTCGCTTCCCGCAGGTCGGCCGCGGCTGCGGCGTCGCAGAACTCCTGCCCTATCAGGACTACCCGTTTGAAATCCATGCCGAGTATCAGCTCCAGTATGGCACGGTGTTCCGCGGCGCTCCATTTGCCCAGTTCCAGCATGTCTCCGAGAATGGCTATCTTCTCCGATTTGGTCGCGTCCAGGTCGTAAGGTGAAAGTTTGCCGAACCAGTCGAGGGCTGCCCGCATGCTCGACGGATTGGCGTTGTAGCAATCCGCAATGACGATATTGTTTTTCGTACGTATTATCTGAGAGCGGTTGATGGTCGGGGCATAGTCCCGAATGGCGCCGTAGAGTTCTTTCTCTCCCACGCCGAAGTGGCGCCCGATGGTCGCTGCCGCGGCGATGTTGAAGCGGTTGTAGTTCCCGACAAGCTGGCTTTTGAGGCCGTCAGCCGCCTCGGCTCCGTACCGGACCGTTTTCAGCGTAGGGCGCTGTGCGGCCATTGCGGCCAGCGTCGCATCGTCCTGCCGGACGAAAGCCACTCCTCCGTCGGCCGCCAGCCGGTCGTAAAGCTCCCCTTTGGCGGCCTTCACCCCCTCTTCGTCTCCGAAGCCTTCGAGGTGTGCCTTGCCGATGTTGGTGACGATGCCGTAATCGGGTTTTGCGATACGACACAGGGCGGCTATTTCGCCCGGGGCGCTGGCCCCCATTTCGACGATACCGAATTCGATGCCGGCGGGCATGGCCAGCAGCGTCAGCGGGACGCCGATGTGATTGTTCAGGTTGCCCTGTGTGGCATATACCCGGTATTTCTGCGACAGGACGGCATGTACGAGCTCTTTCGTGGTGGTCTTGCCGTTGGTGCCGGTGATGGCGAGTATGGGGATACCCAGCCGCGTGCGGTGCATGGCTGCCAGCTCCTGCAACGTCTGGAGTACGTTATCGACAAGGAAATAATCCCTGCCGGGATTCGTCCCGGAAGGAATGGCTTCGGGGTCGTTCACCACGGCGAGGGCCGCGCCCTTCCGCAGGGCTTCGGCCGCGAAGGCGTTGCCGTCGAAGGAGGGGCCGCGCAGGGCGAAGAAGATGGCGCCTTCGGGAATGTGTCTGCTGTCGGTAGTGACGGCAGGATGCGCCGTATAGAGGTCGTATAGTTCCGATATTTGCTGTTGCGATGGCATGTGGCTGAGGGTGTATGGTGCGGGCGTCAAATGAATCTGTCTCCTTTGGTGAAGCGTGCGGTGTCTATGAACTTCTTGATGTTCTGCTCGTTCTCTTTCGGACATATCATCAGCACGTCTTCGGTGTCGATGACGATGAATTCGTCGAGTCCCTCCACCACGGCGAGTTTCCCCTCCGGTTTTTTGATGAGGCATCCGTGCGTGTCGAACAGGATGCAGTCCGGACTTTCGGTATTGCCGTCGGCATCCTTGGGAAGGTATTCGTAAAGCGAACCCCATGTGCCGATGTCGCTCCAGCCGAAATCGCCGCAGCGCACATAGACGTTGTCCGCCTTCTCCATGATACCGTAGTCTATCGAAATGGCACGGCATTCTGGGTAGATGCGTGCTATTCCCTCCTGCTCCCGGTCGGTGCCGTAGTCTCCCTCGATGGAGGCGAAGAGCTGGCAGGTTTCGGGCAGCATCCGGTTCATGGACTCCAGTATCGTGCGGGTCTGCCAGACGAATATTCCTGAATTCCAGAAAAATTCTCCCGACCGGAGGAAGGCTTTGGCCAATTCCAGATTGGGCTTTTCGGTGAAGGTCTTCACCTTGTTCAGACCGTCCCGGCGCATGGGCTGGTCTACCTGTATGTAACCGTAGCCGGTCGCCGGACGGGTAGGCTGTACGCCGATGGTCACCAGTGCCTCGTGCGAGGAGGCGAACTCGACCGCCTCTTCCACGACGTTCCGGAAAGCCGGTTCATTGAGAATGAGGTGGTCCGACGGCGTGACTATCATGGTGGAGTCCGGGGCGGTGGCCTTCAGCCGGAAAGCGGCGTAGGCGATGCAGGGTGCGGTGTTGCGGCCGAGCGGTTCGGCCAGTATCTGTTGCGGTGCGATTTCCGGCAGCTGTTCGAGTACGAGGTCGCGGTAGGTGCTGTTCGTGACGACGAGAAAGTTTTCTGCCGGGACGAACTCCGCGAACCGTTCGAAGGTGCTCCGGATGAAGGTTTTCCCCGTTCCTAAGATGTCGAGGAATTGTTTGGGCCTGCCGCTGCGGCTGATGGGCCAGAAGCGGGTTCCGGCCCCGCCGGCCATGATAACGCAATAGATATGGCTGTTCATCGCTTTGGGATGGTTTGTGATTGCTGTCGAAACAATGATTTCATCTTCCGGCTTGCATTTCGGACCGGATAAACAAAAGTAGGAAAAAATAGCGCATCGGCCAAACGCTTTCCGCTGCGAATTGCACCCGTTCCGTTGTCGTGTTCCGTCGGCCGCCACCGCTCGCCGGAACACGGAGAGTTCTTCGGGGCGGCTGCCGCTCTTTCCCGTCTGCCGTCAGTAGGCCGTTTTGTCCGGCTTCGCGCTCCAGAGGCGGAAGGCTTCGAGTGCCTCGCTGCGCATCAGCTCCTGTGAGGGGAGCCGCCGTTCGGAGCGCGGCAGGGCCAGTTCGTCGTATATCAGCGAGTCATCGAAACCGATGGCCTTCGCGTCCTCTTTCCCGTTGGCAAAATATACCTTGTCCAGCCGCGCCCAGTAGATGGCGCCCAGGCACATGGGACATGGCTCGCAGGAGGTGTATATTTCGCATCCGCTCAGGTCGAACGTACCCAGCCGCCGGGCCGCTTCCCGTATCGCCTGCACTTCGGCATGGGCCGTGGGGTCGTTCTCGGCCGTTACGCGGTTGGTGCC
>OLGA01000788.1_pt1 | contig 26398 bp, 28 predicted proteins | sample 1604881 | NCBI WGS metagenome assembly OLGA01 (sample SAMEA3888896, study PRJEB22519) | human gut metagenome | biome: human gut; feature: human-associated habitat; material: faeces | place: Denmark | collected 2009 | reverse complement strand
CCAGCGGCTTACCTATCTGCTGACACTATCCACTTACCGATGTGCTGACCTCACCCATATGCACACTTAATTACTCATTGCTAATTGCTAATTGCTAATTCCCGCACCCGAAACTGTTCTTGAGGTCTCTGCATGTGTGTAAGAAATGGTTTTGGAAGTTTCCCTTTAATAGTATTCGCTGGTGATACCAATTTTGTGTTTTGCAGTGTTCCGCAAAGAATATTGACAACTAAATGCACTTTTCCCATCAAGGAAATTCCATGTAAATACTCGGATAAGCAGGCTTCAGCCTCCGTTATGCGCCCAGCATGGTATAGTTCGTTAGACCTGTCGATTATTTTATTCATCTTGTCTTCGTGATTTTGAATCCCAAGAGAACTCGATATTTTTTCAACCAATTTAGGAGTATCTGTGAATTCATATCAGTTTATACATTGTTTCTCGTTAATATCAATCCACCAAGCAACTTTCGCAACTGGAATTTCTTCTTTCTTTATTTCATCAAGCATTATGACATAAACTTTTCGGTCGTAAAACTGCGTTGCAATTTTATATTCCCTTTGAACATATGAATTATTTTTCTTCAAAATTCCTTTCGTGAAAAACAGTATTACAGCTTGTACATTCTGTATTCTTTCTGTAATGGTAATTTCCGAATTGTCACCATATTCAATTCCATGATCATACCATAAATTGATACCAGAATGAGACATAGTCTTGGCGATAGGACCTACTCGGTGAGCATCTTCATTGTTATAACTGACAAAATAATAAACTGGATTCTTTGTCGGCTGAAATCCTAAGTAAGCTGACATTTATCACTTCACCTCTTTCATAGAGTTGTTTCTTACGGATGTAAAACTGCAATTCATAATCTGAATAGAGCATCTGTGCGGATCGCATTTTTATATTTCTGTTTTATAACGCATATTATTTCTGAGGCAATACTGCTCAGCATAGGAGCCCTTGCAACATATAATCAATACATCCTGATCTTTTCTAAATGCCAAATCAGAAATATATGATACACATGGCGGAATATATGCTATTTCCAAGTTATCACAATCCCAAAACGTGTAGTCCGGTATAGAGGCAACAAACGGATATTGAATTGATTTTGCACTTTGAAAACCATATGATACAGCAAAATCTGAGTTGTAATAGTTTATACGATGCTCAATGTGAGATATGATAGCTTCAATTTGTTCTTTGGTCGGCTCACTATCCAAATGAACTCCTTGAAGTTCCCTAATATCATAATCCCATGCGCAATCTAATGTCGCATTGCCAATGTAAATCGGAACGATCTTTCCGTCGGCCGCGTTTGTATATTCGATTTCTTTTTTTATCCAATCGTTGTTCTCCAGATTTTCAGTCACCAATAGTAAAACAAATCCATCTCTCACTGACTCATCAATTTCAGTTTGAATATATCTACGGAAATCGACTCCAACTGGAATTTCATTATCGTCGAACACAAGAAAATCTCTACTTAAAAGTGCCTGCTTTATTATTTCGTATACAGCCCTATCCTTACGTGCATACGAAATAAATACTTTTAGTTGTCTTGTGATATTTTCTACTTGCTGGGTGATATCACCATTGATATCTATTGTAAATACTTTCTTTCCGCTTAATTGTGCAATATACTCTCTCTCCGATTTGACCCATCGTGAATTTGCAGCATTATCGCTTTCAACATAAATAAACCACTCTCGTTCATTTATTTCTCTTTTTATGAGGGATTCTATTTCATTATCATCATTCAAACATTTCAAGAAAAACATCAACGGTTCAAAACCTCTATCTTCCAATTTGTTTCTAATTCTTCGCACAATATCAATGTCTAAATGTGAATGAGAAATAAATATCCAGCCACCGTCTTTGTTCATTCAAATGCTCCTATCTTAAATAATTTGTTCTGGATTATTGTATAAAAGCAACAGATAGCATCAATTTCTCGATTCGTTATCGTCGGAGCCATTCCAAAAATGATCGAAAAGATAGCGAATCATAATACGTGTTGTTTTGAGATAGTCCTGCTGGTCAAAATCTCTATTATGATCATAGACAAACGAATAATGAATGTTCATTTTAGAGCGTATCATAAGAATATACTGATCAGATATCTGATTATAGCTTTCATCATCGATCAACTTTAATATTTCATAAAGTTCTTTACACGCTAAAGGATATACGATATCGATCATCTTCTGTTCCCGCGGCGTTTCTTTGCGATACAGTATCAGTTCCGAATCAGAGAGCAATTGATGATCGTACTCTGCTTCAATCGCTTGCATTTCTTCCATAAAAGCATCACAAATATGGGGCTGCACAAGACGATTTGTTAAGCAAACGTTCCAAGCAAAACGTACATATTTCTCATATGCAATCTGCATATTTGCATTTTGACGTTTTTTCAATATCTTATATACGTCGGTCAGCATTTGAACAATTGTCTTTTCTTTGGATTTATCTCGTTCAGCAACAATCTCATATAGCTTCAAATAGGCATCGTCAGCTTTTCGGTATTGTTTTTGTTTTTCATAAATATCCGAAATCAATGCGTAAGGTTTGCTTTTATCCAATCCTAAAGTAGAATACAATTCATAATGGTAATCAAATAGATCAATGAATGATTCAGAAATGGCAATAATATTTTTATCAGAGCAATGATAATAGGGATTTTGCAGAAATTCAAGAATTTTATCGTATCCCATCAGTGCAGCTATGTAGAAAGAAGATCTTTTTTCTACATCATTTTTCGCATGAAACGATAATAAAAAATTCATTTGCCGGTTGTACCATGTTGAGAAATCGTCTCCCACACACGCAAATTTCATGATACACAGCAAATTAGCTGCTTTGATCAATTCTGTCATCATCAGAATTGCACACTTGTTGGACGAATATTCTGTCTGATACCGTTCTAGCAGCATCGTCAATCCATTTCTACTCACGATAAAATCCTTTATGAGAATCTGAATTGCATTGAACGAATTCTGGTTTCGTGGAATTGTTTGATATGGCGGACGAAACGTACCGTTATCTTCCAGTTCATCTGTGACTTCATTGGCAACGATATGCTCAAAGCTTCTTTGATTGCGTTTTCTATATACTTGAAGTACATAAGTCGCAAAGCAAAGATACGACAGAACCTCCGTGTCCTGATAGGTTGTCCAAAGTTTTTCAGATAACGACAAGATATTCAACAAAGAATCCACTGCTTTATCGAAGTATCGATTCACCGTTGCACGATCAGCTTCGTTAAAAAGACAGTTTAAAAGCCACTTTCCTGCTTTCAATGATATGTCTTTTCCAAAATTTCGGAAAAGAATCGTTTTGGCAAACCGAATCGCGTTGTCCGCATTGAAATTGTACACGCATGCGGACATCTCGTACATGAGTTGGCAAGTATTTATAAATTGCTCTGCATCACGGTAATCCTTAGAGTTAAGAACGTCTATTATTTGGTTCTCAAGATAGGTATTTATGTCCCAGCAGAATTCAAAAATGCCCTCCGAAAATCCATTGACAGCGGATATATCAACCGCGTCTGAAATAAACGTATCATTACCAATCAACACTCTAAATAGACTTAGTGATTCTTTGATGTTTTTCTGCACGCCCATACCGTGCAGAAGAGCCACGGCATATCTGAAAAGTTGCCTTGCAGTACAATCCTGCATAGCAATTTGTCCCGAACTGATTTTTGTAGCTTCTTCTTCCAACTCGTGAAAGATATTTGACTGTTCTTGTATAACCCGCAAAAGCTTTTCATTTCGATTTTTATCTGTCATTGACAATATATGCTTCTTACGGATAAAATCTGGGTAATATTGTTCATTCTGATCTGTAGTTTTGATGGGAATCAAAGAAAGATGCTGTTCTGTTATATGTTCGTAAACATTGGTCAGAGCTTTAAGCACCTCAGGATTATTTTCTGTAAAATCTGGTAACATCAAAAATACAATTTCAACGTTGTTTAAGAATTTATTGGATTCACTCAAAGAATATTTTTCAATCTGAACTTCTTCAGTTCCTGTCAGTAAACGGAGGTTATCTTCAAATTTGTTAGAAAATTCAGACCGGACTAGGTCAGAATAAATCATAATACGTTTCATCATACATTATCCCTCCAATTTTTTCAGAAGTGCTTCTGCCCCTTCAATGCCTACAATTGCAGCAGCACGGGCGTATCTTTTAGCGGTATCCTCGGTAAGTTGCGGAGGAATAAGATTCATCTTGTCAGATTTGTGAAGTTGAAAGTAACCCTGTGCCAACTGAAACATATCTTTTGGTGTTAAATACCAGGTATTAATTCGTTTTGTAAGATGGAGAAATTTGGGGATAAAATCCATGTGTTGAATTTCTTTATGAATCTTGTCCAGCGCAATAGCAATGGAATTAGAGTCTTGGAATGTACAGACATAATCTGCATTATTATATAGATGGGAAGTAATATCCTCAGTAGTATTGCCACAGAGTACTGCAATCACTTTTACCCCTATTTCCTTCGCCAATGGAAGTTCACGTTCCATGGTGTAGCTTCCTTCAGAAAAATAGTGTTCTGTTACAATTTGAATCATAACATCCGACAACAACATCGCTTCTTCAATTTCATCGTCATAATACTCACCAGCCGTGAGATGTTCATCCACCCAAACAGCTACATGAGTAACAGTTTGAAGCTGTTCAAGAACTGCATTACATATATCACTATCAATGTGACGATAGCTGACAAACACAATCTCTTTCTGATTAAATGGCACATCATAATGATGTGAAAATTTAATCTTTCTTCGTATCATACATTTCTCTCCTGTTAAATTTTATGCTTTTGTTTTTGCACAGATGAAAACTCAAATTAATGCAAACCGAAACAATAGTGCCAGAGGTTAAACACGTCTTTGTATTGATTAACCTTTTCGAATGATTGCAGGTTTTATTTGCCTTAAGCAGTCCAATGTTATAGTACAAATCCGGATACACATGAAAAGCTAAGCTATGTAACGGTATGTCCATATAATCGCTGCGTCCAGCGCGGTAATTTTGTCAGACTGCTTCATAGTAGATTCCTCCATCATCAGAGGACAGTCTGCCAAGACAAGGTTGCTGTTGGTCACGATCACACACTCCCTTCGGAGTCGATCAGCTTCACCGCCTTTTCGGGAAGGGTGTGCGTTCCGTCAAAACTGGCAGTAAAGCGGTAGATGGTGTTTCCTTCTTTCAGGCGTACCGTGATCTGCGGTAACTCCTGCCAGAGAGGAACGGGGGCACTGCGGCTGCCGTCCGATTCCACTTGGACGTTACGTTTCTTGTTATCCATTTGCACCTTCCTTTTCATTCAGATTTCCGAGCATTGCCGCATGAATCTCCCGGAGCAAAGTGCGTGATATGACCTATTGCTATTCAGTATATCACGACAATTTCCGGGATTCCACTGGGCAATGTACCGGGATTCACAGGAGAATTACAGGCAGTTCGCCGGGTCGCACAGCCGTCCGTGCCAGTCAAGGAATCGGCTTCGCCTCGCTGCGCGTCCTTGACAGGCTCGTTCGCCTGTGCAAGCCGGTAATCAAGGCGGCGATGCCGCCATTTTCCAATGAAAATCAGCTGCGTTCCAAGACTTTTTTAATCTCTCAGCCTAATTATAACAAGAACAAACGTTCGAGTCAATGCGATTATGAGAGGAAGAGCAAGCACAGCAAGTGTAGATACACTTGTGAAAAACGGCGTGGAACAACCGAGGTTTTCTTGCAGAATAGCAAGCAAATCCGGTGAGTACCCACACCGGAAAAACAGAGCGTTCCGGCTGACCGCCGAAACGCTCTGTTTTTGTATTTTGGGATAATCCCAAACCCTTTGGATAGCAGAAATTGAATTTCCATTTTTGCAAAGCATCTTGGACGAAAGCATGATATAATGCAGACAGTAAAGGGGATTTGTTCTCATGTTTTTTCAATACGGTGATTGTGAAACGACATATTTAACGTCCAAAGACAAACGTCTTGGTTGGGCAATCCAGCAAATCGGTCATATCAACCGTGAAGTGGATTCCGATCTGTTTTCTGCTATTGTACATCATATCATCGGGCAGCAGATTTCAACAGCGGCACAGGCAACGATCTGGAGCCGCCTGCTGACCGCAGCCGGAACAGTAACAGCAGATTCATTGACTTCGCTGGGGCGTGACCGGCTTCAACAGATTGGAATGACCTACAAAAAAGCAGATTACATGCTGGATTTTGCGAAGCAGGTGAAGAGCGGCACTTTGAATTTGGAACAACTCTGGAGTTTGAGTGATAAGGAAGTTATCCTGGAACTGACGAAACTCAAAGGTGTGGGTGTGTGGACAGCGGAAATGATTTTGACATTCTGTATGCAGCGACCGAATGTCGTGAGTTTTGGCGACCTTGCTATTCAGCGGGGCATGAGAATGCTTTACCGTCACCGACAGATCGACAGGACAAAGTTTGAGCGCTATCAAAAACGCTACGCTCCGTATGGAACTGTTGCCGGCTTGTACCTCTGGGCGATCGCTGGCGGTGCAATTCCAGAACTGACAGATCCTGCCGGAAAGAGGTAGAAAGGCATTTATCATGTACTTATGGATCATCGCGGCGGTTGCCGCTTACTTTATCAAAGGTTTGTGCGGCTTTGCCAACACACTGGTATTCACGTCCATCCTGAGCTTCGGCGCGTCAAATTCCAATATTTCTCCCATTGACCTGCTGCTGGGCTATCCGACAAGCCTGATTCTGACGTGGAAGAACCGAAAGAGCCTTGACCCAAAGGTGTATCTTCCGCTGGCAGCTTTGGTGCTGGCAGGCAGCATTCCCGGTGCGCTTTTGCTCAAAAATGTGGATGCCAGAGCCATCAAGTTGGTATTCGGCGTTGTGGTAGCAGTGTTTGGAGTGGAGATGCTTTCGCGGGAATACCGCAAAAAGAAGGTTCGCTCGTCGAAGCTCGTGCTGGCGATCATCGGCGTGACGGCGGGCGTACTGTGCGGACTGTTCGGCGTGGGCGCGCTGCTTGCCGCCTATGTCAGCCGCGTGACCGAGGGTGGCGGTTCGTTCAAGGCAAACATCAGCGCGGTGTTTATCGTAGACAACACCTTCCGCATCGTTCTTTACAGCGCGTTAGGGCTTCTGACGCTGGACACCGTGAAGTCCGTTCTGTTACTGATTCCGTTTGCGCTTTTGGGGCTGTATGCGGGCATCAAATGCAGCAGCCGCATGGATGAAAAGCTGGTCAGAAAGATCACTTCAGTTCTTCTGGTGCTGTCCGGCATTTCGTTGATTCTGAAAAATTTATGAGGAGTGTGAGCATATGACAGAACCGGAAATGTGGGAAGCCGTGCAGCGCTCGAACGCAAGCTATGACGGGCTGTTCTTCTATGCGGTGAAAACGACGGGCATTTTCTGCCGCCCCTCCTGCAAATCAAAGCCGCCGAAGCGGGAAAATCTCTGCTATTTTGCATCCGGCGAAGAAGCCCGCGCCGCTGGGTTCCGCCCTTGTAAGCGCTGCCGCAGTGACCTCTTGGAGTACCAGCCCATGCGGGAGATCGCGGCGGAGATCAAGGCGCGGCTGGATAAGGCGTCATCTCTGGACGATGTGGGCTTGACGCCGCGGCGGATGACGGATGTTTTCAAGCAGGAATACGGTGTGTCTCCAAAGGAATATGCCGACTCACTCCGGCTGCGCACAGCAAAAGAAATGCTGGCAGGATCGCCGGAAAAGGTGATCGATGTTGCGTATCAGGCGGGCTTTTCCAGCCTTGCCGCGTTTAACCGTTTTTTCAAGCAACAGACCGGGCAAACGCCGACAGCGTATCGAAAGGAGCATCAAGTGCTATGAAGGGAACCGCTATTTATCCTTCGCCGGTGGGCGATATTCAACTGGACTGGGAGGACGGCGCGGTCACAGCGCTCAAAAACGCAGCTAGGGCCGCAAAAGCCGACGTGCCGAACGAGCTGACTCGACTGGTATTTCGGCAGTTGGACGAATATTTTGCAGGGACGCGCAAAGCGTTTGATTTTCCGTACCGGCTGCACGGAACGCCGTTTCAGGAACGCGTCTGGGCGGCACTGCGGGAGATCCCTTATGGCGAAACGCGCAGCTATAAAGACATTGCGGAAGCCATTGAACACCCGAAAGCATTCCGGGCAGTTGGCATGGCAAATCATGCAAATCCCATTTTTATCGCTATCCCATGCCATCGCGTCATTGGTGCAAGCGGATCGCTTGTCGGCTATGGCGGCGGGTTGGAAATGAAAAAAGCTCTTTTAGAGTTGGAGCGATCCAACATGGAATGAGTTGAAAACGACTTTTATCTGCCTGATAAACTGCGTTCGTGCAGAGACGTGAAAATATACATTCTCATCTTTTTGCGCCGTTCTCAGGCGAAATAATCTTGAATTCTCGACCTTGAATCGCATACAAATCCATCCTATCAGTCAGAAATGGGAGTAGGTATTCTCTACCTCCGACCATCAAGATTGACGAATTGGCGTTTAATTCCAGTTACCATTGTCAAGACAGTTTCTCGAATAAAACTGTGAACATCTTCTAAGTGAATCGGATTTGCAGAGGTTTTCGGGCAAAACGGGCTTGAAATTAGGTGAGAAAAATCAATGCTTGCCTGATTCGTGAAGTATCTGCCTTCTGCGTATATGGCTTGTACTGTTCCGTGATTTACGGTATCGTGCAGCCGGTGCGCGGTTTTGTATGACCTTTTGCGGTTTGGCTACATATCGTCCGATTCTGTGAAGTGCAAAGTTGCGCCCTGCGTACAGGGCATCGAATATGCCGCACAAAACCGCCAGAAAGGGGAAAAAGCCCTGTGCCGCGTTCAATACGCAGCACAGGGTTTTCCAGTGTTGTAGATTTCTGATTGCATTCGCACCGCTGTTTTTCTTGTCATGCTTTATGCAAGGTTGTCATTGCACCAGTTTTTGATGCCCGCAAAATCGTTATCGGTGCTGTTGGGATCAATGGTGTCGAAATTGTCGTTGATGGCAATATAGCGGACACCGTACTGCGGAAAGGTGAAATTGGTGTAAAGTCCTGTCAGAGCGGAATTTCTACCCAGGCGGGATAGGTCTTTGGTGATACAGACAGCCACCCGTTCCGCTTCAATTTCCGCAAGCATCGCTTGAAAACCGGGGCGGTCATAGGTCACACCGCTCACGCCATCATCCACAAAAAATATGGGATTCGGGAAATGGTGCTCCCGTGCATACCGCAAAAGCATATCCTTCTGAGATGGGATTTGTCAAGGATTTTTTCTGCAAATAATATGCAATGTTGTTAAGTGCTTATGACTCCAATTTTGCAGCATTAAGTTGCCTATTCTTGATGATGCAATTTAGCTAAAAGAAATCGGTGACGATAAGGCATAATAAGACAACGCACTTTACAAAGCATGTAACTCATCAATCTCTAAGACTCTGTCAAATGCACTATCAACGACATCATCGTGCGAGACAAATAATACTGTACTACTACTTAATCGCGTATTCAGCATTTCATAAAAAACCTTGGTGGAGTTTGAGTCAAGAGATGAGGTAATCTCATCAAATAAGATAATATGCGGACGATTGATTAATGTCCTAATTATTAGAATTTTTTGCTTTTCACCGCCTGAAAATTTGTTTCCAAAATCACCTGGTTTTTTCTGAAACAAGTCGTTTTCGCTAGTTATCAACGAATTAAGTCCGAATATGTTTATCAACTCATAGACTTCCTCTAAATTAGCATCGTCCATTGGATATATTATATTTTCATAGATTGACCTATTGAATAAATTTGTATTTTGAGAAACATACATTATGCCATCGATAGATGGGAGACCATATGTTATCTGCCCAGAGTCAATATCTAATATCTTTGCTATAACTTTAAGTAATGTCGATTTTCCGCTTCCGTTCTCACCTCGAATGATGATATGCTCGCCTTTATTTACATACAAACTAGCATTATCAAAAATTTTCTTGTTACCAAGCGTCAATTCAACATTCTGCATGGCAATCACCGTATTGGTAGGAACACTGATAAAAACTCTATGGCAATCTTTTTCATTACTTTCGCTGTACCCCAATAGTTTTAACGCAGCTTTTAGTCTTGAGACCATTTCTATCATTGACAAGTATTCTCCACCAAAATCTCTCAAATTAAATATTGAGTAGATAAGTCCTAAATAGAATGAGATATTACCTATTCCCGTTGTGGAATAAATAGAAAATATAATCAGCTGTAAAAAGGTAATGAATACTAACACAATGTGTTGAATCAGTTTTGCATTATCTATGGCCAACTGTAGACCATAGTAATTTTTTTGCTCACTATCCAAAAGGAAACGATATTTTTCTTTTTCTTTATCATATGAACGGAATGAGTATATAGAGTCCAAATTCTGGCAGTAATCGATCAAATAAGAATTCACATCTGACGCAGACAACAGCGTACTATGAATCCTGTTATTTTGTTTTTTTAAAAGAACAATGGATATGAAGAAATATACTGAATAAGATAATATATAAGTCACACCAAGAAGGAAATGGAAATTAAAAAAAGCAGTTGAATTAATTATTATAATAGCGGAATGCTTGATTATAAATTGAACGCAGGAGTACAGCAAACTTCGTGTACAAAAAGATGATTCGGAAAAAAGATCCTGGATCTTCCCGGTTTCCATATCATCAAAATACATATATTTTTTTTTCACTAGGTCGTCAAAGAGAACCTGCTTTGAATATTTTCTAACACTCTGCATAGCAAGGTTGTTAGGATAATTCAAAATAGGGACTACTAAAAAGGATAAAATTGATAGGACCATGAAAAAAGGGTTTACGTGCAATCCCCCACTGCCGCTAAATATCTTTGGCAAGGTATAAGGAAGTATGCTGTATAAACCATATCCTACAGACAAAAGAAGCAAATATATGGACACATTCAACCGACCTATTTTTTGTATAAGAGCACTTAAATATTGCTTCATTATTATGACCATTCCTTTCCGCTGCACTCCAAGGCACAAAAGGGATACGAAACAGGAGTGCCTCTATCGCAGCTAAACGAAATTTGTTAGAATACGCTAGAGGAACGGGCACACTACACAGCATGTGGGGGGGTGAGTGGGTACAGCTATCCGCTGAACTGAATTATTATGTGTGCCGGATGCTCTTTCAAGCGCAAATAAGTAGGGCGTAGAACCCTGTAAACTTATCTTTGGAGAGACAGACTGCTTCAAGCTTTCAGTGAGTGTCCAGTCCCTACCTGTTCCCTCAAATCTTCGAACTGAGGGGATGTGTTATGCTCAAAATCGTTTATCCTATCTGCTGTGGAATGGATGTCCACAAATCGTTTCTGGTAGCCTGTATTGCCTCAATCAACGAGCAGGGCGTTACCACCTACAAAGGCAAGCGGTTTTGCACCTTTACAGGAGACCTCCGGCGGTGTGCCACCTGGTTGGAAGAGAACAACTGCAAGGACGTGTGTATGGAGCCTACCGGGATGTATTGGCTCCCTATTTACAACATCCTAGAACACGCCCGCAATATTGTCCTTGCCCACCCCAAGTACGTCAAGGCTATCCGGGGAAAGAAAACAGACAAAAAGGACGCCAAGTGGTTTGCGGACATCTTCAAGCACGACCTGGTTTCTGGCAGCTTTATCCCACCATCAGATATTCGTCAGCTCCGGGATTTGGTGTGCTACCGCTGAAAACTCACCAATTTCACCACGGGAGAGAAAACCGGGCGCAGAATTGCTTGACTGTCTCCAATATCAAGCTGGATGACGTGTTTCCGGACGGCTTTGGCAAAGCAGCTACAGCTATTACCTCCGGCTGCTAGGAAGCAACGAATCCTTTCATGTAGCTCCATTCCTCAACAAGCGAGTCAAAACACCAGTTGAGAAAATCCAGGCCGCTGCGGACGGAGAGATGTGTGTGGAACAGGCCGAAAAACTCCGCATCATCCGTTCCCACATGGACAGCCTTGAATTGTGCAAGGCCGATCTGGACTCTCTTATCCTGACCATCGCTGAGAAATATCTTCCCCAACTTAACCTCGTTATGACGGCGCTAGGTATCCAAGCCTTTGCCACTATTGGCATCATCTCTTAAATTGGCGTGGATATGTCCGTTTTTTCCACCTCGAAGCATTTCTGCTCCTGGGCTGGGCTTACAATGAAAGTGCCGGAAAAAAAGAAAACCACCAGGAGCAGCCGGGCTGGGGCATACATCAAGCCCCTGTTGGTGCAGTGTGCGCTCTGTGCTATCCGGGCAAAGCAGTACCCAGAAGTCCGCAATCGCTATCTAGCTTTGAAGAAGCGCTGTGGTAACAAGAAGGCCATCATCGCCGTCGCCCTTGTGTTGCTGACTGCCATCTACAACATCCTCAAGAAGAACGAATCTTATAACCCTGAGCCTTACCGCAAGGCTGACCGTCCTCTCACACACCGTGAGATCTCTGCTGACCAGGCTATCTTAATCCTTCAAAGGCAGGGCTGTCTGGTAACCTCCCCGGCCTGGCTGATCTGCTCTAATTTTGGCCGCCATATGCCAGCCTGTTTTCGTGTCCCTTTTTCTGGATAATGATCAGGTTAAAATATTTCAAACTCCCCTCCTTCTTCACTTCTGATAAAATCATCTAAAGATTCAGCAGAATTACTAAGGACTCTTTTGAGAATTAGCCGCCATGTTTGGAAGTCTGCATCCTTCCAATTGCTTTTTCTTTTTACATAGTTAATCCTATCTCTAAAGTCTTTTTGCGAAATGGACTTCCCATGAACCTTCATAAGTCCTTGCACCAATGCCGCTCCACTACTAAAAATATTCTCCTCTGTTGAAACCTTCAAATATTGATGTAGTACAAAGGAAGATGGCAACTGTTCTCTTTTGTCAATATAGATACTAATGCATGTTTTTTTAATTAAACCAAAATTTTCAAGCAAAACCGGAATTGCATAAAACCCACTGACGCAATTGTTTTGTAAATTAAATTTATATGTAAAGGCATTTCCGATTTTTTTACCATTGACCACCCCATCTTTTGAAAAAACTGACACGTCAATACTCGAAGATGTATATTCTCCACCTGTTTCGATAAGCACGCTCATAAGATTGCAATCTTTTTCTTCCAAAAAGTAGACGTCGTTATACATAGGCAAAGATACATGTGCCTCTGAAACAACATCAAAACAAATCAGTTGACCATTTGCTGGTGGCTCGCCTGCTCCAATCAACGCCTTATTAGTTCCAAAACTGACCGCGCTATAAGGAGTGTGACCAACTACTTTGTGCTGAAAAATTTCCCCCGTGTCCTTGTCTAATAAAAAAACTGAACAATCCGCCAAGACAAAAAGGGTCTTCCCGTAAATTGACGGTGGCGCAACAATAAGCCCTTCTCTGAACTTTTGCCTCCAAACAATACTTCCGTTTAATATGTCAGCACAACCAACCTCACCCTTTAGTGTTGTATAATACACTCTTTGGCTATCAACGACAGGAAAATGTCGTCCACAAAACCCAAAAACCCTTGTTCTCCATAGTTCTTTTCCTACTTTTAGATCAAAACAAATGATGTCATGTCCGCATGATGCAAAAGCAAAGTCATCCTTTAGCCAAATGCCTGACGTATCCGAACTAATAACAGGGCTTCTACCTAACTCCATAGAATACATTATGCTTCCTTCTTGATTTATAAGCCATAAATAAGAACATGAGCAATCCCTTTCATTGTTGTGGAGCGTACCTGTGCATAATATGCCACCTTTGTACGGCGTAATATTACCGTAAATAAACGAATTGGGAATATGTAATTTTTTGACAACTTCTCCGTTTTTGTTTACGGCTAAAAGGGTGCTGCCGGAACCAAACCACAATGTTTCGTCTATAACATTTAATGTAGTTCGTACTCTGTGACCACCCTGAACAGCCCATTCTACAATGCCAGACTCAGCGGAAACAGCTTGTACTGCATCAAACTCTTTTAGGAAAACAACAAGGTCGCCAAAAACAGTTGGTGTTCCATAACCACCATTGACAGCATCTATACTCCAAAGTATTTTCCCATTATGCAGATCAACTTTCAATAAATGATACGCCTGTTCCATCTCAGAGTATGTAACGACATAGCCGAAGTATTCACTACAATTATTTCCATAAAATGGAGTTCTAACAACTGCTGGCATTTCTATACGCCAACTGTCATTAAGGAAATAACGTTGTTTGTCATTTTTATTTTTAATAATGTTTTTTCGGATCATATATATTATGCTCCTTTCTCTTTGCGATTGATTGTAATTCGAAGTCTACGCAAAAAACATTTCGATAGGCAACATGTGGGTGGAAGAGTTTCAATCATCCACCCACATGCCACCAATTCACAGTGGACTATATTGTCCAATACCGAGTTTTAGTAATTACTTGCATTGATGGAAGAAATAACGCTTTCCTTCTGCGACACACCACTACTTCTGTTAATCTTCACCGTCTCCGTAAAGTCCATACAGATATTGTCCCTGTACTGATAAGGCCTGTCACTTGATAAGGTCGCAAGCACCTCGATTCTGACATCGATATCTCCCGACAGTTCTTTTTCCAAAGGGAATGTAAATATCGCCTTTTCCCCAATCTTCCATTCGCCAGAAAGGCTCTGCGATTGCTGCTTTTCATTTCCATTGAAGAGATAATGAATAGTCACTTTGAATGTTTCAAATTTCGTATTGTTTCTATCGATAACATAGCCTAAAGGCTCATAAAAGCCCAAATCAACAGCAAGACTTGCATTTTCCTCGATAAGCACTGGCCTAATCTTGTGTGAAATCAAAGAAAGTCGCGTTCCTTTTTCAGCAGTGCAATTAACACATGCTACATGGAGCGATTCATATGGGAGTTTGCCAACGCCGCCGTGTTGTCCACCCCAATTGGGGTTCCAAGGATCTACGATATCAAATTCCTCTTTGTCGTCATTATACCCAACAATAAGGACACAATGAGACTCCATATCCAGGCGATGAGAGAGTTCTTCATTTTCGATTGGGTAGTCGGCGGCTGAATGAACACGAATCAATGTGGGAACTCCGTTTACAATCGAGCTTTTTATGCTTTCAAGAGCTCTTAATGACCAAGGCTCATAGCCAATCACAGGAACTAAAGCATTTGCCGTTTCGGGTATTTGCTGATTAGTAATCAACTTAAATATGCTATTCATGCTTGTGCCTCCTTTCAACAGTGAATGGGTGATATTTCCATCTTGTGTTATCTAAAAACACTACGCTTTCGATTCACCACACAGCAAAAAGCGCATAAGCCGACTTAACAACAGTCTGGCTTATGCGCCCACATGATAGATTTTGAGTTGCCCCGTCCATAGATGGGGGCTAGGCCAAAATCCAAAATGAGATAACCCAGACTGCTTTTGCATAAAACGGAACATGACACTACCTCCAATCTTATAAATGTCGGACGGATTAAACCATCCGCAACGTAATTTTACCATATCAATAGCATAAACGCAACTGTTTCCCATTAAAAACACTTGTAACATTTGTGTGAACGCAAGCAGAGCTGAGCACCTGTTGCCAACGGAAAATAAACGGTCTGCCATCTGCTGTATGACATATGCACCCACCACTGATTCATGGGCAAACAAGGAGAGTAACAGACTACATTGCTGTCGTTTCCCGTCTAGTATGGAAACACAACGAGAATATCGCCAAGGTATGAGTCTCAAAGCTTTTATTTGGGCAGAATGCAATGATCGGAAACAGATTGATTCGATGATTGCCTAAGATAAAAGCGGGAGTGCATCGTAAAAATACACTCCCGCCGGTTTGTTAGCGTTCCCAATCATCCTGCTTTTTTCTTTCTTGTTTGGCCTTATTCTGCCGCCGCTGCTGGTATTCCCGTTCCCGCTGGATTTGCCGGATTTCCTGGCTCTCGGCATACTCGTCCAAATGCCGGGAAACATCCCGCTTGCTGTCATCCATTGTCCTGTGACTGTACTTATCGCCATACTTTTCCTTCACACGCTGGACTGCCGTCTGCTCCATTTCAGGGCGCAGTTCCTGTCGGGTGTCGTGCAGCTCCACCGGGTCGAATTGTTCACCCTGTGTTTTCAGCTCGGCATATTCGGCAAGGGCGGTTTCCAATTCGGCGGAGTATTTCTGTTCCTGCTCGTCCAGTTCTTTCAAGTTGGCTTCCATCAGTGCAACCTTCTTCCTGACCTTAGAAACATCCTTGCCGTCCGTACAGTCCATATTGTCCAGAAGAATCGCCTTTTCGGATTGCAGTTCTTCCAGCAATTCCGTCAGTTCTGCTATTCTGGCGGTCAACTCGTTCTTCCTGGGGATATTCCAGAACGGCAATTCTTTCTTTTCGGCAAGGAGGTCTGTGCGCTCCCTTTTGGTTTCCTTGATTTGGTCTACCACCTCGGAATATCGGTTCAGGTTGATATTCCAGGCATCCACGGATTTTCCAATGACAGATTTGCCTGTGCGGATGTGGTTAAGCTGATAGCAGAAAATCAACAGCTTTTGCCGCAGGAATTCCATGGACTTAGCGAGTTCCGGTAGAGAATGGAGGACCTCTTGCGCCAGCTTCTTGACGGCGGCTTTCAGTTCCCGCAGCAGAGCGTTGTCCGCTTTAATCTGCCGATTCAGTTCACAGCGGTCGGAGATAATGCCCTTTTTCTCCATAGCCCTTGCCACCACACCTTCGTGGATGGTGGGCTGCTCGACCAGACCTCGCTCGGCATGACTGCGGTGGTCGATACGGGCATCGTGTCCGTATCGTTCCAGATAGCGGTTGGTTACGTCTGCCCATGCCTTGCGCCATACGACAAGCTGTTCCTCGCTGTTCCAACGTTCGGAGATGGGATTCTGTCTGCCGAACTTGGTGCTTTTGGGGTGCTTGCTGGCTCGCTCCAAGCCTTGCTTCTCTGCTTCGGAGGGAGGCATATACACTTTCTTGCGCCCAACCTTATACGGATACTGCTTCTCCCATCCGTCCGCTTGCGCTGCCTTAAACTCAGCGGCAGTAAAGCCCCGTTCCTCGCCGTCTTTAACACAGAGATATTCTTTTTCGGTCTTGTACTGCCACTCGCCTCGTTCATCCAGCGGACGCACCGTCAGCAGAATGTGGGCGTGGGGATTGTGACCGGGAGGGTATGGGTCGTGAATTGCTACATCGGCGCACATCCCGTCTGCAACAAAACTTTCCTTAATAAAATCAGATAGAAGCTCCTGCCATTGGGTCGGGGTCAGTTCAACAGGCAGAGCCGGGACAAACTCACGGGCAAGGCGGCTGTCCTTTGTCTTTTCGTTTTCTTCTACAGCGTTCCAGAGTACGCCCCGGTCTTTCCATTCTGGTGGAGCATACTCTGGCAGAAACACCTCACGCCAGATCAGTCCTTTCTTACGGGTATAATCGTGCCGCACTCCATCGTAGTCATTGAGGATGTTGGTACAGCTCAGATATGCAGAAGCTGCAACGGCAGACCGCCCCGTTCCCCGGCTGACCACCTTGGCTTCTAAGTGGTAAATCGCCATTCATTCTCACCGTCCTTTCACTCTCGTTTTTGTTTCTTATTTGAAAAAAGAAAATGGGTATTGCAGAAGAAGCGATACCCATAACCGCAAACAAATCTGCCGGTGGCAGGTTTGTGCGGGCAGGCGGCGTAGGTGCAGAACGAAATCGTTCTGCGCCCTGTTTTGCTATAAAGCGAAACAATCAGCCGACTGCGTGGCCAATGACAGTAGCTCCGCAGAGATGTGGCATTGGACATAAGACTCCCACAGGAGCCGCATCCGCCTCGCAGAGCGCACGGTTGCCGAAGGCAATACCACCGCCCACTTCGTGGGTGGTGAGTAAGTGCGCCCTTACGGGAGAAAAAAGAGGAAGCCCCCGGTTCCCCGGAGACCTCCCATTCGTATCTCAGTCTTGTTTTTCCAGCTGTCGTGAAAGATACCCCTCCAGTTCAGATAACTCAACAGACTGAACCTCCGGCAGCATTTTCTCCAAAATCGCCCCCTCCTGAATGAGCCTGCGGGTACGGGCCTTTCGTTCCTTGACCCGATTCCGTGCCTGCACTTCCTCTAAACGATGCTGCGCTTGCAACAACTTCTTTTCTGCCTCTGTCATAAAAATCCCTCCTCACTTTCGCTTTCGCCAGACAATCTCATACCCCAGCGCATCCGCAAGCTGGACGGCCTCCGTGTAGCGCAAGGATTCCCGCTGGAGCTTGTTGGACAGGTTGGATACGCTGTCGCTCCAACCATGCTCGTCATGCAGCAGATTGACCACCTCCTGCATGGTCATGCCCTGACGGACGATGTACGACTTGATTTCATTTCTCAGATTGGATTTCATTTGGTTTTACCTCCATAATTTCGTATAATCGGTTTTCGTATCGGTGATGCCAGCGTGCTTGTCGGTGAAAAATCCGCTGTGCTGCAAATTCGCTCAGATTTCTGCCCGTGATGCCCTGTTCGTAGCAGCACCCTATCGGCTTCATCGTTCGGCATGAGAACATACAGAACGGCAGGATATGCCGCAGTCCGGGGCAGCGGATTCACGCTTCGGTAAATCACCTGATGGTGCAGTGCGTTCGACCTACGACAAAAATCTTTACGGATTTCACAAGCATTGATTTTGAAGCCGTTAAAATAGGCTGTCCGTGTACGGCTCGGTACGGCATAGACGGCTTGTGTACGCTGCTGTACGCCGGTTTTGTGTACCGAACGCCGATTCAGCGGCAGATTTTACACGATGCCGTGAATTGCTTCACCAAAGGCACAAGCAAAACCGTATTTTGCGGATGAAGTTGAAAAATGCCGTACAGAGTGTACGGCGTGTACGGCAATTTTGAAGTCCGGTTCTCATTTTTAATACGGCAGTGGGTTGACCACTTCAATGCCCATAAAACCGCGCACCCGCTTGCCACCGACATGGACATTGTTGGTGGCCTCTACATTGTAAAGGCGCTCGTTCTGCGCCAGTTCCGAGCTGAGACGATTTGCAGACATGGGCTTTTGCGCATTGTCCTCGCACCAGCGCTGATACGCCTCATACAGTGCCTTGGAGCTGGCTTCACTGTCGGCCTTGAAGCGGATATAGCCCTCAGATTGCAGAAACTCGATCACATTGTTGCTGCTGCGCTTGACCGTCTCCATATTCTCTCTGGCCTTGCCGGAAATGCTGAACTGATAGTTGTTCCCAATCAACCGATGCAGGCCCTCCAGACACCAGAGGAAGATGCCCTCCTTCTCCCGCAGCAGCTTATCCACCAGAAACGGATCATCCACTCGGCCAGCGGACCGGTCTTTGGTGGTCAGCACGATCTGGCGGCGAAAGAAGCCGTCGGACTTGTCGTGCAGGGCGGTGAGCGCACCGTTGCCAAAGCAGAGAAATCGAACATAGAGCTGGCCCTGGTAGCTCTGGACGCCCTTGCGCTCCATGTCCATCTTGCACTCAGAGGTCACGATGGATTTGATATAATTGGTCTTGGGCAGGGCGCTCATATCCATATCGTCATCCACCATCAGGAGCTTGTTTTCCAAGTCTGCGCGACTGAATCGGTTGTTCTCCACCTTCTGGATGCTGGTGGTGTTCATGCTGTCGCCCAGCAGGGAACGCATGACCAGACCGATGCGGCTTTTGCCCTCGCCGCCCTTGCCGATGAGCATGAGCATTTTCTGCCCCTTGGTAGTCGGCAGCAGGCAGTAGCCGAGAAATTCCTGCAAGGTGGGAATATCCTCCGGGACAAGGAGTTCAGATAGAAATTGCAACCAGCGTTTCGGCGCAGGTGCGTTGGGATCATAGGAGACGGTGAGGCGGTTGTTGCAGTAGCTCTTATCGGCGGTGAAGCTTCCATCCATGAAATAGGTTCCGTTGGCAACATGGATGCGATCCGTCTCAATGGGCAGCGGCGGCGAATACGCTTGCAGCTTGATGCTGGCAAGCAGATTCGTCACGACTTTGGACAGGCCGGAGGTCAGCACGCCGGAGATTTCCTCCAGAAAGAGATTGCCAATCTGCCCCTCGTCCTCAATCAGCCCATCCACCGTGAACAGCCGCCCGCGCACACATTTCATGGGGTGCTTCTCCAAAAACTGCTGGCAGAACAGCACCTCATTGATGTGTTTGCCGTCGTACCAGTCAGGCCACGCCTGCGGTGTCATATCCATCTTCCAATTCCTCCTTGTGAATTTTCTCTAATCTCCGTCGTAGCCTGTCCAGTTTGCCGTCTGCCATCTGCTGCTGAATTACCTCGGCGCGTTCGTGGGAATCGCCGGAAGTGAGGATATCCAAGTAATATTCCGCCTCATCCAGCTCATGGCAGGCTTCTACAAACCATGCGTGAACAGGCGCGTCAGGAGATTGCGGCGCATACCGCACCTTCCAATCCCGCAGCACACGGGCGTAATCCGACAGAACAGAAAAGCACAGCCGCTCGTTTTCCATGAGCTGCTGTGCTTCTGTTCGGATGCGTTTTGCGTGGAGCGCCGCTGCGCTGGGCGGCTTGTCCGGGCTGAGATGAAAATCTGCCATCAGCTTCCGCGCCGCATCATAGGGCGAAAGCTGAAACAGCTTGCCTACAAAGTCGATTACGTCTCCCTTTACCTGACAGCCAAAGCAGTAGAATCGTGTATCGACCTTCAAAGACGGGGCGTGGTCGTTGTGAAAGGGACAGAGTGTCATGCCGTTGCGCTGAACGTTCAAGCCGTAGTATTCAGCTGCTTGACGGGTCGTAATGTTGGCTTTCACCAATTTGAAGATATCTTTCATACGTTCACCTCTTTTTGATGTTTGATGAACGCATTTTAACAAAAAAATCTAGCTATATACGTATATCCGAAAGGTCGGAAATGCACACATAAAACCATGCTTTCCGACCTTTCGGATATGTGATATAATCAGATCAAATAATATAGGCAGGAGCTGAGCAAATGGAGATAAAACTGACGATTCAAGAACGCCTTCGCGATTTACGCGCAGAAAGAGGATTAACCCTCGAACAATTAGCCAATGACACACATATTTCACGTTCTTCCCTAAGCAGCTATGAATCTAATGAATTCAAGGATATCAGCCCTTTTGCAATCGTAACGCTCGCACAGTTCTATGGCGTATCAACAGATTATGATTAGCGCCTATTAGGAAAACACACTGTCAAAGGGGTTTGTAGCGGGGGTTAGCCCGCTACTGCGGTATCTTCCGTAGTGTTGATTTCAATGTACTCGGCAATCTTGCGGAGCTCGTCAGCAAATTTGAATTTCACGCTGATATTGCCGTTTTCATAGACCTTGATATAGTCCACAAGTTCAACCAAGATTTCACGGTTGAGGGCTTCAATGTTCTGATACTTCATAAAGGCTACCAGTGCAGGATGCTCGTTGTCCACACCGTTTGCCAGTTCTGCGCGTTCAGCGTTCAGCCGGGTAAGCACCGCGGAAATATCAGAAGTCTGCCGTTCATAGTCAGCCTTCATATCCCGGTATTCCTGCTGGGTGATTTCACCGTCTTTCCAGTCCTGATAAAGAGATTGCTTGTAGCGTGTTATCTTTGTCAGTTCCCGCTCTTTTGCAGCTATCAGATCGTCCAGTCGGTAAGACTGGCTTTTTTTGATTGGAGCGGAATTGATCTGCGTGACGATTTCCGAGTAGGAAACAGCCAAATGTACCTGATGCTGTACAGCGAACAAAACAGCAGCCTCCAGCCGTTCATGCTTGATTGAGTGCATGGTGCAGGCTGTCCGGGAACGGTTCTTGTAGGTTGAGCAAGAATAATATACATTGTTGTTCTTGCCAACGCATCGGGTAATGGCCCGCCCGCAATCGGCACATTTCAGAAAGCCGCTGAATAAATGTACCTCACGGCCTTTCGGGGAAGTACGGGTATCACGCTGTAAGAGAGCCTGTACCTTGTCGAAAGTTTCATAGTCGATAATGGCCTCATGCGTTCCAGCCACTTCCACCCATTCCTCGCGTGGAACAGCTTCAATCTGGTGTACCTTGTAGCTTTTCACCCGGCTTCGGCCTTGGGCTAAATCCCCGGTGTAGGTCGGATTGGTAAGAATGGAGTGGATCATGCGGACTCCCCACATAGGATCGTCATACCCTCTTGTCGAAACAGGCAAGCCCTTTTGTACCTTGTAAGCCGAGGGGCTCGGTACGCCGTGTTCGTTCAGGTACAGCGCGATAGCACGTTTTGATGACCCTTGAATAAGCATTGTGAAAATGAGTTTGACATTTTCAGCAGCATCGGGATCAACAATCAGCCTGTGCTTGTCCTTTGGGTGCTTTACATAGCCGTAAGGAGCAAATGCTCCGATATACTGGCCGTTGCGCCGTTTGTAATCAAATACCTGCCGGATCTTTTTGGAAGTCTGATAGCAGTAATTATCGTTCATCACGTTTGTAATGGGAACGATGATATTTGAAACGCTGTCGGGGTTCTTGTAGCTGTCCACATTCTCAGCAAGGCTGATAAAGCGAACACCCATTTGAACAAACAGGTTATCGATCAAACTTCCGGCATCGCTATAATTTCGTGCGAAGCGGGACAGGTCTTTTACTATAACGCAGTTGATTTTACCACTCATGACATCCGCCAAGAGCCGTTGAAAATCTTCACGGTTGGCGTCCGTTCCAGTATGACCATCATCCACATATTCCGTGATGCTTTCAAACTCGTCAATGTTGCGTCGGTAAAAATCGTTCAGTAGGTCACGCTGGTTTTTTACGCTGTTGCTATCGTCTTTTCCTTTTTTCAAATCTTCCTTTGAAAGCCGGATATAGATGCCCAGCCGCCAGCGGCGGATTGTGTAAGAGGGAGAGAAACTCTGCTGATACCCTCTGTTTTTTGCTCGTGCCATTGTTCCTCCTTCCCTATCACATTACACTTATATTATAACTCTGTCCGGGGAGGACAACAAGGATGCCTCCGCTTCGGGACACTTTGTCTCGAAGAAGCAAAACGAGCTGTAACCGAAGTTACAGCCCGCTTCTTTGCCGCAGCAGGAAATCCGTCAGCTTATCTTGGAGAGATGGCCCGCTTTCAGCAAATTCAATTTTCACGCCAACACCACCGATGCAAAAGCAGTATGGATTTTTGACAGTCTGCAAAAATCGAGAGATGCGCTCCTTTCGGGAAAGCGCATTGTCAAAGGTCATACCGCTCACATCAGGCAGGGACTCGGCAGCCACCGCGCCAATGTCAACGCTTCTCATTTGTTCAAGTTCCTGTGTAGTTAATTTCACGGTAAACCTCCTTCGCAGATTGATAGAACGCCTCCCGCTGTTTGGTGGGGAAACGCAACAGGCCAGCACCACCGGGATGCTGGCCTGTTGCCTTACTCCACCTTGGGACACTTTGTCTCGAGGTTTATTATAGTTTTTGAATATTAGAGAGCGCCGCACATATTTACTTGGCCTGTCCAAAGACAATCTTTATTTTCTGTGCGGCGCTCTCAACGCAAGTAAAGCGACAAGCCCGGAGGAACAGGCAGCCAACCTGTTCAGCGCCGGATCATGGCCTTGGGATGGCCGGGCCCATTTACAGTGTTGGTGTTGTTCGCTCAATCTCTTTTGGGAAATGTCACCGCGCACCCACCGTCTGGCTCCCCGTACTTACTCAGGGTTGCCGTTATTCCCTTGCGTTAGGAAGAAAACCTCCTCTCATAAACCGAGACATTTTTTCATCAATTCCAAGTGGGTTAAGATGAAAAAATCAAAAAGTTTTTTTCATGCGTTCAAGGCCACGCTTGATCGACTGGCGAATAGACTCCTCATGTACGCCCTCGGCCTCGGCAATTTCCTTAATCGACTTGCCAAGAATGATATGTGCGTCAATTCTACGGCCTTGGATCTCCGGCAGAGAATTGAGAGCGTTCCACAGACGAAGAAAGGTTTCCATCCGTTCAAGGAGCTCCTGCGGGGTCGGCTCATGCAGGCAAGCGGAATACTCAATCCCGTCATCGCAGTCCAAAGAATACTGCGCCTTGTGCCGGGAGAGCCGCCGCTGGTAGGCCATCTCATAGCGGGCATCGGCCTTGAATACCTCGGCCACCTCGTCAGAAACTTCGATAAGCTGATCCTGCGTGTACCAATAATAAAAATCTTTCAAATTGATAGTAGTCATCGTAAAATCCTCCATTTCAGTTTGTTCGGGGTTGGTCGGAAACGAAATGGAGTAACGGCGGAGAACGGCACCGCACCTCGGGACACTTTGTCTCGAAGTCTGGAAAGCAAAATGCGCCTGCGCGACACGAAGCCGCACAAGCGCACGAAAATATATTATCGGTTATGTACTGTTTAATTTCACATTCAAAGCCGGACTGCTCCGATGGAGGGGCTACGCTTTTTTTAGCTGGTGCAGATCATGGACGCTGTGAAAAAGCAAAACAGACACGACGATACCTCCTCGGACACCGCCGTATCCTTAAAAAAGGGCGACTTTACCACACCCCCCGTTGATCCAATTTTTCAAAAGGAAAACGGCGGCTTGAAATGCAATATTTCAAAACCGCCGTTCTGCGCCGCAAGGCCGAACAAAACGGTCTTGTTGTGTATGCCAGCGCAACTATTATCAAAAGAAAAGAGCCGATAATCCGTGCACCTGTTGGCTACGGGTTATCGGCTCTGCGTCTGTGCGTCTGGCTCTTTGATAACTGTCGTATTAAATTGTTTTACATGGATCAAGGTTTCTTGTTTGCATTTTGGACAGAATAAGGGGAAATTTCTCAATTCCGTATCCCCTCGAATCTTGATCCGTGTTTTGTTTCCACATATGGGGCAACGCACCCATTCTATTTTACACAAAGGCAATCCTCCGCACTTCGAGTACCATTACTTTTTCTTAAATGGCGCAATAAACAGGACAACCATAATCAAGGCATAGATAGCATAAAGCGTATAAGTTATTCCATTGCCCCAAGGGAAACTCATCTCAGGATGTCCCAGTGCTACAAACAGAAATGCGACAGCGAGTATCAGCATAATGCCGCCGATAATTCTTGATACTTTTTTACTCATAATAATCCTCCTTGTTTTCATAGTTTTTACTTCAATTTACGCTTGGATACCCAAGTATAAATCATCCACATAAGTGACAATACTGTTGCAACCGCATAAAGCCCTGTCCATCCCATAAAAAACCGTAATCCGTAGAATGGAATAGCAGAAAAAAGTCCGATTATGCCTGTGATAAAACCGCCTATACCAAATCCTCTTGCAATTAAACCGGCAGTTGAAGAAATAAATGAAGCCGCACTTACCACAAGTGAAATTTTGATAAGGGGTTCATACTTTCGCGATATTGTGGAGAAAACACTCCAGAAGATAACATATAGAGCAGTGATAACAAGGTTTGATAGGCTTGCTTTTCCTCCCATCCATGCGCCTCCGGCATTGATTGCAAAGCAGCTTATGACCATAGCAAGCGCAAGGATGATACCTAAAACGCTTTTTTTCGCATGGTAAAAGAGTGTCTGACTATTAAACTCGGGCGTGTGTAAGTTAACACAAATATCTGAACTCATTTCCTCATAGAGCTTCTTGCATTTTTCGCACGATTGCAAATGCTTTTTAATATCCTCGGCTGTCTGCTCGCTGCAAGCGTGATCTATATAAAGTGGCAGCAAGTCTTGGATTATGTAGCACTCGATACTTTTCATTTTTCTCCCTCCTCCAATTTTGAAGTTATTATGGCCTTTGCGCGGTAGTATGTGACTCGAGCCCAGCTATCACTTTTACCAAAAAGTTGGCTGATGCGAGTCAACGGAATATCGCCTAAAGCGTGGAGCATGAAAACCTCTTTGTATGGTTCTTCAAGTTTATGCAGATACTTCAATATCTGATTTGCAATGTCCTTATCTGCGAATGCCTCCGCAATGTCATAGCCACTATCGTAGGTGGCTAAACTATCATCGATAGGGATCGTTCGTTTACTCTTTTTCAGCCACTCAAAGTACAGGTTTTTTCCTATTTGGCAAAGCCATACAGATGGTTTGCTATCGCCACGGAAAGAATTGATATTCATAATTGCCCGGAACATGGTTTCTTGTGTTAATTCCTCCGCCAACGACTCGTCCCGTGACAATGAAAGTAAAAAGCAATAAACAGTTTTGCCGTACTGTTGATATATGGCATCAAAATCGTTCACGATCTCACCCCCTTCGTAAATAAGATTGCCAAGCACAATAATCGTTACAATCTTTTTTGAAATAGCCGCAATGAGTAATGAAGTATATTTTAGTGGGATTAAGAAAAATAATCAAGTCTGTGTAGTGAAATTAAATATGCGGTATAGTGAAATTGTACGCCGTTCAAATGGCGCTACCTGAAATGTAAAATTACATTAGGTGGTGATGCTATGAAAATTGAACGG
>OLGA01000772.1_pt1 | contig 26751 bp, 23 predicted proteins | sample 1604881 | NCBI WGS metagenome assembly OLGA01 (sample SAMEA3888896, study PRJEB22519) | human gut metagenome | biome: human gut; feature: human-associated habitat; material: faeces | place: Denmark | collected 2009 | reverse complement strand
TGCACTTGCGGCAGCTATGGCAGACCCGGAAAAGTATATTCACGACAACAAGGAAATGCTCGAACAATATCGGGCAGTTACGGAATCAGAGGAATATAAGGCATCTCCCGCCTACCGACTGCAAGAATATCTAAAGCAATTCCAAAAGGAGAGCGGCTATAACGATGTATTCATTCCCGCAATGCAGAGGCTTAGCCCCGCTTACCGCGAGTATCACAAATCCCTGCAAGCAGCGAATGAGGTTTTCTTGCGGCATTTCCAGCAGGAGTGATTATGCAAAAAAGTTCATAGAACAATTCCCGTCCAGCAAAGCGCAATGGTCATACCTCCAAGATGTTTTTTGAGGTGAATCAGGCGGTCAATTCCGGGTGATTATTGGCGGGAATCATACCGAAACCCGCTGCAAATCATTTAAAATAAGTCGTTGCGAACGGTTAGTACGTATAAAATAGTTGGCTACAAAACGGCTACAAAATTCGTAAGGAACCTATGTACATCCCGAAATATGTGGATTATTTGGACAAAAAGCGTATTGAGAGTGCATTTTATAACCCTAAATCAAAGCCCAAGACTTGAGTGGGAATAACCGCTCAAAACACCAAGCTACACACTCAGCCCGTACTGATCAAATATCAGTACGGGCTTTTTTCGTCCGCGCGGGGAAAAATCTGCTCGCCGGGGCGCATCCCAACTGAAAACGATTCGCTTTTATCGGCGTTTCGCTGGCGAAAATGCCGGAATGATGCCTTTTCCCAATCAGGCGGCAGGGCCCCGCATTTCCTCGCACGGTTTCCCTTGTATATTGTCACCTGCACAGTTATAATGGGGAAAAAATACGCAAACGGGAGGTTTTTCAAATGCAGAAGTCATATTATGTCAACAACCGCAAAAGACTGTATCAACACATGGACGCAGGGAGCCTGCTTGCCATTTTCTCTGGTGAAGAGCTTTGGAAGTGCGGCGATGAGTACTTTCCCTTTTTTGCCGACCGCAATTTTGTATACCTGACGGGACTGAAATGCAAATCCGCCGTGCTGCTCGCCGCAAAGGATTCAGACGGCAGCGTTCAGGAGCGGCTGTATCTTCTGCCGCCGGACGCGCTCGCCGAGCGCTGGACGGGCGTTCGCGTAAGACCCGAGGAAGCGGAGGCCGTCTCCGGCATAAGCGACGCGCGCAGCATCCAGGCCTTTGAGCGCGACTTTTCCGCGCTTGCGAGCGGCGGAAAGTATGAAAAGATCTATCTCGACCTCTATCGCTACACGCCCGAGCAGCCCGACCGTCCGTCGCACCGTCTGCTTCGCCGCATCCAGAAGGATTTTGCCTATCTTTCGATCGGCAATGCAGAGGACATCCTCCGCTCGCTGCGGCTCATCAAGCAGCCGTGCGAGATCGAAGCGCTGCGCAAGGCGGAGGCGATCACGCGCGAAGGCATTCTTGCCATGATGCGCTCGTCGCATCCCGGAAAATACGAGTACCAGTACAAAGCGGATTTTGACTACGCGCTTGCGCAGCACAGCCCCGACGGCCCCGGTTTCCCGTCGATCATCTCCTGCGGAAAGAACAATTTCTGCATCCACTACTATAGCTACACCGGCCAGGCGCAGGATGGCGACATGGTCCTGAACGACGTGGGCGCGCAGTATGACTGCATGATCACCGACGTTTCGCGCGCGTGGCCGTGCAACGGAAAATTCTCCGAGCGCCAGCGCATTCTGTACGAATGTGTGCTGGCGACCTCGAACTATCTGTTCTCGATCATCCGTCCCGGCATGAAAATGGAGGATATGGACGCGACGATCCGCCGCTACAACGCAGAGCGGCTGGTGGAAGCGGGCGTTCTCAAGAGCGTGGACGAGGTCGGCAGGCTCATGTGGCACGGCGGTTCGCATCACATCGGCTACGACGTGCACGACATGGTCAAGCGCCCGGAGATCCTTGCGCCGAATATGGTCTTCTGCGTGGATGTCGGCGTTTACAATGAGGAATGGGGCATCGGCTTCCGGTTGGAGGATAACTGCCTCGTGACGGAAACCGGCTGCGAAAATCTTTCGGCCGCTATTCCGCGCACCATTGCCGATATCGAAGCAGAGATCCGCCGCATCTGACCTATGGAACGGATATTGCTTTGGCTTCTGGCCGCCGGAGCGCTTATCGGCGGGATCGACTGTCTTCTCGGCAACCGGCTGGGCTTGGGAGAACGATTTGAGGAGGGTTTCCGTCTGCTGGGCCCCACGGCTCTCTCCATGGCGGGCATTCTCTGTCTTTCTCCCCTCATTGTCCGGGTACTTTCCCTGACGCTCTCTCCGCTCTGGCAAAGGATCGGTTTGGACCCCGGAATGCTGGGCGGTTTTATTCCCATCGATATGGGAGGCTACCAGGCGGCAGTCGATCTTGCCTCCGATCCGACCATCGGGCTTTACGCGGGCATTCTGGTCTCCGCCACAACGGGATGCACGCTGGCATTTACCATTCCGATGGGCATGGGGCTTCTCTCTCCGGAGGACACGAGCGCTTTTTCCCGAGGGATATTGATCGGTCTCATTCCCATGCCTGCGGCGCAGATACTCGGCGGTCTTGCCGGAGGGATGCAGTTTTTCCCCCTTCTGAAAGAGAGCATTCCGATCCTGCTTTTCTCCGCGGCGCTGATGCTCTGCCTCCATTTTTCCCCGCAGAAAAGTCTGAGAGTATTCGGCGGCTTTGCCAAGTTTCTTCGGGCTCTTTCTCTGATCGGGCTGACGCTCAGCGCGGTGCAGTATATCGGCAATATAAAGCTGCTGCCTTCCCTGATGCCGCTGGAAGAGGCAATGCAGGTGGTCGCGTCCATCGGGATCGTCATGCTGGGGAGTCTCCCTGCGGCGGAGCTTCTCCGGCGCGGCCTTTCCCGGCCGTTTTCTGCTTTGGGCAGAAAGCTGCATATGGATGACCGCAGCTTTGCCGCCCTGCTCGTCGGCTTTGTCAGCGCCACTCCTGCCATCAGTATGATCAAGGGAATGGATCCGCGGGGCAAAGTTATGAATGCCGCTTTTCTTGTCTGCGGCGCTTCCGCGCTGGCCTCGCATCTTGGCTTTACCGTGGCCGTCGAGCGGAGCCTGATCTTTCCGCTGCTTATCACCAAGCTGACCGGCGGTCTTATGGGTGCGGCTCTGGCGCTTCTGCTGACAAGGCGATCCGCCGGGAATTCTCCGGTTTCGTAAATGCGGCGTCCCCGAACTATCCGACATATAGACATAAGAATGCGGCGCGGTTCTTCAAACCGCGCCGCATTCTTTTACTATTCCTTAATTAATGTGAAGGGTGTCCTCCGCCACGATGGTGGCGATGTTCTGGTTGCTGTAGGTCCCGTTGAAGTGCCATGTCACGTTCACCGGTACGTCCGTGCCGGACGTGACATCCACGCTCGTGCTGCCGAGGAAGGTCTGCGTCAGGGGGACATTGTCAAGGCGGATGGCTTTGGAGGACGCGTACGACACATTGCCGCCGACGGTAAACACAACGTCGCTGGTGCGGTCACCCGTTACGAGCGCGTACGACTCGACGTAAGTGTCGAGCTTGAGCGTTTTCGTGCCGCCGCTGCCGGTCACCGTCCACTTGACGACGATGTTGATGTACGTCCCCGTGTCCGAGCGGAACTCGCCGCTCTGGTCCTGGACGGGCACTGCTGTCGGCTGCACAGTGGGTACCGGCGTTTGGGTCGGGACGGGCGCTGCTGTGGGAACCGCGGTCGGGACGGCTGTCGGAACAGGTGTCCCGGTCGGCTCCGGCGTCGCCGTGGGGGGCGTCGTGGCCGTCGGTTCGGGCGTTGCGGTCGCCGTCGTCCCGGGATTTTGCGTATCCGAAGCATTGTTTTTCGATATACGGAACACAACAAAAATGCCGACAGCGACAAGCAGGAAAACGAGGATCAGAATGGGAGCCGCGGATTTTTTCATGGAGAATACCTCCCTATCATTATTTCATCAGGAGATCGATCGCCTTGTCCAGTTCAGAAAGCGTTTCGGTATCCCCTTTTTGGACGGCGTCGATGACGCAATGGTTCATATGGTCGCGCAAAATTATTTTGCAGATGTTGTTGATCGCGCTGCGCACGGCGGCAAGCTGTACGAGCACCTCGGCGCAGTCGCGCCCGTCGTCGATCATGCGCTCAACGGCGTGCAGATGTCCGATCACGCGCGCCAGACGGTTCTTTACGGTTTTGGTGTTCTGGTGCGTATGCGCGTGGGAGTGAGAATGCACCGTTCCGTCGGCATGGACGTGAACGTGCTCCTCCGCGGTATGCATGGATTCCGTATGTTCCATAACTTCTCACTCGCCCTTCGTCATGTGCTGCGCGGCAACGCGCAGCATCATTCGTTTCGTTTCCCCGGAATCAAACTTTACCTCGACCAGCGCGTCGCCGCCCATCGGCGTCATCTTTTCGATCACGCCCTTACCGAACGCCTTATGTACCACGCGGTCGCCCTTTTTGAAGTCCGGCGCTTTCGGCGCGGACAGGACGGTCTTCGGCTTTTCCGGAGCCGCGCGCTTTGCCGCGCCGGTCCGTCCGGTGCGTGCAGCATAGCTCGTGCCAAAGCTACCGGGCCGGTAGGACACCCCTCCGCCGGAATAGCCGGAGGAGCCTCCGCCCCATGTTTCGCTCTTTCCGGAGATGAATGTGCCGTCGTCATCCCAGAGATTCGCTTTCTTTTTCGCCAGCCCCTGTCGGTCGAGCAGCGTCTGGGGTATCTCCTCGGTGAAGCGGGACGGAAGGTTGGCCGATGTGCGGCCATAGAGCATACGCTGCGCGGCGCAGGTGATATAGAGCTTTTCCCGCGCGCGGGTGATCGCCACATAGCAGAGACGGCGCTCCTCCTCCATATCCTCGCTCTGGCCGATGGCCTGCATGCTCGGGAACAGGCCCTCCTCCGCGCCGATAATGAACACGACCGGAAATTCCAGACCCTTTGCCGCGTGCATCGTCATCATGACGGCGGCATCCTCGGCGCGGTCGTAATTGTCCAGATCGGTATAGAGTGCTACCTCGTCCAGATACGAATAGAGATCGAGGTCAGGGTTGGCTTCCACGCTCTTCACGATGCTGGACTTGAGCTCGGCGATGTTTTCAAGGCGGGTGACATTTTCGTCGCCGCCTTTCGTCTCGAGTGCCAGCGCGTAGCCGGTGCGCTCGACCACAGCGTCGTAAAACTCATCAAGCGGCAGCGCAGAAACCGCTTCCTGCAGCTCTGCGATCATGCGGCAGAACTCCTCCATCCGCTTTCCGGCGGCGATGCCGGTGCGGTGAGACGCCGTGGTCATCGCCTCAAAAACGGAAATGTTCTCCGCCGCAGCGATCTCGCGGATCTTTTCCAGACTTGTCGCCCCGATGCCGCGCGGCGGCTCGTTCACAATGCGCAGAAGCCGCGTTTCATCCGTGGGGTTCGCGATCACGCTGAGATATGCCAGAATATCCTTGACCTCGGCGCGGTCAAAGAAGCGCGTGCCGCCGAAAATGCGGTACGGGATGGAGCGGCGCTTGAGCGCAAGCTCGATGCTGCGCGACTGCGCGTTCGTCCGGTAGAGCACGGCGAAATCACGCATGGGCCGGCGCGCGGAGGCGATGGTACGCGCGACAAAGTCGGCCTCGTCATCCTCATTCCGCGCCTCGAAGAGCGTGACGGGGTCGCCGCCGGACTGCGCCGTCCAGAGCGTTTTGCCCTTGCGCTCGCGGTTGTTTGCGATGACGGCGTTCGCCGCGGCGAGAATGTTGCCGGTCGAGCGGTAATTCTGTTCGAGCCGGATGACACGTGCGTCCGGGTATTGCTTTTCAAAGGAGAGGATGTTCTCGATCGTCGCGCCGCGGAATTTATAGATGCTCTGGTCGTCGTCGCCGACAACGCAGATGTTCCGGCTACCGCTCGCCATGAGCGCGGCAAAGAGATATTGCAGATGGTTCGTGTCCTGATACTCGTCGATGAGGACGTATCGGAATTTTTTCTGATAATACGCGAGCACATCCGGCTCGTCCTGCAGAAGGCGGACGGTATAGTATATGAGATCGTCGAAGTCCATAGCTCCGGCGTCCTGCAGGTGTTTGGCATAGGCTGCATAGATCTTCGCCGTGCGGATGCGGCGGATATCACCGGAGCGCTCCTCGGCGGCGACGGCCTCCTCCGGCGAGACGAGCGAGCCCTTGTACCGGCCCGCCGCGGCAAGCATGGCCTTCGGCGGGAACACCTTGTCGTCCATGTTCATATCGCGCAGAATGCGCTTCATAACCGAGAGGCTGTCCGCCTGATCGTAGATCGTGAAGCTGTTCGGAAAGCCGATACGGTCGGCGCAGCGACGCAGGATGCGCACGCACGTGCCGTGGAACGTGAGCGCCCAGACATCGCGCCCGATCTCTCCGAGCTTGGCTTCCAGACGGTTTTTCAGCTCGTCCGCGGCCTTGTTCGTAAACGTGATCGCGAGCACCTGCCACGGCGCCGCGGGATCGACGGCGCACAGGCGGCGGATATTGTCCGTCACGTCCGTGCGTCCGGCTGCGGCGTCCTCGAGCGCAGCGAGCATCATCTCGTCCGCATCGGGCGGAAGCTCTCTCGTGTCCGCGCCGCGGCCAAACTGCAGGATGTTGGCCACGCGGTGGATCAAGACCGTCGTTTTCCCACTGCCGGCACCCGCGAGCAGAAGCAGCGGGCCTTCCGTCGTCAGAACAGCTTCGCGCTGTTCCGGGTTCAGATTGGCATATTCTTTTTCAATGATCTGCCGCCGCGCGGCGGCAAACCGGCGGGAAAAGTCCTCGGTCATGGAGAGATATCCTCGGTTTCTTAGTCTTTGAAGAACAGGTGCTTGACGCGCTTATAGATAAAGAACGTGATCGCGCCGTTGGCGCCCGCTTTGACAAGATTGAAAAGCAGGATGAACGGCATGAGCGAGAGCACGGCGGACACCGTACCGCTGTTCACCGCGCCCATCAGAAAATACGGCGTGATGACGAGATTGGCAAAGAACATGCACAGGACCATCGTCAGCGTGCCGATGCCGATGGCGACCGCGGCCATTTTCTTCGTTTTGTGTTTCCGGTAGAAAAGGCTCGACGAGAGCACATACGCGCCCGTTGCGACAATGTGCATGATGATGCCGTAGATCCCGCTCTGGGCGCTCACGGTAAAGCCCTGAATGAATGCAGCGATCAGCGTGACGATGAATCCCGCAGCCGGGCCGAACGCAAAGCCGCAGATCAGAATGGGAATATCCGCCGGGTCGTATTCAAGGAATGCGACCGCCGGAAAGATCGGAAAATGGATCAGCGCAACGAAGCAGACGGAGAGTGCCGTCAGGATCGCCATCGTCGTCAGTTTACGGGTGTTTGTCATGGGAAAGGCCCCCTTAAAAAAAACTCGTCCGAAGAAAGCCATTCTCCGGGCGCAGCACAAGAATGTAAGGAGAGCCTTACCGCTTCTTCTTCCATCCAGACTATACTGTCGGTTTCGGAGTTGCACCGAATCTGCCTTACGGCTCGCGGACTTTACCGCCGGTCGGGAATTTCACCCTGCCCTGAAGAATAGTTCCATATTCAGATAGCCGTATTATAGCACGCCCCGCAAAAAAATCAAGAGCTTTGACAATCCGGCCGAAAAACCTTACAATAGCGGCAAAAGGATGTGATGCGCATGGGCGAGCCGACCTGCACCTTTACGGGCCACCGGGCCGAAAAGCTGCCATGGGGCTATAACGAAAACGATCCGCGCTGCCGGAGACTGAAACGGACGCTGTACGATACGCTGGAAGCGGTATACGAATCCAGCTTTCACCGGTTCATCTGCGGCATGGCCGAGGGGTGCGATCTCTATTTCTGCGAGGCTGTTCTCGCGCTGCGCGAGGATCACCCCGATATAACGCTTGAAGCCGCCGTCCCGTTCACCGGGCAGGCGGAGCATTGGGGCGCGGCGCAGCGGCAGCGGTACGAATCCCTTCTCGCGCGCTGCGACACCGTCACCGTGCTGCAGGAGCACTACTCCCCCGGCTGCATGATGAAGCGCAACCGGTACATGGTCGATCACGCCGATCTCATCATCGCCTGCTACGACGGTAAATCCGGCGGCACGCTCAACACGCTGCGCTATGCCATCGAGCGCGATATCCAGATCGTGCATCTGCCGCTGGCAATCTAATTCAGCGACACCATGATACGTTTCAAAAAGTAGAGGTGACCATATTGATTCTTGATTTTATTCAAAAAGCATTTCAAACGGCTATAAAGTTTTTAATAGATTTTGCCCCTGTGCTCTCTTCCTTGGGAACCATTGCAGCGTTTATAGGTCTATTTGTTCAAATAAGGAAGAACCGAAAGGACGAACAGTTCTCGCAAGCCAAAAATATTAGCTGCTGGATAGACGCAGATAACCCCACGGGTTCAGATACTCCCTTGGATAAAAAGTCAGAAACATGGATTGCTCTCCTAAATGACTCAAATCTCCCCATCTATGATGTTATTGTGTCCGTCGATGACATACTATCATCCGAAATAGGTGTTGGAGATGATAGATGCTCATATTGCAGCATAATTCCAAGCGGGCATTATTTAGTTTTAACTCATCCCATCGACCATTATATGAACCACATCTTCAACGCCTCAGTCTCTTTCAGGGATTCTCGGGGACGTTCATGGACACGAAACGCCAATGGAGAGCTTACAGAAGTCCGAAAAAAGACTGTGTTTGAAATACGCAAGATTACACTTCCGCCTATAGAAACTTCAAAAAAACGTATTTACTAAAAGAAACTATAGACATATTACGTCGAACGCAATACCGCAAATAACGTTAAACATAATTCATTCTCGTTTAATACAGTATTACCTGTATTCCATAAGAGAGTGAATTTTTTTCGCGGAACAAAAAGAAGAGCGCCTGTGTAAGACTCTCTTCTTATAGTTATAGGATAGTTTCTTCCAAAAACAGTGCTATTATTAAATTAAAATAACACCGCAAAGGACACTTAAGATTTTAAGTAGTTTGTTCATAATCGTTCATCAACTAATTAATGAAAGAAGATCCCGACAACTGCCATCAGAATAAAAAGTAACAATGCAAGAATGCCTCCAAAAATTGCTAATTGGTTTGACTCTTTTTTTCTTTAGCTATTTGCGCATGCTGTTTTTCAAAAACAAATTTATCGTACGCGTCCTTCTTATCCTGCATGCGCTCCTCATGCTCCATCTGCTTCATCCTTGTGCGGGCCTTGTACGCTTCATCGCTCATGCCATCCAGATGGATCTGGTATCCGCAATACTGACAATAGAACGTATCTAAACCATCTACCGGCTTGACCGCAGCGCCGCAGTTAGGACAATACAAAGATTTCAATTCCATAAGAATAACCCCTTTTCTCATAGATTTTATTATCCAAATACAGTCTATCATAGCACGAACGTAAGTCAACCCATTAATCTGTACATTTAGCATGTTTTGTGGTAAAGTTGCAACAAATCTGTCTGCTACGACGGCAAATCCGGCGGCACGCTCAACACGCTGCGCTATGCCATCGAGCGCGATATCCAGATCGTGCATCTGCCGCTGGAAAATGTATAGGAGCTGGGGCATGGATTTTAAAACGATCGATAAGTCAAACTACCGGGAATGCATGGAACTGCAGGTCGTGGAAAGTCAGAAATACTTTGTCGCAGACAATACGCGCTCCCTCGTTGAAGCCGCCTATGAGGACGGGCTGTACACGCATGGGGTATACGATGGCGATACCATGGTCGGGTTTGTTCTGTACGACTACGACGACACCTATCCCGGCTGGTCGATGAGCCGGTTTATGATCGGCCGTCAGTTTCAGGGTAATGGGTACGGCAAGCGGGCTGTCCGGGAGTTTCTTGATTATTTCAAAAAGAAACACGGCGCAGACAGAATTTATATCAGCGTATCTCTCGATAACGCCGTCGCGCGGAAAATGTACTCGGATCTCGGCTTTCGGGAGATTAAAGAAACAGAATACTCCTATTCCGGCCATTGTTACCGTGAAATGCAGATGGTAAAGCATCTCTAATACCGCTTACAGCACAAAACGGCGCAGACAGTTCCCCTGTCCGCGCCGTTTCTGCATGATAAAATTTAAAATCAGAAGCCGAAGTTCAGCCCGCCGGTGACCTTCGCCATGCTCTCCTCGCGGGAGGTCTCCGCCGCCTTGAGCGCGGAATTGACCGCCGCGATGACCATGTCCTGCAGCATTTCCACATCGTCGGGATCGACGGCCTCGGGGTCGATCGTGAGTGTGATGAGCTCACGCTTGCCGTTGACCTCCGCCGTGACAACGCCGCCGCCCGCCGAAGCGGAGTATGTTTTGGCGTCCAGCTCCTCCTGCATTTTCAGCATGTCCTGCTGCATCTTCTGTGCCTGCTTCATAAGATCGCTCTGTCTCATGCCGCCGCCCATGCTCATACCGCCGCCGAAGCTGCCGCCTCTGTATCCTTTTGCCATAGTTTCCTGTCTCCTTTTTATTGGATGGTTACATTGCCGAATTTGCCGAGAAAATCAAGTTTATCCTCGCCCTGTGCGCCGCCGCTTTGCATCTCCTCCAGCCGGATCTGCATCGGTGCGCCGCAGAGCGCAGACACCTTCTGCCGTATCTTGTTGAGCACGTCCGGAACGTTGACGGCGTTTTTCGCAAAGCCCGGGAGCAGATGCAGGATAAGTTCGCTCCCGCGGATCTCGCCCGAGGACTGCGTGGCGTCCGTCAGAACGATGCGAACGCCGATGGGCAGCTCGTTTTCAAGCTGCGAGAGCGCGTATTCCCAGCTGATGCCGCCCGCGGGGACACTGTCCGCCGCTTCCGTCACCGGGACGCTTTCCAACGCTTCTGTCACCGGGACGCTTTCCAACGCTTCTGTCACCGGGACGCTTTCCGCCGCCGGAGGCGCCGGTTTTGCTTCTTCCGCCGGGACAGGCTCACTCGCCGTGATTGGCGGCGCATATACGGGATCGTTCTTCGCCGGAGCCGGCGTTTCCTGTACCGGCGGCGCCGGAGGCGGCGTTGGGATATCCCGCTGTTCCGGCCGGGGCGCGGCGGGTCTCTGCACGGGAGCGGCGGCGCGCGGCGGCGCGATCTCTCCGCCGCCGGAGAGCTCCGCGAGACAAAGCTCCGTCTGCAGGCGCGGATTGCCCGTTTCGCGCAGCAGCGCCTGGTGCTTTTGCAGCGTATTGAGAAGCCAGAGAAGGTTTCCGTCGCCCGCGCGGATGTCGCGCAGAACGTTTTCCCCATAAGCTCCGGAGATCAGCGTCCGCCCGCCCTTCGGGGCGAGACGGAGCAGCAGCGCGTCGCGGAAGAGCCCGGAGAGCTCGCCGAGCAGCGCCGCAGGATCCTTGCCGTCCCTCCAGAGCGATTCAAACTGCGTGAGCGCTTCCTCGGTATTCCCGGCGAGAACGGCGTCCGCAATGGACTGCGTGCGGAGCGTTCCGGCCAGTCCCATGGCGTTGAGCACCGCCGCGGTATCTACCGTTTCCGCCGCGGAGCACTGGTCGAGCAGCGAAAGGCCGTCGCGCATGCCGCCGTCGGCAAGGCGGCCCAGAAGCTGCGCCGCGTCCGCCGTGAGATTGATGCCCTCCTGCTCCGCGACATAGGCGAGGCGCTTGGCGATCGTGTCGCCGTCGAGCCGCCGGAAGCTGTGGCGCTGGCAGCGGGAGAGGATCGTGGGAAGAACTTTATGGAGCTCCGTTGTTGCGAGAATAAACATGAGATGCTGCGGCGGCTCCTCCAAAATTTTCAGCAGAGCGTTGAACGCCGGTTTGGAGAGCATGTGCACCTCGTCGATGATGTACACGCGCTTGCGTACTGTAGTCGGAGAGAAGATCGCCTCGTCGCGCAGCATGCGCACATCGTCCACGCCGTTGTTCGACGCCGCGTCCAGCTCGACCACGTCGAGAACGGAGCCGTCCTCAATGCCGCGGCAGGCGTCGCACTCGTTGCAGGGGTTTCCGTCCACCGGGTGCTCGCAGTTGACCGCCTTGGCGAGAATGCGCGCGCAGGTCGTTTTGCCCGTGCCGCGGGTGCCGATAAAAAGATAGGCGTGGCTAAGCCGTCCGGTACGCACCTGGGTCTTGAGCGTTTCGGTGATGAACGGCTGCCCCACCACATCGTCAAAGGTTTTCGGCCGGTATTTCCGGTACAGAGCTTCGTACAAAATCCATCTCTCCGTTTTTGGGAAAATAGAAAGCGATCCTTGGCAAGACTGCACACCTTTCCTTGAATGATGCGGTATGCCCGGTGCAACAGCAGCCGGCTCAGGTCCGGCACCCTCACGGCACACACAGCGATCCGCTTAATGCTGCTCGGTTCCCCGCCTGACATGGTTCACGGGGCTGTGTTGCGCGAGACCAGACCGTCAGCGCCACTTACTGCCGCCAGACGACACATCGCATACCCTCGGAGAGGAATTCATCCCTGCTATAGCGGATTGCAGGCTACAGGGCACCGCTGGCTCCCCGACTAGTGCAGCCTTGCCAAAGACCGCTTCGTTATTATATCGGATGCGCGGAAAAATATCAAGTGTCTTTTGCGTCGTGTTTTCGGTTTCCCGCATATCCTGATATATGGAAAGGGTGTGCATCGTTATGGAACAAAAAAATTCCCGGCAGTTTTTCCTCGGCGCAAATACCGGCGCGGGGTTCGTCTCGCTCTATCCGGCGTTTGCCGCGCCGGAGGACGGCGCGTTTATCTGGTACATCAAGGGCGGCCCCGGCAACGGGAAATCCACGCTCATGCGCCGCGCCGCCGAGCGTGCGGAGGAAGCGGGATTCGCCGTTGAGTCCATTCTGTGCTCCGGCGATCCGGAGTCGCTCGACGGGATATACATTCCGGAAAAGAAGCTCGGGTATGTGGACGCCACGTCTCCGCATGTGCAGGAGCCCGCCGTTCCGGGCGCTTCGGGAAAGTATCTCGACCTCGGCGCATTTTACCGTCCCATTCCGCCGGAGGAAGCGGAGAAAATGCGGCGGCTCTTTGCTGCGTACCGGCGCGAGTATGCACGCGCCTATGACATGCTGCATGCGGCAAGGCTCGTCTCCCCCGGCGGCATTCCGGGCGTTCTTACGGCAGAAGCTAAAGCGCGCGTGCGAAAACACGCCGAAGCGTTCGCAGAAAAGGCCGTTCATCGTTCGGAGAGAGAATACGAAAAGCGGCGCTTTCTCTCGGCCTATACATGCCGCGGCGCGGTGCTGCTCTCGGAGACCGCCGCGTCGTTCGGGCGGGTGTACACGCTGGATAATGAGCTTGGGCTTGCGGACGATTTTTTGCAGGCGGTGCTTGACCTGGCACGCTCGACCGGAGCGGCGCGCATCGTCTGTCCCGATCCGGTCGATCCGGAAAAGCTCGCGGCGCTGATCCTGCCGGAGGATGGACTCTCGCTCGTCGCGGTGTCCGGCGATTTCCGTTTTGACGGCAAGGCCGCGCGGCACTTCCGGCTCGACACGGCGGCGGAGCTTTCCGACGCAAAGCGAAAGGAAGTCCGCCGCGCCGCCGCGCTGCGCCGCTCGCTCGCGGCGGAGGCGTGTTCCGCGCTGCGGCGGGCGAAGGAGCTGCACGACGAACTGGAGGCGGTATATCATCCGTTTGTGGATTTCCGCGCGCTGACGCGTTTTGAGCAGAAGCATCTGGAAAAGGTCTTTTCGGCATAAGCGTCCGCCGCCGCGCGACGCGCTTTTCACGTACTGGGCACAGCTCTTCGTCAACTTCTGGTGGTCCATCTTTTTCTTTGCCTTGCGCCTCGGTCTGACCGCCTTTTTCCGGCTCCTTCTGCTGCTCGTTCTCGCTGCGGTAATGGCGTTCCGGTTCGGAAATATCCGTCCCGACGCCGGAAAACTGAACATTCCGTTTCTCCTGTGGCTGGTTTTCGCCGGCGTGTTGAATATATCGGTATACATTTTAAACAAGTGAAACGTTTCCGAATGGCCCGCAATTGGTTTGCGGGTCAATTTTTTGTTAAGACTTGTTTTTCATAAAAAACGGTATTGAAAAAAAATGTTTTTTCCTGTAAAATCTACCTCTGCCCTGATACCCCAAGCAAAAAATAATTTGAGGAGTGAAGTAATTGGACAATCTGTTTTGGATCGGCTTCGTCGGTGCTGTCGTTGCCGGTCTCTTTGCTGTTCTTCAGGCAAAGAAAGTCATGGGCTATTCCGAAGGCACCGAAAAGATGCAGAAGCTCGCCGCTTCCATTCGTGAGGGTGCCAACGCTTATCTGAAGCGTCAGTACACCACCGTTCTCAAGGTCTTCGCCATCGTGTTCGTGGTTCTGCTGGTGATCGCTTTTGCCTCCGGCGGCAAAATGCTCTCCAAGTTTACCCCGTTCGCGTTCATCACGGGCGGCATCTGGTCGATGCTCGCCGGTCTCGTCGGCATGAAGATCGCCACGAGCTCCAACGCGCGTACCGCGCAGGCCGCCTCCGAGAGCCTGAACAAGGGTCTCCGCGTGGCGTTCTCCTCCGGTTCCGTTATGGGCTTCACCGTCGTCGGTCTCGGCATGCTGGATATCACCATCTGGTTTTTCCTGCTCCGCTATGCCTTCGGCATTGATGATCCCGTGCAGCTCGGCAACATCATGGTCATGAACGGCATGGGCGCTTCCTTCATGGCGCTCTTCGCCCGCGTCGGCGGCGGTATCTACACCAAGGCCGCGGACGTCGGCGCTGACCTTGTCGGCAAGGTCGAAGCCGGTATCCCCGAGGACGACCCGCGCAACCCCGCCACCATCGCCGATAACGTCGGCGACAACGTCGGCGACGTTGCCGGTATGGGCGCTGACCTGTACGAGTCCTACGTTGGCTCCATTCTCGCCACCTTCGCGCTGAGCGCCGTCGGCGGCTACGGCTTCGCCGGTATGCTGCTGCCCATGGCTCTCGCCGTTGTCGGCATCATCTGCTCCATCATCGGCTCCTTCCTCGTCAAGACGAAGGAAAATGCTTCCCAGCAGGCTCTGCTCAAGAGTCTCCGCACCGGCACCTACACCGCGGCCATTCTCGCCGCCGTGCTCGCCGCTCCCCTCTGCTTTCTCCTTCTCGGCAAGGCGGGCTGGGGCGTTTACGTCGCCATCCTCTGCGGTCTGATCGGCGGCTGCGCCATCGGCTACTTCACCGAGTATTACACCTCCGACACCTACAAGCCCACCCAGGAGCTCGCCGCGGCTTCCGAGACCGGCTCTGCTACGATCATCATCGGCGGCATCTCCCTCGGTCTCAAGTCCACGCTGACCTCCATTCTGATCGTTGCTGCCGCCGTTCTCATCAGCTACTTTGCCGCGGGCGGCTCCAAGACGATCGTTGACGGCGCCGGTCACTTCACCGAGGCCTTCAACAAGGGTCTGTACGGCATCGGCATCGCCGGCGTCGGCATGCTCTCCACGCTCGGCATCACTCTCGCGACCGACGCTTACGGCCCCGTGGCCGACAACGCCGGCGGCATCGCCGAGATGGCCGGTCTCCCTGAGGAAGTCCGCGAGCGCACCGACGCTCTCGACTCTCTGGGCAACACCACGGCCGCTACCGGCAAGGGCTTTGCGATCGGCTCTGCTTCTCTGACCGCTCTTGCGCTGCTCGTCTCCTACGTCAACATCGTGCAGGACAACACGGAAGAGATTCTGAACTTCACGCTCACGAGCCCCACCGTTCTGGTCGGTCTCTTCATCGGCGCGATGCTCACGTTCGTGTTCTCCGCGTTCACCATGAGCGCTGTGCAGCGCGCGGCGCAGTCCATCGTTGTGGAAGTCCGCCGTCAGTTCAAGGAGATCCCCGGCATCATGGAATACAAGGCTGATCCGGACTACGCGCAGTGCGTCTCGCTCTGCACGCAGGGCGCTCTTCACGAGATGGTCGCTCCGGCTCTGCTCGCCATCGTCGTTCCTCTGGCCACCGGCCTCATCCTCGGGCCCACCGGCGTTGTCGGTCTGCTCGGCGGTGTGTCCGTCACCGGCTTTGCGATGGCCGTGTTCATGTCCAACGCCGGCGGCGCCTGGGACAACGCGAAGAAGTATATCGAGGGCGGCCACCACGGCGGCAAGGGCAGCGAGCAGCACAAGGCTGCCGTTGTCGGCGACACCGTCGGCGACCCGTTCAAGGATACTTCCGGCCCGTCCCTGAACATTCTGATCAAGCTGTGCTCCACGGTCTCCATCGTGTTCTCCGGCCTGATCCTTGCCTTCCACCTGATCTAAGCATATAGCGATACGCTCCGGCATGATCCGCAGGGTCATGCCGGAGTTTTATACTTTCTTGCAAGCGCCCGTCTGCCGTGGTACAATGATGAAAATCTGTGGATCGGAGCAAGATACAATGGCGAAAAATGAGAGAAAGCTCACCCCCGCCGAGCAGAAACGCAAGGAACAGTTTGCGCTCGTCTGTGAGGAAATGGAACGGCAGGGATACCGAAAGACCGATCTCACCATCGGCGTAGTAAAGGGGAACCTTTTGGCGCTTATCGTCATGCTGCCGTTTGCCGTACTCTCCGGAGCCGTTGTGCTCTCCAGCTATTCGCTCCGCTCAATGATTAAATCACCCATCACGTCTTTGGTTCTCCTCTTTTTATTTCTCGCACTGCTTCTGCTTACCGCAGTCCATGAAGGCATCCACGCCCTTACATGGGCAATGTTTGGCAAAGATTATTGGAAATCCATCCGCTTCGGCGTGATCTGGAAAGCGCTTACGCCTTACTGCACCTGTTTGCGGCCAGCAAAACGCGGGCAGTATATTCTCGGCGCGGCCATGCCGACGCTCGTGCTCGGCATCGGTTTGACGGCTGCTGCCGCACTTACAGGGAGTTTTTCCGTTTTTATTCTGGCATTAGCCATGATCTTCGGCGGCGGCGGGGATTTTGCCATTATACTCAAAATGCTGCTCCACAGGCAGCAAGGACGCGATGCCGTATACTACGACCACCCCTACGAATGCGGCGTTGTTGTATTTGAAAAAGATTGATCCAATATCGCAAAAGCGCCCGTGCTTCGGCACGGGCGCTTTTATGTTAAAATCCGAGTTCATTCAAGAGATTCTGCAATTCCGAGGCGGAGGCGGCGCAGGTCTTGATATCCTGTCCTGCCAGCTTTGATGCGTCCGTGGCGGTGACGGTGAAGGTCTTCTCCCCTGCTTCGGTCTCATACTTCCATGAAACGGTGCCGAGATTTTCGATCTCCGCGAGCAGCACACAGGAGCAGCGGCGCATCTCTTCTTTTGTGCTCTTCTCGTTCTCCGCCGCGATGGGATCGTCCAGAATAAGCGTCCAGCCGTAGGGCTCTGCGTCCGTCTGCAATTCATTCGTAAAGCTGCCGACGCGGTTTCCGATGCGGAGGAGCGAGGCAATATTGGCGTTCGCGCTCATATCGCCGACATAGGGGTTCTTCGCCTCGTAGAGCCTCGCCGTGAGCCAGTCGATCACTTCGCCGTTTTCCCAGAGAACAAGGCCGTTGACCGAGACGCTGGTGACATCCTTCGCCGCGGGGTATTCCCAGGTAAAGTCTCCGCTATGCGCGAAGAGCGGGAGCGCAGCATACATCTGCACCTCTACGCCGCCGTCCTCGTTCTGCGTGATGTTCGCCCGGCACACGCTCTGGCCGCTGTCGGTAAGCGTGCCGGTGAGACGCACCGTACCGTCCCTTACGGTGACGACCGCGGCGATCGCGCGCGAGTCCACAGGAAAGCCGATATAAAACAGCCGGAACATCGCTGCCATCGAGAGAAGCACGACGATCGCCAGAATTACGGCCACTTTGCGGCTGCTGCATCGGCGCACCTTTTTGAGATAATCGATCTCCTTCTCTTCTGTCAGCGCGGTCTCCTCCGGTTCCTTCATTCGGCGCAGCGTTTCGCGGCAGGCCGGACATTCTTCCATATGCCGCTCCACAGCGGCCTTCGTCTCGCCGCTCGCCACGCCGTCAAGGTACGAGGGCAGAAGGTCGCGGACGACCTCGCAGCTGAGATCATTTTTCATCGTCTTTTTCCAGCTCCTTTCGCAGTGCTTCCCTGCCGCGGTAGTACGTGACGCGCGCCCAGTTCTCCGTGCGCGAGAGTATTTCGCCGATATCCCGGAACGACAACGCGCCGAATATGCGAAGGTACATCACCTCGCGCGCATCGTTCCCGAGCGTCTGCATTTTGCGCAGCAACTCCAATTGGGATTCACGCGCGAGAAATGCTTCGTCCGGTGAGCCCGGAGCAGCCGCCGTTTCATCCAGCTCTTCCTCAACCGGATGACGGCGCTGATAGGTGCGCAGGACGTTCTTCGCAATGCCGCAGAGCCATGTGGTGAGCTTTCCTTCGCCGCGGTACTGCCCGGCGGTGCGCACGGCCTGATAGAACGTCTCCTGCGTCAGCTCCTCCGCAAGATCGGCGCTGCGCGTCTGGGCAAGGAGATAGCGGTACACCGTCTGCGCGTGCTGCCGGTAGATCTCTTCCATGCTCTGCATCCGTACCGCTCTCCCTTCCGTTTCGTCGTATATAAGTGCGCGTTTTTCCCGTTTCGTTACAAAAAATCCTGTGCCGGAGCACAGGATTTTTGAGCCTTTCAAGAAAGCTGCTTAACGGCTTCCGATATTTCCTCGAAATGTGCGCCGTGGGAGGCTTTGACGAGTACCACGTCGCCCTCATGCAGCAGCTCCGGGAGTGCGGCGAGAAGCGATGCGCGGTCGGGGTAATGCGCGCCGGCCGTCCCCGCGCCTTCGGCAATGTACTTTGCCAGCTCCCCCTGCGTGATCACAAGATCAACGCCGTGCGCCGCGGCGTATTCACCGACCGACCGGTGAAGCTCCGTGGCGTTTCCGCCCATTTCCAGCATATCGCCGAGAATGCATACGTGCCGTCCGGAAAGCGAGGCAAGCGAGTCGATCGCTGCGCGGTCGGACGTCGGGTTGGCGTTATAGCAATCGTCCACAAGCGTGCAGTACCCGGTTTTTACGACACGAGAGCGGCGGCCCACCGTTTCATACCGGGCGAGCCCACGCGCGATATCCGCGTCCGAAAGGCCGAGCTCAAGCGATACCGCCGCCGCAGCGAGCACGGAGTAGATCATATATGTGCCGTAGGCCGGGACAGTCACGGGAAAGCTGCGTTCCCCTGCAAGAATGCAGCAGGAAAGGCTCTCGCCGCAGTGCTGAACATCCGCAGCGCGGACAGCGCAGTTTTCACCGAGACCGAAGAGGACGGTCTTCCGTCCGAAGTCCGCTGCGGAAAGGAGCGCGTCGTCGCCGTTGGCGAAGATGACGGCATCGGGCCCCATGCCCTGCAATATCTCAGACTTGGCCCGCAGGATACCGGGACGGTCGCCGAGCGCCTCCAGATGCGCGTCGCCGATGTTCGTAAACACCGCCATATCGGGATGCACCATGTTCGTAAGGCGCGTCATCTCCCCGAAGAGGGAAACGCCCATTTCGATCACGGCAACATCATACTCTCCGTGCAGGCCGATGAGTGAAACGGGAATGCCGATTTGCCCGTTCATGCTGCCCGGCGTTTTGAATACTTCGTATTTTCCGGAGAGCGCGGCGGCGAGCATTTCCTTTGCCGTCGTCTTGCCGACGCTGCCGGTGACGCCGATAAACGGAATGTCCCAGCGCTTCCGGCTTGCCGCGGCGATCTGCTGCATGGCTGCGAGCGTATCCGGCACAACGATGCGCGGCTCGCCCGCCGCGCCGCGCTCTTCGCACAGCACCGCAAGCGCGCCCTTCCGCAGTACGTCGAGGATGTACTTATGTCCGTCCGTTTTCTCGCCGCGCAGCGCGAGAAAGAGGCTTCCCTCCCCCGCCTGCCGGCTGTCGGTCACGATGGACGAGGGCGCTTTCGTGAGGGTCTCTTCGGTTCCCTGCCATTCACCGCGGCAGGCGCGGAGCATTTCGCCGATCGTCATTCCGTTCATTTCTTATACTTCTTCAAAGATACTTCGATGATCTTCTCGCACAGCTCGCCGTAATCCATGCCCTCGGCCGCCGCCATCTGCGGGATGAGGCTTGTGGGCGTCATGCCGGGGAGCGTATTGGCTTCCAGACAGTAGAGCTCACCGTCCGCTTTATCCATCAGAAAATCGACACGGCCATAAGCATCGAGATGGAGCGCTTCGTATACGCGCTCGGCAAGGCGCTGCACGCGCTCGGTGTCCTCCGCGCTGATCGGCGCGGGGCAGATCTCCTCGGTAAGGCCCGCCTGGTACTTGTTCTTATAATCATAGAACCCGGTCTTGGGAATGATCTCAATGACCGCCATGGCGCGGCCGTCCATCACGCCGACCGTCAGCTCGCGGGCGCGGATATACTTCTCCACAAGCACCGCCTCATCGCAGGAAAAAGCCTCTTCGAGCGCTCCGGGGAGCTTTTCCGGCTCGGTAACAATGCTCGTGCCGACGGAGGAGCCGCCGGAGCAGGGCTTCACGACGCACGGAAAGCCGATGCTCTCCGGCACCGCGTCGCCGCGGCGGAGCGTGACACCCGGAGGCGTAGGGATGCCGCTGCTGCGGAAAAGGATCTTGCTCAATTCCTTATCCATGGCGAGCGCGCTGCCGAGATAGCCGCTGCCGGTATACGGCACGCCGTAAAGATCCAGACACGCCTGCAGCTTCCCGTTTTCGCCCTCCGCGCCGTGCAGCGCGAGGAACGCGATATCCGCGGCGCGGCAGATCTCGATCACGCCGGGGCCGATCAGCCCTTTGCCGCCGCGCTGGGCGCGGATCTTGTCAAGATCGGGCTCGGTCTCCCGCACGGAGTAAACGGAGTCTCCGGCGTCGGACGTAAAGACGCTGCGGGGATCCTTCACCGCCGAGGGGTTTCCGAGAAAAAGATCGACCAGCGCGACCTTGTGTCCGCGCGCACGCAGCGCGCGTGCCGCGCCCGTGCCGGAGCTGATGGAAACATCGCGCTCGGCGCTCAATCCGCCGCAGATAACAGCTATGTACAAGAGTCATGCCTCCCATGTTTGCATTTCTTTTCATTATACATCACCTGCGGGAGAATGGAAACACAATATTTGCTTTTTGGTCTGCAAAAAGTGTGTTCTGCGAAAACTGTCCGCCGCAGCTGTGATTTTCCGGAAAAAAGGGATTGTTATTTCCCCGATGCATTGGTATAATGATTTGGTTATAAGAAAGGTCGGTAATCCGAATGTCCTATATTGTCCTTGACCTGGAATGGAACCAGGCTATGAGCTCCAACGCGTCCGTATTCAACCGTCTCCCCATCCATCTGAGCGGCGAGATCATCCAGATCGGCGCGGTGAAGCTCGACGATGATTTCTGCCCCGCGGAGGAATTTCAGTCCGACGTGCGGCCCATATACTTCCGCAGCATGCATTACAAAGTCAAAAAGCTTACCGGCATTGACAAGGAGCGCCTCAGCCACGGCGACACGTTCCCCACGGTATTTGAGCATTTCCGCGAATGGTGCGGCGAGGACCCGGTGTTCGTCACCTGGGGCTACGATGACCGGCGGATCATGGAGCAGAACATCATCATCCACGATCTCGACTGGGACTGGATCGCAGACTGGATCAATCTCCAGCTCATTTACAACATCCAGACCGGCGGCGACAAAAACCAGAAATCCCTCGCCACGGCGATGGAGCACTTTGCCATTGAGCAGACCCGCGTGGCGCACGACGCGCTCGGCGACGCCTACAACACGGCGCTCGTCTGCTCCAAGCTCGACTTTGCCGAGGGACTGGAGCAGTACGACAACGCCACTTCCCTTCTCGCCACTCGGCTTCCGGAGGATAAGCACCACACCGATGAACCGGATGCGCTCGAGCACCGCGCCTTCACCGGGTATAATTCCCGCTCCGAGGCGTTTCTCGATGAAGAGGTCACGAGCGCCGTCTGTCCCGACTGCGGCGAGCCGCTGGAGCTGACGCGCTGGGTCAATCAGGGCGATAGACGGTATATGACGATCGGCACATGCGAGGAGCACCGCAAATTCCTCGTCCGGCTCAAGTTCCGCAAAACGGAGAACGACAGCTGGTCGGTGAACCGCATCGTCTACCGCGCCGACGACGAGATGGAGAAATTCTACCGCGACAAGGCGACGCAGAGCCGCCGCCGCGGGCGCGGGCATCGCCGCCGCAGAAGCGAAAATACCTGAAACAAAAAAACCGGGGCCGCACAGCCGATAATGCCGTGCAGCCCCGGTTTTTGATTTACTTTACTCCAGTTCCTGCTGGCGGAGCCAGGTGTCCATTACCATGCTGTGCGGCAGGATCTTCACGCCGAGCGCCTGAAGGCGCGCCTTGAAGCCGCATTTGCTCATGTCTTTGCCCTTCTTCGCGTCCTTCCAGGCCTGCGCGACGATCTCCTCGGGCTTGTACATGGCAATGTATTTCTTGACGACCGGCTTTTCGTCCGACGCCACGGCGCGGTCAAAGAATTCGGTCTTTGTCCAGAACGGGCATACCGCCATAACATGCACCCCCTGCTTTTTCAATTCGCGGTTGAGCGCACGGCTGTAGTGCAGAACAAGAGCCTTTGTCGCGCCGTAAACGTTGATATACGGGATAGGCTGAAACGCCGCAACAGACGCAATATTGATGATCTGGCTGCCGGACGGCATATACGGCACCGTGAGCTGGCAGAGCGCCATGACCGCCTTGCAGTTGAGATCGACCATATTGAGATTGACCTCGAGCGGCGTATCCATCACGGCGCGGAATTTGCCGAAGCCGCTGGCGTTGATGAGGAGGCCGACCTCCGGCCGTTCCTCGCGCAGGAGGGCGGCATACGTCTCATACGACGCCGGGTCGGAAAGATCGAGTGAGATGGTACGCACCGGGAAAGCCGTATGATTTTTGAGCTCCTCGAGCCGGTCGGCCCGCCGGGCGATCGCCCAGATCTCGTCATACGTTCCGAATTCCTGTACCGTTTCCGCAAAGCGGCGGCCCATGCCGCTCGAAGCGCCTGTGATGACAGCGATTTTCTTCATATCCATTCTCCCTTTTACGAGAAAGCCGGCTGGTGACCGCCAGCCGGTTTTCTGCGTTATTCTTTCAGAATTCCTGCGGCGGCTGCGGAGCAGCCGGGGCGCGGAGATTTTCATAAAACACGGTCTCGGTGAACGCCACATAGGGCTTCACAAAGATCGCCACACCGGGGATCGTCGCAAGGATCTGCCAGCCGAGGAAGCTCAGCTGCAGCACGAAAAGCTCCCATTTATGCCCGCGCATCATGAGACGGCTCTCCCGCATGCAGCGTACCGGCGACCAGTCGGGATGATCCATCTGCAGATACGACGCCATGGCATAGGCATACGACAGGATGAGACCGGGGACAAGGAGCGCCGCGGATGCGACCATAACGAGCGCATCGATCAGCAGCGTGAGCGCGATGGCACGGCCGGTGATGGCGAAACCGTCGAGCAGATTGCCGAAGCCGGATGCCTCTCCGCGCACGACACGGAGCTGATAGGCGATATAGCCGTAAGAGAGGACAATATCGACGAGCTGAAAGAGGATCAGAATCGTCGTCGGGACAAGCTCCGCGTTAGCGAAGTCGATACGGATCATGTTCTGGTAATCGAGCTTCTGGACTGCGTTGAGATCGATGAGGATCGGCTGACCGCCGATCTTCTGCGCCAGATAGTTGACGATCCAGATGAATGCCAACAGCGCCAGCGTCACGAGGCAGGGATGAGGACGCGGCGGATTTGTAAGGATCAGGCTGCGGGCGCGCAGCTTCATTTCTCCTCGCGTCATACCTTATCCTTTCCCTCGGCGACAAGGCGTTCGCCGATCTTGTACACATCGCCCGCGCCGACGGTAAGGATAATGTCGCCGGGGCTGGCCGTTGCGCGCAGCGTCTTTTCAAGCTCTGCGTTATCCGCAAAGAAGATGCCGTTCGGAAGCTCGCGCGCGATGTCCGCGGACGAGATGCCGATGGTGTTCTTTTCGCGCGCGGCATAGATCTCCGCGAGATAGCACACGTCCGGGCGGCGGAGCTGTTCAACAAAATCGCTGAAGAGCGCCTGCGTGCGGGAGTATGTATGCGGCTGGAACACAACGATCGTGCGCTTGTAGCCGAGCGTTTCAATGGCGTCAAGCAGCGCCTTGAGCTCGCTCGGATGGTGGGCGTAATCGTCGTAAACATCCGCGCCGTTGTACTTGCCCTTGAACTCAAACCGGCGGTTCGCGCCGGAGAACCCGGCGAGACCGTAGCGGATGGCCGCAGGGCTGCACCCGAGACAGATCGCCGCCGCGGAAGCCGCGAGCGCATTGTTCACATTATGGATGCCAGGGACGCGGAGGCTCACGTGCGTGAACACCTCTTCGCAGTATATAACGTCAAACTCCGTCTCCGCGCCGTGCTGCACGATATTGGCGGCGTAGACATCCGCCCCCTTGTGCAGGCCGAACGTGAAGATATCGCGGCCGAGCGGCGCGAGAGCGTCCATGGTGTTTTTATCCTCGGCGTTCGCAATGATGTATCCGTTTTCCGGCACGAGCGAGGCGAACTTCCGGAACGACGCTTTCACATCCTCAAGATCCTTGAAGAAGTCGAGATGGTCCGCCTCGATGTTCAGGATGACCGCCACGGTGGGTGAAAACGCGTGGAAGGAATTGTAATATTCGCACGCCTCCATCACGATCGTGTCGCCCGCGCCGACACGGTGGCCGGCATGCAGCAGCGGCAGCGTTCCGCCGATCATAACGGTCGGGTCGCGCTCGGCGGCCATGAGGATGTGCGTGCACATGGAGGTCGTCGTCGTCTTGCCGTGCGTGCCGGAGATGCAGAGCGAGTTGCGGTAATCCTTCATGATCGCGCCCCACGCCTGCGTGCGTTCAAACACCGGAAGCCCGCGGCGGTGCGCCTCAACGATCTCCGGGTTTTCGTCGTGCACGGCGGCGGTGCGGACGACAAATTCGGCGTCCGCCGGGATGTTCTCCGCGCGATGCCCAATGAACACGGGAATGCCGAGCGAGCGCAGATGCGCCACGTTCGCCCCCTCGTTCATGTCCGAACCGGTGATGACAAGGCCCGCTTCCGCGAGGACCTCCGCCAGAGGCGACATGGATACGCCGCCGACGCCGATCAGATGACCGCGGCGTCCCGCCCAGTAATATTCCGAAAACGATGGCATGGACATACTCTCCTAACCAAGTTCAAATTGCCTGAAAAGGGATTATACTATATCTCCAACGAAAAAACAAGTTATTCCCAATCTTTGGCACGCTCCACGGCCTTATGCCAGCGGCGGCAGAGCTCCTGCGCATTTTCGGCGTCCATTTTCGGGCGGAAAATGTGCGCCGATTCGCGGATGCGGACGATATCACCGACATTCGACCACACTCCGGCGTGCAGCCCGGCGAGGAACGCCGCGCCGAGCGCCGTTGTCTCCACCATAACGGGCCGGTCGATGGGACAGCGGAGGACGTCCGCCTGAAACTGCATGAGAAAGCGGTTGACGGAAGCGCCGCCGTCCACGCGCAGGATCTGCATGGGCGCTCCGGCGTCCTTTTCCATTGCGTCGATGAGATCGCGCACCTGATAGGCGATGCCTTCAAGTCCCGCGCGGACAATGTGCGCGCGCGTCGTCCCGCGGGTGATACCGACGAGCGTGCCGCGCGCGTACATATCCCAGTACGGCGCGCCGAGGCCGGTGAACGCCGAGACAAGATACACGCCGCCGTTGTCCGGCACGGACTCGGCAAGCGCCTGCGTTTCCTCCGCCGAGGAGATGAGATGGAGCTCGTCGCGCATCCACTGCACGGTGCTGCCAGCATTGAATACGCTGCCCTCGAGACAGTAATTCGTCTCGCCGCGGATGCTCCACGCCACGCACGAGAGAAGCCCGCTTCGGCTCACCGGGACGGTCGGGCCGGTGTTCATCATGGCAAAGCAGCCGGTGCCGTAGGTGTTTTTCGCTTCGCCCGGATGGATGCAGCCCTGTCCGAGCAGGGCCGCCTGCTGGTCGCCCGCCGCGCCGCAGATCGGCGTGCCGGAGAGCTCCTCGAGCCCCGGCATATGCGAGTCGATCGTGCCGTACTCTTCGGAGTTGGACACCGGCTTCGGGAGCATGCACATCGGGATTCGGAGCGCTTCGCAGAGCTCAGCGTCCCATTGCAGCGTATGTATATTGAAGAGCATCGTGCGGGAAGCGTTGCTGTAATCGGTCACATGAACGCGCCCGCCGGTCAGATTCCAGATGAGCCATGTGTCCACCGTGCCGAAGAGCAGCTCGCCGCGCTCGGCGCGCTCTCTCGCGCCGGGGACGTTATCGAGGATCCAGCGCAGCTTTGTGCCGGAGAAATAGGCGTCGATCAGAAGGCCGGTCTTTTCGCGGATCTTCTCCTCCCAGCCATCGGCGCGCAGCTCCTCGCACAGAGGCGCCGTCCGGCGGCACTGCCAGACGATCGCGTTATACACAGGGCGGCCCGTTTCCTTTTCCCAGACGATCGTCGTCTCGCGCTGGTTGGTGATGCCGACGGCGGCGATGTCCGCGGCGGAAAGGCCGCTCGTGCGGAATGCCTCCGAGAGCGATTCAAGCTGCGTATAGAGGATCGTCATCGGATCGTGCTCCACCCAGCCGGGCTGCGGATAGATCTGCGCGAAGGGGTGCTGTGAGAGCGACACGACCTTCCCGTTCACATCGAAAATAATGGCGCGGGAGCTCGTCGTCCCCTGGTCAAGGGCGATAACGTGCTGGCTCATGGGATAACCTCCTTGATTTTCGCTGGGAATTGTATATAATATATTTTATAATATATGCGTCGATTAACAAGGGCACGCACGTCGGACAGCCAGCCTTTTCGGTGCTTTTTGCCCTTT
>OLGA01000771.1_pt1 | contig 26767 bp, 23 predicted proteins | sample 1604881 | NCBI WGS metagenome assembly OLGA01 (sample SAMEA3888896, study PRJEB22519) | human gut metagenome | biome: human gut; feature: human-associated habitat; material: faeces | place: Denmark | collected 2009 | reverse complement strand
TTTCTTTAATGGAGGCGAGTTCTTTTTTTGCCTGAACGCTTTAGGCAAAGTACATATCACGGTTCTGTTTTTGTGCAAATGCGGTCATTCTCGAAATGCTTAATCCGATATTGTCAACATAGTCGTGAATGAGCATGGTGTCAATCAATTTGGCATTGTCATACCATTCTTTCTCTGTTTCTTCACATATTTTGAGCGCATCTTCAAATTCAAGTCTGCTCATCAGTCTGTCGGCACATTCAATTTTTGCAATGAATGAATCAGTTTTGCCCGAAATAAATCCTGTTTCAACAGATGCAAAGCATAGTGCCGCCAGAATAAGTGAAAGTGCAATGTAAATTCTTTTCATATTGTTATTCCTTCTTTATAATGTTGTAATTTCCGAGTGCGTCAAGAGTCATCAGAAAAACATTGCTCTGCTTAATATTTTTCTTTTGCAGAATATTTTTAACATAACCCTTTTCTTTTTCACATAAATTAAGCGAATTTTCAAGAATTTTTCCGTTGCTGACAACTACGGTTTCAATTTTATTGTCCTTAATTTTTAACCCAAAATCCTCGGCAGACGGCTTTCTCTTCTCAGGCTTTTCAAGAACGCTCACCTCACCGTTTGTTTCAACAATGCAGTATTGAACATCCTCAATTGAAAAAATACCCTGTTGTCTTAATCTGACACTCAAATCTTCTGTAGTAAGCCGTAGCTTTTTCATAGCCGATTGCAGAATCCTTCCGTCTTTAATTACTATAACGGGTTTTCCGCACACAAGACTTCTGAAACCGCTCCACTTCATCATAATAATGCTTGCGGTAATTTCAAGTGCAACGAGAATTGCAACGGGAATAACTCCGCTCAATAGCGGTTGAGATGTGTTCTGCATAGGAATTGATGCGATATCCGACACTATCATTGTGATTACAAGCTCGCTTGGCTGCATATCGCTCATCTGTCGCTTTCCCATTAACCTGACTGCCAGAATGACAAAGGCATAGAGCAAAATTGTTCTGATTATTGAAATTAACATAACATCACCGTTACTAATATTTGCATAATTTGAGCCGATATACCGCAAAATAAAAAGCAGATATATTAAGACGGTGATTAAATGTATAATTCATTAAAAGAAAATATTTCAACTCTGAAGAAAATGTTCAAAAATTCGGCAGATTTTACGGTTCGTGAAATGAATCTAAAGGGACAATGCAGTATAAAATCCGCAATAATCACAATTGAGGGAATGTGCGGAAAGGACACGCTTGCATTGTCGGTAATCAATCCTCTGCTCGATTATTATTTTGACTGCCAATCCCCCGATAAGGTTTTTGACCTTATCAAAAATACCGTGCTGACATCAAGTGAAATTGTCGAGTTCACGACAATTGACGAGGCAATCAGCTTTTCAACATCAGGTTTTGCCCTGCTTGTTGTTGACGGTTGCAGTCGTATGCTTGCAATCGGAGCACAGGGCTTTTCATTCAGAAGTGTTTCGGAACCCGAAAGTGAGGTAGTGCAGAGAGGCTGCAGAGAAGGTTTTACAGAACCGTTGAGAATCAATATGACTTTAATAAGACGAAGAATCAAAAGTCCCGACCTTGTTTTTGAAACCATAACAAGCGGATACAGTTCAAACACGCAGATGATGATTTGTTATCTTCAAAACAGCGTGTCAAAGCAAATTCTTAAAGCAATCAGAGAACGGCTTGAAAACTGCAACCTGAAAATGATTCTTGCGTCGGGATATTTAAGCAGTTATCTTGAAGACAACAATTCAAAATCACTTTTTTCGGGTGTCGGGATTTCCGAAAGACCGGATACGGTCTGCGGAAAGCTGTCGGAGGGCAGAGTGGCAATTCTGATTGACGGAACACCGTCGGTGATAATCATTCCGCACCTTTTTGCAGAAGAATTTCAAAGCGTTGATGATTATTCAAACCGCCCGTATTATGCGGCATTTATACGGATATTAAAGTATATTTCGTTCCTCATAGCCGTATTTTTGCCGGGAATATACACGGCTTTTGCACAGTTTCATCCCGAATATTTTCCGACCGGATTGCTCGTGAAAACATCCGATTCTTTGTCACAAACACCCTTACCCGTAACACTTGAAGTTATTCTCATAACCTTTATCTATGAAGTCATGAGAGAGGCCGGACTGCGTATTCCAAAGCCGCTCGGACACGCTGTCAGCATTGTCGGAGCGCTTGTAATCGGTGAAAGTGCCGTCAGCGCAGGCATCATCAGCTCGTCAACTCTTATGGTTGTTGCAACTGCGGCAATTTGCAGTTATGTCACATTCGCACTCTATCCGCCTATTATGGTGTTGAGATTTTTCTGCGTTATCGCAGGCGGAATGTTCGGCTTGTGGGGAATAGTTCTGCTCACCTGCGGAGTGCTTGTTAATATGTGTTCCAAAACATCAATCGGCGTGCCGTATATGTCATCGTTTGCACCGTTCTCGTGGCGGAGTATGCGTGATGTCTTTGTCAGAGCAGATTGGAAAAGGCTTTCAAAGCACACAATCAAGGTTCAGAAATTCCCCGAAACGGAGGAGATGTAATGCAATCGAATGTAACTTTTCCGTCAAAAAGAATTATGCTTTCGCTGTTTGTATGTTCTGTACTTCCGATATTGTTAATGGGGCGGAGCTTTTTGCAGAGCGACAATATTTTTTCAAGTCTTGCGTCAATCGGATTCGGAATATTTTTCACGCTGTTGTGCTTTGTTCCTTTTTATTCGATAAAGCACAGAACAAGACTTGATTTCTCAGCCTTTGCAAAAAACACATCGCAAACGGGCTTTTTCTTTGTTTCTTCATATTATTGTATGTATTTCACAGTGATAACCGTTTCTTTTCTGATTAGATTCTGCGATATGTTTGTTTCGGGAGTTAATCCCGATGTCAACACAAAGGTGATTGCCTTTTTGATACTTTGCATTTGTGTTTACGGTGCGTCAAAGGGGATAAATCCGCTTTCAAGAGTCAGCATTTTTGTGCTTGCGTTTCTCATAATTGCTTTTGCCGTGATATTTTTCGGAAATATAAAATCTTTTGAATTTGCACCGAACAGCACCTTTGTTACACCTGATTTTTCAAATATTCGGAGCAATGTTGCAGACTGTTTAATCTTTGCGTTTCTGCCTGTTATTTTTGGATTCAATTCCACAAGCACCAAAAATCTGTCAATAAAACAACCTGTAATTACAACGCTTATTATATTCGGCACATTAATGCTGACTTTGTTTTTTGCCGATTTTGTTATCGGTGCATATTCTGCACAGCAACCGTTTTCTGTTCAGCTATTGTCAAAAACCGCATATTTTGGTGATATGAAAGGCTTTGACAGCTTTTACCTTGCCGCAGTAACTGCCTGTATTTTCGTTTTTGTAACGGCTGTCCTCATCAGCGTTTCAAACTGCATTGTAAACAAATCTTCAAAAAGAACGCTTGTTTTTGTTTCTATAATAGCTTTTATAATGTTTGTTTTGTTTGTTTGTGCAGATAGTTATAATGCGGTAAAAGAATTATTGCTGAACAATATTTTTCTGACTGCACTCAATTTTATTTCCGCACTTCTGATTCCTATAATCTATCTTTTTGTATATCGGAGAAAGCTTTATGAATAAAAAATTATTTTTACTGCCGATTATGGCAATTGTTCTGATTTTAGGCGGCTGTTCAAATTCAAACCGAATTGATACTTCTTCGCTTGTTCAGACGATTACTGCAGAAAACAAATCGGGCAAAGCCGTGTATAATTTCTATCTGCTTGAGAACAGCGAGGATGTGCAAGGTGTTTCGGTTGAGGCTGACAGCCTTGAAAAAGCCGTAATATCGGCAAAGAAAGCCTATATCCCTGCACTGACGCTTTCAAAGCTTGAATTGTATCTTATCGACTCAAATCTCGGAGAAAAAACTCTCAAAACCGATATTGACTATATTTCAAAAGAAACCGCAATTTCACCTTTGACCTATACTGCCCTTTCGGATACAAAAACTTTGCAACTTTTTTCAAAAGATAAAAACGCACTGAATAAAGTTAAAGAACACATTGTTCTGTTGAAGAATAATAATAACAACCTTTCCGTAACATCTTTATCCATATTCAATAATTTTAAGGGTAAAAACAACGGCTATTTGAGTATTTGTTATATTAGTTCCGATAAAGAATTAAAAGCAGACATTGTTAAAACAGTAACAGAAAAATGAGAAAATTTTATTAAAAATTGAAAAATAATTCACAAAAAGACTTTATCAAAACTGCGTTATGGTGTATAATAGCAATAAGTATATAGCCTGAGAACATACATCTGCCTGTTAGGCGGCAGAGCGGTTGCTCTGATTTGTGAAAGGTAATAAATATTTAGGATAGGACGATGATTTATGTCTGTTGAATTTTCTGTTCCGCTGTCGCAAATTGCAGAAGCATTGAACCTTACCGAAGTTTATGTCGCTGAAAATTATAAGGAAACTAACATATCGACTGTTGAAATCAACAGACCGGGACTTGAGCTTACGGGTTATCTTGAATTCTTTGACAACAAGCGAATTCAGGTTCTCGGTAATACAGAGTTCTCATATCTCGGCAGATACGGTCCGGAGGCTCAGAAAATGGTTATTGACTCCATTTTCAGCTTTGGTCCTCCGGCTGTAATAATCTGCCGTGATATTGAACCGTCAAACGCAATTCTCGAAAGTGCAAAGCTGCACAAGGTGTCTATTTTCAGCACCCCGCAGAGTACATCGGATCTTACAGCGTCACTTGTACAATATCTTAACAAAGAGCTTGCTCCGAGAATTACCCGTCACGGCGTTCTTGTTGAAGTGTACGGCGAAGGCTGTCTGCTTACTGGCGACAGCGGTGTCGGTAAGAGTGAAACCGCAATTGAGCTTATCAAGCGAGGTCACCGTCTTGTTGCCGATGATGCCGTAGAAATCAGAAGAACTGCCCAGACAACACTCTATGGCCAGTCGCCCGAAAATATCCGTCACTTCATTGAGCTTCGAGGTATCGGAATTATCAATGCCAGAAAACTTTTCGGTATGGGCGCTATCAAGTTGCAGGAAAAGATTGATATGGTAATCAACCTTGAGCAATGGGACAGCTCAAAGGTTTATGACAGAATGGGACTTGACAACGAATATATGAAGATTCTCGGTGTCGAAGTGCCTACTCTTACAATTCCCGTAAAGCCCGGCCGTAACCTTGCTGTAATCATAGAGGTTGCCGCCATGAATAACAGACAGAAGAAAATGGGCTACAATGCCGCAAGAGAACTTCTCAAAAATCTAGGAATGGCTGTTGAGGATCTTCCACCGTCACCAAAGGTTATTGTTGATACATGGGAATAATTCCGCTTTGTAACGGAATACAGGGAACAGAAATTTCATATTCTAAACTAACAACGGAGGGTAATTGAATGGACACTACCGATATTATATATAACTGTGCTCAAAAGCTTGATTGTGACGCAAGACGATTTGAACCGATGAGCAGACACACTTCATTTAAAATCGGCGGAAAAGCAGATGTTTACATAAAGGTGACAAATCTTTCTCAGCTGATGAAAATTTTAAAGGAATGCGATGTCTGCAAGGAGAAGTATATTCTTCTCGGCAATGGCAGTAATGTTCTGGTTCCGGATGAGGGAATCCACGGCACGGTTCTCCGTCTTGACGGTGATTTCAGGAATATTTCATTAATTGACGATACAACAATCTATTGCGGCGCAGGTGCGGCTTTGGGAAGTCTTTGTAAGTTTGCCCAAAAATGCGGACTTTCGGGACTTGAATTTGCATGGGGAATTCCGGGAACAGTCGGCGGTGCTTTGTTTATGAACGCAGGTGCATACGGCGGTGAAATGAAAGATGTTGTATACAGCGTTTCTCACATCACACAGAACGGTGATATCGGCAGAACAGAGGCGGAGAATCTTGATTTTGGCTACAGAACAAGCGTTTACCGCAAAAACGGTTGCATAATCACAGGTGCGGTATTCAAACTTAAAAAAGATGATCCCGAAGAAATTCAGAACAGAATGAACGATTATATGAATCGCCGTTCAACAAAACAGCCGCTTGAATATCCGAGCGCAGGCAGTGTGTTCAAAAGACCCGAGGGTGCATTTGCAGGTGCGCTCATTGAGCAATGCGGACTCAAGGGCAAAACAGTCGGCGGTGCTCAGGTCAGCGAAAAGCACGCAGGATTTATCATCAACAAATCAAAGGCTACGGCTGACGATGTAAAACAGCTTGTGTCGGAAATTCAGAAAACTGTTGAAAATGAAACAGGCTACAAGCTTGAATGTGAACTTATTTTTCTATAAAGCAAAAAAGGTGTAATTTTATGGAATTTGTAATCATTACGGGAATGTCGGGTGCAGGCAAAACAGGCGCTCTTCATGTGCTTGAAGACATCGGTTATTATTGTGTTGACAATCTTCCGTCAAGTCTGTTGTCAACACTCTACCGACTTTGCCTCAAATCTGAAGATGATTCAATGAAGAGGGTTGCGGTTGTTGTCGATGTAAGAGGTAACGAAAAATTTGAGGAAATGTGTTCCCAGATTGAACACTTCAAAATGCATTACGAAAATGTAAAGGTATTGTTCTTTGACGCAATGACGGACAGGCTCGTTGTTCGTTATAAGGAAACAAGAAGAAGACATCCTCTTTCGGAAAAACTCAAGGACGGTTCGGTACTGTCTGCCGTTGAGCTTGAAAGGGAGCTTCTTTTGCCTATTAAAAGAACAGCCGATTATAACATTGACACTACATATATGTCAAACAAACAGCTCCGAGAGCGAATTATGTCAATGTTCATGGAAGACACTTCACAAAGCATTACGCTGACATTTATGTCGTTCGGTTTTAAATACGGAATTCCGCTTGAGGCAGATCTCATTATGGATGTGCGTTGTCTGCCTAATCCTTTTTACATTCCCGAGCTCAAACATCTTACAGGACTTGACAAAGATGTGCGTGACTATGTTCTTGAAAGTGAAGAAACAACCGAATTTTTAAAGCGACTTTTGAGTATGCTCGATTTTTCCGTACCGCTCTATCTCAAAGAGGGCAAAAGCGAGCTTGTTGTCGGCATAGGTTGTACGGGCGGCAAGCACAGAAGCGTTACAATCGCAATGCAGCTGAACGACCACTTTCGTGAAAAAGGCTATAGGTGTGTTATTCAGCACAGAGATATTGACAGGTAAGGTGCAGAAATGTCATTTTCCTCGGATGTAAAAAAAGAAATTTGTTCGGTTGAACAGTTTGACCGTGAGGCTCTCAAAGCGGAGCTTTACGGAATGCTTTTATTCAGCAGAAATTTTTCTCCGAACAAAATAACCTTCACAACAGAAAGCAATTATGCGGGAAATCGTCTTATATTTCTTTTGCAGAATTTATATATGCCGATAATTGAAAAACAATCGGCTTTGCGTACAAAATCAAGCGATAGTCATCTTTACAAAATAATTGTGGTTGACGGAAACGATTGCAAGCGTATTTTTGAAGATTTCGGTCATACGGACGGTCAGATTACTTTGCGTGTCAACAGGGCAAATCTTTCAAGCGAAGAACTTTCGCAATCGTTTTTGCGCGGAGTTTTTCTTAGTTGCGGTTCGGTATCCGATCCCATGAAAAGCTATCATCTTGAATTCTGTGTTCCGCACAAAAATCTTTCTCAGGATTTGTGCAAGATTCTTTCCGAAATAACCGAATGTACCCTTATTCCAAAAACGGTTGTCCGCAGCGGCAGTTACATTGTCTATTTTAAGGAGAGCGAGCAGATTTGTGACTTGCTTACCTACATAGGCTCACCGATAAGATCAATGGAAATTATGGGTACAAAGGCAATAAAGCAGGTTCGCAACAATGTGAACCGCAGAATTAACGGCGAGGTTGCGAATATCGGAAAAATCGCAACGGCGTCTGCAAAACAGCTCAGTGCAATCGAACATATAAAAAAGACAGTCGGAATCGATTCTTTGCCCGAGGACTTGCGTGAAATCGCATATTTAAGGCTTGAAAATCCCGATATGTCACTTCGTGATTTGGGACAGAATCTTTCAACCCCAATCAGCCGAAGCGGTGCAAATCACCGTATGCAAAGACTGCTTGAATATGCAGGTACAGAGGTAAAAACCAATGGAAAATAAAAATTTGACTTTTGAGCAGGCAAACGAACTGCTTGAAAAAACGGTTTCAAAAATGGAGAGTGGTGAACTTACTCTCGAACAGACAATGGAGGAGTACGCAAAAGCGTGTGAGCTCCTTGCTTATTGTATGAAACAGCTTGAACAATGCAAGGGTAAAATTATTGATATAAATGAGAGAATTTCAAAGCTTTCAAAGGGTGATGACAATGACTAAAGATTATGCAAAAAATATTGAAAACGCTTTAAAGAGCTGTCTGCCGAGTACGGATTGCCGTGAAAAAAAGCTGATTGACGCAATGGCTTACAGCCTTGAGGCAGGCGGAAAGCGTGTCCGTCCGTATCTCGTGTTCTCGTTTAACAGCCTTTGCGGCGGGAGTGAGGAGTCTGCAACGGCATTTGCCTGTGCAGTTGAAATGATTCACACATATTCTCTCATTCACGATGATTTGCCGTGTATGGACAACGATGACCTCAGAAGAGGCAAGCCGTCAAACCACAAGGTATTCGGCGAAGATATCGCATTGCTTGCAGGTGATGCCCTTCTGACGCTTGCCTTCGAAATCCTTACAAACGAAAAGACAGTAAAAATCTGCGGAACTTCTGCGTGTTGCAGAGGTGTTTCCGTACTTTCAAAATACGCAGGTGCGACAGGCATGATAGGCGGTCAGGTGATTGACCTTATGAGCGAAAACACAAACGCTCCGATTGAAGTCCTTCGTGAAATGGACTACAAAAAAACAGCCTGTCTTATCAAAGCGGCTTGTGAACTGGGCTGTATAAGCGCAGGTGCAAACGATAAGCAAATTAAAGCCGCCTCTGAATTCGGCGAATGCATCGGCATTGCGTTCCAAATTCAGGACGATATACTTGATGTAACCTCCTCCGATGAGGAACTTGGCAAGCCTGTAGGCAGTGACGCAGAAAACAGTAAATCAACATATGTTTCACTTCTCGGAATTGAAAAGTGCCGTGAGCTTGTTGATGAACTTACCGAAAAAGCTGTTAACGCACTTCATGGCTTTGACGGTGATACAAAAGAGCTTGAAGAATTTGCTTACAAGCTTGCAAAGAGAAATAAATAATTCTTTGCAAACATTAATTAAACGGATAGGAAATAAATTATGGGTGAGTATGAACTGCTTTCTAAAATTAAATCACCGCATGATGTCAAAAAGCTTAATGACGAACAGCTTGAAAAGCTGTGTACCGAAATAAGGGAAAAGCTCGTTGAAACCGTGTCTGTAAACGGCGGACATCTTTCACCGAACCTCGGTGTTGTTGAACTTACCGTTGCTCTTGAGCGTAGCTTTAATCTGCCGAAAGACAGCATTGTATGGGATGTCGGACATCAGGCATATACCCACAAGCTGTTGACGGGACGCTACGAGCAGTTTGACACAATCCGCAAAAAAGGCGGAATTTCAGGCTTCCCGAAGCGTGCCGAGAGCAAATACGACGATTTTAACACAGGTCACAGCAGTACATCAATATCTGCCGCATACGGAATTGCAAGAGCAAAACACCTTATGGGCGACCAAAGCTACACCGTTGCCGTGATTGGTGACGGTTCATTTACGGGTGGACTTGCTTTTGAGGGAATGAACAACTCAGGCAGATTCAACAAGAACTTTATTGTTGTTCTCAATGATAACAAAATGTCCATTTCACCGAATGTAGGCGCATTGTCACGCTACCTTACAACGGTAAGAATTCAGCCGTGGTATATGCGAGTCAAGAAAATTACAGAAAAAATTCTTTTGCACATTCCGCTTATCGGAAAACCTCTGAAAAGATTTCTTCAGGGAGGAAAGTCTAAACTTAAAAATCTTGTGTACAAAAACACTCTTTTTGACTGCTTCGGTTTTACCTATCTCGGACCTATTGACGGACACAACATTGATGAGCTTGAAAATGCGTTTGAGTGTGCAAAAAAGGTGAATTCTCCCGTTCTTGTTCATGTTGTTACCAAAAAAGGCAAAGGCTATCAGCCTGCCGAGGACAATCCGGGAGGATTTCACGGAATAGGCAGGTTCGATATTGATTCGGGCGAACCGCTTTCAAGTCACAAGGGATTTTCGGCTGAGTTCGGAAAGACTATGTGCGAATTTGCCGAGGACGATAAAAAGATTTGCGCAATTACAGCCGCAATGTCGGGAGGAACGGGACTTACCGAATTTTCAAGGCTTTTTAAGGAAAGATTTTTTGATGTCGGTATTGCTGAAGAACACGCAGTAACTTTTGGATGCGGACTTGCCGCAAAGGGTATGCGACCTGTTTTTGCCGTGTATTCAACATTTCTCCAGAGAGCCTATGACCAGCTTTTGCATGATGCGGCTCTCGGAAAGCTTCACCTCGTAATCGGGGTTGACCGTGCGGGAATTGTTGGTGATGACGGTGAAACTCATCAAGGTGTGTTTGATGTTTCGATACTCAACACCATTCCGAACACAACAATTTTTTCTCCGGCATATTTTGACGGTATGAGAAAATCTCTTTCAACCTCAATTTACATTTGCGACAGCCTCGCTGTTGTGCGTTATCCCCGTGGCGGAGAGCTTTACAGACCCGATGATTTCGGTGAAGAAAATCTTTCATACGATGTTTACGGAAATCCGAATTGTAAAAATCTTCTCATAACCTACGGAAGACTTTTCTCTTATGCCTGCAAAGCCAAGGAAACCCTTGCAAAACAGGGCATTGAGATTTGCATATTAAAACTTTGCAGAATTAAACCGATTGACGAAAATGCCGTTGATTTTGCGGCAGATTTCGATAATGTATGGTTTTTTGAAGAGGGCATCAAAAACGGCGGTATTGCGAGAAATTTCTCCGATTTACTCTGTTGCACACAGTTCTGCGGAGATTATCATATAAAGGCTATTAATGACAAATTTGTCAAGCAGATGTCTGTCAGCGAGGCTCTTCATGAACTGAAACTCGATGATGATGGAATGGTAAACACCATTACCAAAAATTTAAAGGAAAAGAATTAGAATGAAAAAAAGACTTGATATTCTTGTGTATGAAAAGGGCTTTACCGACAGCCGTGAAAAGGCTAAGGCGATTATAATGTCGGGACAGGTTTATGTTGACAATCAGAAAGCCGACAAGTGCGGAACTTCTTATGATGAAAATGTTAAAATTGAAGTAAGAGGCAACACACAGAAATATGTCAGCCGTGGCGGTTTAAAGCTTGAAAAAGCCATAGACAATTTTGACTTTGATTTAAAAGATAAGATAACAATGGATATCGGTGCGTCAACGGGTGGCTTTACCGACTGTATGCTCCAAAACGGTGCAAAAAAGGTGTATTCAATTGATGTCGGTTACGGTCAGCTTGCTTGGAAGCTTCGCAACGATCCCCGTGTTGTCAATCTTGAACGCACCAATATGAGAAAGGTTACAAGGGAGCAGGTTCCCGATGAAATTGATTTTTTCTCGGTTGATGTTTCGTTCATTTCATTAAAGCTGATTCTGCCTGTTGCAAGACAGCTTATGAGTGAAAACGCACAGGCTGTCTGCCTAATCAAACCGCAGTTTGAGGCAGGCAGGGAAAAGGTGGGCAAAAAGGGCGTAGTTCGTGATCCTGCCGTTCATGTTGAGGTTGTCAGAAAAATATTTGATTTTTGCCTTGAAAACGGCTTTGATGTACTTAATCTCGACTATTCGCCAATCAAAGGTCCCGAGGGCAATATAGAATACCTTATCCATCTTCGCAAAAGTGATGATCCTAAGTCATACACAGATGTAACACCCGAGCAGCTTGTTGAAAATTCACATGCCGCTCTTGACAAAAAATGAGCAGGTGCTTTTATGAAATTTGCATTAGTGGTCAATCTTTCAAAAGAACGGGCAATTAAATATGCAAAAAAGATTTCTCTTTTTCTTCTTGATAAAAATGCAGAAATTGCTATGATTGAGGAATGCAGTCAGTATTTTAAGGGAATCCACATTCATTATTCAAAAAATATTACGGAGCTTTTTGAATACTGCGATATGGCAATTACAGTGGGCGGTGACGGAACGATTATCCATGCCGCAAAATATGCCGCAAAAGCAGATAAACAGCTTATCGGTGTGAATGTCGGCAGACTCGGTTTTGCCGCAGATGTTGAACCGCACGAATATGAACAGCTTGAACGGCTTATTACGGGTGATTACGCAACAGAGGAGAGAATTTTGCTTGATGTTGAGGTCATAAAAGAGGACGGCTCAAAGCACTATCTTGCAGTGAACGATGCCGTTGTCGCAAGAGGTCAGCTCTCAAAAACAATTGATTTGCACCTGACGCTTGACGGTGACGAAATTTCAAAATACAGAGCGGACGGTCTGCTTTTTGCAACTCCGACAGGCTCAACCGCTTATTCATTGTCGGCAGGCGGACCAATCCTCGCACCTAAAATGGAATGCATTCTTATGACTCCAGTTTGTCCCCATTCATTATTTTCCCGTTCCGTACTTTTCAGCGGAGAATCGGAGCTTTCGGTTCATGTGAAAATCCCCGAAGAATGCTGTTGCGTGCTGACAATTGACGGTGAAAAAAATGTTCCTGTTCTTGCAACCGACAGGGTTGTAATCCGCAAATCCGATTTAAAGCTTAAACTTGCGTTACTTCATAACCGCAATTTTTATAAACTGCTCAATGAAAAACTGAAAGAGAGGGATTTTTGATGAAAACAGGGCGACACGCACGAATTCTTGATATTATAGCCGAACATCCCATTGAAACACAGGATGAGTTGCTTACCCGACTTCGTGAAGAGGGCTTTAAGGCAACACAGGCTACAATTTCAAGAGATATCAAGGATTTACGCCTTGTTAAAACTCTCGGAAGTGACGGAAAATATCGCTATGTTTCTGCATCTCGCAGTTCAACCGATATCCGTACCAATTTTTCAAATCTTTTCAGCACTTCGGTAAATTCAATAGATGTAGCACAGAATCTTGTTGTAATAAAAACCCTCAGCGGTATGGCACAGGCAGTTTGTGCCGCACTCGATTCAGCCGACTATCCGTCTGTTGTCGGAACAATTGCAGGTGACGATACAATCTTCATTGCCTGCCGAACAGCCGACCTTGCGGTGTCGCTTACCGAAGAACTCAAAAAGCTTATTTGACAGGACTGATTGAAATGCTTAGAACTTTATATATAGAAAACATTGCCGTGATTGAAAAAACTTCAATAGATTTTGAAAACGGTCTTAATGTCCTCACAGGTGAAACAGGTGCAGGTAAAAGTATAATAATTGACGCAATCAATGCAATTATGGGACAGCGGACATCAAAGGAAATTATTCGCACCGAGGCTGATTCAGCCTTTGTAAGCGCTCAATTTGACGATATTAACCAAAGCATTGTTGAAAAGCTTGATGAACTCGGCTTTTCCGATGACGAGGGAACACTCATTTTGCAGAGAACTCTCAACAGAAACGGCAAGAGCAGTTGTAAAATCAACGGCAAGCCTGCAACGGTTTCAATGCTCAAAGAACTTTCAAAGCACCTTATAAACATTCACGGTCAGCATGAAAGCTACGAACTTTTCTCTCCTGAAACTCATATTGATTATATTGACCGTTTCGGCAGTTGCGAAAAGCTTTTGACTGATTATAAAAAATGTTATGATGAATATAAAATTCTCAAAAAGAAATTAAATTCAGCCGATTCGGACGAAAGTGAAAGATTGAAAGAAATTGATTTGCTTTCATATCAGGTGAATGAACTCACAGAATCCGATGTTAAGCAGGGCGAAGAACAGGAGCTTGAGAGCGAAAGAACAGCGCTTATGAGCTTTGAGAAAATCTTTTCTCTGCTCAATGATGCAAAAATGGCTCTTGACGGTGACGAAAACTATGGCGGCGGTCTTGAATCGGTCGATTCTGCATCAACTGCCCTTCAAAAAGTGTCATCATATAATGCTGAATATGAAGAAATTGCAAATACGCTTACAGATGCATATTACAATTTAAAGGATTGTTGCGACAGCATTTCCGACGCCATTGATTCGCTTGAATCCGATCCGCAAAGGCTTGAAGAAGTTGAAGAAAGGCTTGACCTTATCAATCGTCTTACAAGAAAATATAATTGTCCGTCAGACGAGCTTTCGGACCTTGCCGAAAAATATCAGGCAAGACTTGACGAACTTATGAACTATGACCGCAACCGTGACGAGCTTGCGGAAAAATGCAGAGAAAGCGAAGAAAAAATGCTTGCGGCTGCCGAAAAACTCGGTACTCTGCGCAGAAAAGCCGCAAAAACCTTTGCAACAAAAGTAAAATCCGAAATGGCATTTTTGAATATGCCGAATGTTGAGCTTGTTCCGTACTTTGAAAAGTGCGAACCAAATTCAAAGGGTACGGATAAAATGGAACTGCTCATCTCCGCAAACCCGGGTGAAACACCTCGCCCTGTTGCAAAAATCGCATCGGGCGGTGAGCTTTCAAGAATGATGCTTGCAATCAAAACAGTTCTTGCAAGCACGGATACGGTTGATACCCTCATTTTTGATGAGGTTGACACAGGTATTTCGGGTTCAGCGGCAGAAAAGGTCGGCTTAAAACTGCGTGAAGTCAGCAAAAGCAGTCAGGTTCTCTGCGTGACACATCAGGCACAAATCGCAGCTCTTGCGGATTTTCACTATCTTATCCGCAAACAGGTTGAAAAGGGAAGAACATTTACAAATGTAACCCTCCTTGACCATAACGGCAGAGCAGGCGAACTTGCACGAATAATCGGCGGTGTTGATATAACCGACGCCGCACTTAAACACGCAGAATCAATGCTTGAAAAGTATAATAACTAATATAAATCAACTATATAAACGAAAGGGAGCGGCATTTTGAAGCTGTGGTCGGTTGCAAAACTTGATAAAACTAAGGCGGGGGAGATTCAGTCCCGCTATGAGCTGCCTGCAATTGTTGCAATGCTGCTTCAGATACGGGATATTACAACGAAAGATGAAATTGAAAGCTTTCTTTACAACGATTCTTTCATTGCCGATCCGTTTGAAATAAAAGATATGGATAAGGCTGTTGAACGCATTAACAAGGCGCTTGATTGCGGTGAACCGATTTGTGTTTACGGTGATTATGATGCCGATGGTGTCACCTCAACAGCACTTTTATATTCTTACCTTGAAACAATTGACGCAAACGCAATGTACTATATTCCGTCCCGTGAAACCGAGGGCTACGGAATGAACAAAAACGCTGTTGACAAACTCAATGAGCGTGGAATAAAACTCATAATTACGGTTGATAACGGAATTGCGGCAGCACAGGAGGTTGCATACGCAAGCTCACTCGGAATTGATACCGTTGTCACAGACCACCATATTCCCTCAGGTGAGTTGCCAAAGGCTTGTGCCGTAGTAGACTTGCACAGAGAGGACTGTAAAAGCAGATTCAAAAATCTTTCGGGGGTGGGTGTTGCCTTCAAGCTGATTATGGCGCTTGAAGGCGAATATTGCGACACAACCACCTTGCTTGACAACTATTCAGACCTTTTGAGCATAGGCACAATCGGTGATGTTGTTGAGTTGAAGGATGAAAACCGAGTATTTGTCAAACACGGACTTGAAAGCATTACAAATACCGACCGTCCCGGACTGCAGGCACTTATCAAAAATTCCGGTCTTACGGGCAAAACCGTATCTTCAACAAATGTGTCATTTACAATTGTCCCGAGAATAAATGCAGTAGGACGACTCGGTTTGTCCGAAAAATCGGTGTCGCTTCTTCTTACGGAAGATTATGACGAGGCGGCTGAAATTTCATCGCAGCTCTGCGTTGACAACTCCGAAAGGCAAGAGATTGAGCGTGATATTCTTGAAAAAATTGACGGAATAATCCGCAGAAAACCGTCGCTTGTCAATGATAAAATCATAGTAATTGACGGTGAAAACTGGCATCAGGGCGTAATCGGACTTATTGCCGCCAAAGTCAAAGAGGCTTACGGCAAGCCGGCAATCGTCATTTCAAAGCTCGGTGATATTGCAAAAGGCTCGGGCAGAAGTGTTGAGGGATTTCCTCTTTGCAACGCTGTTTTTGCCTGTTCGGATCTTCTCACACACAGAGGCGGTCATCCTATGGCGGTCGGGCTTTCTCTTGATTCTGAGAATATCCCTGCTTTTCGCAGGAAAATAAACGAATTTGCCGACAATTTCGGCAAGATGCCGTATGATAAAATCAACATTGAGTGTAAGCTCAATCCGGCATACATAAACCTTGATTTGATTGATTCTCTGTCGCTTATGCAGCCCTACGGTGCCGGCAATCCGACACCTGTTTTCGGTTTGTACAATATGACATTGAAGAACATTACTCCGCTTTCGGCAAACAGGCATTTAAGACTCAAGCTGTCCCGCAATAACATACAGATTACTGCGATGAAATTCTTTACATCAACCGAAGAATTTCCGTATAAAATTGGTGAAACACTTGATCTTGCAGTAAATCTTGACCGCAATGAGTTCAACGGAAATGTGTCTGTTTCCGTAATTGTCAAAGATATAAAATCATCGGACTGCGATACCGAAAAGCTCCTTGACAGCCGTACAAACTATGAGGATTTTTGCAGAGGGAAACAGCTTGACCGTTCACAGCTTTCGGATTTAATGCCCGACAGAAACGATTTTGCATTGCTTTACAGATATCTGAAAAGCAACGGCGGTTACGCTTTTGAAACCGCAACTTTGGTTCACATGCTTGACAACAGGCTGTCTTTTGGTAAAATTAAAGTGATACTTGAGGCCATGAGAGAGCTCAGGCTTATCGAAATTTCAGAGGGAATGAAAACCTCAAAAATTTCAGTCCTGCCCGTAAACGGCAGGGTTGACCTCGAATCAGCCCCGATTATCAAGAAATTAAGGGAGGTATTCTGATGGGTAAATTTTCAAATGTTGCACACTATCAGGATTTTACGGAACTGAAAAAGATTCTTTCCGCATCTGCTGCCAACACTTACGATATGGATAAAATCGAAAAGGCATATAAATTTGCCGAAAAAGCTCACGGTGACCAGCGCAGAGTATCGGGAATTCCGTACATTCTTCATCCCGTTTCAGTAGCCTGTATTGTTGCAGAGCTCGGTATGGATACCGATTCCGTCTGCGGTGCATTGCTTCATGACACAGTAGAGGACACAGGAGTCACACTTGAAGAGGTTACAAAGCTTTTCGGTGCGGATGTTGCCAAGCTGATTGACGGTGTTACAAAAATTTCAAAAATTCCGTACTCAACTCGTGAACAGCAACAGGCTGAAAATATAAGAAAAATGCTTATCGCAATGGCTGATGATATCCGTGTAATTATCATCAAGCTTGCCGACAGGCTTCATAATATGCGTACAATGAATTGTATGCCGGAACAAAAAAGAAGAGATAAATCACTTGAAAATATGCAGGTGTTTGCTCCGATTGCTCATCGGCTCGGTATTAAAACCATAAAAGATGAGCTTGAGGATCGTTCTCTCCAGTACCTCGATCCAATCGGCTATAAGGAAATCGAAGATGATCTTCTTATGACCGAAGAGGGTCGTGACAAGTTTATTGAATCCATCAAGAATCAGATTCTCGCAAAAACCGAGGGTACAATCCCCGGTGTGTATATCAGCGGTCGAGTAAAGAGTATTAACAGTATTTACCGCAAAACATATATGCAGGGCAAAACAATGGATCAGATTTTTGACATTTTTGCCGTGCGTGTAATCGTTGACACAGTATCCGATTGCTACAATGTTCTCGGTGTTGTGCATGATATATTTAAGCCTATCCCTAACCGTTTCAAGGACTATATATCAATGCCTAAGCCGAATATGTACCAGTCGCTCCATACAACCGTACTCGACAAAAACGCAATTCCTTTTGAAATTCAGATAAGAACATGGGAAATGCATTACACCGCCGAATACGGAATCGCCGCCCATTGGAAGTATAAGCTTGGAATGGGCGCAGGCGGTAAAAATAATGACAAAATGGAGGAGAACATCAAAAAGGTCAAGGATATGATTCTTGATCAGCTTGAGGCAGAAGATGTTACCGACATCGCAAAGAATATCAGAAACGATTTTACGGAAAACGATGTTTATGTGTTCAGCCCGAGAGGCGATGTGTTCAATCTTCCGCAGGGTTCAACTCCGATTGATATGGCTTATCTTATTCATACACAGGTAGGTCACAGAATGGTCGGCGCAAAAATCAACGGAAAGATCGTTCCGATTGACTATAAGCTTAAAACAGGCGATATCTGCGAAATTATCACCCAAAAAGAGGAACACCCAAACAGGGGATGGGTTGATATCTGTAAAACCGCATCGGCAAAATCAAAAATCCGCTCATGGTATAAGCATGAAAAGCGTGATGAAAATATTGCCGAAGGCAGGCAGATGCTTGACAAGGAGTTCAAGCGCCACGGCATCAATCTTTCCGAAGAAGAATATCCCGATTTTCTCCAGAAACTGATGATTAAAAAGCAGTATAATTCCATGGATGATTTCTATGCCGCAGTAGGCTACGGCGGTATTCAGCTTTGGAAGATAATGCCAAGGCTCAAAGAAGAATATCAGAAAGCATATGCGTCAGATATTGAAGAAATTGATGTTCCGCAAGCACCCGTAAAGCGACCGAAGGCATCCGCAGGCGTTGTAATTGAGGGTGCAGACGATGTTCTTGTGAAATTTTCAAAGTGCTGCAATCCTCTGCCGGGTGACGATATTATCGGCTATATTACAAGGGGCTACGGCGTTTCAATTCACAAAAGGCACTGCACAAATGTGCCGAAAGATATCAGTAAAAGTGAAGAACCCGAAAGATGGGTAAGCTGTTACTGGGAGGACGAGGTAGGAGAGGCGTTCAGAAGTACGCTCCAGATCACCGCAACCGACAGAACAGGACTTCTTGCAGATGTTACAATCAAGCTTTCGGATATGCACATTTTTATACATTCGCTTAATTCAAGAGAGGCTGGCAACGGCACTGCCGTTGTTACCGCAACAATTGATGTAATGGGCAGAAATCACCTCCGTGGTGTAATTTCAAAGCTATCCGACATCAACGGAACAATCGAAGTAAAAAGACTGTAATTGAGGTTATAATTTATGAAAGCAATTTTACAAAGAGTTACCGATGCCAAGGTTGAAGTTGATTCAAAAACCGTGGGCGAAATCGGTACGGGTTTTCTTATTCTTCTCGGAGTTGAAAACGGTGACACCGAAAAAGAGGCGGACGCACTTGCCGCAAAAATTGCAGGTCTGAGAATTTTTACGGATGAAAATGATAAAATGAATCTTGCTCTTGCCGATGTAAACGGTTCGGTGCTTGTAATTTCAAACTTTACCCTCTGCGCCGACTGCTCACACGGCAGACGCCCTAACTTTATGGCTGCCGCAAGACCTGACACAGCCGATCCGCTCTACGAATATTTCTGCAAAAAAATGCACGATAACGGAATTGAGCGTGTTGAAAAGGGAATTTTCGGCGCCGATATGAAAGTTTCGCTTGTGAATGACGGCCCCGTTACTATTGAAATCAACACAAAGGATTTGAAAATATGATAGATGTAAAAATTTTTAATGTTACGGTTCTTATGACAAACTGTTGTTTGCTTACAGACAGAAAAACAGGCAAAATGGCTGTAACCGATCCGGGCGCACCGAATGAAGAGCTCAATTCTGAAATTGAGAAAAACGGCGGAAAGCTTGAATATGTAATTCTTACACACGGTCACTACGATCACATAAGCTATGCAAAACAGCTTGCGGAAAAGTTTGACGCAAAAATTGTTACGGGCGAGAAGAATAACGAATTTCTCAGCAATCCTGCACTCAATCTTACCGAAAAGCACAGACTTTCACTCAAACCGTTCTCAGCCGATATTCTGCTTAAAGACGGTGACAATTTCATGCTCGGCAATACTGAAATCAAATATATCACCACGCCGGGACATACAAGCGGTTGCGGTTCATATATTTTTGATGACACGATTATTTCGGGAGATACTCTTTTCTGCGAATCATACGGCAGAACAGACCTTCCCACAGGTGACGATGCCGAAATGGCAAAGTCAATCAGAAAGCTTAAAAATCTTGAGGGTGATTACCGTGTAATTTCGGGACACGGACCGACAACAACCCTTGACCACGAGAGAAAATACAATCCGCTGATGAGGATTCTTTAATATGAATTTATATGTAAAAAATCACAATTTTCATTTTGAACTTGAAAATCTTACACATGATATAGATATAGAAGGAAGAATGCTGAAGCAGAAGTTTGTAAACCGTCCGGCACTTCAGCTTACGGGCTTTTTTGACCATTTGAAAAAATAACGGTAATAAGAGATTTTTCAGAACCACAGCCTCCGTATATCTATACGGAGGTTTCGGATAAAATCACAATTTCGGTGAATATCGGCTCTTTTAATAAGTCCGAAACAGCTGTAAAAAAGCTTACGGATGATGACAACGAGCTTGTTTCGGCACAGCTTTTGTACAAACTCCTTTGTGATTTTACGGGACTTACACAGCCGTGGGGAATACTTACGGGAGTTCGCCCCGTAAAGCTTTTAAGACGACTTGCCGAAGAATCAAGTGAAGAACAGGCTGTAAAAAAGTTTGAGAAAGACTTTTTTGTCAGCAACGAAAAAATAGCATTGTCAAGGGAAACCGAGCATAACGAACGAAAAATTCTTGAACTTTCAAAACCCGAATCGTTCAGTCTTTATGTCGGAATCCCTTTTTGTCCGTCAAGGTGCAGTTATTGCTCATTTGTAATGGCGTCAATCGAAAGAGCTGAAAAGCTGATTGAACCGTACACAAAGCTATTATGCGAAGAAATTAAACGGACAGCCGAAATTGCAAACAAGCTTGGTTTAAGGCTTGAAACCGTATATTTCGGCGGCGGCACTCCCACTACTCTGAGTGCCGAACAGCTTGATACGGTGCTTGGAACAGTAAACAATAGCTTTGATATGTCAACCTGCCGTGAATTTACTGTCGAGGCAGGTCGCCCCGATACAATTGACATTGCAAAACTTTTTGCTTTAAAAGAAAATAAAGTTGACCGAATCAGCATAAATCCGCAGACTGTAAACAATGAGGTGCTGAAAACTATCGGAAGAAAGCATACTGCTCAGCAGTTTTTTGACGCTTTTGAGCTTGCAAGAAAATGCGGCTTTGATAATATCAACACAGACCTGATTGCAGGCTTGCCGACAGATACCACCGAAAGCTTTAAAAATTCACTTGATTCAATCGTCAGGCTGAATGCGGAATGTATCACGGTTCACACGCTGTGCATGAAAAGAGCGTCCCGTCTTACAACCGAGGGAGTAACGCTTGATTTGCAACAGGCGAGAGATGCAAGAGAAATGCTTGCATACACGCAGAATGTTCTCGGACAAAACGAGTACATTCCGTACTATATGTATCGTCAGAGCAGAATGGTCGGTAATCTTGAAAATGTCGGCTGGTCAAAAAGAGGCTTTGAAAGCCTGTACAATGTTTATGTTTTGGACGAAACCCACACAATCCTTGCCTGCGGTTCGGGAGGTGTTACAAAACTGAAACGCAACAATCCCGATTATCTCGAAAGAATATTCAATTTTAAATATCCGTACGAATACATTGACCGTTTTGATGAACTTATTCAAAGAAAGTCCGGGATAATGCAGTTTTATGGTCAATAACACAGTTGATTAATGCTGTCAACGGTGTTATAATACGACATATGTGATTGCATACGGAAGTGAAATTGTCATATATTGAACAAAACAGAATTCTTGTTCATAATTTGTTTTTCTGATGAGATAATTTTAAGAAAGGTCGGATTAATATGGGAAAATTTGATGAAATTTTTGACGATGTAGTTGTCAATGCAAAAGCCTGTGCGTCTGCTGTTTCGCAGAAAGCGTCAACAGTTTATGATGTTTCAAAGCACAAGATTACTGCCGCTGAAATCAGAGGCGATATCAACAAAAAGCTTCGTGAACTCGGTGCTCTTACATACAAATCTGAGGTTCACGGAACAGACAATTCACAGCAGATTAAGCTTATCGTTTCGGAAATTTCCGATTTGAAAGATAATCTTGATGTTGTAAACGAACATATTGCCGTGGCAAAAGATCAGAGAAGATGTCCCGGATGCAATGCTGTTATTCCTAAAAATTCTGTATTCTGCAACATCTGCGGTATCAAGATTGACGATACTGATGAGGATTTTGAACTTTGATTTTTTATTAATGGGTGATTATTTTTGTCTAAATTAAAAACTAAAAAATACAATGCCGTTGCAAACGCTGAGAAGGACGCTTCTCAAACCTTTGTCAAAGGTGCGGCAATTCTTACTTTAAGTATGGTAATTGTCAAGGTTTTCGGACTTCTTGACAAGGTTATTCTTACAGGTATTTTCTCCGGTGTTTCTTTTGAACAGGCTGTTGCAGGCGGAACGGAAACCGTCAATTTTGCATCTTTCGGTCTGGGCCTTTACAGTAATGCCTATGAAATTTTTGTCGTAATTTTCACGGTTGCAACGGGCGGTCTGCCAATAGCGATTTCAAGACTTGTATCTGAAAGTACGGCACAAAAACGATTTAACGATGTAAAACAAATTCATAGGGTTTCAATTCCTTTCTTCGTTATTGTCGGCATTCTTTCATTTGCAATTCTTGTCGGTGCAAGCTTTATCTATGTTCAGATTATTGAGTCACCGTATTCATTGCTCGGTATGCTCTGCCTTTCTCCGACGGTATTATTCGGTTGCCTCGTTTCAATTTACAGAGGATACTACGAAGGTCAGCGCAACATGTTCCCGACTGCCGTTTCGGAAATTATAGAGGCAACAATCAAGCTCTTTATCGGTGCATTCCTCGCTTACATCATTGCGCACCTCGGTATGAATTCTTATGCTGAGTCAGGCACGGTTTTCGGACTTTACATTGCAAATCAAACCGAGGCTTATCAGACAATCGTTTCATTCTCGGTTGCCGGTGCAATTATGGGTATCACCCTCGGAAGCGCCGCATCATTTGTGTTCTACATTCTCAAATTTAAAATTCAGGGTGACGGAATTCCGGAAGAATACTACCGTAATTCCGTAGAGGCTCGTTCAAAAAGAGAAACTTTTAACAAAATTCTCAAAACAGCCATTCCTGTTGCAATGGGTTCACTCATTATGAGCGTAGGTTCGCTTATTGACCAGGTAATTGTTCAGCGTGTACTCCTCAATATGATTGAAACTAATCCGCAGGCTCTGCAGGCACAGTACAGTAAGTATTTTACAGCCGATATGTTCTATGCCGACACAAAGACAATCCACACCAGCCTTTGGGGCTGCTACTCAGCCGCTCTCACTTTTCTTCAGCTTGTAACAGCCGTAACACAGGTGTTCGGTTCAAGTGCTATGCCGAACGTAACAAGTGCATGGACAAAGGGCAACAAGGACGAACTCAAAAAGTCAATCGAAACTGTTATCCGCCTTACAATGCTTTTTACATTCCCGATGGCTCTCGGTATGATGGCACTTTCGTTCCCGATTATGGGACTTGTGTATAACGATCCGCTTATTACGGATGTCGGCGGAAGAATTCTCCTCATCATGGGTGTTACAACAATATTCGGTGCGGCGTCAACTCCTGTATGCAGTATGCTCCAGGGTATCGGCAGAGTTGACCTCCCGATGAAGCTATACACAGTTTGTATGGCTGTCAAGATCGGCATTACATGGATGTTTGTAAGCGTTCCGGAAATCAATGTTCAGGGTGCAACTGTCGGTTCAATGATTACCTATGCAATTATGACAATCGTAGGTATGTATCTGCTTATCAAGTATTCAAAAATCAAGCCTGATTTATTCGGTACAACAGTAAAACCGCTTATCGGTGCGATTGCAAGTGCCGCTTCGGCATTCGGCGCATATCACCTTATGGAAAGCATTATCGGCTCTGCAAGAATGTCAATCGCAGTTTCGCTTGCAGTTGCAATCTTTGTTGCGGTTATCGTTTATATTGCTGTATTGTTGATATTGCGTGCTTTTACGGCAACAGAACTGAAATTTTTGCCGAAAGGTGAGAAAATTGCAAAAACACTTGAAAAATTAGGATTAATTAGGTAAAATATATATCTGTTGCGGTTGTTTCCGCTTCTCAGATAAAATTTGCATTGTCTAATAAGATTATCGGAGATGTCACGAATGAACTTTACAGAAAAAGAAAATTATAATTTTAATGACCTTGTTGAGATAGTAAAAATCCTTCGTGCACCCGACGGTTGTCCGTGGGACAGAGAACAGACTCACAAGTCAATCCGCTCAAATTTTATTGAGGAAACCTATGAGGCTGTTGAGGCAATTGATACCGACGACCTCGATTTGCTTAAAGAAGAACTCGGTGATGTTCTTCTGCAGGTTGCTCTGCATGCGGAAATTGAAAGTGAACAGGGAACATTTGATATAAACGATGTTTGTGACGGAATCTGCAAAAAGCTCATTATCCGTCATCCCCATGTTTTCGGTGATGTCAACGCCGACACTACCGAAAAGGTTCTCAAAAACTGGGATGCCATTAAGATGAAAACAAAATCCCAGAAAACTCAGACACAGGCAATTCTCAGCGTGTCAAAGGCACTTCCGTCACTCATGCGCAGTACAAAAATCCAGCAGAAGGCCGCTAAGGTCGGCTTTGACTGGGAAAATGTAAACGGTGCGCTTGATAAGCTTTTTGAAGAATGTGAAGAGCTTAAAGCCGCAGTTGAAAACAATGATGTTGAAAATCAGCGTGAAGAACTCGGTGATGTGCTTTTCTCAGCAGTTAATGTTGCAAGATTTTTGAACATTGACAGCGAACACGCACTCTACGATGCCTGTGACAAATTCACCGACCGTTTTTCGTCTGTTGAAAAGCTTGCAAACGAGCGTGGAATAGATATGAAAACGGCACCGTTATCTGTACTCGATTCCCTTTGGGATGAAGTTAAATTATCTAAGAATTATTAATTGGAGGTTTATTATTATGAACAAAACAGAACTTATTGCTGCAGTTGCCGAGCAGAGCGGACTTTCAAAGAAGGATGCAGAAAAGGCAGTTTCTTCAACAATAGACACAATCATCAATACAGTAGCTGAAGGCGAAAAGATTCAGATCGCAGGTTTCGGCACATTTGAACAGCGTCAGAGAAATGCAAGAACAGGTTGTGACCCAAGAACAGGTAAATCAATCGAAATTCCTGCTTCAAAGGTTCCTGCATTCAAGGCAGGTAAGGGCTTTAAGGATGTAGTAAACAAGTAATCTTGTTTTATATTTCGGGTAATGGTACGCTGTATCATTACCCTTTTTTATTAAAAATCGGAAGGGTTTATAATATGCGACTTGATAAATATTTAAAAGTATCTCGACTCATTAAACGCAGAACAGTTGCAAATGAGGCGTGTGACGCAGGCAAAATCACAGTTAATGACAAGGTTGCCCGTGCATCCTATGATGTAAAAGTCGGTGATGTAATCGAAATTACACTCGGTTCAAAAAGTGTAAAGGTTAAGGTTACAGAGGTAAAAGAAGTTGTTCGCAAGGAAGATGCGGCAACAATGTATGAGGCGGCAGTCTGATTTTTTACCAAAATTAAAACACAAAATATTACTTTGGATGAAATTAGGTGAGTAGATTATGAATAAGACAATTAATTTAATATTGGCAATATTATCTGTAATTACTTACATTGGGATTATTGTAATGAAGTTTTACACACAGATAAATATACCCAATGGCTCTTTCGTAATAATGACTTTATTGTTCATTATTTCGGTATGCCAATTTTTAAATTCGTTAAAATAATCTACACACGAGGAGAATATGTGTATACCACGACATTCATCAGGTTTACTAGTAGGAATAATTATCAACTTAATAAATATAAATAAATCGTAAGTTGAGGTATTAAACTATGAAATATTGTTGTGTTAAACAATGTGATATAACTGATTGTGGTGCTTGGTTTTACGGCAAAGGGTGTAAAAGGCAATCAGGAGGCGTTCTTCTCTGAATTCCCTCTTCTTGCTATTGCTCATGTTATTGTTGATGGCAATCTGATGCACTATGTTGTTATACATAAAATCTCAAAAAAAGAAGAATAATTTTATTTTTTTCTCCGTATAAATTACTGACAAATAATTTATACGGAGGTTTTTTTATGCAGGAAATGCCAAAGGCTAAGAATCATACGGTTATGCTTGATAACAGGGGGAAGCTTGTTATGACAGGCACGGAGGATGTGTCGGGCTTCAACGAGGAAACGGTGTCGGTAAAAACCTCCTGCGGGTGCCTTGTAATCAAAGGGGAAAATCTGCACATTGATAAGTTAAACCTTGAAACGGGAGATGTTTCAATTGACGGAAAAATTAACGCAATGCAATACCTCGGCAACGGTGCGTCAAAATCCAAACTTTCAAAACTCTTTAAGTAGGTGTAATCTTGGAGCTGACTTTTGCACAGCAGTCAACCGCCTTTCTCTGTTCACTTGTATTCGGAGCGGCGGCAGGATTGCTGTATGATATATTTAAAATAATCAGAATGACGCTTTGCAAAGGAAAAGCGTCGGTTTTTGTTACAGATTTTCTTTATGTTTTTATTGT
>OLGA01000767.1_pt1 | contig 26870 bp, 30 predicted proteins | sample 1604881 | NCBI WGS metagenome assembly OLGA01 (sample SAMEA3888896, study PRJEB22519) | human gut metagenome | biome: human gut; feature: human-associated habitat; material: faeces | place: Denmark | collected 2009 | reverse complement strand
TTTTTATTTTAAAAAATATTGTTGATAAATTGTACAAACAATTACAATGCTACGCTCGGGCATGATATATTTTATGGGCATTACAAACTATCTACACGAATTGGGGACGGCGGCTCGCCGTGCGGGCGGATAATATCCGCCCCCACATTCTCATAACAACATATATTTCAAATATAAACGCAAAAATCCCGATTAACTTTTTACGGTTAATCGGGATTGTAATTTTTATACGGATATTATTTTTAATTCTTAGCCAGAATTAAACTTCTGCAATAACCTCAACTTCAACAAGGACATCCTTTGGAAGCTGTTTTACTGCAACACAGCTTCTTGCCGGCTTTGATGTGAAATACTTGCCGTAAACCTCATTGAAAGCACCGAAATCTTCCATATTTTTTAAGAAACAAACTGTCTTAACAGCTTTTTCAAGTGAACTGCCTGATGCCTCAAGAACATTTTTAAGGTTTGTGCAAACCTGTTCTGTCTGAGCCTCAATTGTTGCAGCCTCAACATTGCCTGTTGCAGGGTTAATTGCAATCTGTCCCGATGTAAAAACAAGACCGTTTACCTTTACAGCCTGTGAATACGGACCGATAGCGTCGGGAGCATTTTTAGTATAAACCTTTTCCATTATAATGACCTCCTGTCAATATATTAAAAATTACTGATTAAACAAGCTTAAAGCCTGCGTCAACAAGTGCATCACGAATTTCTTTAATCTGAGCAAAATCTCTTGTTTCAAGAACAACACGGAGATAACAACCGTTTACATCTGTACCCTCTCCGCCTCTTTCGTGGTGGATAGAAATTACATTTGCGCCCTTTTCGGCAATGATATTTGAAACGGCAACGAGCTGACCCGGCTTATCCTGAAGTTCAACACAGAAAGTCTGCTGTCTGCCGGTCATAAGAAGTCCACGCTTGATAACTCTTGAAAGGATTGTAACATCAATGTTACCGCCTGATACAACGCAAACAACCTTCTTGCCCTTAACAGGGAGCTTGTTGAACATTACAGCAGCCAAAGGAGCTGCGCCTGCGCCCTCGGCAATCATCTTCTGTGACTCAATAAGCTTGAGAATTGCAGATGAAATTTCGTCATCACTTACCGTTACGATATCGTCAACATACTTCTTAACATATTCAAATGTATGCTCACCCGGTTCTTTAACCTGAATACCGTCGGCAATTGTAGAAACGCTGTCAAGATGAACAGGCTCGCCGTTCTTGATTGACTCAACCATTGAAGGAGCGCCCTCTGCCTGAACACCGTAAACCTTAATGTTAGGATTAAGACTCTTGATTGCACAGGCAACACCCGAAATAAGTCCGCCGCCGCCGATTGCACATACAACAGCGTCAACATCGGGCATTTCATTCATAATTTCGATACCGATTGTACCCTGACCTGCAATTACATTTTCATCGTCAAACGGGTGGATAAATGTATAGTTCTTTTCATCACGAAGTCTTAAAGCCTCGTTATAAGCATCATCATAAACACCCGGAACCATACAAACCTCGGCTCCGTAGTTCTTAGTAGCCTCAACCTTTGAAATAGGTGCACCGTCAGGCAGACAGATAAGCGACTTGATACCGTACTTTGTAGCAGCAAGTGCAACACCCTGAGCGTGGTTGCCTGCAGAACAGGCAATAACACCTCTAGCCTTTTCTTCTTCGGTAAGCTGAGAAATCTTGTAGCCTGAACCTCTTACCTTAAATGAACCTGTAATCTGAAGATTTTCGGGTTTGAGATAAACATCACAATCATCACAAATACCCCTTGCCTGAACAATATTAGTCTGTCTGATAACATCCTTCAAAACATATGATGCGTGATAGATTTTGTCTAATGTAAGCATACCAATTACTTCCTTTTCTATATGTATCCATTGCTTATTTTAATACAACAAAGCTTTAAAATCAAGTTTTTTTGGAATAAACAAAGGGAATTTTTGCAGGATTTTTTAAAGTCTTATTCATAATTCGCAAACAGAATATAAAATAATAATAACGAACAAATAAAAACACCTGCTTACAAGCGTAAACAGGCGTTTCTATGAAATTATGAAATTGGTATTAACTAATTGAATACTTACAGCCTAAGTTAAGCGAGTGATGCGCCAAGCTTTTTGCAAGCCTCAAGGGCGTCGTCATCGGGAGCATCGTTACAGATAACGCTTTCGCAAACAAGGTTTGCACCGTCACCCTTACAGGTGTCCTCCCAGTTTCTCATCCATTCGCCGTCACCCCAGCCGTATGAACCGAAGAGGGCAATGCTTTTGCCGTTTAAAGCACTTTCACATTCATTGAAAACAGGCTCAAACTCGCTGTCCTCAAGAACCTCCGCACCCATTGCAGGACAACCGAATGCAATGCCATCAAAATCGGCAACCGATGAAGAATCAAAATCGTTTACATTTGCAAGAGTAACTTCTGCGCCTGCGGACTTTGCACCCTCGGCAACGGCTTCCGCCATCTGCTCTGTGTTACCCGTACCGCTCCAGAATACTACTGCTACTTTACTCATATTATATACTCACCTTTCAGTTTTTGTACTTGATTACACTTTAAGTCAGTTACACGCAACCGTCAGTTTCTGAATAGGTGTGCCCTGTAACCACTTAGAGTAATAGATGTCAGAACATTTTTTGAATTTGGCGAACTCTTTGGCTGCTTTTTCTTCATTACCGTAAACCTTCCAGCAACCTGAATATTTACAGCAATTTCCTTTATGAAGAATAAAGCCACGGACATCTTCGGGAGGATAACCGAGGAACAGTCCGATTTCGTGCGGGAACTCGGTTGAGTCTTTAAGTCGGTGGCGAAGCTCCCTTATACAGCGTGCGGCATCGTGTGAATGATACCCCTGCGACTCAAGCAGCTTGCACGCATATTCATCGGACAAATCAACAGCAAGCTTGGACGGGCGAAAAATATAGATTAAAGCCTTTCCGTTGCTGAACTTCAGTGGCAGAACTTTTATTCCCTTTTTGCAGAACATTTTATTCAGCTTTCTCACATCACATTCGCACTCAAGCCGTGATGAGTACGGACAGTTAAAAAGGTTAGCCGTTTTTATTCCTGCAAGCGTTGGGGAACAATGCTTGATAATTAAATCTTCTGACATCTTTTCCTCTAAATAATTGAATGAATGATTTGAATAGAATTGAATAAATACACCACAGTGATTATCCGATAATTGTTTCATAGTTAGCTTTTGCTAACTTAATTCCATAAGCAAGACTTGTTTGTTGTCTTTATCTTACAGTTAAAATATACCATCAATCAATATTATTATCGGCTCTCAAAGGGTTTTCTACGCTCCAAACGGACAGACAATTTCTGCAAAGATTTAGGGACAGCAAACGCTGTCCCTGAAAGGAGAAGAGATATTATGAATAATTACCCGGCAAAGTAATCATCAAATACTCTGCGGATATTTCCGCAGTCTGTCAGAAAAGAATATAGGCGTATCTTTTCGACAATGTTATTATAGCACTTTACAAAGTCTTTTTACTGCTCTTTACGGACATATAAGGCTCTGTTCAGACGAGCGATTTTCTGTACTCATTCGGTGACTTGTTCATCACCCTTCTGAAAGCACTCGCAAACTTACTGCCGTTGTTGTAGCCGACAATTCCCGCAATTTCAAGCACACTTTTGTCGGTGTTTTTCAAAAGCGAAGCGGCCTTTTGCATTTTACAGTTCGTTATGTAGCCGTTAATCGTGTCGCCGTAGACACCCTTAAAACAGATTTTGAGAGAAGTTGAAGAGATGCCGAGCATATCGGCAAGCTCCGTAATTGTTATATGCTCGTCAAGGTGAGCAAGCAGATATTTTTTTGCCTCTTTTGCGGCGGTAACCTGTGAACGTGAAAAATATCGTCTTTCCTCACTCTCACCCTTGTATTCAAGACCGCTCAAAAACAAAAGAAGCTCAAGCACCTTAACCTTGTGATAACCCTTTCGGATATTTTCGGGAACGGAATAGAGTTCCGAAAAAATATGCTCAATGCTGATATTTTCACGCATAATTGAGTACGGCTTTTCGGAACAGAATTTCATTTCAAGCTCTTCGGGGCTGACAAAAACATCATCAAGAATACACGAAAAACACCTTGGCACACGGTTCATATCAATTGCAACCGACACACCGTGGTAGTGGCTCAGCGGACAATATCTGTGTCGGATGTTTTCCGTATTCTTCTGTATCGACAAATCACCCGACGCAAGGTAAAGATATTCGCCGTTTTTGTATTCAAACTCAATTCTGCCCTCCTGACAATGCGTGATGATGAGCATTTCTCTTCCCTTTGCAAGATTAATGTCACAACTTTGCATATGTACATCGTAATACACAAGCTCAATGCCTGAAAACACAGGATATACGGTGACCTCGCAATCACCCGTGCTGTCCTGTGAACGGTATATGCTGAACGATTCGCAGTGTTCAACAGTCTGTATCATACCGTATGGATTGTCAATTTTCTGCAATACTGCCATAAGCTTCTAAAACCCTTATTCCGCCTTCATAACGGTGTATGCGCCTATATCGTTAACTGCCTTTTTGAGGACTTTATCCTCAATTTCTCTTTTCATTCTGACCGTAACCCTGCCGGAAGAAACATCGGCTTCCGCCCACACACCGTCAATTGAATTGAGTGCGTTTTCTACTCTTGCGGAACAGTTTTTACAGACCATTCCGTCAACAACAAGAGTTTTTTCATAGGGATAATGTGACTTATCCTTATCGGCAACCTTGTTTTTCTTAACGCTTTCGTCACTTGCACCGCAACATCCGCTTGCAAGCTTTTTCTTGTAACTTCTGATTACGAGAACCACAAACGCAATGAATGCCACGGCAAGCAATCCGTAAAAAACATACTCCATATTTATCTCTCCTTTTATTTTTTAATTTTAATCATCACTCTTTAAAGCCTGTGAGAGTTTGATTTTATTAATCTTCTTTTGAAGAATAAAGTATATAATTGCATAGCAGATAATGCCGATTACTGCCATTTCAACAAATACATACCACGGTACAACATATGGTAACCAACCCTTCATTTCAAACATAAAGTAGTGGTACAAGCCTGCAAAAACATAGTATATCAGCGGAACACTTACAAGGATTGCACCTATTGTCACAACCGTTGTTGCACGGTTATACAGCTTGCTCGCCTCTCTGTTTGAATAGCCGAGAATTTTCAGCATTGAAATATTCTGCTCATTCTTTTCAATAACAAGCTTTGAAAGCAGATACATAAGGATAATGTAAATCAGAACCGAAAAACCTACAAGAAGTGTGAACGACATACCCATTGAATCGTCAAGCTGATCCGTTACGGTTGTAAGGTCTTTCTGAGTGATTGTTGTTGCAATGTACTTGTCGTCAATATCTTTAAGTTTTTCGTTGCTGAAATAGCCTGTAAAATATCCGTCATCCTTATCAAAAATATCGTTAAAGTTATCGTTTGTCATAAACACACAAAGTGACGCAGGATAGTAGTAACTGCCAACAATTTTGAATGTATATTTATTCTCGCCGTACTTATCCTTTAAAGTAACCCTGTCGCCTACTTTAAGGCTGTATTTTTCGAGATATCCCTGTGATGCGACAACTTCATTTTTCTTTTTAGGAATATTAACCTTTGAAAGATACTCCGAATCTTCCTCAATTCCGTAAGCTGAAATTTCTTCGTCATTTGACTCATAAAGCGTTGTCATACAGAATTTTTCGGCAGCGTCATTGCTTGTTTCAACAGGAGCTTTCATAACATACTGATAATCGCAAATCATATTGTTTACAACCTCTGTTTTGTAGTTTGCAAGCAACGGATTGAGTGCAAGTCCAAAGAATAACAGCAGACCTGCAAACATAATTCCGAACACCATAATTATGTATGACGGAATGTTCTGGAGAATAATTCTCAGACGGAAACGGGTAAGAAATCTGAAATTCGGAAGCTTTGCCGCCTTTTTCTTTTTCTTCATATGGAAGTCGTGTCTGAGGAACTGGAGCGGAGGCAATCTCAATGCCTTTGCAATTACAAACAGATTGATAAGTGTAATTATGATACACGGAATCACCGTTGTGAGTATGAACGCATCACCGTTCCACAAGGTCTGATAAGGCGGCAGACTGTAGCTGTGATAATACATATTCATCACAACATTTTTCATAGCCGTATAACCGAGAATATTGCCTATTACAGCCGCCGTAAAAGTTACAAGTGTGGGAACAACAAGGTAATGTCTTGTAAGCTCTCCCCTTGTGTAGCCCGACGCTCTGAGTGTACCGATTACCGAGGCTTCCTGTTCGACAGTGTCACGGCTTGTGATTGCAAATATAAAGCCGAATACAATGATAAGAACATAAAGCAATGTAAGCATCATAGCTTTGTCACTGCCGATATCGTCACCGCTGAACATAATAGCCTGATTGTCGGCACGCTTTACAAAATCTGTGAGCATTCCTGTTTTTGCAAGCTCTTCCTTCACATCATCGCCCAGGTCATTTTTCCTGCTGTCGGAAAGATTTTTATCATTGTCAATCCACGAGTAGCAATAAGTGTAGCTGTCATCGGCAATTTCGTCAAAATCGGCATCTGTAACAACAGCAACCGAAAACTTCTTCGCATCAAACATCATATCCGTGTTGTTCTTGAAAAGAGATGTGTAATCAGAGAATGCAACCGTTGCGGAAACTGTCATATCTTTATCGGCAACTTTGATTTTATCGCCGACTTTAATTTCATTGTTTTCTGCATAAAGTCTGTCAATTGCAATTTCGCCGTTATTTTCGGGAAGATTACCCTCAAAAACAGCAATCTCATTAAAATCTGTACGATTTTTGAATAATCTGAAAGTATTGCCGTTGTCAAGGTCTTTATTTACATAAAAATTCTTGTAAAGTTTTACGCCGAGGTTTTCAACATTTTCTTTTGTTTTGTCGTCAATTTCTGTGGCAAGACAAAAGTGACCATCCTCAACATTGTACTTTTCAAAAGAATTGTCAAAGGCGGATTTCATGCTGTCGCCTGCGACAAGAAAGCCTGAAATAAAACCTATGCTTAAAATCAGAAAGAGGAAAAGTGCAATATATTTTCCCAAATCGTTTTTTATTTCTCTGGGTATTCGTTTTGTAAGAGGATTTCTCATAACGCACCTCCTACCAGTCAAGATCTTGTGCCGGAGTTTTTTCCGTATTGATAATATCGTGTCTTATCTGACCGTCACGGAGTTTTATAACTCTGTCCGCCATATTTTTAATAGCGTCATTGTGAGTCACAAGTATAACGGTGTTACCGTACTTTTTATTTACATCTTCAATCAGCTTGAGGATTTCTTTTGAAGTTTTGTAGTCAAGAGCACCAGTAGGTTCATCACACAAGAGCAAGTCGGGATTTTTCACGATTGCTCTGCCGATTGATGTTCTCTGCTGTTGACCGCCCGAAAGCTGATTCGGAATTTTGTTTCTGTGTTCATAAAGTCCGAGCGTTTTCATCAAATCGTCAACATTTAGCGGATTGTCGCTGAGATATGCACCGACTTCAATGTTTTCCCTTACAGTAAGGTTTGGAATGAGGTTGTAGGACTGAAAAACATAACCAAGGTGCTTTCTTCTGTAGAGTGAAAGCTGTTTTTCATTCATATTTTCAATTGTATCGCCGTTGATTGAGATACTGCCCTCCTCGGCAGTTTCAATACCGCCGATAATGTTAAGAAGTGTTGATTTGCCCGAACCTGACGGACCGAGCAAAACACAGATACTGCCCTTTTCAATATTGCAGTTTATGCCTTTGAGAACCTCTGTCCTGTTCTCACCTGTGCCGAAGAATTTGTGAATGTTTTTGATTTCAAGATACATTTCGTATCACCTCTCATTATTTTTTACGATTCAGAATCGTACTGAATACACATTACTCATATAATTTCTTCAACACCAAATTCATAATTTCAATAAAAACAAGAAGGGGTACAGCTTTTTAGCTGTACCCCCTACAAAACATTTACTTATGATTATGGCAGTCACCGTGACACGCACAGTGCGCACAGTTTGCACCGCAGGAGGATTTGCCCTCTTTTTTGTCTTTTACCATACGGGCAACCACAAAAGCAATCACGGCAATAACAATTAATGCAACAATGATTGTGCCGATATTAGCCGCTAACCATTCCAACATATTTATTCCTCCCATTTGTTAATCAATAAATTTATTACTTCTTAGCCGGCTTAACTTTAAGAGTTGTAGCCTCTTTATAAGGTCTTACGAGCATATAAATCATAAATGCAAATACTGCAACGGCAAAAATAAGACCGATTACATTAAGACCGCCTGCAAAGATTGAACCGAACTGGAATACCATAAATGCAATTACGTAAGCAAATACACATTGGTAACCGATTGCGAACCAGAACCACTTGATGTTGTTCATCTCTCTCTTGATAGCACCCATAGCGGCAAAGCAGGGAGCACAGAGAAGGTTGAAGAGAAGGAACGAGAAACCGCTGAGTCCTGTGAATGCGGCACCGATTTCTGTCCATCCGCCCGGATAAAGGATACCCATTGTACCAACGATGTTTTCCTTAGCAACAAGACCTGTGATAGATGCAACGGTTGCCTGCCAGTTGCCCCAGCCGAGCGGTGCAAAAATCCATGCAAGACCGTTACCGATTGCGGCAAGAATTGAGTTTCCGATTTCGTCCTCACCGAGCATACGGAATGTACCGTCAACAAATCCGAAGTATGTTGTGAACCAAACAAAGATTGTAGAAAGGAGAATGATTGTGCCGGCTTTCTTGATGAATGACCAGCCACGCTCCCACATTGAACGGAGAAGGTTGGATACTGTCGGAAGATGATAAGCAGGAAGTTCCATTACGAACGGAGCGGGATCGCCTGAGAACATCTTTGTCTTTTTAAGCATAATACCTGAAACTACGATTGCAGCCATACCGATGAAGTAAGCCGATGTTGCAATCCACGGTGAACCACCGAAGATAGCGCCTGCAATCATAGCGATAAACGGCTGTTTAGCACCGCAGGGAATGAATGTTGTTGTCATAATAGTCATACGGCGGTCACGCTCATTCTCGATTGTACGGGACGCCATGATGCCCGGAACACCGCAGCCTGTGCCTACAAGCATTGGGATAAACGACTTACCCGAAAGACCGAACTTACGGAAGATACGGTCAAGTACGAATGCGATACGAGCCATATAACCGCAGCTTTCGAGGAAAGCAAGGAGAATGAAGAGTACAAGCATCTGCGGAACAAAGCCGAGAACCGCACCTACGCCGGCTACGATACCTTCAAGGATAAGACCCTGAAGCCAGTCTGCACAATTGATTTGGTTAAGACCGTTCTCAATAAGTTTTGGAATACCGGGAACCCAGATTCCGTATGTTGCGGCATCGGGAGCACCGTAACCCTCTTTATAATCTGTATTGAGGTAGTTTGAAACAGCCTTTTCAAGATCAGATTTCTTAGTATCGGGAGTTTCTGTAATTTCAAGAGTTTCTTCATCCTGAACAGAATATGTAACACTTGCATCTGAAGGTGTGAGATTTACGAGTTCTGCAAGAGCAGCCTTAGCGGCATCTTCGGAATAATTTTCAGATTCAAGGTCAACAGCTTCAGCAATGTCGTCATTTCCGTACTGAGCATTGAATGCCTCGATAATTGCATCTGAATCACCGTAGGTTTCTTCAGCCTCGGCAGCCTGTGATGAGCCGATACCGAAAAGGTGCCAGCCGTCACCGAAAAGACCGTCATTTGCCCAGTCAGTTGCGGCAGTACCTACTGTCTGCATTGAGATGTAGTAAACAAGGAACATAATAACCGCAAAAATCGGAAGGCCGAGCCAACGGTTGGTTACAACCTTATCAATCTTGTCCGATGTTGTAAGCTTACCCTTGTTTTTCTTCTTATAACAGCTCTTGATGATTGAGGCAATGTAGATGTATCTCTCATTAGTGATGATACTTTCTGCGTCATCATCAAGCTCTTTTTCAGCCGCCTGAATATCTTTTTCAATGTGGTCAATAACATTCTGCGGAATGTCAAGCTTTGCAAGAACCTTGTCGTCACGCTCAAAAATCTTAATAGCGTACCAACGCTGCTGTTCCTCTGGCATATTGTGAACAGCTGCCTCTTCAATGTGAGCGATTGCGTGTTCAACAACACCGTTAAAGCTGTGCATGGGGATTGTCTTTGTTGAGCCTGCGGCTTTGATTGCTTCCTCGGCAGCTTCCATAATGCCTGTGCCCTTAAGAGCCGAAATCTCAACAACCTTACAACCAAGCTGTCTTGAAAGCTCATCAATGTTGATTGAGTCGCCGTTCTTCTTAACGAGGTCAATCATATTGATTGCCACAACAACAGGGATACCGAGTTCTGTAAGCTGTGTTGTGAGGTAAAGGTTTCTTTCAAGGTTAGTACCGTCAATGATGTTGAGAATCGCATCGGGGCGTTCACCGACAAGATAGTTACGGGCAACAACCTCTTCAAGAGTATAAGGTGAAAGTGAATAGATACCGGGCAAGTCCATGATTGTAACATCCTTGTGCTTTTTGAGCTTACCCTCTTTTTTCTCAACAGTTACGCCGGGCCAGTTGCCGACAAACTGATTGGAACCCGTGAGTGCGTTAAACAAAGTTGTCTTACCGCAGTTAGGGTTACCTGCAAGAGCAATTTTAATTTCCATATATCAGTTATCCTCTCTTAGATTAGCAAAAGCTAACCGTAATGTTATAAAAATACGGGATTTCTCCCGTAGGATTTATAAGTATAAATTACTCAACTTCAATCATTTCAGCATCGGCTTTTCTGAGTGAAAGTTCATAATTTCTGACAGTAATTTCAATCGGATCTCCGAGCGGAGCAACTTTTCTGATGTAAATTTCAACACCCTTTGTGATGCCCATATCCATAATTCTGCGTTTGACAGCGCCCTCACCGTGAAGCTTAACAACCTTTACGGTTTCACCTACTTTTACCTGTTTTAAAGTTTTCATAACAGTTTCCTCCGTCTTAATTTCAGCATAAAGCCGTATAAAAACACCTCTCGGAACAATTCCGCCGTGTGTTTGTTACATAGAATCAAATCATAATTTTACGAGCCATTTCTTCGCTGATTGCAACTCGTGTTTCCTTTACATTAACAATAACATTTCCGCCGAGTGACGAAATAACGGTAACCTCTCCGCCGGCAACAAAACCGAGATTTTCAAGGTGCTTTTTAACCTCGGGAGAACCTCCGACTTTCTTTATAATATTGGTTTCACCTGTGTTAGCAAACATCAAAGGCATCATAAAATCAATCTCCTTTAAGTTAGCAGATACTAACAATATTTGTTAATCAAAGGTTAGCTCTCGCTAACCGATTATATGGTACTATAAAACTCGAAATATGTCAATAGGCTTGCGAAAAAAATTTATTTTATTTTGAATTTTGGCAAATTGAATATTTCACATCTGTAATTCGGATATTATTTTTGTTGATTTCGGTAAATCATTTTTTCATAATTATTGAAAGCACAATTAATTTTATTGATTTTTTGTTCATATCATGATATGATTAGACAATGTAAAGGAGTGCAAACTATGCAATTAAAAGAATCAGGTGAAATGTACCTTGAAACAATATATGTTCTTTCAAAAAAGAGCAATTATATAAGATCAATTGATGTATGTGAAGAAATGGGATATTCAAAGCCGAGCGTCAGCCGTGCCGTTGGTCTTCTCAAAGAGGGCGGTTATCTTAAAGTCGGCGATGACGGCTCGCTTATTCTCACCGACCTCGGCAGGGAAATTGCAGAAAAAACATATGAAAGACACACCGTTCTTTCAAAGCTCTTTGTTATGCTCGGAGTTAATCCCGAAACTGCCGCCGCAGATGCCTGCAAAATGGAACACATTATCAGCGACGAAACCTTTGCCGCATTGAAAAATCACCTTGAAAATCATATGCAGTAAAAGGCTGAATAATTACCGAATATTACACACAAAAGGCTGACGAGAAATCGTCAGCCTTTGTTTTTTACTCAACTGCTTTCAATAAGGCGATACACTTTTTCCGACCAATCCCATACCTCGGTAAATTCAAAATCACCGATTTTTATAAGCATATTCTCCCCACCTTTTTGAACGCTGAAATTATGTGTCTAACTCATAGTAATAAAGCGTGTTTGTGTCGGTGTCATAAACTCCCAATACAAAATTAAGCGACGCTCTTTCAAGCATATTCGTAAGGCTTTTATCTTGTTTGTCAATCAACATTGAATAGCCGTTCTTAATTTCGGGTATGAGTGAATTGCCGTTTTCATCGCACACAAATCCGCTGTAATCACCGTATAACAAAGACTGTACTGTTTCGTCTGATGGCAACGGCATCCATACATTATTATTTTCAATTTGCGTTAAAGCGCTGTCATCCGAAAATTTAATTTTGGCAAAGGTTGCTCCATCACCGTTAAATCCACCGTGCATGTCAAACGATTCTACAACTTCACCGCTTGAAACATTGAGTTTCAGATTATAGGCGACCGTATCTTTATCACCGCACCCAATCAATGAAAACACAAAAATAACAATAGTACAAATTATTGCAACCGCCTTTTTCATAAGCACACCTCGTCATTGTAAATAACATCAAATGAACTTTGTTAGCCAATTATCCAAGAATTTCACCTGTTCAGCTGTATGAAACCAATGTTCACCGCCATTCATAACAGTAAGGTCAGCGTTTATCTTCTCTGCAAATTTATTGATTATCTCAAATGATGTAAGGTTATCATTTTCACCGTACAAAATTGAGGTGGGAACATTCCAAGAAATTTGGTTTTCACGAACATAGCAAAGATATTCCCAAGATAAAGTTTCACCAAATTCAGTGGAGATTGTTTTCTTATCACGAAGTTCATTCTCTGTTACATTCGCCCATTTCATCATATTGGTAATGAGGTTTTCCATATCTACAACAGGCGAAATAAACATAGCTTTGTCAATCTGTTTATCTGAAAAGGCATTCATAGAATAAAATGCACCTATGCTATTCGCAATCAGAACTATATAATCATAATTTTTGCAATAATTATCGAACAGATTTGTAAATTCCTGTTTTGCATCCCACGGTATTTCTGATTTATAGTCAAAGCCTATAACATCATATTCAGGTAGCAAAGGTTTGTAATGCTCCGATTCTGTAGCATTACCACCCTTTCCGTGTACATATACAGCCAGTTTACGCATTTAAAATTCTCCTTTTGCGGAACAATATCAACAGTTGCGGAATAATGCAAAGGCGATTTGCGGAACAATAAAACTATCTTTTTGCTTTATTCGCATTAAAATCTCATTGTGAGAGAAATTCTGTTCTTTTCGGGATCAACTGAAAGAACCTTTACATTTACAACATCACCGACTTTGAGAACTTCGCTCGGATGCTTGATGTACTTATCGCAAATCTGCGAAATATGAACAAGTCCGTCCTGATGCACGCCGATATCGACAAATGCGCCGAAGTCGATTACATTTCTGACCGTGCCTTTAAGCTCCATTCCCTCTTTCAAATCCTTGATGTCGAGAATATCACTTCTGAGCATTGGTGCAGGCAATTCATCACGGGGATCTCTGCCCGGTTTGGAAAGTTCCTTTACAATATCGTCAAGGGTCGGAAGTCCGATTCCGAGAACATCGGCAAGTGACTTTGTTCCCTTTGCTTTTACTCTCTGCTGAATATCGGAGAAGTTGCCTAATTTTATTTCTTTGTCAGAATATTCAAGAAGTCCTAAAAGTTCTTTTGCACTCTTGTAGCTTTCGGGGTGAACGCCTGTGTTATCAAGCGGATTTCTGCTTTCGGGAACACGCAAAAATCCTGCACACTGCTCAAACGCTTTAGGTCCGAGTTTCGGAACTTTCTTGAGTTCTGCTCTTGATGTGAACGCACCGTTTTCCTCACGGTAAGCAACAATATTCTTGCACACGGTTGCGTTAAGTCCCGACACTCTCGACAAAAGTGCAGGCGATGCCGTATTAAGGTCTGCACCAACCGAGTTTACGCAGTCCTCTACAACACCGTCAAGTGTTTCACCGAGTTTTTTCTGCGGCATATCGTGCTGATACTGACCGACTCCGATTGCCTTAGGCTCAATCTTAACAAGCTCTGCAAGAGGATCCTGAAGTCGTCTTGCAATTGACACGGCACTTCTGAGTGTGAGGTCAAGGTCTGGAAGTTCTGTTGCGGCAAGCTTTGATGCCGAATAAACCGACGCACCTGCCTCGCTGACTACCATATAATAAACGGGGTGGTCAGCCTCTTTGATTGTTTCGGCTGTGAACATCTCGGTTTCCTTGCTTGCAGTACCGTTGCCGATTGAAATAATATCAACATGATGCTTTTTGATGAGGCGGAGCAAGGTCTGCTTTGATTCCTGAATTTTTTTGTCTGAATGTGTAGGATAAATTACGGTTGTATCAAGCACCTTGCCTGTGCTGTCAACAACGGCAGTCTTACAGCCTGTGCGATATCCCGGATCAAGTGCAAGCACGGTTTTGCCCTTTACAGGCGGCTGCATAAGCAGCTGCTTGAGGTTTACGGCAAAAACCTTCATAGCATTTTCGGAGGCGGTATCTGTAAGGTCGTTTCTGACCTCACGCTCAATTGAGGGATAAATAAGTCGCTGATAAGCGTCTGTGCAAGCCTCACGGATAATGTCTGAACAAAGCTGATTTTTGTCTGTAATCATTGCTCTGAAAATTGAATTAAGCGGTTTTTCGCTGTCGGTTTCAACGCTGACTTTGAGAAATCCCTCTTTTTCGCCACGATTCACGGCAAGCACTCTGTGACCTGCAATCTTTTTAACAGGCTCTTTGTAGTCATAATAATTTTTGTAAACGCTGTCCTTTTCTTCATCTGTTGCAACAGACACAAGCACACCGTTTGCATTTGTAAGATTTCTTATTCTCTTACGGATTTCCGCATTATCCGACACAAGCTCTGCAATGATATCCATTGCGCCCTGAATTGCATCTTCAACGGAGGTAACTCCATTTTCTTCGTCAATATAATCAACTGCCGACTTTGACGGATCAAAACCTTTTTCCTGCTTTAAAATATCGTTAGCAAGCGGTTCAAGTCCCTTTTCCTTTGCAATTGACGCCCTTGTCTTTTTCTTTGGACGGTACGGACGGTAAATATCCTCAAGTTCGCTTAGCGTGGCAGCCTTGTCAAGTGCAAGGTTGATTTCATCGGTAAGCTTTTCCTGTGCGTCAATGAGTGAACGGATTTCATCTCTGCGCTTGTCAAGTCCTCTTAAATATTCAAGCTTTTCGGCAAATTCACGAATCAACTGGTCATCCATTGAACCGTGCATTTCCTTTCTATATCGTGCAATAAAAGGAATAGTGTTGCCGTCATCAAGCAATGTGATGATGTTCTTTGCATACTCCTCTTTAATATTAAACTGCTGTGAAAGAATCTGTGAATAATCCATTATATCCTCCGTTTTTGTTTTGTAAGGCTTATTATAACATACTTTTAAATAATTTGCACTAAAAAGAAAACGAGCAGTCAAAACGACTGCTCTCATGAATTATTTATGTTTATGTATTTTAAGCACTTTTCTTTTTGCGAATATAGGCAAAATAGAGCGGAAGTCCTACAAAAATCATACCGCCGATTATGTTGCCGATTGTAACGAACAGCAGAGATTCACAACCCGAAAGATTTGCAAGATTCTGACATTGCTGTGCCGTAATACCGTAGAGCTCCTGAGCTTTTGCAACATATTCGGGATTCATTGCCGCCATAACACCTGTCGGAATATAGAACATATTTGCAACGCAGTGTTCAAATCCGCAGACTACAAATGCACAAATCGGGAAAAATACACCGAAAATCTTACCTATTGCATCTGTTGCGCCTGTTGCCATAACGATTGCAAGGCACACGAGAATGTTACAAAGTATGCCGCTGATAATTGCTGTTGCAACCTTGATTGTAAAAGCACCAAGTCCGCCGTTTGAATAATTGAGCTGTCCCGAAAAAAATATCAGCAAATCAATAATCATTGCACCGACAAAATTTGAAATATAAACCGTAACAAGATTCTTTATCATTGAAACAGGCTTGATTTTCTTTTCAAGTGTCGGAATAATCATAAGGCAGTTGCCTGTAAAAAGTTCACTTCCCGTAAACACAACAAGCATAAGTCCCACGGGGAAGATTACGCCTGCAACCACTCTTGCAAGCCCCACATCGGCAACTCCGTGCATTGCAACATCGCTTGCCGCACCGCCGAATGCGATAAATGCGCCTGCCATAAGTCCGAGCAAAATCATTTTCGGCAGAGAAAGCATTGATTTTGTTACACCTGATTTTGACACCAGCGACGCAATTTCAGCCGGTGAATTAAATCTGCTGTCCATTAAAAAACCTTCTTCAATTAGTTTGTCAATTATTGCAAAATTTACTGCCATTCGGCAATAAACCGCAAAATCACAGGATACATATTATCACAAAAGCAAAGTGTTTGTCAATTAATATGCGATTATCTGTAACATTGCACACAAAAGGCTTTACAAATTGTCAAATACAGTTTATAATCATAGTATAGATATTACACAACCTAAAGATGTGTAATATTCGTAATCAGAGTGAGAATAATCACATACAAAACGGGAGCTGTTACCGGCTGAGAGGAAATTCGATTTCGACCGTCAACCTGATTTGGATAATGCCAACGAAGGGACATATTAAGCTTGAAGTGTACGCACTTGGAGTATGTCTTTTTGGCATACTCCTTTTTTGTTGTGTTTTTTCTCCGAGAGAATTTTATTTTAAGGAGTAATTTTAATGAAAACAAACAATAAGAAAAATGCACTTGTTATGTGCGAATGTGCAATTATGATTGCACTTGCGGCAGTTTTAAGCTTTGTAAAAATCTTAGAGCTTCCCTACGGCGGCAGTGTTACCGCATTCAGCATTGTTCCGATTGTAATTATCTCATATCGCCACGGTGTAAAATGGGGATTGCTTTCGGGATTTGTATTCAGCATTATTCAGCTTATTCAGGGAGCTTCAACCCTTTCATACGCAACTTCATTCTGGGCAGCCGTAACAATCATTCTCTTCGACTATGTAATTGCATTCACGGTTATCGGTCTTGCTGGCTTTCTCAGAAACAAGGTCAGCAATCCGTCTGCCGCTGCCGTAACAGGCACGGTAGGAGTTTGTGCTTTGAGATATATCTGTCATGTAATTTCGGGCTGTACCGTATGGGCAGGTGTTTCAATCCCCTCAACCGACGGACTTCTCTATTCACTCAGCTACAACGCTACATATATGATTCCCGAAACAATAATCAATGCGGCGGCTGTATTCTGGCTTTTCGGCTGTCTTAACTTCAGAAGTGAAAAAATCAGCGTTGCAAAGAAAATTGAAAAAAACCTTACGGAAACAGTTTCGGCATCAATTTCAATTCTTTCACTTATGGTTGCCGTAATTATTGACGCCGTTGCAGTTTTTGCGTCACTTCAGAACCCCGACAGCGGTGTGCTTGATTTTTCACTCATTTCAAACACAAACTTCACTCTTGTAGGCATCGTTTCGGCAATCGGAATTGTGCTTTGTGTAGTTTTTGCAATCATTGCAAAGGTTACTTCAAATTCTGCCAAAAAGGTTAATTAACATTTAATCGGATATTCACGGTAAAACCTCTGTATCAGGGCTGACGGCATTGCTGTCGGCTCTGTTTTTTTATTATGTAAACACAAGTTTGAAACGGGCATATTATGAGAATGAACAGCAATGTTCATAAGTTTGAACAAAAAGGAGAATTAAATTGGATATTAAAGAAATTATTTCTCAGCAGTACGGAATACCGAGTCTGCCAAAGAGAACGAGCGAGGCTATGGCATATGTTCCCTTTCAGCAGTTTGACTCCCCAACCTACAGCCCGTTGCAGGGACTTGAGTCGGGTACAATGTTCCCCGTTCTCAACAAACCATTCTACGGAAAGAAATGCGGTGAGGGACTTGACTGAAAGAGAAATTCTTTTAAAGAAAATTTCAACCTACGAATTTGCCGCACTTGACATTCAGATTTATCTTGACACTCATCCGCACGATACGGCAATGATACAAAAAATGAACGGTTTCAAAGAAAAATTGAAACCGCTTGTTGAAGAATATGAAGAAAAATTCGGTCCTTTGAAAAAGAGTATGACAAGCACCAATATGTGGAGCTGGATAAAGGGACCGTGGCCGTGGGAAAACGAGGAGGATTACTGATGTTTGTCTATGAAAAAAAGTTACAGTACCCCGTCAATATCAAAAAGCCGAACGCAAAGCTTGCCAAGATTATCATAACGCAATACGGCGGTGCGTAGGGCAAAATGTGATACTTTTTATTTTCGTATAACATCCCGATAAAAATCAATAAACGCATTAAGCGCAGGAGATTTCCACTTGTTTTTGTGGATAAGCAACTGCGTCCACACCGAAACATCACAATCGTTGACGGGAAGATGTTTTATCTCTCCCGAATTGTAGTAATCCTCCGTGATGAAATCAGGCAAGAACGAGATCATTTTGCTGTTTTTGATTAGAGAACAAATTTGTAGAGGGTTTCCTATTTCCAAAACAGGGTGAATTTCAAGCGATTGTGCGGCAAGTTCATTGTTGAGCAATTTTCTGTAGCTCATATTACTTTCGGTCAGTACAAAATCCTCGGTGCATAATTCTTTTAGCGAAATATTTTCTTTATTCAAAAGTGGATTGTCAACTGATGCAAAGAAGTGAACCTTTTCCTCATGCTCTGCACAAATTATAAATTCCGAATCATAAATGTGGCTGTCAAGCGTAAAAATCAAATCAACCTCATTTTTGCGTAACATATCAAACATCTGCTCTGTACCGCTTTCGACAACGACAAGGTGAATATTAGGAAAATGCTTTCTGAACTCAAGAAAATCATCTTTAAAAAATCGGTTGCAGACAGAACTTGACATTGCAAGGCGAATGTTGCCCTCAATTGTTTCGGGGGTACGCAAATCTTCAAGCATCTTTTCGTGAGATTCAAGAATTTCTCTTGCGTGTTGCAGAACCGTTATGCCGTCGGAAGTCAGGCTGATTCTGTGGTAAAAGCGGTCAAAAAGCACCGTGTTAAGCTCGCTTTCCAACTGTTTTATCTGTGATGAAACGGTTGACTGGGTATAGCCGAGCTTTTCCGCTGCAGCAGAAAATCCCAAATATTCGCACACAGCTACAAAGGTTTTAAGCACATTGGTATCCATAACTAAATCCTCTTTTATACGAACGATATCTTCGCTATTATAGCACAGTTTTATCAATTTTACAAATGGTATTTTATTTGCTATACTACTCTTTGTATTGCAAAATAAACAAAGGAGCAGTATTTATGACGAAAAAATATTGTGTAGATAAAATAAATTCGGCAGGAGGACTTGTGTTGTGAATCGTGAAAAATTAGGAAGCCGACTCGGATTTATAATGCTTTCGGCAGGCTGTGCAATCGGTTGCGGAAATGTGTGGAAGTTTCCGTGGATGTGCGGACAATACGGTGGCGGAAGTTTTATGCTTGTGTACATCATCTGTCTTATTGTTTTGGGAATTCCGTGTTTGATAATGGAATTTTCGGTGGGCAGAGCGGCACAGACAAGTCCGATTAAAATGTACCGCAAACTTGAAAAGCCAAAGCAAAAATGGGGCGGTTTCGGTTGGGCATGCCTTGTGGGCAACCTTGCAATTATGGCTTTTTACACAGTTGTTTGCGGTTGGATAATTTACTACTTCATAAATTTTCTGACGGGTAACAACCGTGACCTCGGATTTACCACAATGATTGCAAATCCGTCAGTCAATGTTATTTTTATGATGATAACGGTTGTTATCGCCTTTGTTATACTCTCGTTCAACATTCAGGGCGGACTTGAGAGGATAACAAAATATATGATGATTGCTTTGCTTGCACTTATGATTGTGCTTGCAATCCACAGTCTGTTTTTGAGCGGTTCGGGTGAGGGTATGACCTTTTACCTCAAACCCGACTTTTCAAAAATCAACGGTGATGTTGTTGTGGGTGCGATGAATCAGGCATTTTTCTCGCTGTCAACAGGTATGGGCGGTATGGCTATTTTCGGAAGTTATATCGGCAAAGACCATTCACTTATGGGCGAGGCAATCAATGTTATATCTCTTGACACACTCGTAGCTCTGCTTGCAGGCATAATCATCTTCCCTGCCTGCTTTACTTACAACCTTGAAGTTAATTCAGGTCCGAACCTTTTGTTTGACACAATGGCAACCGTGTTCAACAATATGCCCGGCGGAAGAATATGGGGTTCGCTCTTCTTCCTGTTTATGGTGTTTGCGGCAATGTCAACCGTTTTGGGTGTTTGCGAAAATATTCTTGCAATGATTCGTGATTTGACAGGCTGGTCAAGAATAAAAGGCAGTCTTATTTGCGGAATTGTAGTGTTTGTGCTTGCACTCACAACGGCTCTCGGATTCAGCGTTCTTCATTTTCAGCCGTTTGCAGAGGGTACAACATGGCTTGATTTTTGGGACTTCATTGTTTCCACAAATGTTCTTCCTCTTGGTTCTCTTGTGCTTGCTCTGTTCTGTTGCAACAAGTTCGGCTGGGGTTGGGATAACTTCATTAAAGAAGCCAACATGGGCATCGGTATGAAAGTGCGTTCGTGGATGAAACCGATTTTCAAATATGTAGTTCCTACAGCTATCGCATTTATCTATGTTTACGGACTCGTCACCTTTAAATGGCAATAAATAAAATTTGATACACAAAATAAAATCCGTATGGAGCAATCTTCATACGGATTTTTTCGGTTTAAATATTCATTTCCTTGTATTCTCTGTAGGTTTTGAATCCTACGGAATCGTAAAACTTCATTGCACCCTCGTTGAATTCCCACACATCAAGTTCCAGCCTGTCAAAGCCTCTGTTCTTAGCCTCTTGTTTGCAGAAGCTTATCAGCTTTGTTGCAACACCCATTCTGCGGAAGTTTTCATCAACTCCGAATTCAGCAATCTGATAGAATTTTCTCTGCAAACCGTACGGAGATTTTTCCTTGAATATGTATTCAACAGTTGCAAATCCGCAGATTGTGTCACCGTTCACAGCAACGATAACATCGGAATTTTCGCCGTCAAAAACTTTGTATACTATGTTTTTCATCTCATCGCAGAAATCATCTCGGAATATATCAGGTCTGCCGTTTGAGTGAACTCTGTTGACCTGATAACGAATTTCATTCACACGGTCAAGTTCCGATTTCTTAGCGTATCGTATTGTAAAGTCGGGCATATTGTCACTTCCTTTTGTTGTGGTTTATATAATCTGATTTTGTGATTTCAAGTTCGATTATTTTACTCTCTTCGCCGTTTACGGTTTCGATTTCGTATCAGTCGGTAGCAATTTCATTGAAACCAATTGATTTGTAGCATTTGTACGCAGGAATATTGTTTTCAAAAACGCCGATTGTGACCTTTTCGACACCCAAAATTTCAAAGGCATATTTGAGTCCAAGTTCAAGCATTTGCTTGCCGTAACCCTTTCCCCTTTGCGTATCATCAACAATTACCCAGCCGAAACGAAGTATCTTGTTGTTGCCGTTTATGTATCGCATTATAAAATGTCCGACAACACCGCTGTCGTCAAATGCGGTCATAGGGTAAAAATTGTCCTCTTCAACGCAATCGCCGTTATTAAGTCTATATTTATCATCAATAATTTTTGCATTAATCGGGTACGAACCAAATCTTTCTCCGCCCCATTTTACAAAAGTTTCCTCATTTTTAATCCAATCGGCTATGTGTTTTGAATCACAGCTTTTGTACGGTCTTAGTCTTAACATTTTAGTTCACCTTTTTCAATTTTCAATTAAAAATTTCTAATTTTTCTGACATTGCGGTTCATTAAATGTCTGCCGAGATTTTTATATAAAAAAGCCTTTACTGGTGACATTTGCTGATGATGTTCTTTGAGCAAATCGTCGGGAGAATCATAAGCACCGAAATCTTGATTAATACCCTCGCTTTGAATATAGGTGTTATTTCGGTCAAAATCTATGACAGGATTTTTGAAATCTTTAACGGCAACACCGTAACCGCAAAATGCACCTGAGCAACTGCTGTTAATTTTCTGCAAATTGTTCAGATACTTTTTATCGAGAATAAACGCTTCGAGTTCGTACCACTTATCTTCAAAATACACTTCAACCCAACTGTGAAACACATTTTGCGGAGCATTTTTATAGACAATTCCCGTCATTGCACCCTTTTGAAGTTTTTTGTCAATCGTAAATCCGTGTACCCGACAAGGAATGTTGCAGGCTCTGAGCAAAGCCATAAGCAAAGTACCCTTTGTGTTGCATTGCCCAAAACCGTCTTTCAAAACTTTTGAGGCAGGAATGTTATCGTCAATGTTGTAGCCGAACAGTATTTCATCTCGCACAAAATTATAAATTGATTTCAGCCTGTCAAATTCCTGCAGTTCAAGCCATTTTCTGTTTTCAATTAACTGCTGTATGTTAGGATTTGAATAATCCAACATTTTCGTTTCTTTAAGATATTTGTTCATAATTAGTTTAAAGTAAGGTTATGTTTTTCTGTTAAAGTATCTTTTAAAAGTTCGGTTATTTTGAAACTATGTATATTTATTCGCATCGTGTTTACACACGATACGATTGACGAACACGGTTCGTCGCTACATTTGGATACACAATTTTAATCACATCAAAAAATATGTGATTAAACAAACATTCATCAAGGCGGGCGTCCAATGAACGCCCCTACGAGATTGTTCTTTTATAGAATTTTGTTCATATAAATGATTTGCAAAGCAAATCAATATGAATACGGTCGGGAATGTGAAGTTTGTTCTACACAAAACTTTCTTCCCGACCAAAATTTTCAATTTTCCATTTTCAATTTTCCATTAAAGCGTAAGCTTAAATCATCCAATACCAATACTTGTCCTGATTGTTTTCCGAAAGGTCGGGGCTGAACTGGAGTTCGGGGTTTTTGATGCTTACTTTCATACCCTCTGTAATTGAGTTCACAATAAAGGCGTTACCGCCGATTGTTGCGCCCTTGCCGATTACGGTTTCACCGCCGAGAATAGTTGTACCCGAATAGATTGTAACATTATCACGGATAGTAGGATGTCTTTTAACGCCTTTAAGCTGCTGACCTTTTCTTGTTGACAACGCACCGAGGGTTACACCCTGATAGATTTTTACATTCTCGCCTATCTCGGTAGTTTCACCGATTACGATGCCTGTGCCGTGGTCGATGAAGAAATACTTGCCGATTGTCGCACCGGGGTGAATATCAATTCCCGTAAGTCCGTGTGCGTACTCCGAAAGCACTCTCGGAATCATCGGGATTTTAAGTTTCCACAATTCATGTGCCACTCTGTAAACCGTGATTGCAAAAAATCCGGGATAGCAGAGAATGATTTCATCCGTACTGTATGCGGCAGGATCGCCGTTAAAGGCTGCAACAACATCTGTTGCAAGATAATCACGGATTGACGGAATCTTTGAAAGGAACTCATAAACCAGCTTTTCTGACTTTTCCATAACCTCGTCATATGAAAGGTCGTTGCACTTTTCGCAACCCTTTAAAGCCTTTGCAATCTGCTTTTTAAGGTTGTACTGAATAAATTCTATTCTGTCGCCTACAATATAGCCGATGTATTCTTCTCTTACTCTGTTCTTGTCAAAGTAGCCCGGAAACAACAGCTTGCGGATTTCTTCAAGCACCTGAATAAGCACAGATTTGTTGATAATGTTATCCTCCGAAAGTCTGCAAGTCTGTTCATGCTTTGAATAGCTTTCGAGAATTTCATTGACTGTTTTATTTATATTATCATTCATATGAATACTCCTTTTTCAAAATCCTGTTTAATTCACTTACGGGAAGTCCGACAACATTAAAATAGTCGCCGTCAATCTTCTTTACAAGCAGAGAACCTTTGCCCTGTATTCCGTATGCACCTGCCTTGTCAAAAGGCTCGCCCGTTGCAATGTACTCCTCTATTTCCGAATCGGAAAGTTCAAAAAATTCAACAAGCGTTACATTGGAAAATGATTTTGCAACACCGTTTTTGACGGTACAACAACCCGTGATAACCTTGTGCTGTCTGCCCGAAAGCAGTTTTAACATATTCTCGGCATCTTCCCTGTTCTTAGGTTTGCCGAGCATTTTGCCGTCAACAAAAACTCCCGTGTCACAACCGATTACAATATCTTTTTCATAGCCGTTTTTTGAAATATGCAATGCCTTTTTGACGGCAAGATATTCGGGACGCTTTTCAAGCGGAACATTGTTCTCAACCGTTTCGTCAATGTCTGCGGGAACAACTTTAAAGTCGGTTGTTATAAAACTTAAAAGCTCTTTTCTTCGTGGTGAAGCAGATGCAAGTACAATCATAATCTATCTCCGTAAAATTACTTTTGACTATTGTAACATAAAACCGAAATAAATAAAAGGTGATTATACAAAAAACACAAAATGTACAGCAATAATCAGCTATTCGGATTGACCGCACTCCGTACTTTGTATTGACAATAATTTTGCAAAGTGTTATATTTAAGGACAGCGGTAATCCGCATTAATAAGCACAATTCAACGAAAGGAAATGAAATATATGGCTAACATTAAGCTTCCTGTTCCCGTAACACTTCTTACAGGTTATCTCGGTGCAGGCAAAACTACTCTTATCAACCATGTCCTCGGCAATCAGGAGGGCTACAAGTGTGCCGTTATCGTAAACGATATCGGTGAAGTAAACATTGACGCAGAGCTTATTCAAAAGGCAGGCGTTGTTACTCAGAAAGATACAAACCTTGTTCCGCTTACAAACGGCTGTATTTGCTGTACTTTGAGCGTTGACCTTATCAACCAGATTACAGACCTTGTAAAGTCAGGCAAGTTTGACTACATTCTCATTGAGGCGAGCGGTATTTGCGAACCACTTCCGATTGCACAGTCAATCTCAGTTCTTGAGGGCGATAAGGAAAACAATATTCCCGAGCTTGTCCGTCTTGACAACATTGTTACAGTTGTTGACGCACTCCGTATGGCAACGGAATTCGGCTGCGGTGATGATCTTCTCAAGGAAGATGTTGACGAAGAAGATGTTGAAAGTCTTCTTATCCAGCAGATTGAGTTCTGTTCAACAATCATCCTCAACAAGGTTGACAAGGTAACAGAGGAACAGCTCAAGAGAGTTAAGGCTATGATTAAGACACTTCAGCCAAAGGCACGAATTATTGAATCACAGTTCGGCAAGGTTGAAGTTAAGGATATTCTCGATACAAAGTGCTTTAATTTTGAAGAAACAGCCGCATCCGCAGGTTGGGCTCAGATTTATGATAAGGATGAAGATGACGAGGATACAGACCGTCACGGTCATCATCACCACCATCACCACCACGATGAAGACCATGACGAACACGAGCATCACGACCATGACCATGATGAGGACGGTCTTGACCACTCTCATTGCGACCACGAACACGGTCATTGCTGTCACCACGACCACGATCATGAGGACGGCGAAGAAGAATACGGCATCGGCTCATTTGTTTACCACCGCATTCGTCCTTTCAATCAGGACAAGCTCCAGCAGTTTGTTGAGAATTGGCCAAAGAGCGTAGTCCGTGCAAAGGGTGTTCTCTGGTTTGATGACAAGAGAGAAGATGTTTATGTATTCGAGCAGGCAGGCGTTCAGATTACTGCTACGGAACAGGGCAAGTGGCTTGCCGCATTCCCAAAGAAACAGCAGATGCTCTATCTTGCAGAGTATCCCGATATGGCTGAAAAGTGGGACGAAAAATACGGCGACAGAGAAATCAAGCTTGTATTCATCGGTCAGCATATGGACAGACACGCAATTGTTGATGCGCTTGACGAGTGTCTTTCAGACTGATAAAATCTTATAAAAATTATGGGCAACGGAATTCCGCTGCCCTTGTTTTTTGGTTTATACAAAAACGGCAGTCCGATTTGGACTGCCGAAATTTTTGCACCGTTAAGTTTTAATTACTTTGATGACTCTGAATCAGAAGATTCAGGCTTGAAGTTAGCGTCAAATGTGAAAACGAGCTTTGTACCGTCTTTTTCCATTGTAATAACACCGTCTTTGAGTGTGTATGAAATGCTCTCGCCGTCTGCTGTAAAGTTCTTGTCATCGTATGTGAGCTCCTGCTCCTGACCGGCTGCAGAAAGCTTAGCCTTGCCGTCTTCTTTAAGAAGAATGTAGCCTTTGTCCATACCGACAGCGGCAAGAGTACTGCTGTCAAAGCTCATACCGCTTGCTTCTGCACTTGTAAGCTTGTAATAGCCGAGTGTTGAATTACCGCAAGCTGTAAGTGAAAGCACCATAAGAAGTGCCATAACAGCCGCAACGCTGATTGTGAAAATTCTTTTCATTTGTTTTTCCTCCGTTTTCCCTATCGGGATTTCTCATTTTTTCAGGCTTTGTGCCTTTGTCAGTGAATGACACGATTATTATAGCACAATGGCATAAACTTTTCAAGGTTATTTGTAAAAATATGTAAAAAAAGCACCCTTTCGAGTGCTTTCCTCACCTAATATTCAGTTATCAGTTGAACCTTGACAAAAACGCCTGGGTTCTTGGATTTTGCGGATTGTTGATTACCTGTTCGGGAGTGCCCTCTTCGGCAATTACACCGCCGTCAAAAAATAACACCCTGTCGCTTACTTCACGGGCAAATCCCATTTCGTGAGTTACGACAACCATTGTCATACCGTCGTCGGCAAGCTGTTTCATAAGGTCGAGGACCTCTCC